>ENA-ORXT01004216-ORXT01004216.1-marine-metagenome-genome-assembly--contig:-NODE-4216-length-15073-cov-21.165044_pt1 | contig 15073 bp, 14 predicted proteins | sample MGYA00237868_ERZ511482 | MGnify/ENA metagenome assembly ERZ511482 | reverse complement strand
CTCGTCGTTGAAGAACTTGACCGTACCTGTGGTTGCCATTGCGGCTCCTTATTCAATTCCGGGCCACTTTGACCCGTTTCACGAATCCCATACTAATGAGGTCGGACACTGAACCCACCGCGGCAAGCCGCGACAGGATGGCAACAGCCATGACCGCGCCGGTCGTTCCGCCTGCCAGAAGTGCCAGGTCGGCGATCATCGCGCCGTACGCCAACCACAGCAGCGCCTCGACCAGTGAGATGATCCACGTGCCCGGTGAGACACCGCTGAGATCGCGAGTCCGGTACGCCGCAACCACTGCCGGGGCGAGTTGGATCCCGTAGCTCAGACCGATCGCAAGACCGGCAGCGGCCCACCCGGCCAGGACCAGCGCAGGAAGCGGGGCCATGCCCAAGACGAGCGCGCCGACAGCGAATCCGGCCAACGCCGACCGACCGATCGAGCGGAAATAGATCACCGCCATGACGGAGTAGAGCGCGAGCGACACGAGCGACACCGGCAGCAGTGCCCACACTGATTCGTGCACGGCGTAGATCGTCCACCAGATGTTGATCGCCATGCTGACGCCGATCCACACAGCCGACACACCGTCGACGTTCTGCGTCCGCGCAAGCTTGAGCGCCTGCGGAAGGGCCATGCCCGACCCCAGCACGCTTGCTGCGACGACAATGAGATTGAGGACGATGTTCATGGCTTCACCTCCGAAGTGAATGTAAGGAGTCATATGTTACTTGATCCTTACGCGAGCACCAAGCGGTAGATTGAGGTCGTGTATGTGACGTCGGGCAACCACACCGAACAGATCCTCACGTTGGAAGCCATGGTCCTGGTCGCCAATGCGATGATCGATCACGACGACGACGACATCGGCAGCGATCGAGACCACGGTGGTGACAGCGACTCGTTCGATCTTCGCGCCGTCTTGCACGACGCCGGGTTCGCACGATCCTCCGCTGCGCCCGAGGCCGCCCTCCGCCGTACGAGGCAGCGATTCGCCGATCTCCTACAACGCATTCAGGCACTTCCCGACATCGATGTCGACGAGGCCGTCCTCTGGACGAACGCCGAGCTGACCGAGCTCACCATCCGCCCGTCGCTCAGCAACCACGACGGCTCCGACCTCCACATCCACTGGACGCCTCCGTCGGCCACGTTCGACGACCAGGTCATGACCGACTTCCTCATGGCGCTCGCCAACGAGCTCTGTGACAACGGCACGAAACGCTTCGGGCGATGTGCCGCCGACGACTGCGAGCGCCTCTTCTACGACACGTCTCGTAACGGCTCTCGACGCTTTTGCTCCGACCCGCGGTGTGCCAGCCGCACGCACACCGCCGACCACCGCAAACGCAAGCAGGACTCGTGAATCGGGCGCAAGATCAGGATCCTGCCGACCGCACTGACGAGTACGGCCGGCCGATCGGTCCACCGCTCGACGACTGGACAGCGCCACCTCGACCGACCGGGCCACCGATGGTCGGACGATACGTCGAGGTGGTGGAAACCGACGTGGAGGCACACGCCGGCGCACTGTTCGCAGCGTTCACCGAGCCGGCCGACTGGACCTACCTCGCACACGGCCCGTTCGACGACGTTGCGACCTTCACCGAGTGGCTGCATGCCTCCTGCGCGAATGACGCAGCCCTCTTCCACACGATCTTGGTCGACGGTGACCCCGTCGGCCTCGCCGCCTACCTCCGCATCGACCCGCGCATGGGCTCGGTCGAGGTCGGGTCGATTCACTTCTCCCGCGCGCTCCAACGGACGCCGGCGTCCACCGAAGCCATGTTCTTGATGATGCAACGCGCCTTCGACCTCGGCTACCGGCGCTATGAGTGGAAGTGCGATGCGCTCAATGCGCCATCGCGTGCCGCTGCCGCCCGGCTCGGATTCATCTTCGAAGGGATCTTCCGCCAGGCCGTGATCTACAAGCAGCGCAGCCGCGACACCGCGTGGTTCTCGATCACCGACAGCGAATGGCCAGCCCGGCGTGCAGCGTTCACCGCTTGGCTCGACCCGTCGAACTTCGACGCCGACGGCACCCAGCGCACCCGCCTCGACACCGCCCGCTGACGCGACGAGCCAGGGGCGCCGCGACGTCGCATCACACCGTGCCGCTGCATGCGTGAATATTCAGAGATTCGGCCACGCGGTCCATGACATGGTGCTCATGTTCGGTCCCCTACCGAACCAAGAGTCGTGGAGGGCTCCAACTCATGTTGACAATCCGAATCCGTTCTGTCGTGTGGTTCGCCACCGGCACCGCCTTGGCCCTCGTGGTCACCATGATCGTCTTTCAGGCGTGGAGCGCATCGGCTGCTCCTGGCGACGATGACTCGACCTTCGTCCCCATCGCCGGCTGTCGCCTGCTCGACACTCGACCCGCACCGGATCGCGTCGGACTCCTCACCACCTGGGAGGAAACGGAGACGAAGACCGTGCAAGCGCACGGCACGAACGGTGAGTGCACCATTCCTGCCGACGCCGTCGGTCTGTCGCTCAACGTCACGACCGTCGACGCTTCCGCTGCCAGCTTTGTCACCCTCTGGCCATCGGGCGCGTTGCCCAAGACATCGAGCCTGAACCCGCAGCCCGGTGCTCCGCCAACTCCGAATGCCGTGACCGTGGCACTGTCGGCGACCGGGTCCTTCGAGGTCTACAACAACTCCGGCACGGTCGACATCGTGATCGACGTCAACGGCTACTACACCAAGTCGAGCCTCGCCGAAATCGCCAGCCGACTCGTCTCCCTCGAGAGCACCGCTCCACTGGCGATGAGTGATCGTGATGACCAAACCGACATCGGCGCCGTGGAGAACATTCAGAGTCCGACCGTCATCGCCAGCGTCACGATGACGCCGAGCGCCAACGGACAGATCACGGCGAACTCCGTCACCAATGTCGAGACAGCGGACCAGATCAGCGGCGCCCCCAGCCCCTTCGCCGAGACCGTCTGCTCGATCGGCACCGGCAGCGCGATCGACACGAGCTACACGCAGGTGTTTCAGCCCGACAACGACACCAGCTTCGAGTCTGCTCACGACCTGCTCTCGGGTACACGCGTCTTCGACGTGATCGCCGGCGTGCCGGTGACGATCACGCTGGTCTGCCAGCACGATTCGCTGTTCACGAGCACCATCTTGACCGATTCGGTGTTGACGACTCTGTTCACGAAGGGTTCGTGAGCGGAACCTTGTTTCCTGGCGGTTCCGCCCCGGACACCAGTCCGGGGCGGAACGCTCGGGTCGAGTGGATCGCACGCCGGCAGACCGCATCGCAGCGGGACCTGCCTCTGGTTCACGCCCGAGCCAGGCGACCTCGGTCGAGGTGATACAGCGCCGTTGCTCGTTCGAAGGCGACCGACCTGTGCGACACCGCAATCACGGTGACGCCGCGCTGGCGCAGGTTCTCCCACAGCTCGACCTCGGTCTCGACATCGACGGCACTCGACAGGTCATCGAGCACCAGCAGCTCGGGTCGGTGGACCAGGGCACGCGCCATCGCAAGTCGTTGGCGTTGCCCACCACTGAGGCGCAGTCCTCGCGGGCCGATGAGCGTGTCGACGCCACCGGGCATCGCTGCGACGTCAGACGCGATTGCGGCGACGGCAAGGGCTCGTTCGACGTCGCCGTCGGCGACCGGGCCGAGGCTCACGTTGTCGCCCACCGAGTCCGAGATCAGCTGCGGAACCTGGGACAGGAAGGCCGCGTTCGGCGGCACGAAGAACGCTGCCCGGTCACGTACCTCGGCGCCGTTCCACCGGACTGATCCGGTGCTCTCGGCTTGCCAGGCGAGGCCCAAGAGACCGCGCAGCAGTGTGCTCTTGCCGCTGCCGACCGGGCCGGTGATCACGACGAAGTCACCGCGCTCGACGTCCATGCTGACATCGCTGACGCCGGTGCCGTCGGTGTGCAGAATCGACAGTCCGTCGATGCTCAGCCGGTCGAGTTCGTTGCGTTCGGGTCGCACCGTCGCCGGGCGGATGCGCTGCTCACCGACGCCGATCGGGAGGTCCCGGGCTTGGACGATGTTGGCCGACTCGCGGTCTGCGACGAGTTCGCTCATGCGGTCGAAGGCCACCGACACCTGCTTGGTTCGCGCGAGGAGGCGACCGACCATCCGCGGCAGGAAGGTCATCCACCCCAGGTACGCGACGAACAGGGCCAGCCGGCCCACATCGAACGAACCGGAGGCGAGCGCGCTGGAACTGACGATGAGCACCAGACCGAGGCCGACACTCGCCGCGCCCTCGCTGAAGGCGTACACCGACTCCTCCAACACCCGGTCGCGCACCGCAGTGTGGCGGCGGCGATCGACCAGCGTGCGGAGACGACCCAGCGTCGAGCGGGTCGCATCGTTGACCTTCACCGTCGTCGCCGCAGCCATCACGTCGCCGAGCAGCCCGGTCACGTCAGCGGTGGCTGCACGATCTGCGCGTCGGTACGCCTTGAGCTTGGGGTCGAGGATTCGGGTGACGAGAACAACGGCAGCCATCGGCACCGCGATGATCGCAGCCGCAGTCGGGTCCGCGGCACCGAGCACGAACCCTGCGGCCACCGTGAAGACCAGTCCGCCGGTGACGTCGATCATGATGTCGACGAAGTTCGCAACGTCTTCGGCATCGTCGCGGAACAGTGTGATGGCAGCGCCCGCTGATCCGACCGGCTGGCCTGCTTCGGGCCCGCCGCTGGCCATCTGCGCCGCGAGCAGGTTGGCCCGCAGCAGACTCTGCATGTGGACCCAGACCTTCGTCCAGACAATCGCACCCGAATGCACTGCGATCATGCGCGCGAGTTCGGACAGCCCGACGAGGCCCGCCCAGCGCACAGTCGACGCGACATCACCGGTCGACAGCGCGTCGTAGCCACGGCTGAGGAAGTACCCACTGAATGCAGGGGTGACGAAGAAGAGTGACCACAGTGTCAGGCCGAGCCAGAACTCGCCGGCGCGGTGTTGCGACACCCGCCAGGCCAGGCGCCACACGCTCAGTTCCTGTGCACCGGGCGCCTGATCGGCGGCGCCAGGAGCGACTGCGGCCGTCACGATGCCTCCTCCAATGCCAGTGCGAGGAGCTGACGGAACCGGCTCGCGTCGTCGCCGAGCAGTTCGGTTCGACTGCCGTGTTCGACGACTCGCCCCGCATCGACCACGACGATGTCGTCCACGGCGTGCAGCGTCGAGAGGCGGTGTGCGATCACGATCGCGGTGCGTGTCGAGATCAACTCGGCAACCGCCTGTTCGATCCGGTCCTCGGTCGCGGGGTCGACACGTGCGGTTGCTTCGTCGAGGACGACGAGGTCGGGGTCGCGCAACCAGACGCGCGCCAGTGCGAGCAGCTGCGCCTCACCGGCCGAGACCCCGGCGCCGCCCGCGCCGAGGGCGCGGTGGATGTCGGTGCCGAGATCGTCGAGACCCACTGCCCCGAGTGCGTCGATGACGGCGGCGTCGGTCGGGCCTTCGTCGAAGAGGGTGACGTTGTCCCGGATGGTGCCGCCGAAGAGTTCGACCTCCTGCGGCACGAGCGCGACCCTGCGCCGCAGTTCGGTCATCGAGATGTCCTGGATCGGCACGCCACCCAGCAGCACCTCGCCGGCGGTGGCCTCGACGAGGCGCAGCACGAGGCGTGACAGCGTTGTCTTCCCACTGCCGGTTCGACCAATCACGCCAACGGAGTGCCCGGCAACGATCTCGAGGTCGATCCCACGCAGCACCGGCTGGCCCGACGCATCGCGCTCGGATGCACTGTTCTCAGAGACGCGGTTCTCAGAGACGCGATTCTCGGGGGCGCCGTTCTCGGACGGGGTGCTCTCAGGGGAGTAGTCGAAGTCGACGCCGACGAACTCGACGGCCAGCGGGCCGGGCGGCGCGCTGGTCACTCCATCGTCGACGATGTCGGCGCGCACGGCGAGCAGATCGATGACGCGCACCATTGCTCCGTTCGCCTTCTGCACGGTTTCGAGTTGTTGGACGACGTCTTCGAGCGGGCGTGATGCGAGTTGCACGTACTGGAAGAGCAAGAAGGCCGTGCCGACGGTGATGGCACCGTTGGACACCAGCACCGCACCGAGGACCAGCGCGATGACCCACCCGCCGGACAGCACCATCTGCACGAACCACCACATCGTCATGAAGGCGCGCTCGCGGCGGACGCTCGTCGCGAGGGTCTCGGCGCTGTCCTCGACGAACCGCCAGGCCGTGTGTGCGGCCGCGCCGTTCGAGCGCAGGTCTTCCGCAGCGGTGAGTCGCTCCTCGATACCGCCGTAGAGGCGCGCCAGGGAACCCATCTCCTCTGACGACTCAGACACTGCGCGGTGCCTGCTGCGCACGACCACGGCGATCGACAACCCGAGGTAGGCAGCCATGCCGACAGCGATACGCCAGTCGAGAACGAGCAGGACCAGGACCATCCCGACCACGAGCAGCACCGCACCGGCGGCTTTCGGCACGACCTTGCCGAGGAAGTCCGACACCGACGTGACATCGCCGTCGACGCGTTGGATCAATTCGCCCGGCGTGTGCGTGCGGTGGAACTCGTGATCGAGGCCGAGGACGTGCTCGGCCATCTGCATCCGCAATCCGTTGGTCGTTCGCCAGGCCGCGACCGTGGCGTACCAGGCGACGCCGACGGCGAGCGCCTGCGCGGCGAAGGCCATCAGCAGGTAGATGACTCCGAGGCGGAGCACCGAGGATGCAGTGGTGCCGTTGGATGCGTCGTCGATGATGCGCCGGATCACCAGTGGGCCGGCGAGCAGCAACAGCGAGTTGGTCACCACGAGCGCTGCGAGGCCGAGCCATCGGCCGCGGTCGGGCCGAAGCAGGTCAGCGAGCGCGCGCCACCGAGCCGGGGACTCCCCCGCAGTGTCGATCATCGTCACAGTCTCGCCGGGAACCCCGACCCACGCGGCATGGGTATCGGGTCACATCGGGGACAGGCACCAACGTGACTCCGATGTGACTCGGCGAGCCAGTGTTCGCAGAAACAAGGATCGAGCCATACTGAGTCCATGCGACTCGACTTCTGGCTCGACCCCATTTGACCGTTCTGCTGGCTGACGTCCCGTTGGGTCGTCGAACAAGTGCAACCCGAGCGTGACATCGACGTCCGGTGGCGTCCGATCTCCCTGCTCCTCAAGAACCAACCGCCCGAAGATTCGGACTACTTCGGCCCGGTCAACTTCACGCACAAGATCCTGCGCGTGATGATGGCCGTCCAAGCCGCGGCCGACACACCCGAGGCTGGCAACGACGCCGTGTTCCGCCTGTACCGCCAGGCTGGAACCTGGATTCACCAAGACGGAAACAAGGACTTCACTGCGACCGAACTCCTCGAAGCCGTCGGGCTCAGCACGAGCCACGCGTCAGCCTTTGACGACGAGCAGTGGGACACCGTCATCCGCTCGGGGATGGACCACGGGCTCGCACTCGTCGGCAACGACGTGGGCACTCCGATCATCGCGATCGAGAAGTCGGACGGCCAGCAGGCCGGCTACTTCGGTCCGGTGATCAACAAGATCCCGCCGGCCGACAAGGGCCTCGCGATGTGGGACGGCCTCGTCGCGATGATGGAGGTCGACAGCTTCTTCGAGCTCAAGCGCACCCGCACCGGCGGCCTCGACTTCGGAGATCGCCCCGAACTCTGACCCGCCGGAAGTCCGAAGGCGTGTGGATGTTGCGCCATCAGTGCGCAACTTCCACATGCCTTTCGGCGGGGCTCATCTCAGTCGATCGAGCGGAAGGCGCCTTGGACGGTGACGGTCACGCCGATGTCAGACTCACGCCACGTGGGTTGCTTGATGTCGTCGATGCCGAGCCAGGCGATCAACTCCTCCTGATGGAGCGGGAACGTGCGCGCACACCCCTTGCTCTGAGGGTCGGCCGGCACGTAGTTCGCACCATGGATTGCCTGGCCGCTGTTGAAGTAGATCGGCTTGTACATGTTGCCGTTCAGGGGGTCGTCGACTGCGACCGGAAAGTTCGTGCTGTCGTGCCACCCGTCGGTGTCGAGCGCCGGGTCGTATCGGAACGCGGAGAACGACTGACCGTTCCGAGTCTCGAAGCCCGGCTCACCGGTCGATGTTGGGTAGATGTTGACCAGCTTGTCGCCCTCACCGATGAACATCACCTGGCAGGTCTTGTCGATCAGGATCCACTTGTTCGCCCACGTCGCGGCACCTTCGGGAACACCGAAACCATCGGCGGTCATCAGTAGCTGTTCCTCGTCGCTGCCCGCAGTCATGTGCCCGCCACTGACCGGCAGGCCGAGACCCATCCGCGCCGTGCACAGCATCTGGCGGGTGAGTGGGCCCGAATCGCCGTCGAGCCCGAGGGGGATCAGCCGGTACGGCGCGAAGAGCTGGTTGAGCCGGCTCTGCTGCTTCTGCACGACGTCGGCCGGCGGGGCCAGGCGAGACGATCCGGTGACGTCGTCGACGTCGTTGCCGATGCAGACGTCGAGTTCGTCGCCCGGGTGAATCACGGTCTCGCCGCTGATGCCGTTCTCGGACTCGATCTCGCTGAGGCCGACGCCGTCAATGCGCCCGGCGATCTGCCCGAGCGAGTCACCCGCTACCACACTGACGATGCACGACTCGTCGCGGCCGTCGGTTACGGGTGCCTCGGTGGTGTCGCTGGCCTCGTCGGCGGGTTCGTCGAGCGTCGACGCGTCAGTGACGGCGGTCGGCTCGGCTGTCGGCGCTGAGCTCTCCTGTGCGTCGGAGTCGTTCGCCACGGCATCGCGAGCGCTGTTGAGGTCGGCTTCGCTACAACCCATGAGCAGCACCAGTGCCGCCACGAATGTCAATCGAAACCTGCTCCGCACCCGTTCAACGTTACGCCCCCACGTCGCTGCCTGCACGTGACCCCGACATCCTTTTCATTCACGCCGCCGGCTGGTCAGTGCCCCGGCCACCCCGCCACGACTCGCCGCGTCGCACCCGAGACTGCGTTTCAGTCCAGGGCGCGCGCCAGCGTCGATCGATGATCGAGCATCCACGCTGCCGCCCGGGCACGCCAGGTGACTGCCCAGAGCAGCGGATACCCGTGGTCAGACGGGCTCGCGGTCTGCGGCCCGACCTCGGCCTCGACGGCTTCCTCGCGTGCTGCGCGCAACGCGAACTCGACCATCGTGTCCACGATGAGCCGTCGCTGCGGACGGTCGAGGCCGTAACCCTCGACGATCAACCCGAGCTGTCGGGCGCGCTCGTCCGGGCTCGCGAGATCGTTGAGGTCACCGACGTCGTCGTCGTGGAGTTGTGCGTTCAGCCACGCGACCTGCGCCACCTCGACAACCGCATCGACGGGCCCCGCGTTGTCCCAGTCGATGAACCCGACGGGCAGCGCATCGATCGCAAGGATGTTCCACGGCCCGAGGTCGCCGTGGCCGATCACCCGTCGATCATCGCCACCCGCGCGCCGCATCGACCGGGCGAACCACGACTGCCACACCGCATCCGTCGGCGGCTCGAACGTCGCTGTCGCATCGTGCAGTGCCCGCAGCATCTGGCCGATGCGGTGTGCCGCGTCGTCGGACCACGGTGCGGGTTGCGGCGACACACCGTCGATGAACGAGAGCTGCTCTCTTCCGTCGGGCCCGAACCCGGAGCCGACCGGGTGCGGCGCTGCATCGAAGCCTGCGTCGGCGAGATGCTGGAGCAGCGCGATCACCGTGGCGCTCTGTGGCTTGGTCGAACGCCGCACGACGTCACCGTCGCGATGCACCTCGGTCTGCCACCCGCCGGACATCGGAGTTTCTGCCATCGGTCGACGTCAGCTGGGGCGGCTGGCTTCGTACAGCGCAATGAAGTCCTCGACGCTCACCGAACTGATCGCCTCGGTGATCGCTTCGGGAACCAGTTGGTCGAGCCGCTTGAATCGGACACAGCTCTTGCCCATGTCGAGCTTCGTGTCCGCAGCTGCGTAGGCGTCGCGCAGTTGCTGCGCGATCGGCTCGGATGCGTAGACGCCGAGCAGGTGGAGTGAGTAGTTGTTCTTGCCGGCAGCGATGGCGGCGAACATCAGCGGCTGCTTGTTGTACGTCATCGGGTAGCGCTCGAGCGGGATCTCGTAGGTGATCATCGAGCGCATCGTCTCGACATAGCCGTCCGGTAGTGCCGACACCACGAGGTCGCGGATCTTCTGTACGACCTCGGCCCGTTCGGGCGCCAGACCTGCCAGGTACTCCTCCACCGTCGTGACGTCACTCGCTCCCATACGGCAACCGTAGAGCGCCCAGCGTCACCCGTCGAGAGAACTCCCGGAACACGACACGCGCCGTCCGGTCCGATCCCGGTCGAGGTCAGTGCGTAGCGTCGCAACGACCGATCACTCGACCGGACCGTCCGACGAGCAGAGACCTGGGAGCCGACCATGGCATGGGATTTCGAAACCGAACCGGCATTCGAAGCGAAGCTCGCGTGGATGCGGGACTTCATCAAAGAGGAGATCTTCCCGCTCGAAACACTCGCGCCGGAGTTCCGTAGCGCCGAGGGGCGCGCTGCGTTCGCGACCATCACCGAGCCGCTGAAGCAGCAGGTCAAGGACCAGGGTCTGTGGGCAGCGCACCTGCCACCTGAGCTCGGCGGCGGCGGCTTCGGGCAGGTCAAGCTCGGCCTGATGCACGAGATCCTCGGCCAGTCACCACTCGCCCCGCGCATCTTCGGCAACAACGCGCCGGACTCCGGCAACGCCGAACTGCTGTCGCTCGGTGGCACCGAGGAACAGAAGACGAAGTGGATGCAGCCACTGCTCGACCAGGAGATCCGGTCGTGCTTCTCGATGACCGAGCCGGGCGCCGGGGCCGACCCGACGCTGCTCACCACCCAGGCGATGCGCGACGGTGACGAGTGGGTCATCAACGGCCACAAGTGGTTCTCGTCGAATGCGTCGGTCGCCGACATCTTGATCGTGATGGTCAAGACCAACCTCGACCCTGACGCGTCGCCGTACCAGGCGTTCTCGATGATCGTCGTTCCGACCGACACGCCCGGCGTGAACATCGTGCGCGACGTGCCGACGATGGGCGAACCCGACCACAAGACAGGTGAACCCGGCGGACATGCCGAGATCCTGTACGAGGACGTGCGCGTCCCGTTCGGCAACATCGTCGGCGGCGAGGCCGGCATCGGGCAGGGTTTCGCATTGGCCCAGAAGCGGCTCGGCCCAGGCCGTATCCACCACGCGATGCGGTGGCTCGGTCAGTCCCAGCGCGCCTTCGACCTGCTGTGTGAGCGGGCACTCACCCGCTACACGAAAGGGTCAATCCTCGCTGACAAGCAGATGATCCAGGACTGGATCGCACAGTCCTACGCGGACCGCGAGGCGGCGCGGTTACTCACGCTTCAGGCTGCGTGGAAGATGGACAAGCTGCACGCAGCCGGCGGCACGTACAGCGATGCTCGGCTGGAGATCGCGGTCATCAAGTTCTGGGGCGCCAAGGTGCTCCACGACGTGATCGACCGGGCCATTCAGATCCATGGCTCGCTCGGCTACACGACCGACCTGCCGCTCGAAGCGATGTATCGCGCGGCGCGCGCCGCACGGATCTACGACGGTCCCGACGAAGTGCACAAGGTGACCGTCGCCCGCCAGGTCTTGAAGCGGTACCGCCCCAGCGATCCGAGCATCGACCACATCCCCACTCGTCGGGCCGACGCACTCGCGCGGTACGGCGACGTGATCGACGAACTCGCCATCAACTCATAACCGCTCGCGCCTACGGCGAACGCGTGTGGTTGTTGCGCAGCCTGTGCGCAAGAACCACACGCGTTCGCCGCAACTGGCTAGATCTGCTGCGCCAATCCGGGAATCGGTCCGCGACGAAGGCGAGATCGTGGTTGCCGGGGTGCGCCTGCATTTCGGCCGTCGACCTGCCACCGTGCAGGAGAGAGACGACCGGGTAGCGGTCGTCAGTGTCGTCGTAGCACGGCGGCAAATGGACGAGCGCTCGATTCGCTGCGGTGTCCAGCGCCGGATCGGTGTGTTCGATCGTCTCGCCGGCCCTTTCGTCGCAGGTCGCCGGCCCGGCTCGTCCAGCGAGGTCCGCATCCAAACCGCAGGCCGTGAACAGCACGACCGCGAGCACCGCTGCGGAGAGACGCAGCCATGAGCGAGCGCATCGAGTCAGGCCCCGCTCGGGGCTGTCGGCTCCGATGCAGGACCGGACTTCGCTGGTCGCGAGGACAGGTAGGCACTCGCGCCTGACCCGACGGCGAGGAACCCGGCGATCATCGCAAAGATCCAGTAGGTCACCCCGTTGGCGACGAACTCGCCGTCCTGCAACAGTTCGGCGCTTTCATGTTCGCCGGGGAGGTAGACGGCAGTGAGCCCATCGATGGCTCCGAGCTCGTCGTAACGATTCTCGGCAATCGGCTGGATCCCGGTGAACTCGGTGCCGTCACGCAGTTCGAACGTGAAGAGCACCTGGTCGTCGGAGTAGATCTGTCCGGCCGCCGTTGCGTCGTTCGGGCTGATGCGGCGCACGTCCTGCTCGAGGAACGACCGGCTCTCGACGGACACCTCGATCCCATCGCTGCGCAGTTCGGATCGCAGTGACGACTGGCGGGCCTGAGCGATGGCGAACACAACGAACCCTGCGACGAAGAACACGGCGCACGTGCCCATGATGATTGCCTGCACCTTGTTCTTCACACCCCGAGCATGCCAGGTGAATGTCAAGCTGCGTGGTCCCTCGAACAGCAACGGCCGGGCCACTCCGCAGAGCAACCCGGCCGCATCAGTTTCATGCCGATGTCAGTCACGTCGGTGCCTGTCCCCAACGTGACTGGTCCCCAACGTGACTGGCGCCGGTCAGGTCAGTCGAGGCGTTCAGTCACGTCGGTGCCTGTCCCCAACGTGACTGGCGCCGGTCAGGTCAGTCGAGGCGTTCGATGATGGTGGCGTTGGCCATGCCGCCGCCTTCGCACATGACCTGGAGGCCGTACTTGCCGCCGGTGCGCTCGAGCTCGTTGAGCAGCGTCGCCATCAGCTTGGTGCCGGATGCACCGAGCGGGTGGCCGAGCGCGATGGCACCGCCGTTGACGTTCACCTTGCTCATGTCGGCGCCGGTCTCCTGCTGCCATGCGAGCACCACGGAAGCGAAGGCTTCGTTGACTTCGAACAGGTCGATGTCGTCAATGCTCAGGCCGGTCTTTTCGAGGATCTTCTTCGTCGCCGGAATCGGACCCTTCAGCATGGTGACCGGGTCGGTACCGGCGAGGGCGAAGGAGTGGAACTTGGCGCGGGGCTTCATGCCCAGTTCTGCGGCCTTCTCGGCGCTCATGATGAGCACCGCGGAGGCACCGTCGGAGATCTGGGACGAGTTGCCGGCGGTGATCTTGCCGTCTTCCTTGAAGGCGGGCTTCAACTTGGCGAGGCCTTCGGCGGTCGAGCCGTCGCGGATCCCTTCGTCGTTCTTCACGACGACCTGTTCGCCGTCGAGATCGATGGTCACCGGCACGATCTCGTTCTCGAAGCGACCCTCGTCGCGAGCGACCGCAGCGCGCTGCTGGCTCTGCGCACCGAAGGCATCCAGGTCTTCGCGGGTGATGCCGTATTCGTCGGCGATCATGTCGGCGCCGATGCCCTGCGGCGGGAGGCCGGTGTCGGCGTAGCGGTCCTGCTGGTCCTGGCTGAACGGGAAGCCCATGCCCTGGACAATCGACGCGCCCATCGGGGTGCGGGTCATCACTTCGACGCCTGCGGCGACGACGACGTCGTAGGCGCCGGCGATGACGCCCTGTGCCGCGAAGTGCATCGACTGCTGGCTCGAGCCGCACTGGCGGTCAACGGTCGTGGACGGAACGGTCTCCGGCCAACCGGCGGAGAGCACGGCGTTGCGACCGATGTTGAGCGACTGCTCACCGACCTGCATGACGCAGCCCATGATCACGTCGTCGACCATGGCCGGGTCGAGGTTGTTGCGCTCGGCGAGCGCTTGCAGCACGTGGGCTGCCAGGTCGACGGGGTGCTGGTCCTTGAGTTGTCCATTGCGCTTGCCGCCCGGGGTACGGATGGCGTCGACGATCACTGCTTCGGTCATTGGTGTGCTCTTTTCTGTATGAGGAGATTGCTGAATGGTGGTGGAGATTGCGGTGGTGGAAATCGCGATGGTGGAAATGTCGGCGTTCGAGTTTCGGTGAGACCTGGGCGGCGGGGGTGGCCTCACCTCTCACCGGAGGGCGGCTGGGTGATTGCGGATTGGAGATTCACTTGCAGCCGGGTGAGGACCCAGCTGAGGGCTTGTCGTTCTTCGCGGCCGATGCCGTGACGCAGTTCGCCGCGCAGCACTGCATCGACGTCGGCGATGTCCTTCGCGAGGGCGCGGCCGGCGTCGGTGACGTCGATGCGCCAGACGCGCCGGTCGTCGGGATCGGGATGACGTTCGACGAGACCTCCGCGCTCGAGACCGTCGACAACGGTGCCCATCGCGGCGCGGCCGGTACCCAGCTGGTCGGCGAGGCGCGTCTGTGTCGTGGCTCCGAACTCGGCGACGTAGGCAATGAGGCTGGCCTGGGTCAGGTTGAGGTCGAGCGGCTTGAGACGAGCATCAAATGCCTCGCGGATGAGCCGCGCAGTGGCCATCAGCGTCGACTCGACACGGAGCCACGGCGGGGCGTCGAGTTCGTTGTTGGTGAGGCTGCTCATTGGTTGTGTCGAATCGGTCGAGGCTCCGTCTGGACACATACTGTACGACGCCATACAATCGAGTGCAACACGACCGCCACGCTCACCCATCTCACCTCACCTCGCCGTTTTCATGAGCTTGCTGCGCACAGTTTCTGCAACAAGCTCATGAAAACGGCGAGGTGGGTGGGAAGCCGACCGAAGGAGACCCAGCCCCGATGAGCACGATGACCGAAACAGAAGCAACGGAGTTCCGCCAGAAGTGCGTCGACTTCATGGACACCTACGCCGCCAAGTCCGGCAAGGCCATGCCGGGCATCGACGACCAGAAGGCGTTCCTCGCTGCAGCTGCCGGCGCGGGCCTCGCCGGGATTCCGTACGCCGAAGAGTTCGGTGGCGGTGGCGGCACGCTGGCGCACGAAAAGATCTGGCGCGAGGTCAAGGGCAACTACCG
>ENA-ORXT01004215-ORXT01004215.1-marine-metagenome-genome-assembly--contig:-NODE-4215-length-15074-cov-8.893445_pt1 | contig 15074 bp, 13 predicted proteins | sample MGYA00237868_ERZ511482 | MGnify/ENA metagenome assembly ERZ511482 | reverse complement strand
GCCCCGCCGTTGGTGGTCGGTGCGTGACGCGCGGGGCGGTGGCGGCGGCGGCGGCGGCGGCGGCGGCGGCGGCGGCGCCCGCCTACTCGAAATCGTCGTGGAATAAGAGGTCGGCTGCGGTGTCGGCGGCAGCGGCGTCGGCGGCGGCGGCGTCGCCATTCCAGTGCCCCCCCCATGCGGGCGCCACGCCGTCGAGCGCGACGTCGGTCGGTAGGGGGAGTGCTGGCAGGGGCAAGGCGGGGCCCTCGTTGCCCGCGTCCGCTCTGGGTGCGGTCCCCGCTTGGAACACGTCGCCCGTGGGGGCAGCGTCCAGCAGGTCGTGGTCGGGGGCGCCGAGGGCAGAGTCGTTGGACGGCGCGCCGCCCCAGGCGCCGCCGCTGCCGTTGGCGTCGTCGCCACCACCGTGCCGGGCGTCGACTCCCACGGCCGCGGCAGCAGGCACCGCCGCCGCGGCGCCAAGCAAACTGCCGCACCAGGCGCACACGTCGTGCCCGCCGTCTGCGGCGCCGCCGCTGTCTAACGCGACGGCGTCAGCGGCGGCTGCCAGCTGCTCCCTCGTGCCCGGTGAAAAGCAATCGGGGGACGGGTAGGGCAGGGGGGAGGGCACCCACGGCGTGCCTCCGACGAGGCCGCGGCCGGTCACGGCGGTGTCGCCGTCGGGCGAGTCTCTCATGTACACGGGCGGGGAGCGGGGCGCCGCGGCGCTTGGCGCCGCCCCGCCGCGGCGCGGGGCGTCGGGGCCCCCGGCGGTGGTGGCGGCGGCGGTGGTGGTGGTGGCGGCGGGGGTGGCGTCAGCAGCAGCCGCCACGCCGTCTCCGCGAGTGCTGTCCACCAGTGGTGGCAGGGGCGCCGCCGCGACGGGCTCGACAAAGTCCAAGGCGAGCACCGCTTGCGTCAACGCCTTGGTGTAGGCGGTCCTCTTTGCCTTGTTGGCAAAATCCGTGCGCCGATTGCTGATCGCCCGCCGGCCAAGTCGCGCCTTCTTGAACTTTGGGTGATTCTTGGGGAGCCCCGCCGCCTCGTCTTCTTTCTGCTTGACTTTATCCTCAGCAGCCATATTCGTTGGTTTCTGGCGCCACAATGCCGACGCCGCGTCGTACGCGGCGACCCCAGCGGCTTCCGCGTGGTCCACGAGGGCCGAGCCAGGGACGCGCGTCTGCAGGGCTGCGGCTGCGGTAGGAGTTGCGGCGGCACCGGCATCGTCATTGACTTTGCCGACCCCGACACTGTCACGGTCATGAAGGAGCTCCTTATAAGCAGTGGATACCTGCATTGCCGCCAACACATTGTCATACCTCTCACCGTATGAGGCCAAGTGCGGGAGCATGCCGCCGCCGTGTCTGCTGCCGCCGCCGCCGCCGCCGCCGCCGTCGCCGCCGCCGCCGCCTGCGCTGTTATTGGCCGCGGAACCCCGCCCGCCGACCGCAGCGGCAAAGTATCCCCGGGAATCGGCCGGAGCGGGGCCGCCGGCCGGCGAGCCAGACGCGACAGCCGCACCTGTCTGGTCGTCCGAGCGCCCGGCGGCGTCGGCAAGGGCCGGGGGCTCGGCGTGCAGGTCCAGGGCGTCTGTGTCGTCCGGTGCGTCGACGCGGGCGTCGTCGGCAGCTCTGGAGGGATCCGATACGGCGCGGCCGTGGCCGACCGCCCTGTCTGGCCGCCGTTGTTGGCGGGACGAGCGGCCCATGGTGACGCCGGCCGCGGCGGCCACGCACCGCTGTCGCCACCGGCGTCCGTCCGGGTAGTCGAGGGGTGATGAGGCACGGATCCCTGCTGCCAAACTGGACGCTCTTGTGGTGTGGCAAAGGCTGTTGGTCGGAACGGGGCGGGGGGGGTGGGGGGGTGGGAGGAAACAAGCAGCCGTGGCGTCCACGAGCTGGAGAGGGGGCGGGCAGGCGTGTCGGCCACGAGGCCGGGAAGGAACCCACGAGGGGCCGAGCGTCGCCAGCAGGGTGCGTGCGCAAAACGGGTGCGTCCCGCGTCTTTCCGGCACCTTCGAAAGCCACCCGTGTTGACTGTCCTCGCAGGTGTGGCAATCGTCACAAAGACTGCATCTAAAACGGGAGGCCGAACGGGGGTCCCGTTCGGAGGCCGCCCGAACGGGAGCGACTCCCGTTCTCCCTCCCATTCGCGAACGGGAGGCAGAACGGGAGAAACTTCCGTTCGGGGCGATCGATGCCAGGCTCTGGCCGTTTCGTTGAGAGGCACGCGACCGAACTCGATGACAAATACTAGTGCTGTCCTAAGACCAACCAATGGGAGTGCTAATGTTATCGATCACGTCGATCTCCACGCTACAACGACAAACATACCCACGCCGCACAGAGCTGCGTCGGAATTTGAACGTCAGGAGCTCACCGCGGACCTGTCATTGTCCGTATCCACGCCAAGTCCCACGTTCTGGGACTCATTCCACGGTCGAGCCATCGCAAAGAAACAAGACTGAGGCCAACTGGCAGCGCGTACCCCGGGCGGCCTGCGTCACCAACGAGGAGTACTCGCCAGTGACTAGCACGTGCAGTTCGCGCGTCACTTCCCCGCGCCATGCTTTTTTGTACTGTTCTGGCACCCAAGCATGATGGGAAGTGTCCAGGGAGCAGCCGTTTTCGTGAGAAGGTGAAGGTCCCGGATGGTGGCCGCGCTCCAGTCGCGCACATATGAGTATGTGACAGTGCACTCCAAGTGCGAAGTGGACGTCTGCGTACATGCGACTAAGAGCCCAAAAAACAGTATTGCATATGGCAACAAGAGCTCTTCCGCTCTATCGTTTAGTAAGCATTAGAAACGGACACTAGTGAACATGCACGAATCGTGCAGATGCGACAAGCGACACAGAGGTACGACGCTCCCTCGTTTCCGCTTCGGAAGCACCCCCGTAGCCCTTATTCACGGTCCTAGAAACCCGGCTGCTGCTCGCGGCTTGTCCAGGGGTAGAACACGTTCGTGAAATAGCGCGACGCCCGGCGCTCAGCTGCCGAGTTGTGCTTGTTGCTTGGCGTCGCACGGAGCCCGAGGCGGTCCCCGAGGTCGCACCAGTCGACTTGCACGTCTTCCGCCCGCAGGATGCGCGTGGCATCCACCAGTTCCAAGGCGGGGTGGGAAGATTCCCCGTCTTCAAACTCCCACGCGAGGCGTACGCAGCCATACCGGGTGAGAACGCAACCCGGCCGCAGCGTCGCCCGACGCATGCGCTGGACTACCACGCAACTGCGCCGTTGGTCGCCGAGTGAGCGTAGCACGAGTCGCATGCGCCCCCAACACAATTCACCCGCACCGTCCTCGTAGCGCACGAAGGAGTACCAGGGCTTCCCGAAGAAGCTATCGGCAGCGCGTAGGTGCTGCAGAGCCGGCGGCGCACCCCACTCAAACCGAGCGACAATCCGCATGGTGCGGTGCTGCGTGACCCAATCATCGTCGCTCATGCCGAGCACACCGCCAACGCTGGCAAGGGCCGGGATGCGGCGCAAGTCACCGATGGCCATGCGCTGGCCGCGCCCGGTGAAAGAAAGGCGCTCCGTATGCAGCGGTGGCGGCAACGTCCCAGTGCTCGGGCAAGCTCCGACAGGTGCACGGCTACGGCTCGCTGCACCGTCGTTGGCGACGTTAGTTCCGTTGGTGGCGCCCCCTTCGTGGCTCCCGTCGGTGTCGCTGCCAACTCTCGTCGAACCACTGCTCCCGGTAGACCCGTTGTCGTCGAGATCCGCGTCACACAGCTCACGGAGGACAGCGGACTGAGTCTCCTCGCACCTCATCATCTGGAGCGCGACGCCTGGACCGCGCTTGTTGCTCCTCTTGAACATGCGCTTGCAGCTACCATGCAGCTTCTCGTTAACAGAAGTATCCCCTTCCCATAGGTTGCCGCGCGCGCGCAGCTCGTCACCGAGATGGGCCACGAGACGGTGTAGCTTGGTCGTGTTCACATGTCCATACAGAGTTTGAATGGAGTCGACGCCGAGCACTTTGGCCGCCTCGTCCATGTGTTCAACTGCCGCTTCCGTCATGGATGTCTCGTCCGCAACGTTGTCGCCAAAGAGCATGCCACCAAGGCGCGCCACCTGGCAGAACAACTCCAGGTAAGCGTCGTGGACGGCCATCTGGGAGAAGAACTCCTGGTACGCGCTCGAGCGATCGAGACGCTCGTCAGGCAGTACGCCCCCGGCGTCGTCGGTCATAGCGAGGTCGTCACTCCGCGCCACTCGACAACCGTCGTCGAAACTGTTCACAGAGGGACACGAAGAGGCGCTAAGAGCGTCGCTGCTGTCATCGCTGGACGTCTCACCGCCGCTGATGCCCATAGAGGCCAAGGTACGAGGTAGATGCCCGGTGGGGGCGACAGGGTTGCCGTCCACCGTCGCGGGGAGCGGCTCAACTGCATTAGCACGGCCCACAAGGCCGGCCACCATGAACGGCCAAAACACGCTGAAGTGGCGCCAGCTGCGTCCGGTCATGGTAGCTTGTGGCTCCGACGCGGGTACAAAGCAGCTGCAGAACCAGAGTTCACGAGTGCAGGAGAGCAATCGAGCAGAAAACAACAACGTATCCTGTCAGTACGTGCGCTGGACAGTTGTCCGTCGCTCTCAGGTGCTCGTGGGCTCCACACCCGACACGTTTTCGAGGTGACTCACCCACGCTCCACCGACCTCGATAGAGGCACCCGAGCACGACAAGGTCGGTTCTGCTCCACCCGTCCGTCGTGCCCTGGGCCGTCCCCCCACCAGCTACGGGACGTACCCTGGCGCCGAAGGCGTGACCTTGCAGTTGCGTCCGAGCTCAAAGCCCCGCAAGTTGAGGGCGTCCAACGTGTCCTGTACAGTGCCACGTCGGGCCCCGCCGCCATCTCGACAAAGAGACGTCAGAACAGATGGCAGTCTCTGCGCGACCAGACGAAGGATTCCCAGCTTCCAGACATGTAGAAGGTCGAACGAAACAATCCGGTACAGGTTGTGCGCACCCGTACCGAGGCCGTGCACCGCCCCCAGCGCGGGCACAAACGCCAACGCGCTATGCTCCTGCGCGAGATTGCGGCGACGGCTGGGGCGTGGGTCCACAGCCCGCACGGAGGCAGCCGCGAGTTGCGCATCGAGAGTGGTAGTTACATCGCGGTCCACGGCTCGTACACCGAGCAAGCCGCCACTGACAGCTTTGTCCTCCATGCACGGGGAGCAAAAAAAACGGCATCGGTTGCCCATCAGGGCCAAGATGCTGCGCTCCTCCACTTGGTCCACGATAAGGCCCACCACCCTGGGAACCAGCAACACGGAGCCGTGCCCCGCGACGGGGGCCATCACTCCCTCCTCGCTGGCCCGAGTAAGCGCGCGCAGTGAGACGGAAAGGCACCTCTGCAGCAGGTCGTTACGCATGTCGCTGACGACCAGCTTGGCTGCGGCGCTCCGCGACACCGACTTCGAGATGTGTTCCAGGTACCCGACAGTCTGCCATTGCCCGCCGTTGTCAAGCACATTGACGATTTTGACTCGGATGGGAAACATGTAATTCGCGCCACTCCACGACACCAAGGCCTCGTCCGCGTAGAGCTGGACCCCGGCAACGCGCGCGTCACGACCGTGGATGCGGCGTACTGCACGGCTCTCTTCGATGTAGAGGTCCGCGTCCAGCGTCCCGCGGCGCACGTGGTCGTCAGGGACGATGCTCCCCGCCGGATCAGCGGCTGCGGCGTCAGCTGCAGCCGAAGGCACGTCGCCAAACGATACGGTGTCCGCACCGGCAAGAGCGTCCAGCACGACCTGCATCACGTCGCGATAGTAGTAGGAAAACTTCCGCCCAGATATCTCCACCGGCACATGCATCCAGCGGCGCATCGCCAAGACACGATTCTGCTCGTGGCGCACCGCAGTGAGGAATCCATGCGCCGATGGGAATGCCACCGAGATGGGGCCCACGGCAGCGTCACCCTCCGTGGTTTCCCGCTCCACCGCACATAGCGACTGAGCGTACGCGAGGTGGTCGCGCTGCGTCAATCCGCACCCACCCGCCGTCAGCGCGAAGCGAAGGGCGCCCCGCATGGCGGGTGATTTAAACCGGGACGGCCGGCGCGCCCACGACGGCCTGACAACCGGCGTCGACAAGGACGTCTCAGGCATGTCGAGGTAGTACGCTCGGATCCGAGCAGCAGTGCTCGACAAGAACACATGCCGCGGCGGGCCTGCGGCCGGCGGCAGTGCTGCACGCAAGTCAGCCGCTACCCCGCCAATCGTGGAGCCGGGAGTCGCCACCGCTTCGTCATCCGCGTCATTATCAGAGGCGTAGCGGCCCTCACCAAGCATTGAGCTGCCGTCAATACTTGAGTCCTCCGCAGGGAGCATCCACACGCCTTCAGCCGCGTTCACCACCACCGCATTCGCCTGGGGTCCACCCGGGGTCATTGCGCCGACGATACCCCCCGTCAACGGGTTCCCGCCACCTCGCGCCGTGGTTGCGATGGCTGACGTCTCGTCCACTGCAGCATCCACCGTGGAAGGGATCTCCGAGCCCATGACCGTCTCCGCAACCACGTTCGCAGCGGCACCGTCGTTGTCCCAGGGCAACTCTGGCTCGTGCTCGTTGTCGTCCCCCCCCGCAACAGCTTCCAGTAGAGCCGGCCCGGGCTCGGCAGCCAACGCCGCCATCGAGGAACGCGAGAAGGTGCTGCTCACAGCGGCCGACGCCGCAGCTGCAGCCGCGCACCGGCTCCCACCCTTGTGGGATGTCTGCACATGACGGGCGAGGTTGGCCGTCCTAGTAAAAGTCAAACAGCAGAAGGGGCAGGGGATAGTGTGGGCTGAGACAGCCCGCGGCGGCGCCATATCGACGCCTCGGCCGAGCACGTGTAGAGGTCGACAAAGGTTAAGAGCGGCACGAGGGAGCTTGTTCGTGACACGGGGTCGACAACGGTCAGAGAGCGCGGCGCGTCGTGAAGGTGCAGTGGGAACGCGCTCTCCCACGGCGAACGTCAGTTTGCCGATACATATATAGGAGTGTGCGTGCACGTCAGACCATGCCCCCGGCGCGACGCTTGGTGGTGCCGATCGGGCGAGGGTGTGCCCGAGTCCCCCACTTCGACCCCCCCCTCCGCATCCACTCACCCGCCGCTCCACGGTGGAAGTACGGCCGCCTTCCCATACGACCGTCCCAAGCTCTCCACACACGCCTCGTGCAAGACACCGCGAAGGGGCTGCAGTGGTGCTGCGGCCGGTGGCTACGAGTGCGAGCCGTTTCCTGTCGTCGCCCTTTCGACGTCCAGCTCCAACGGAGCGGTCCAGGTGCTGCGGAACTGGCTCAACGCGCACGGGGAACACAGCTCCACAAGCCAGGCTTGGGCTGCAGCCACTCGTCCGCTCGCCTCTCGGCCCTATGGCACTGTGCCCCTTGGCATAGCGGTTCCGCTGGAGCGGTACTCACGATTGGGGCTGGCGCAAGCGGTACGGTGATGGGAAGGGTGGGCGTGCTATACACCCTCACGCGGTGTCACGCATGGCCGCGGAACAGTCCGACGAATGCTCCCCCCCCCCTCCGCTTCGACGGGTCAACATCATGGGCAGACACCTGGCGGGCGCCACACGCAAAAACACCGCAGGATGCGAGGACAAGTCGTCTTGTCTCATCAACGGAGCGCGCCAGCGTCTACACTGTGCCATTCAATGTCCCGCAGTCGTTCTTGGCTGCTTGCCCGCCTCAAAGCTCGCGCCAACCCGTTCGGCGGGCTCAGCCATCTCGGTGCGCGCGGGCAGCAGAATTGCCGTCCTCACGGCGACGCGCGTTGTACCAAAGGGCTGCGCGTTCTCCTCGTCTGCCGCTTGGCGGGCGACCCGGGCGGTCGGCCTCGAGACCCGGTTGCCCGCCGACAAGCCCGTGGCGGAGGCCTCACAGAGCCACAAGGAGGATCTGCGACGATGTGCTGCCGAAGTCGGGAAGAACGAACTTAGACGAAGCAGCGTGTGGCACTGAAGCGCAGGACACGCCAGGAAAGCGCGAAGGGCGCTTGTGCCAACCGATTGTGGCGCTGAGAACGTCGCTCAGCAATTGTGCGGCGCTGAGTGGCCCAACTTGCTCATCATTGCACTCTACTGACAGTATTGATGGTGAGCACCCCCATCACAGCTCGTCCGAAACGGACACGAAATGAGGCGGGCTGCCAGAGAAAACCGCATTCGGCTGTTGTTGGCAGCCAAAAGGTCCACATTGAAGCGCTATATTCTCGCCAGCGCAGTGGGGCTAGTTGAAGGGTTAACGACAGTCCAAAACTTTGGGCGCAATGCTTGCGCAATCCGGCCGCGATCTTAGTCTGTCGATCCGCCCAGAAGGGCTCCAGGAGGGGCTGGCGTTCGTCTTTTCCAAGGCAACGGCAGAATTGGTTTGCACTTCTTGGCATTTATCGAGACGGTGGTGTCCACAATGAGGTCGTTTTAAGGAATCGATACGCAGTTACTTGGACCATTGCTTAGGGCTCCTCTTTAGCGGAGAAGTGGGACGTGGTGCGCACGAGGGGTGAACGCATGTAGGTCTCTCTTCCGCCTCGTCTCTAGGCGCGACGCGGTGCGCATTTGTCATCCCTCTCTCGCGCGCGGGCGTGCACTCCCCCGCCGCCCCCCTGCCGCCATGGATGGCGCGGCACCAGCGGCCGCCACCTCGACGGCAATTGTCGGGTGCGCGTTTCGGCGGCATCGGCCGATGCCCTGAAGGGACGGCGACGGCACGTCGGCCGTCCCAGCAGAGCTGCCGCTGCTGCTCGTGCGGCTCTTTGAGCGCCGCTGGGGGCGCCTCCTACTTCGTTGTGTCCGACTGGTGCCATGCTTGCATCAGACTAATAATTTACACACATGGGGGAGCCCGGCTGTAGGCTTTGAATGGGACAGATGCGGCGGGGGGTGGTCTGTGGCTTGAATGGGTGGCCGTGCGAGCGGCCGGTGCCTCTCCGGCCAGGGTCTCCAACGCACGTAGGTTCCGGCAGACGGATGCCGACCACCACGCGGCGCGGCTGCGCCACGCCACGACACGCCCCGGAGGGCCGAAAGGGCGGGGAGGCGTCGACCCCACAAGCTGCTTCGCGAGGCAAGCAGGCCGACGAAGAGAGGGAGAATGGTGGGGGGGTGGGGGTGCAGCCTGTCAACCCTTGCGCGCCGCAACCGCCCACCGGCAAGGATGTGGCGACCGCTCTAACGCACATATGCTCATTGGCGGAACTTTTGTTCGCGCCGTGGTGCCTGCTGTTCCCCAAAAATCAGCAGACAGCCATGGTATCGTTCGTGCGACGCTGGCGCACGCGCAGAGGCATTCGTGGGGTCTTCATATTGTTCATGAGATTCGTGCAGAGAGCTGCCGCCCCTGCTCTCCAGGGTGCAACTGCAACCGCGGCCGGTCGCTTCAGAAGCTGCAGCGTGGGACTCGGATCGGCGTCGCGACAACGGGAGCGGTCGCGCGCTAGACGCACGCACTTGCCGGTCTCTTGCGAGTCAGGCAGTCTGAAGCGCGCCACACGGGAGCCCTTCATATCTTTCGTGTCGTGCTATGCTTAACCATCGTGACGACTCCTGCAGAAGCCAGTTAGGCCGACACAAATGTGTCCTACAATGGCGGTCCGAGTCCGTGGCCAACAAAAAGAGCCAGCTAACGGAAAGGAGGCCACCCAGGAACGGCAGCAGGGCAGGCTTTCCACTTGAGCACCCTCACCGCGGAAGAAAAGGTGCGGAAAATGCATATCAGTGCTGCCGGGTGCGACTGCTATCTCACCGGGCCCCACCACACGACAGCACAACACCACCCCTCCTGCCACGACCGTCGCGACCGCCGTCTTGTCGGCCGCCGGAGCGGCAACTGCAGCGGCCACGCCCTCGGCGTCGGCCGCGCCGGGACTCCCCCGTCACACCGCACCTGCCTCCCCGTCGCCACCGTCCACACCAACCCCCCTCCCGACCCCAACGGCCGCGCCCGCTGTCCTGTCGGCCGACGAAGCGGCAACTGCAGCGGCCACGCGCTTGGCGGCCGCCGAGCCGGGACTCCGCCCCCCTCCTCGACCCCCCGCGTGTCACGAAAACCCCCCGCCCACCCGAACCGCCCCGTCCGCTGCCTCGCCAGCCGGAAGTGTGGGAGCTGCGACGCCACCCGGGCCGCTGTTTCGTGCGACTGCAGATGTTGCTTCGAGTACATTGCGGCCGTGTTATGTGTCTTTATCGCGCCTTTGTTGATGCTTATTAAACCCTCGGAGCGCACTTAGATGCGGCATGTGGAATAGTTATCAAGACTCGAGAATACTACATGTGAGTTTATTGAAGAGCTGATCAAGATTCATTCATCCATTATTTGCGCTTTCTGACTCGCGAACACAGTATGTCATGTGTGAATCCATCTTTCGAAAGCAGTTTTGGGCCAAATCGGGCATGCGGTGGGTCCAGCAACCAGCCCAAATGCGCTGCAGTGGATGGAAACCCAATGGTGCGAAGTCCTCGATCTGCTGGGTCAGTCTTCGTCAACACTGCTCGTCGCGAACACTGGGCCGCGGGTGTTAGTTCGTCTTTCGACGTGGAGTCTCCATCGCTCGCCCGATCTCTGGATCTCCAGGCCACGCAGCCCCGTGCATGCTCCGCTGCCACCAGTCGCACATCCCTTCACCATCTCGCCGTTGTGTGGCGTGTGCCTGCACCTGGGGCCGATCCGCGTCTCAACACCTTTGCACAGGTCCTGTGAACACGCCCTTGGCCAAACTATATGGCACCATCTGCACTGGGCCGCCCCCCCCCCGCATCTCCCTGTCCATCTTGGTCGACTGCCTGTTCTGCGGTACTTTCTGTAGCCGGCGGGGGATTCTATGCGGCCGGTTTGTAGTCATCCGACGTGTTCTGGTGCTCCTGGCACTTGTGCCCCCTCGTAGCGTCCGATCGGGTGCTTCCGGCACGGGCTTGGTGTTGAGTGTCGTTGGGCTGATCCGCATCGCGCACCCACTGCCGCAACTGACAGGCGATATGGCCTCGCTCGAAAGTGATTTTGCTGGCACGCGGGGTTCACTCTTTTGCGTGTGTGTTGGACACACCTGGCGTCTACGGCGATGGGTCGCTGGCCGCGGTTGACTGAGGGTCCTGCGCCGTGGCACAGCCATTGCTCCGTCGCGGCAGGGAGAGGGGAGACCATTTAAGAGTACCTGCTTGCCGTGTTTGGTTTCGCCAGGTGACGCGCCACCGCCCTCCCTACCCTGTTCTTTCTCACCCGGCCCGACGGGCAACCGCTGCCTTGCCACCCCTCCGCGTCACATTACGCTGTACCGGCCCCCCAAGCCCCTTCTTTCTCGCTCACCCACTGTTGCGTAGCGCGATGTACAATGTGTTCCGCATTGTCGGCAGCGGAGCACTGGCGTTTGTGACCAACCGCGACGGCAACACGGGAGACCACCATGCTGCAGCCCCGCTTCGTTTTATGACGGGTGCTCAGCACGCCGCAGACGTTGCGGCCCGCCGGGCTGGTCTGCAGCGCCGCCCTGAGTCGCCGCCTACCTCCTCGCCACTTCCCGCCGCCCGTCATTTCCTCAACCCGATGTTTGCCTCGACGGCTGCACCCGGGACTGCAACCTGCTCCCGCCTTCCGCACAGCCCCTACGGTGTCGCGCCGGGTGGCAGCCAGTCGCCACAAATGGCAGCGGCGGCTCCGCTTGTTGGCGGTCGGGATGCAGCCTCGGGCTGCATTGCTGGCGTAGCCGGTGTGGCCCAGTCAAGTGCGGCAGGAAATGGCAGCGTGCAGCCGTCTGGCGCGGCGGTCGGCGCCGCGACCTCAGCGGACCCTGCCGAGTGGGCGTGTTCACAAGTGTACACCGCCGTGGCGGTGCCGCCAGGCTTGGCCGACGTGCGGTCCTTCGCACGTCGCGGGCCAGTCGATGACCGCGACAACGATGAGGACAACGGCTATCTTCAGGAGGGGGGCAATGAGTACACCCCCCGCGCCGGGACTGGGACCACATTTTCTTGTCCGATGGCTGGTTCAACTTCCACGATGCCACTTAACAAGAAGCGCCGCGGTAGGGCGGGGACGCGTTGCGCACCTCCTACTCCGACGGTTCCTCGGCGTGGGGGGCCGCCCGGTGGTAGCGGGATGCGCCTTGGGAGCCCCTATCAGAGCGCTGGTGGCGCCGCGTCGGGGGCTATGAGCGGCGTCGCGGGTAATGGGACGAGCCCGTCACCAACGGCTGGTGGTGGGCGCTCTATCGCGCATCCCGCCGCAGCCGTCGGCGCATCCCCACGGACGCGTCGTGCCTCTGGAGGGTCCTCTGGGGCGACGCCGCCGCCTCGCCCTGCATGCGTGGCAGCGGCGGAAGCGGCGTCCGGCAGCGGAACGACCGGGGTCACAACTGCCGCGCAAATTGCCGAAGTCATGCGGACGTCGTCTACTGGCTTCTCTGGCGTGCGTCGCGAGATCACGGCGCAGCGCAAGGAGGTGGCAATCATGAACAGCCAAATTCGGGCGGTCACCAAGAAGCTGGACGACGTCGCCGTACTCGCGGACCGCCTGACGGCGTCGCTCTTCTACCAGCGCCGGGCCATCATCAACATGGCCGGCGATGTCACCTCTGTATTGACGTGGACGGCGGCTGAAAGCTCGGCGGCAATGGCATCCGGGGCGGGCCCTGCAGTGCATGGGGTACCTGATGCCGATGGTAATGCCAGAAATACTTCGGTGACGACACCTGAGGGTGAGGTGCAGGAAGCGCAGTGGATTCTCGAGCTCAAGGTGTGTTGTTTCTGTACAGCGAGTGTCTGGTGAGTAGAGAGCGCGGCTGCTCGCTCTCGAGTGTGACTTCATTTGCTTGCTGCGTCGGGTGCTGCAAGGGATACCTCTATGTCCGGCAGATACTGGCTGCAGGCACTAACCGTTGCTTTCTTCATACGCTCACGTCCGTCGCTTGTCATGTACGTCTCGTGTGCCTGATTCTCAGCCGCATCTCGTTGGATTCCTCCGCAAGAGCTTTGTCTCGCCCCGCGGTGCGGCTGACGTGTGGGTCGATATGGCTGTTGTCAACGACAAGCTCCAGGACTGGACCACAGTCCGTTTCGACGTCGACACGAACGGGGCAGATGCGCTGCTGGAGCGCAAGTGGCGACTGCCGCAGCGCACGCGGCGTCCATCGGTGGCAGTGGCGGGGGACACGGCAACTGCAGACGAAGGGGGGAGTGCGTTGACGAGCCGGGGCAAAACGATGGGCTACAAGTATCTCCACCGTGCCGTCTCCCACTTCTATCAGAGCCTCGGAAACAAGGCGGTTTCCGCCTTCGCGACGTACGTCAACAGCAAGGCGAACATTGGAAGCCTGCGTCGTGTGCGCGGTACGCGAACCAAGAACGAGGTGGTATTCTCTCCGGGCGAGGCGGCGTCGATGCTCGAGGACGACAGCTTCATGACGGAGTTCGCAAATCGTGCCGGCATTATTCGCGCACTCAAGGTCGTCTTTTCCGTGATGGGGGTCCGTGATCGTTACACGGAGGCGGGCCCCGTGCCTGGCAGCCCAGATGGAGTCTGCTGCCTTCTGGCGCACGTGGCTTTTGTCACCATGAAGGTCCGGGCCCACCTCAAGAAGCGGGCCGCCATGGAGCCCAGCGCTGAGGACGGCGACGACGGGTCCCCCGTCCTCAACGGAGGCCACCGCGCGGAGTGGGTGGAGGAGCTCGCGAGCGTCCGGCAGGCGTTTGCTACGCAAGGCGCGCGGACTAGAAATGGGCTGCGCATCACCGATGGAGGCGACTCGCGACGCACCGACCCGTCACACCGCCGTCCGCCGTCGCCAACGCAAGCCGCAGCTTCTCTCCCGTCCGTCTCCGGCAATCCTTCGGCGCCAGACGCCGGACTGCAAGCCGCCGCTGCCGGTGCGAATCACTCGAGCGATGGCGACGGCGATGTCGAGCAGGAGTCGGAAGGGGAAGCGCTTGGGCCCGTGGAGCAGGCTGCGGTCGACGCCGCCCACGCTGCCGTGGCGCACGCGATGGAAGGGGTGTACGAGGTGCTGGACTCAGCGAGTTACTGCTTGTGCAAGGCCAGTCAACGGATTGCGCCCGCAACGGTTGCACGAGAAGTGGCTCCTGTGCTCCTCTGCATTTTCCTGCCCTGTGGCTGACTGGGCGTCGCATGGAGGTTTCTGTGCAGCGGTGTGGTTGTCTGTGGCTGGGTGGTGTTTCTTTCCTCTCGCTGGGGGCAAGTGAGCCGCTGGGAAGCCACGTCCTGTCCAACTTTCTCTTTTTCTCTTTGATAGGTAGTTCATAGGCCGGTGCAGTGTGGCAGTGCCGTCCCGCGCCCCGTAGGTAGGCCGGGAGCTCTTTTTAGTCGTCTGCTTTTGGTTCTGCACAGCGCCGCGTCGGCACGTCATGACGGTTTCGTACGTGCACCACGTTCCCCACGAGTGGCGCTACAGTGTGCTTATGGCAGCGGTCCGAATAGGATCTACGGCACGACATGCCAGGCGCCCCACAAAAATAGACGAACGTGCCGGCGGTGCCGCTACGGCCGGCATCGCCCGCCCAGCGTCGTGCGAAATTAAATGCACCCGGCGCCACTGCATTTGCCAGGTCGATCTGTCGGTCCTTACGCTCCGTGTTGCTAGCACATTTTAAGCCCAGTGGGGTCTCGCGACAGCACCCTCGTGACCGGGACCTCGGCTACCCCTAACTCGTCTAGAACGGGAGAAACTCCCGTTCGGGGCGACACCCCCGAACGGGAGGGTGAACGGGAGCGACTCCCGTTCGGCGTGTCGATATTTCTGACGATGGGGGGGCAGCTCACGCAAGCGATCCGGACTCACTTGAATCAGCGGGGCAGAGGCGATGCCATCGTGGCGCCCAGTTGGATGCCAGCCGCGGTGGATGGGGCGTTCCCGTCCATTGCGCAGCGGCCGGCCGCACCGTCGCCACCGAGTACACTCTTGAGGGTGTACAGACGTTCCACAAAAAAACCAGGCCTCACCAAGGGTATCAGTTTCAGCCACGAGTACGGTATGTGGCTCGGATCCAGCCACCGAGTATTGGCTGACAGTGAGCCGGATTTTAGACGTCCGAGTATGAGTATCGCTCAAACCTGACAGAGCGGGTATCAAGAGTACATACCCTTGAAGT
>ENA-ORXT01004214-ORXT01004214.1-marine-metagenome-genome-assembly--contig:-NODE-4214-length-15081-cov-4.720674_pt1 | contig 15081 bp, 12 predicted proteins | sample MGYA00237868_ERZ511482 | MGnify/ENA metagenome assembly ERZ511482 | reverse complement strand
GGGCTTCGTCGGCCAGGGCTTTCAGCTGGTCGGAGTTCGCGTCATCTTTGATCTGACGGTCCCAGTGGTCGGCGTCGAAGCGCTTAAATCAACTCCTGAACCTTGTGAGTTCCTCTGGGGTTAGGCGCTTCACCGCGTCTTCAATGGCGTCGATACTCATGCTTGAGGGTACGCGAGGAGGGTGGTGGTCAATTTACCACGGCCGCCTTAGGCCGATTGTCTCACACTTTTGGTATCATCCTTTCTAAATTCGCCGCGTGCTCTTTCGGATGTCGAACGATCGCTTTGCGTGTCCATTTTGTGACAGCCCCTGATGAGTCGCGTGCTGACTGCTATCATGAGTAGAGTGATTAACCATGCCGGACGACTCATCGGAGGTTTGATCCGATATTTAGTATAGCGTCGGGATGTGTCTGGCTTGAGGTAAATGGAATCCCAAAAAGATTCTCAAGCTTTGATTTTGCGATTTCCACCTCTTGAGGATTGAGTGGGGTGCGTATTGGTGGTGGGGTGGCTTCATGCGTGTAATGATCGACTAATCCTACGACCGATCGCTGAGCTACAAACTGCATTTCACCACCTCGAAAGCACAAAGCATGCACCTCAAGTGTTAATTTTTTCGGGTCGTTGATCGATCCCTCCTCTGTTTCCAAATATCCGATATTAAAACCAAGAGGCCGACGCAAGGTTGCAATTTCTCCGTAGTTGTGTTGGAAAATATTTCCATTTGGTGGAGTTAAGGACATGGTGTAGCCATCCGTATCTCCGATAAGATCTACAATTGGTTTGAGTAGTGAAATACAACCTGATTTCGGATAAGCGCCGCACTCCACACGATCGTAAGAAAGGTGTTTGCTAAGTTGACAGAAGACGCTCCACCAAGGTAGGACCTTTGGGCTAGTTGTTTCATAAGGAAAAATGGCAACGAAGTACTCAAGAAATCCAGCACTGTTTATGGATGGTTTCATTAATAGCTTCTTTGGAAACGAAATAATGGCGGGGTGCTGGAAGAGGTTTCTTTGTGATTCCCACCGTCGTAAGGATATTGCATCTATTTCAGATTGATCGAGGTCGTCATCAAAAGAAACCTTGGCGGCTAAGATAATACTGGGCGCTTTTCCCCGTCGTAATAATATGTTATAGGTTATGATTTCGTTCTTGATTCCCGGTTGCGGTTTGCTGCTCGAAATTCGAATCCAACCTCTAAGCAGAGGCTTGGGTTCGTGGTCCAATATTTGTAAAAATGCTTCTGTTGCTCTCAGTAGTCTTTCGTCTCCTTGGATATCAACCCCTTGCAATCCCAACGAATGCCCAGGGGTATTCCAAATGGAGCTGGTGATTGAGGGAGCGTCGTCTGCTCCTTTAACAGCGAAGTTATTCATCAAGCCGACCTCCGACGGGGCGTTTTCATGGCTGCCGGACCACCACCAATTGTTTAACTCGTCAAAGTGCGATACTGGGTTTACCTGATTGGATCTGACGAGGTCTGAGCAAAGAAAGGGCGTCACTGGTCTCCAACTTCGGATATTTGTTATAGTCTCGTTGACTAGATCCACTGCGTCACTGCTTCGGTGACCAAGTAACGCTTAAATCACCCGGTCATTTCCCCCATCAATGGGGATCTGCGCTCCGGTGGTCTTGCCGAAGATCGGGCCGGCCATGGCGGCGACGAGATTGCCGACGTCGGCGCTCTTGATCTCGGCCTTGAGCAGGTTGCGGGTCTTGTATTCCTCGACGGTGATGCCATACCGCTCGGCGCTGCGCTTGAGCGCGGCGGGGGTCCATAGCTTGGTGTCGAAGACGGCGTCGGGGTGGACGATGTTACAGCGCACTCCCTCGGGGGCGAGCTCCATCGAGGCGACACGGCAAAGCTGGGTGAGGCCGGCCTTGGCGCAGCTGTAGCTGGCAGCGCCGGCGCCGGGGGCGTTGACGTTGCGACTGCCGACGATGACGACGGCGGGATCGATGCCGAGCTTGAGGTAGGGGATGGCGTGCTTGAGGAGCTTCTGGTGACTGGTGAGGTTCACGGCCATCGAGAGATCCCAGTTCGACTGCTCCATCTGATCGAGGTACGCGCCTGCGGTGAAGATGCCGGCGTTGCTGACCAGGACGTCGATGCCGCCGTAGCGGCGCACGGTCTCCTCAATCGCGGCGATGACGGCGTCGTCGTCGGTGAGGTTGGCGACGATGCCCAGCGCGCCGATGGACGCCATGGTCTCGGGGATGTCGGGGTTGAGGTCGATGCCGATCACCCGGGCGCCCTGCTCGGCGAGAGAGGCGGCACAGGCGAAGCCGATGCCGGCGGCGGAGCCGGTGACGACGGCGACCTTGCCCTGGAAGGGGAGGGGATCAGGAGCGCCGGCCAGCTTGGCCTGCTCGAGTTCCCAGTACTCGACGTCGAAGACGTCCTGCGCAGGGAGTGCCTTCCATCCGCCGGTTGCTTCGGCGAGTTGGATGGTCTGGTAGGTGTGTTCTGCGATGTCGCCGATGATGCCGACTTCCTTGGGGGTGGACCCAAAGCTGACGACGCCTTTGCCGGGCCAGACGGCGTAGCAGGGCTGCGGGCGCAGCATGCGGTGGCCCTTCTTGCGGTGCTTGCGGAAGTAGTCGCTGTACTCGTCGGCGTAGCGCTCGACCGAGGCGACGGGGTCGGTGCCAAGAACGACGGGGGTGCGCTTGGTGCGGATCGAGTGGTCGGGGGTGAGCGGTCCGCGCGAGGCGAGCTTGGCGATTCCCTTGATCTTCGAATAGCCGACGGCCTCGGGGCGAGCGTCAGTGACGGCGATGACGGCGCTGCCGCGGGCTTCGCTGACGGCGCGGCGCAGGGCGGCCAGGGCGAGGAGGTCCTCCTCCGGCTTGGCTTTCTTGGGGGCGAACTTGGGCGCCTTCTTCTTCAGCCAGCGCTCGGCAGCGGTGACGTACTTGATCATCCGGTCGTAGCTCTGCTTGGCGGTGTCGCCGAAGGTGAAGATGCCGTGGTTGAGAAGGATGAGACCTTCGATGCCTTCCTTGCGAAGGTCGCGTCCGTCGATGATGTCGAACACGGTCTTGGCGAGGATGAAGCCGGGCATGACGTAGGGGATGACGATCATCTTCTTGCCGTAGCAATCCTCGACGCGGGCCTTGCCGCCCGGGCTGTTGGTGAGCGCGACGACCGCGTTGGAGTGCGTGTGGTCGACGAAAGTAAAGGGCAGGATGCCGTGGAGGATGGCTTCCACCGAGGCATTGGGCGCGCTCGGATCGATCATGGCGGCGCGCTGCTGTTTCACCATCTCGATATCGGTGAGCTTCTTCTTGCGGGCCAGCTTTTGGAGGATGTCGAGACGCACGGGAGCGAAGCCGGCCTTCTCGATGGTCTCGAGGTCCCAGCCGGATCCCTTGACGTGGCAGATCTCGACTTTGTCTCCGAAGAAGTCTCTCTCGACAGTCTTGACGGAGGTGTTTCCTCCCCCGTGCAGCACGAGGGCGGGCTCCTGCCCGAGTAGGCGGGAGGTGTAGACTCGTTCGGCGAGGAGGTTGCCTTTGCAGGCGTCGGCGTCCTTCTGATTCCAGCGGCTCTTCATTGCAAAGAGTGGAGGATGGAAATGGCATGCTGGCAAGCGGCGATCGAAGCGTTTCCCGATCGACCCACCTTGCTTCTCGGTGCTGCCGCGCTACGGCTTTGTGGTGATTAGGAATCTTCGTTGGCTGGCGGCCCTGCTCGTGCTCGGGCTGGTGATGCTTCTTGTCCAGCACCAGGGGGGGATCGGTCTGCGGGAGACGATTTCCCTGTCTCCCTCGACCCTCGAGGAAAAAAAGCTGGGCTACGAATCATGGCGAAAACTGCCGCGCGAACATCACCGTCTGCTCAGTCATGACCGCATCGTGGTTCTCGAGGACGGCAAGCCGATCGGGTTTCCGGTGCGCAGCAATCGCGAGGTTCGCGAAAAAGGCGAGGGTCGGTACCGTGTCTTGGACGGCTCGCTGCGCTTTTCCGCTTCCGACTCCAGCGATGCGGGAAACAATGGGAGAACCTACGAGGCCAGTCTGCCCGTGCCGGTGCGGCCCGAACTGCTCGGCGGAGTGGCTGGCGGTCTCGCCCTGGTGCTTTCGATGCTCTGGTGGCGGGCGCGCCGGAGTGGGGATGCCCGGGCGCTCGCGCTTCCGTGGATCCCGCAAAAGTGGGATCTCCTGCTGATTCTCGGCCTCGCTCTGGCATTGCGGATCTGGGTGCTGGCGAGCGGGGCCTACGGCGATGGCGGGCTGGTCGTCCGGGGCATGCCGTTCAGCGATGCGAAGGGCTGGAACGAGATGGCGATCGGTCTCGCGGAAGGCAAGGGAATCACGGGGCGTTTCGACGGGCACCGGCCGCTCTACGCGATCTACCTGGGCGGGATCTACACCGTGCTTGGCAACCACCTCGTGCTCGGCAAGCTGCTCAACGTCGTGGCCGGCACCCTGGCCTGCGGCTTCCTCTATCTGCTCGGCGCCGCCACCGGTTCACGGGTGATCGGTTGGGCGCTCGGCATGCTTGGATGCTTCGGGGCCGGATATCTTTCCGGGGTTCATCCGACCGCTACCGAAGCGCTCGGCTTCCTGCTCACCTTGATGTCGCTGTACCTGTTCTGGCGCGGGCTCACGCTGCAACGGGCGGCGATCCTGTTTCTGGCGGGGCTCTTCTTTGCGGCCGCCAATCTCACGCGTACCTTCACGATTCTCGCCTTCCCCGGATACTGCGCGTTGATCGTCCTGTTCACGATCAGGGGCACTGGTGGTTTCCCGGGTTTCCTGCGGCGCAGCCTTGTCCCCGGCATCGCTTTTTGCGCGGGCGTCTTTCTTGCCCTGACGCCCTGGCTGATTCGGCAGAAAATGGTTCACGGCGCGTTCACGATCTCGACCAACAGCGCCGACGTTCTCTACGGCGCCACCACGCCGGAGGGAAAGTGGAACCCCGCCCAGTTCGACGAAGCGGTCGCCGCCGGGGTGGGCGAGAACAATGCCGAACGCCATGCCTTCTTCGGTCAGAGACTTGCGGAGACGGTGAAGGAGGATCCCGGCAAGTACGTCCGTGACCGCTGGGAGAACTTGAAAAGCACCTTCGAGTGGTTCGACCCGAAGGATGGACTCTTTCCTCTCGTTGCCTCGCTCGCACTACTTTTGATGGTGCTCCTGGCCTGGAGTCGCGGGGCCTGGCTGCGGGCTCTGCTCGTCTCGGTTGCCCTGGCAACCCTATGGTGGTTTCTGCCGCTGCCGGGTTCCGTCTACTGGCTTCTGCCCGTGTCGTCCCTCCTCGTCCTTGGCGGCGCTTCGCGGGGCGAGGCGGTGCTCCTTCTCACGCTGGTGACGACTTTTCTGGCTGGTCTGGTGATGAGCGCTCTGATCGGCAACATCACCCATTTGCGATCGATTGATTTCCTCTCGTGGATCGCCTCGCTGATCCATCTGCTCGCCATGCACGCTCTGCTCACCCGTTCTTGGTTCGTGGAAGCAGAGGCGCCGGTGGTTGAGCCCGAGCCGCGAAGCAGCGGAATCTTCGCGGGGCTCACCGTCGCCTGGTTTCTGCTCACCGTGCCGGCGGCTCTCCTACTCGTCGGTTGGAAAATGAAGACGAGGGACGAGTCCGCTTTCGTGTTTCACCAGCTTTCTCCGCAGGCTCGTGAAGAGGTGCGGTCCTGGGCGGGGTCGGCCATTCCTTCTCTCGGCACGCTCACTGGTGGCAGAGACGAACTCTTCTATGCTTCGCCCGTCTCGATCGGCCAGTACCGGATCCAAGTCGAAGAGGGCGACGTCATTGATCACGAAGCGGCACTTTTTGCGGGGCGCAAGGACGCAAGAACGATCGCGTTCATCCGTCAGGGAGTCGATGAGAGGGGCGAGACCTCGTTGCAGGGCGCCGTGCTTCCCGGTACGGAGGCGTGGGACGTCTCGAAAGGCGACTTTCTTGCCGTCGGTTTGATTCCCCCGGAGGGAGAAGGGGTCTTCCGCGAGGACAATCGCATTGTCGAGGTTCTCGCGCTGGTGCCCTACGATCGGGAGACGAGGAGCTACGATCTTGATTCGGCCCATCTGCTTGAAGAGAGTCCGAGGGCCCTGAGGATTCTGAACTCAGACCTCTAGAAAGGCTTGGCTGCCGCCGCTTTGGCAGCGAGACTCTCGTCCGTGAGCGCCATCGAACTCAAACAGGTCAGCAAGAGCTACCGGGAACCTCAATCGGGGGCCGAGGTGCCCGTGCTGGAGAATTTGGATTTCAGTCTGGAGCGCGGAGAATCGACTGCCATCGTCGGGCCTTCTGGTTGCGGAAAGAGCACCCTGCTCAACCTCATCGGCACGCTCGATCGGTGCGATTCGGGGACCATCTCTCTGCTTGGGCAGGACGTCACCCTGATCAGCGAGAAGGAGGCGGCTCCATGGCGCGCTTCGAAAATCGGGTTCATCTTCCAGGCACATCATCTTCTACCTCAGTTGACCGTGCAGGAGAATGTCCTCCTGCCCACCCTCGCGCTGCCAAAGCAGGATCGGCCTTCGAAGCAGCAGGCCATCGACCGAGCCCGCGAACTTCTGGAGGCGGTCGGGCTTTCCGGGCGTGCGGACTTCCGCCCCGGCCAGATCTCGGGTGGAGAGCGTCAGCGCTGTGCCGTGGTCCGCGCTCTGGTCAATGGCCCCGCCATTCTTCTGGCCGATGAACCGACAGGGGCGCTCGACGAGAAGAACGCGCACGGCCTTGCCGATCTGCTCGCGCAACTGCAGGAGACGGCCCAGCTCGCCCTTGTCGTCGTGACCCACGATGCCGACATCGCCCGCCGCATGGGCACCGCCCGCACCATGCAGGCCGGGCACCTTCTTCCCTGATGGCGACCCGGCCTACCTGGCCGACCTGGCCGCCTCCACCCGCCCGCATTCGCTGGCTCGTGGGCTTTGCCATCTTCGGCCTCGTGGTCAGCGGGGTGACCGCCTTCCCCTTGCTCGCCGAGCTGAATCTACTGGCGAGCTGGCTGGCTCCCGAGGGCGCCAGCCCCTCCGACCCAGGGCTTGGCGGCCTCGCCCGGTGGATTCTTCTCGTCCGTGAAGGTCTCGAGAACACCTATCGTGAGTATCCGTTTATCGCCTACGGTACCGACTGGCTCGCTTTTGCGCATCTCGTCATCGCGGCCTTTTTCCTTCCGGTGTGGAAGGATCCGGTGCGCTACCAGGGGGTCCTGCTCGTTGGTCTCTGGGCGTGCCTCGGAGTCATTCCTCTCGCCTTGATCTGCGGCCCGCTTCGCGGGATCCCCTTCTACTGGCAGCTCATCGACTGCTCTTTCGGCATCATCTGCGCGCCGGCGCTCTGGTGGGCCTATCGACTCGCCCGGCGTCTGGAGCGGGAGACGCTACTTCGCTAGAAAGTCGGCGATTTTCGTCTTGGGTCGCCCCACGATGGCGCGGTCGCCCTTGACCACGATCGGTCGCTGCAGGAGCGCCTTTTTCCGCGCGAGCAGTTCCGCCACGGCGGCCGGGTTTCCGACATAGTCCTCTGGGTCGAGTTCCAGCTTCTTGAAAACCGAATCCTTGCGCACCAGATCCTCCACCGGGTCCTCGATGATCTCCACGAGATGGTCAAGATCTTCTCGGCTCGGCGGCTCCTTCATGTAGAGCACCACCTCGGCTTTCTGTCCCATTTCCTCGGCGACCGCCAAGGCATTTTTGGACGAACCTCAGTGCGGGTTGTGATAGATCACGACTTTGGACATGTCCTCAGTCTCACGGGGAAGATCGAGACGTCAAACGGCCGGGGCATCTGCAACGAAATCGATTGCCGCTGCCGTCCAACGCGCGAAGGTTGGCGCGGTTATGCATATTGACGACATTCTAAAGGCGGAGGGCCCCAGCTTCTCCTTTGAGTTTTTTCCACCCAAGACCGAGAAGGCCGCCGAGAAGCTCTATGATGCCATTGCTGAGCTGGAGAAGTTCCAGCCGAGCTTCGTCAGCGTCACCTATGGTGCAGGCGGCTCGACCCGCGAACTCACCCACGACCTCGTCGTCCGGATCAAGGAAACGACAAGCCTGATCCCTATCCCTCACCTCACCTGCGTCTGCCACCAGGAAGCAGAGATCGAGGAGATCCTCCAGCGCTACGCCCAGGCCGGCGTCAGCAACGTCCTCGCTCTCGGCGGCGATCCGCCCAGCGGACTGAAGGGCTATCGCAAGGCGGATGATCACTTTCAGCACGCGTCCGACCTTGTCGGCTTCGTGCGCCGGTTTGGAGAGTCCGGTCGTCACCCCGATGCCCGGGGCTTTGGGATCGGCGTCGCGGGATTTCCAGAGGGACATCCCGGAACGCCGAACCGCATCCTCGAAATGGACTACCTCAAGGCCAAGGTCGACGAGGGAGCGAGCTATGTCTGCACCCAGCTCTTCTTCGAGAACCGCGACCTCTATGATTTCCGCGAGCGCTGCGATCTGGCGGGCATCACCATCCCCATCATCGCCGGCATCATGCCGATCAGCTCGATCAGCAGCATGGAGCGCATGGCCGAACTCGCCGGCGGCGCCCGCTATCCGGCCCGACTTCTGCGGGCCCTGCAGCGGGTGAGTCATGACTCCGACGCCGTTGCCGAAGTCGGGCTCCACTACGCCACGGAGCAGTGCGCCGATCTCATCGACAACGGGATTGCCGGAATCCATTTCTATACTTTAAACCAATCGGGGGCGACGAGAGAGATCTATCGGCGTCTTGGTCTTGCCAGCGTCCCTGCCTAGCCTCTTTCTGTCTTGTCGAACCTGCTTCAGTGTCCCGGATGCGGTGGCGCGTTTCTCAACGAGAGCGCCACGATGGCGATGTGCCCGCATTGCTCGCACAATGCTCCCATCGACCAGTTTCAGAGAATGGTCGCTACCAGCGAGGGGCATCGCACTGCCTTGCCCAAAGCCGGTCGAATTCACCAGCCGAGCGCGGCAGAACTCGCCGAGGAGCAGGCACGATTTGCAGCGGAAAAAGCAGCCGCCGAAGAAGCGCTCCGACCACGGGCCGAGGAAGCCGCTTCCCCTGCGGAACAAGTCCCACCAGCACCTGAAGTCCAGAGCAGGCCCTCGATGCGCCCCCAGGTGGGCGACCGATCGCCGCTGCATCTGACGCGCCCGCAGAACCTCATGGAAATGTGGGAGGGCCGGGATCCAGACGCTCTCGAAGACCCGGGGCCGTCTGAAGGCCCCCAGCGGGCCGAGCCTTCCCGCGCCGATGATCAACGGACGGTCACCGAGGAGTCGGATCACCTCGCGCCCATCGAGGGAAAGAAGACTCTTGGGCCTGGAGAATTTCAGCTTCCGACCCGGGATGCCCTGCCGAAGCCCTCGCAGTCCGAGCCTCTTTCCAATGCCCCGGTCGGACCAAAATCCGAGGAGACCGAATTTGAGGCGGCCCCGGCGATGCCACTTGCGAGTGATGAGACGAGCCGAAAAAAGGGTCTCTGGCCTTGGGGGCTCCTCCTGCTTCTTGTTCTTGCCGCGGTGGCCGCAGTGGCCGTGTTGCTGCCGCGCTTGACGGGTACCGACCCCGTCCAGGAGACCGCCCGGCCGGATTCAGGTGCAAGAGGCGGGAGTGATGGCGGTGCCGATTCCGATTCCGATTCCCAGCTCGCCGGTGAGATGAGTTCGGAGTCCGAGGACAATGAAACGGTTCTGGCCTCCCTCGACTATGTCCTCGAGGAAGCTGACGTCTTCCTCCGAAACCTGTTCTCCGAAACAGACTCGGATCGTCGCATGGCTTCCCTGCTCGGCGCCGTCGACGAGGAGGAGGTGAGTGAGTACTTTGATGGCAAGGAGGGCGAATCCCGAGCCGAGTTGGTCGCCCTCTCCTTCGTGAATTACTCCGTCGATTCCGAAAACGAACGAAGCTCCCTGAACTACCAGGTGGCCACGAACCGGCGGGACGGTCCCACCGGCCTCACCCTCGTTCGGGAGAAGGGCAGGACTCGACTCCTCTGGGCCCCCTTCTATCAGTACCAGGCGGACCTCTTCACCGAATTTCTGGAGGACCCCAATCGACTTCTAGGCACCTTCCATCTCCTCCTCGAGAAGCGCCACCGCTTTGATGACTCCGAACACGTGGCTGATGAGTACTGGCCTGTCGTTCTCGGAGGATCCTCCACCGCTTCCCTGCTCTCCTTTGCCGACAGTCGGGAACCCTCCGTGCTCGAGGCGCTTCAGCAAATTGACTGGTCCACCAGCGTTCCGATGGTGGCCAGGGTGCGAAAGCAGTTCATCCGCGACCTTGCCGGTGAAAACCCGGACCTCGAGCTCATCGCCCGACTCTCCGGCAAGGATGTTGCCACGGATTCTCTGCATCCCGATCGGCAGGTTCTGCTGGTTGTTGGAGTGATCGAGATCGGCTGGGGCAATGGCGCTGTAAAGCGCTAGGATTCTGTCGGACTTGATGCGTTCGCTGGCGACGTAGCCGCCTTCGTGAGAGACTGCTGCAGAACCTCACGGAAATTCCCCCAAACCGGATTCTTCTACAATCATCGTGTCTTTTGTAGCCGAATTCGTGAGAATTTGGGCTCCGTGAGGTGGAGGCCGCGCCGTATTTTTCGAATTGCCCGTAGCGTACGTACTTCTGCAACAGTCTCGTGAGAAGCGGGAAGCGTGGCCTTCCGTCCGCGCCTCCTCAGGCAACGCCCCCACGCTCTCACGAGCGCGGCTACCTCTGCTATTTACTCTCCCCCCAGCGTCGGGCCAGCCAGCACCAACATCGATGTAGCGATTGACATGTAGTTGGCCCGGAAACTGCTTGATGTCGGTGGTCATTTCAACGACCATGGAGACACGGTGGACTTCAATCCAGGTCTTCGGCTCGATCAGAGTCTTCAGCAGGGGATCGCTCCCCAGATGCAGCAGAGTCTTCGCATTCTTCAGGCGCCGACTCTGGAACTGCAGCATCTGGTGAATGAGGAGCTCTCCCTCAATCCGGTACTCGAGGACGAGACACCTTCCGTATCGCTCGAGTCAGACAACCGAAGCGACGCGCAGGTGGATGCCGAGATTGCCATGCTCGCGAGGATGGGACAGGAATGGGCCGAGGGTGCACCGCCGGGCAGCAACCCTCCGGCCACAGCCGAGGACGAGGAGCGTCACCAGTTTGTCATGGATTCGCTCGTCAGCCCGACCACGCTCCAGAGCCATCTGGAAGCCCAGATTACCATGGCGACGGAATCCACCGACTTGCGTCGCGCGGCGGCCGACCTCGTTGGCGATCTCGACGAGCGTGGCTATCAGCGCACGGATCTCGAGGAGCTTTCCATGACGCTCGGAACGCCCCTTCGGCTCCTCAGGGAAGCCCGGGAAATTCTCACTACGTTCGATCCGCCGGGGGTTGGGGCTCGCGATCTTCGGGAATGCCTGTTGCTCCAACTCGAGCAGACCGGTCAATCCAACTCCCTCGAATACCGCATCGTGGAAAGCTATCTCGACGACCTCGCTCGGAAGCGCTTTTCCGACATGGCGAAACAGCTCGGCGTCCACGGGGAGCGGGTACGCGAGGCCGCCGAATCGATCTCTCAGCTCAACCCCGTACCCGGCTCTGCCTTTCAGGATCGTCCCAACCCGCAGGTTCGTGCCGACGTCCTCGTGTTCCTGAAGGATGGCGAGTGGCACGCCGAACTGACCAACGAGAGCATCCCGCGGCTGCGCATCAGTTCCGAGTACAAGGAACTTCTCGCTGAATCAGGAAGCAACCAGGAGGTCCGTGCCTACCTGCGTGAGAAGATCCGGAGCGGCAAGTTTCTCATCCGTGCCATCGAAAGCAGACAGGACACCGTGCTCCTCATCACTCGGTCGATCCTCCGCCGACAGAAGGATTTCTTCGATGAAGGGCCGGATCGGCTGAAGCCGATGGTGATGGCGTCGATCGCCAAGGAACTCGATGTCCATGAAACGACCATCAGCCGCGCCGTCAATGGCAAGTACATGCGCACTCCGCATGGATTCTTCGAGCTAAGAGCCTTCTTCAGCTGGGGCTACGAGGCGGACGACGGATCCCAGATGAGCAATGTCACCGTAAAGAGCGCCATTTCCGAAATGATCCGTGCTGAAGATCCGGCCAAGCCTCTAAGCGACCAGAAAATCGTCGACCTTCTCAAGGAAAAGGGAATCCCCGTCGCCCGGCGTACCGTCGCGAAGTACCGGGACGCCCTTCACATCCTGCCCTCTCACCTGAGGAAGTCCGCGAGCTAGGAGCCTGTCGGAATGGGTTGATGGCCGCCCTCTACGACCCCAGACGGTCCCCCGGCTCGATGGGAGTCCCGTTGAGAAATTCGGATATCGCCATGGCCCGGCCTCCTTCCGCCTGGACCTCCCGCACGCGAAGCGCACCTTCTCCTGCGGCGATCAGCAGCGCGCCGTTCTCGACGGAAAGCACGGTTCCTGCCTGCGCACAGCCGACGTTCTCGGACACCGCTTGCACCTGCGGTAGAATTTTGATCCGACGAGGTTTCCGACCCTCGACATGAAGGGTCGTGCTGCTGGCCGGCCAGGGTGAAAAGGCGCGGATCCGTCGTTCCAAAACGACCGGGTCGAGGGTCCAGTCGATCTCTCCATCGGCCCGGCTCAGTTTGCCGCAGTGGGTGGCGATGGATTCGTCCTGGGGCGTGCGGGGAAGAACTCCATCCGCCATGAGCGCCAGTGCCTTCTCCAGGGCGGTCGGTGCGAGATCACCGAGCGCATCGTGTAGTTCTCCTCCTGTGATCTCGGGACCGAGCGGGATCTCTTCGCAGTAGACCATGTCTCCCGTGTCGAGCCCGCGGGCCATGTGCATCACCGTCACGCCGCTTCGTTCGTCGCCCGCCAGCAGAGCCGCCTGAATGGGGCTGGCACCTCGATGCCGGGGCAGAATCGAGGCATGCAGATTGAGACAGGCGACCTTCGGCAGCTCGAGAACTGCCTTCCGGAGAATCTGTCCATAGGCCATGACCACAATGAGATCGGGGGCCAAGCCGGTCAGCTCCGCGTGGATGTCTCGAAGTCGCCGAGGCTGAAGGACCGAGAGCCCCGCTTCCAGGGCGATGGTCTTCACTGCCGGAGCACGCATCTCCAGCTTTCGTCCAAAGGGCTGATCCTCGCCCGTCACCACCGTGATCAGATCAAGCCCCGACATCCCGGAGACAAGTCGGCGGAGAGTAGGCAGGGCGATCTCACCGGTAGCCATCAGAATCGTACGCATCCGCAGATCCTACCGCGCTGGGGTCGATCCTCTAGGTTCTTCTGCTGTTGGCAGGGTTACCGGCGAAATTCTACTCGAGGTCCCGCCGAGTGAATCGCCACCAGCCGAACAGCCCGAAGAAGGTGGCCCAGCCGAATGCTCCCGCGACGAGTCCGGGGCGGAGGCCCGTGGCGTAGATCGTCTGGGGGTGATGGTACGCGAAGAGGGAGAGGTAGCTGAAGGGTCTGGCCGGCGACCAGAGCGAGCCGAGGATGAAGAGGAATCCCATCGCGATGAGTACGCCGAGAACCCAACTTGTGGGGCGGGGCAGGGAGGCGCTCATTGCGAGGACGAAGAGTCCGACGGCGCAGGTCATCGCCCAGTTCGAGAGGGTGCAGTCGAAGAGAAATCGGGTGGTGATTTCACCCGGGAACCAGATCGCACCGGCGAGCCAGGCGGAAAGGCCTGCTGCGACACACAGCAGGGTGCTTCCTCCGAGAACGAGGGCGAGGCCGGCGAGGAAACATTGATTGCGTGAGATCGGCTGACTCAGGATCCACTCGAGACTGCCGTCACCCTGAAGCCCTGAGAGACAGCGGAGTCCTGCCGCCACCGGGAAGCAGAGCATCAGCAGGAGCCAGATCGGATGACCGACCAGCGTGGAAATCCAAAATTCGGGAGTCAGCATCCGATCGGCCTCATGCCCGGCGAGCTTCTGGAGAAAGGTCGGCATCCTGTCGAGCATCTCCTCGATCTCCTCGGGTCGAAAGGCGTCCGAGATGCCGACGAAGATGGCGGTGAAGAGCACCACGCAGGCAAGGAGCACGAGGAAGCGCAGCCGCTCCCAGCGAACGTGCCAGCGGAGGATCGTCAGCCAGCCTCTCACGACGCACCTCCTTCCGGTTCGTCTTCATAGAGCGAGAAAAAAAGGTCCTCGAGTTCGGGTCGTTCGACGACCAGATCACGCAACGGCAAGGAGCCGAGCACCTTGATCAGCGTTGCAGGTTCTCCGTCGAAGTGGAAGCGAACGCGAGCGCCGTCGATTTCGATCTGGCTGACTCCGGGCAGCGAGAGCAGGCCGGTGTCGGTTGTGGTGCCCTGTTCTCCGAGGACGAGTTCGACGCGGCGACGGCGACCAAGCCCTAGATCTTCCACGGCGGATTCATAGACGAATCGACCGCTTCGCATGACGAGCACCCGATCGCAGACGGCTTGCACTTCCGAGAGAACATGGCTGGAGAAAAGCACGCCGGCTCCCTCCTCGGCTCGTTTCGTGAGAATCGAAAGCAGACTCTGCTGCACCAGGGGATCGAGGCCGGAGGTTGGCTCATCGAGGATGAGCAGAGGGGGCTTGCACTGGAGGGAGGCGATGAGTCCGAGCTTCTGTCGGTTGCCTTTCGAATAGGCGCGCACCTTCTTGCTGGGGTCAAAGCCGAAGCGCTCGATGAGATTCTCACGTTCTTGGGCGCAGTCGCCGCCGTGGCATCGCCCCAGAAGCTCGAGAACTTCGCGACCCGTCGCCTGGCCGGGGAGCCGCACTTCCCCCGGCAGGTATCCGATCTGCCTGCGGTAGCTGGCGGCGGTGGCTGTGACGGTCTCGCCAAAGACCTCCACCGCTCCGCGGTCTGGCCGGAGAAAGCCAAGCGCGACCCGCGTCGTCGTTGTCTTGCCCGCCCCGTTCGGCCCGAGAAGCCCGACGATTTCCCCTGGCGCCACGGTCATCGAGATCCCGTCGACAGCCACGGTCGAGCCGTAGGTCTTGCGGAGATCGCGGATCGTAAGGGGGGCGGATGGAGCCACGGCATACCCTCGCCTAGGATTGGGGCGCTGCTAGGGCCAATGGCGCTCGGTTAGCGGGGGGTATCGATGGTTTCGTCTCGAATTCCTCGTCGGGCTCGAGCGTTTTGCCTTGAAGGTGGAACTCGACGTCCCCG
>ENA-ORXT01004212-ORXT01004212.1-marine-metagenome-genome-assembly--contig:-NODE-4212-length-15086-cov-37.116397_pt1 | contig 15086 bp, 14 predicted proteins | sample MGYA00237868_ERZ511482 | MGnify/ENA metagenome assembly ERZ511482 | reverse complement strand
GCGAGGCTTTTTAACGAAGGAACATGAAGAACAAAATAAATAATTACCGTCATTCTAAACTAGAATTGGTATTACATGATCTTTTATTCCTTCATCTCCACAGCCTCTTGTATGATTAAGGTACCTTCATTCGTAAGGTGTATAACAATACCATTTTCTTTATTATTCACAAAATTGATATTTTGTAAGGTCAAGGTTCCTTGATTTAATATTGCACCACCTTGTACGCTTTTTTCAGTATCCATCAGAGTAGCGCCTTCTATGTATAGACTAGAGCTGTCTCTTATTCTAAATATTCTATCTAGATTATTCGTTGTTATATTAAGTTGATTTTTCCCTAATCCTTTTATTGCTACATTAGTTTGGATAAGAATTTCGCTCTCTACAAATATGGTCTGATCTAGTAGGCTCACATCAAATCTTACAGTATCTGATGGACAAGCAGTTAAGATAATATCCCTAAGAGAACCAGGAATATTATCGTCTACTGTGGTGACAATAGACTGAGAAACATCAATTAATACACTTGCACTAGCCTCAAATACACCATCGGTTACCGTTACTTCGTAAGTGCCTGCAGCCAGACCTGTTATCGTCTGCGTTGTGGCACCATTACTCCAGCTATAAGTATAATTACCTGAGCCTCCGACAGGGTTAGCCGTAGCTTCTCCATCAGATTCTCCTGCACAACTCGGATTCGTTTTGTCAAATTCTATCGTCAGTGCGGGGAAGCAGAAATTATTCGTCACGCTATTAGAAAAATCACAAGATGAAAATATTATTACACCCGTAGTAAGATCTAATAATTCTACAAAGCCTTCAGGATTTGAATTATTACCACAAAGCCCATCTCCATAACTATCAGTTATAACTAGATCATAGCAGCCGTCCACTAGGCAGAAATACTCCACAAGAGTACTGCCATCAGGTTGGTTATCATATGGGCCTCCACTTGAGATGATCGCTCCCATATCGTCTACTAATTCGTAAGAAATTTCTTCTGGATACTGATCAAATGCTATCGTAAGTTTAACAGCACTAATCTCACAGTCTATTGGGTTTATAACTTCTACGCTTTCCGTTTTTGTACAGTTATTCATGTCTGTGACAACAACGGTATAAGTGCCAGGGGAGAGACCGGTGATAGTCGATGTTGTCTCGTTAGCATTATCCCATAAGTATTCATATCCTGGCGTCCCATTACTTACATCGACTGTCGCTGTCCCCGAAGAAGCGATTGTTTCCGTGCTATTTAACTGCAGAGTTAATTCTGACGCACCGTCCACAACTGCAGCTTTCACGATGGTAGATATACCATCATCTATAGTGACATTGTAGGTACCTGCAGATAACCCTGATATTGTACTTGTCGTTTCATTGTTAGACCAGAGATATGTATAGCTGCCAGATCCATCTTGTGCCACAACGCTAGCTAGTCCATCTGACGAATCAAAGCAAGATGTAGATGATGTAGTTACTGATGCCTTTAATGCATTAGGATCTACTAAAATTTTTGTAGGTGCTTCTACAATTCCTTGAGAGAATAGATTACCATCTGTTGCATAAGCGATGTTAGGTACATATAGCGCGAGATTCGTTATAAGCACATCATCGATGTACCATCCATTTCCACCAACGGCTTGATCACAGTTCATCTGAAATCTAAGCTTAGCTGTCTGCCCATCGTAAGCAGAAAGATCTACTTCAGTTGTTATAAATCCACCGCTATCTCCACTCCATCCAGGTCTAGAGTTATAGATGGTACTGTTATATCCATTAGCAGTTATATTAAGTTCTAAGTCTGTCCAGCTAGACCCATTATCTACAGAAATTTCGATTACCCCTCCATCCCATGTCGCTTCCGTGTCATAGAAGTGGCTGAAGATAAGCGTAGTAGATTCTGTGATTCCTAGTGAACCTGCAACTTCTAAGTTTGCTACGCCAGGACTTCCATTATCTGGAGCGAACCAAGAATTACTAGGGGAGGAATTATCATACTCGCCTAGGTCCCAGCTTGTACTACCGCCGCTATTATTAGGACTCCAATTCGCAGTACCTGATTCCATATTATCTATAATATCTTGGACACTAGCATCTAGTGTAGGATCTATCTGAACAGTAAGTTGTACGGACTTGCTAGCTCCTACTGCAAGATCCATAGCAGGCCATGTTACGGTACCCATACTTTCTGTACCGCCACTATCTGCATTGACAAATATTGTGTTTAGTGGTAAGTCATCACTCACGACAACATTGGTAAGAACATCCGCTGTATTGTTACTACTAGTTATAGTATACACTATGTTTTCTCCAGTTTCTGCCTCCGTTTTGTCAGCTACTTTTTCTAAACCTATAGTACAGCTAGGAGGTAGATCAAAAGCCTCTGTCCCATCGGTAACACTTCCAGAGCTTCCTTGATTAGCACTGAATCCTAAGCCTCTATTTGCAAATACTTCCCAGATAAGACATTCGTTAGCTCCTCCATTGTTCATGGCATCAGCAGCTATAATAGCATCTCTGCCATCTACAAAGCCAGGTTGGCAGGCCTGCATTTTCATGCCGTCCATCACCAATTGTAAGGCGATATTATTTCCCCCAGTTCCATTATATATATCTGCATCATAACCATAAAGATCTATGAGTGCCCATGTGAGATCCCATAACATAGTACACCAAACGGAACCTACGCCATGAGGAACACTTACGCCACTTCCTATCGTTGCATAAGTCATAGGATTTATACTCATATCAGTTGTGTATGGAAAAGGTCTTATTCCATTACCATTAGGTCCTTCTCCAAAAAGCCAAGTACCCATAGGTCTCAGGTCTGTTCCTACGTCTTCTGGTTCTATAGTCATTATGATACCTAGATAATCTGACCACCCTTCACCCATCTGTTCTGAGTTGCCTAAGCAGCTAGTATTGTTAGGTCCACCCGTTAGTCTGTTAGATACGCCATGACCTATTTCATGAATGATTACACCGTTATCATAATCACCATCTCTACCATTGCAAAGATACATTTGCATCCTAGGAAGTAATCCATCAGGAGGCGTGCCGAAGTTGGCGTTACAAGTCCCACTACCATCCTGGACCTCTGCTCTAACCCAGTCGTCACCTAAGCCTTCATTAGTGTTATTTATAGCTTGGAAATTTCCTGAAGGTTCGTCGAATCCATAGTTGTAAAGTATATCATGGGTGATGTTACTCCAGTAGAAAACATTGCTTATAGCGGCATCTTTATATAGTGCAGGATCATCAGAAGTATCTAGTGGGAAGTCAAATTCTAGATCTACACCTCCGTCAGCTCTGTTTGCATCTCCTCCAGACTGATTGTCACTATCGCTGTCGTCGTAGGCGTCTACGTTATTACCATGAGTCGTTGTATAATTTTCTTCCGCGATGCTATGCCATCCATTAGGTGATGCTGCAGGATTGTCTAACCAAGGTGAAGTTACAATTTCTCTTACTCCGAAATTAGGGCTTTCCACTGGTATGGGATATACATTATACGTATTAGGAGCAAGAGCATAACTGTGCGTATGACCCATGTGTCTATTTTTAGACTTTTTACTCCCCTCAGAATTACCATGATTACAACTTACTATCCAACTTATTTCTTCTAAGATAACCCCTGTGCTTGCATTGACAATGTAATTGACATATTCAGTTGCATCTATAGACTCTATAGCAATTTCCCATGCGAGATGTAATTCTTTTTCATGTAAATAATAGACTAGTCTAGCAGGTATATTATTAAGTGCAATTTTTTCAGCCTTAATTGTTTTTTCCTGATTTAGTCCAGTTGAATTGCTAGTAATACTTATCTCACCTGATAGATCATACTTTTTATGGGCAGCAATGAGCTTGATTATTTCAGTAGCAGAGAGGTTTAATTTTTTATGAACCCGCAGCTTATCTAGACCCTTTATAAAATCTAGCTTAATATACTTATGACCAAAGTTGCTCGTATGGACTGATGCATGCGTATTGAAAATTTCAATACCATTAACAGCTTGTCTAAAATAAGTATGTGATATATTCTTAGAAGTGTACTGATCTGTTATTTCTAGAATTTGTACGTCACTATTTACATAACCCTGGTTAGCAAGCGCTTCTGATTTTAATAGATTTTCAGCATTAGATTGCGCTTGGGAGAGTAGAGGCGTAATTATAAGAAATAAAAAGTAGCAAAAACTGTTTAGTAGTTTTGATATCATGAAGACTGATTTCTCGGTTAATTATTACTTGAATGGATGATGGATTGCTATCACGACTACCGTAATCTACAATTTTTTAAGAACTTTTACTATTGAGATGTTAGAATAATTGGATTAGTTTACTTGGAAAACTTTAAACTATCTTTTCACGATATGTTGATTATTAGTATAGATATCTAAACGAATACACTTTAATGCTACAATCCCTTATATGTAGAAATATCAGCCTACCTGTGATCTAAATTCTTATCTTGAGAATTCAACTATTACAAATATGGACTTATTTACAGTATCAGCTATTATTATTACCCTCTCAGCACTATTTGGTTATGTCAATATAAAATGGCTTAAACTTCCTACTACTATAGGGCTTATGGTTGTAGCTATACTTTTTACATTGGTTATTTTCGCCTCTGCACTCATTGATGATTCTATATTGCATGCCGCGGAAGCCTTGATTGCTGAGATAGATTTTGAACATATATTATTAGATGTCATGCTGGGCTTTTTGTTATTTGCAGGAGCCCTACATACTAATTTTGATCAGCTCAAGGTTCAACGATGGCCTGTTCTTATATTTTCTACCTTAGGAATTTTAGCCTCTACACTTATAATTGGTTTAGTGGTTTTCTATGTATTTGGAGCCTTGGGTTTTTCTGTAAATTTTATCCACTGTCTTTTATTTGGGGCCCTTATATCACCTACAGATCCTATAGCCGTTCTAGGTATACTGAAACAGGCTGGTGTACCTAAGAAATTAGAGACTAAAATAGTAGGAGAATCTCTATTTAATGATGGTGTAGGAGTAGTTGTATTTCTTACAATTATGAGTATTGCTACTGGTGGTACAGGGCACGGATCTGATCATGGTCATGGAGGAACTGGTGTTATGGATATTCTAACTTTGTTCGGACAGGAGGTAATAGGTGGAATTCTTTTTGGCTTGCTGATCGGCTATGTCACCTACAAGATGATTAAGAGTATAGATGATTATGATATAGAAGTATTGATAACCCTAGCCTGTGTTACAGGTGGATATTCACTTGCTCATTTTTTAGGATTATCAGCTCCGCTTGCTATGGTAGTTGCTGGTCTCATTGTAGGTAATGATACGGTAAGGGATTCTGCAATGTCCGAGCTTACGGAACAATATGTAGATAAGTTTTGGGAGCTTATGGATATCATGCTGAATGCCATATTGTTCGTCCTGATCGGACTAGAATTATTAATCGTAGATTTCAATCCTAATTTTATAATAGCAGGCATTGCCTGCATAGTGATCGTACTACTCTCTAGATATGTCTCCTTGTTTTTGCCAGTAATGTTTTTCAGAAAACGTTTAGAGTTTGTTCCGCATACGACTACTATAATGACCTGGGGTGGTCTAAGAGGAGGTATATCTATTGCGCTTGCACTGAGTCTTCCAGAGACAATGAACAGAGATCTTTTTATTACAGTAACCTACGCGGTGGTTATATTTTCTATAATCGTTCAAGGCTTGACCGTTGGGAAGCTAGCTAGTAGGCTGATAGGAGAGGAACATATGGTAAGTGGAGGTGGTGATGCTCATTGATAAGCCCTTTTAAGCTTAGCTATTGAACTCTATTAATACATCAGATTATAATATTTTTCATCCATCTCCACTTCACCTTCTAAAGTTGTTGATGACATCTCTACAGCCCATTGCTGTTCTGATTTTATGCATCTTAGCTTATAAGAATTCATAACGATTATGTTCCTGTTATCTTTGCATTGCTACAGCAGATCAAGGTGTACATTCAATATATTGACTCCCGTGCACCCTGTCTGCATTAAGGTACAATTGTAGAAAAGTATATTTTATTTCCATATTGTTTAGACTGCCTTCACAATATGTCAGCCTTTTTTTTATGTAAATGATAGAATAAATCAATTGTGGATATTAGGAAACAACTCATGCCTTTTTAAGGTTATATGTGGGAACAGATGCAGTAAATGTATTTTTATAAACCTAATATCTTAGAAGCATAGTTTGAATTTATTTGACATAAATAAAGGAAAAGAAGATAACTATCTCACTAGGGATGGAGAAGTATACTATCATGATAATTTTATGGATGCGGAAGATGCTAGACATTTTGCTGAGTGCCTAACGGAAGAAATTCCATGGGAACATGATGTCAATATTATGTTTGGCAAAAGAATCGTGACCAAGCGGCAAGTAGCATGGTATGGAGACGAGCCTTATGATTATAATTATGCAGGTAGTAAGAAAGTAGCCTTGCCCTGGACAAATAATCTCTTGCAGCTTAAAACTAAGATAGAGGTCTATACTAAAGAAACTTTCAATTCTTGTTTGCTTAATTATTATAAACATGGTGAAGAAGGTATGTCTTGGCACAGTGATAATGAGAAGGAACTTAAAAGAGAGGGGACTATTGCATCCCTAAGCTTAGGAGCTGTGAGAAGGTTTGACTTTAGACATAGAAACACCAAAGAGAAAATATCTATCCAGCTATCCGATGGCAGTCTACTTCTTATGAAGGGGCAAACACAATCTTATTGGCAACACCAACTTCCCAAAACCAAGAAAATAAAGTTGCCAAGAATCAATCTGACCTTCCGTACAATTATACCAATTCTAGTTTAGAATGACGGTAATTATTTATTTAGTTCTTCATGTTCCTTCGTTAAAAAGCCTCGCCGAACCTATGGGTTCGCCTACGTTTTTTGCCTTGATTCATTTTGAACAATTCTAAATCCTTTTCCGTCATCTAAAAATAGAAATGGTATTATACAATCCTAAGGAGCTTATTCCGCGACTTTATCGCACTACAAAAGCGTAATAAAGGATATATATGTAGTCCTATCTCACCAATTTACCCTTACAATGTTACAAGAAATACAATAATTTACCCTTACAATGTTACAAGAAATATGATAAATTACCTTTACAATGTTACAATAAATGTCTATATTTACCCTTACAATGTTACAATAACGAACAGATTAGTAAGATAATGACCTATATAAGAGCAACTTACAGTGATTTAGAGGATTGGAAAGTTAATCCAAGGAGAAAGCCCTTGATATTAAGAGGCGCTCGACAAGTGGGTAAAACGACCTTGGTTGATGACTTTTCTATGGTGTATACTAACCGTATTTTTCTTAACCTAGAGCGTCCTGCAGATCTTCAATATTTCAAGGATTTTCAAGATGTTAGTACCTTAGTAGAGGCACTTTTAGCGCGACAAAGTATTCCATCAGACCAGATGGGTAGCACTTTGCTATTTATAGATGAGATACAGGAGTCACCAGAAGCCATAGCATTGTTACGATATTTTTATGAAGATCTGCCAGCGCTCCATGTGATAGCCGCAGGTTCTTTGCTAGAGCATGTGATGCAGAAAGTAAAAAACTTTCCTGTAGGTAGAGTACAGTATCTGTATATATTCCCTTTAAATTTTTTAGAATATTTAGGAGCAAAAAATCATAGCGGCGCATTGGAGGAAATAAAAAAAATCCCCATAAAAGATTATGCCCATTCGCTACTCAAAGACTTGTTCCATGAGTATACGATTATCGGAGGTATGCCTGAGGTAGTAAGCACTTATTTGGAAAAAGAAAACCTATCTGATCTGGCTCCGATCTATGAGGGGATATGGTCCACTTACAAAGAAGATGTAGAAAAGTATGCACTAAATGCCACAGATGCTAGAGTTATAAAACATGTTATCAGTACAGCTCATCTCTATATAGAAGAACGCATAAAATTTCAAAATTTTGGAAACTCTAATTATAGATCACGGGAGGTAGGAGAGGCCATTCGTAATCTTAATGATGCACGGATAATTCAACTTATATATCCTACAACAGAAACTGAAATTCCCCTGCGACCAGATCTCAAGAAAGCACCCCGGCTCCAGTTCTTAGATACGGGATTAGTAAATCATGAGCTAAAAATTCAGGTGGACATGTTAGCTATGGAAGATTTTAATGCAGCCTACAAAGGGGCGATCATACCTCATATAATAACCCAAGAGATCATGTCCCTAAGTAAGCTTAGCTATTACAAACCTAACTTCTGGGTGAGAGAAAAGAGACAGTCATCAGCTGAGGTAGATTTAGTCCTACAACATAAAAATAAAGTTATACCTATAGAAATAAAATCTGGTAAAGTAGGAAAATTAAGATCGCTTCATCAGTTTGTAGAAAAATCAGAACACCCTTATGCAATCCGTATGTATGCCGGAAAGTTTAGTGTAGAACAACATCATACTCCGATGAAGAAAAAAGCATATCTTCTTATGAATTTACCCTATTATGTAGGCACGAAGATTTTTGACTATATAGCTTACTTTGTGGATAATTATAAACTAGATGAGACTCAGTAATTATACTGTTAGATATCCATGAAAGTTTCTAAACACATACTACCCGTCATCGTCTTCGCACAGTTCTGCTGTACGACTTTGTGGTTTGTGGGGAACGCTGTGATTACAGATCTCATAGAAACCTATGCTTTACAAGTTTCTGCATTTGGGAATCTTACGTCTATAGTGCAGTTTGGATTTATTGTTGGTACCTTAGTTTTTGCGGTATTGACCAATACGGATCTCTTCTCTCCTTCTAAGGTTTTTCTAGTCTGTGGTCTCTCAGGTGCTGCTGTAAATCTGTTTATTTTATGGGATGATAATACGATATGGAGTTTGTTATTCATAAGATTTCTGACGGGGTTTTTTCTTGCGGGAATATATCCTGTAGGGATGAAGATTGCTGCTGACTATTTTGACAAAGGTTTGGGTAAGTCTTTGGGCTTTCTTGTTGGGGCCCTAGTTTTAGGAACAGCTTTTCCTCATCTACTAAAAGAATATACTTCCTTTTATCCTTGGAAAACTGTCCTGATTATTAGTTCTGCGCTAGCTACGATGGGAGGACTACTCATGTATGTTTTCGTACCAGACGGTCCTTTTAGAAAACAAGGGAGTAAGGTGGATTTATTCTCCTTCTTTAGTGTTTTTCGAGATCGGAAATTTAGAGCTGCTGCCTTTGGATATTTTGGACACATGTGGGAATTATATGCCTTCTGGGCATTTATTCCTGTGATGTTAGCAAATTATAATTTGGGTTATAAGCGAGAAGTTTTTTTAGTTCCTATCGCGTCTTTTTTCGTGATCAGTATAGGCTGTATCGCCTGTATAGGCTCTGGCTATTTAGCACAAAAGATAGGTGTAAAAAGAACGGCGACAACTGCACTTTTCTTATCCTGTGTATGTTGTCTTATTTCTCCACTTTTATATGCCTTTAATCCTACCATTTTTATTTGCTTTCTTCTATTCTGGGGAATGGTTGTTATTATGGATTCACCGATGTTCTCTACATTGGTCGCTACACATGCTCCCTCAGAACTTAAAGGCACCGCCTTGACTATAGTCAATTGTATAGGATTTACGATAACGATTATAAGTATACAGCTTATAAGTTTGTTATTAGCAAGTTATAGTTTTGATTTTAATTTTAGCTATGTCTTTCTAGTGTTAGCAATAGGTCCTATTTTGGGACTCTGGCAATTGCGGCGCATAGAGGAATAAGAAATTATTTATATATGCTCACTGGATTTGTTTACGCTTTTGATCTTAATAGTTCATCATGCCTTATAGTATTTACGCCCATTACAATAAGCCAAAGCATCAATGATATTTCTGCAAGATGGATTACGACCAACGCTGGGGTTTTCCAAAGACCATCCACCATGCCTGGAAAAATAAAACCTTGTACAAAACTTATTAGGTATCCAAAGCAGCCTATCATTAAAAATATGCCTAGAAACTTAGGAATGAAAGAAGATTTGTAAACCAGATATCCTATAGGAAATAACCAAAGTCCGAAAAATATGGAGATTATAAAGCCACCGTATCTATGCAGCTCTAGATAGAACATCATCAGTTCGTTGGTCTGATCTTTTGCAGATAAGAAAGCAGCAAAGTGATTGAGCTGATTGATGTAAAATATAGGAGTAGGAATCAAGGCAAGAATTAGCATTAAGAAAGCGCATTTCTTATGCAAGGGTTTGAATAAATTATAAAGAAGCTGTTTCCATAAGGAGTCTAGAAACAAATCCTATTCTATATTGAGATTAGGAGCTTAAGAAGTTCTCAGAAGTTTGTACTGCATTATTATAGTCAATAATGGTTGAATTTATAGAATGCGTATAGGAGCCACAAATAAGAACTACTATTCCGATAAGTCCAGTGATCCGAGCCCAGGTCTTAGGAGACCATTTATACTTAACCTCTTCTAGCATTTGATTATCATTATGTTGATATCGATGATTCTAAATATAATACAATGCATATTGTTGGCAAAACTGAATAGCTACAATCGGTCTAAATACAAGCTGATGTGAAATTAATGTATAATAATTGCGTTACAATGCAGTTCGCTGCTATTTATAAACTCATCAAAACGAAAACCATGAAGCCACAATTACAATTATTTTCTACATTCATTTTTTGCTTTCTTTTTAGTATAGGTGCTTTGTCTAGTCAAAACGAAATCAAACCTAAGAAAGGATATGCTCCCCAGATCGGAAATACAGTTATGATGCTCGAAGATCTGAAACGCAGGGTAACAAATAGCGTCAGAAATCTGTCCCAAGAAGAAACTGACTTTTTGTTAGATGAACAAGCTAATAGAATCGGTGCTATGATCCTTCATTTAGCGGCTACAGAAAAATATTACCAAGTCTATACCTTCGAAAATAGAGGTTTAAATAAAGAAGAAGGTGAACGCTGGGATGTAGCACAATCTTTAGGCGATGCTGGTAGAACTCAACTCGTAGGAAAACCTATATCTTATTATCTAGAAATATGGGATGAGGTCAGAGAAGAGACTTTGCGTTTGCTCAAAACAAAAGATGACAAATGGTTTGAGGATATGGTGAAGGGCAGCAATATGAATAATCACTGGGCATGGTATCACGTTATGGAACACCAAGCCAATCATATGGGACAGATCAGAATGATTATAAAAAGAGCAAAGTAGGTACTGGTGTCAAGATCTGATATGCTAATTATTAGCCATTATTTAGATAAAAATTACTTTCCTTATTGTAGTTCCCCTTGCTATTATTCTAGGCGTATAGGTAGAAGAAACTCAGTATATATTATCCTATTTATGTCAATAAATAGTTTTAAAAGTAGTCTATAACATTGATAGAGTAATTCATTATTTTTTTACACTTCTAATGTTTACAATAATAATCTCTTATCTTCCTGTCAATAATGAACTGTAACATTAATGATCCATTTAGTTTACACAAGGACAATGTTTAAGTAGGAACATTTATAAGAATGAACTCCCTCGAAATAAAAAAATATCTAAGCAGAATAAGAATCGATAAATGCGATGCTGATTTAGAAGGACTAACTAAATTGCAGGAGCAGCATATGGAAAATATTCCATTTGAGAATCTAGATATCGTGGCAGGTAGAAGTATATTATTAGATATACCGCATCTTTATGATAAGCTTATAACTAGAGCGCGGGGTGGATACTGTTTTGAACTGAATACTTTGTATGCAGCATTATTAGAATCTTTTGGTTTTTCTCCCAGGCCAGTTCTAGGAAGAGTATGGCTAAGTAATCCTAAGCAAACGCCACCGAGGAATCACTTAGCCTATCTATTAGACTTAGACGGTAGAACGTATATCACAGATGTTGGTTTTGGAGGACTGGTTTCTAGGATTCCTCTAGATATCGACATGTCATTACCGGTGAATGATAGGGACGGTATGGTCCGGATAATTCCATTTGCTGACCGGGAATTTATGATACAAAGACAGAAAGGGAAGGAGTGGATGAATCTATATAGTTTTGAGACAGTAGCGATCAGCAGAGAAGATATATACATGTCAAATTATTATATGTCTACAAATCCGAATTCTCATTTTTTCTATCACAAGTTTGTTGGCAGAAATACAAAAGAGGGCAGAATTGCATTGTTCAATAATAAAATGTCTATCCGTAAGGGTATAGAAGTTGTCGATAAAAAGCGAGTCGATTATGGTGACGAATGGCTCGAAATTATTAGAAATGAGTTTTCTTTGGAGCTCGATTTTTCTAAGAAGGAATTAGATCTTATGTTTGAGAATCTTCGGGGTGTAAATAACTATTAGATAAACATTGTTCTACTGTCCTCGTGCTTGCGGGGGACATAGAAGTGTGACGAATTTCAATGAATAAACTCGTAACCATTAGAAGTAACGTAAACAGTGAAAATATCTGTAATACCATATCTACCTCGACTTTGTTTTAGAAGGAAAAGAAAGTGAGGAAGAAAAATAATAGGTGATGAAAGAACAACAAAACATAATCATATACAACACCTCAGATGGTAGTGCCAGCGTGGCACTTTATGCCACAGATGGGCAGGTATGGATGAATCAATCGGAGCTCGCCACACTTTTTGACACCTCTATACCCAATATCAGTATGCACATATCCAACATACTGAAAGACAGAGAGTTATATGCGGATTCAGTTATTAAGGATTACTTAACAACTGCTTCTGATGGGAAAGAATATAAAGTCACTTTTTACTCACATGAAATGATTCTTGCGATTGGATTTACAGATAAGATAGAATTCCATTAACCGTTAAAACTATAGAGCAACAGCTCGATAGTTATCTTGAACGGACTTGCAATAATCTAGCATGTCACGCTATAGAAATCGGAGGTGTTAGTGATCATATTCATATCCTATATTTTTTTTCAAAAAAAAGTAAGCTTAATTAAACCATTAGAGAAAATAAAAAACAATTAATTTGATAAAAACCGAGGGCTAAAAGTATACATCTTTTTAATGGCAAACTGGATATGGCGCCTTCTCAGTACATCCTTCAGAAATAGACATGTAAGACAGTATATTTTGTATCAGGAAGCGCATGATAAAAAGAAATCATTTAAAGAAGAGTACCGTGATTTTTTGCATAAATATAAAGTTGAGTATGAGAGAAATATTTATGGGATTAAGTTGCTATATGTGTATGTTATATAGTAAAGAAGCAATTCCGCTCCTTTAGAGCTGGGGGAGGATGCTACTGATTATCGTGGGGCGATGCCCTACGATAAGCTATGAAAGCCATTCAGGCTATATGCTATCATGAATTTATCTGGATCTCTGGGTGAGCTACCTGGAAGATAGGAGCGTAGCGAATAGTCCGTGAAGGGCATGCGCGGGATGCTGGGGACCGAGTGAATACGGAGTCAGTAAGACAGCGACCTGAGGTACGAAGGTCACCCCCCAATCATACAAAAAAACACCTATGACTTAGTTGGTCCACGGGCGCTTAATTTCTTCCTTTGTTAAGACCTTATAATCATCCGCTTTTTCTACAGAGGTAAGCGCGGTTAGTAGCTTATCGGGGGCAATAATCATTTTTCTGTGCTCGAGGGAGAAAATAACGAAGATAAAATTACAGACAGCACTCAGTTCTCCACCCGAAAAATATTCATGTCGGAATTTCATAAATTTATTATCCTCAGACAGACCTACTAACTTCAGGGTGATGGTCACTTCTGAGAAAGGCATGATCTCTTTTATATAAAAATAGCTTTCTCGTAGCATAACTGGACCTATATGGTGCTCAGCAAAATAGGCCTGCGTGAGTCCTATAGATTCGAAATAAAACATCCTCATATCTATACCCAGCGACATGAATGCCGTATTAGCGACATGTCGGTTAGCGTCTAAATCTTGCCATCTTATCTTAAATGTATGCTTCTTCATAACATAAAACTACTTAACTTTGTAACATGGCTAAAATAGCAGATATAGATTTAGGAGATTTTCCTCTATTACTTGCTCCGATGGAGGATGTGAGTGACCCGCCTTTCAGAGCATTGTGTAAGGAGCAAGGCTGTGATATGATGTATACAGAATTTATATCTGTCGAGGGGCTTATCAGGGATGCTACTAAAAGTGTTGCGAAGCTGGATATATATGATTATGAACGACCTGTAGGCATACAGATATTCGGGGCGAATCTAGATTCCATGCAGAGAGCTGCTGCTATTGTCGAGGAGGCTCAGCCTGAGGTGTTGGATATCAACTTTGGTTGTCCAGTAAAGAAGGTGGTATGTAAAATGGCGGGCGCAGGAATTCTTCAAGATATTCCTAGGATGGTGGAGCTGACAAAAGCGATTGTAGATGCAACGGATCTCCCAGTAACGGTAAAAACAAGACTGGGCTGGGATGCTAATACGCAATACATAGTAGATGTTGCGGAACGATTGCAGGATGTTGGAATAAAAGCACTCTCTATACACGGACGCACTAGAAAACAGATGTACAAAGGAGAAGCGGACTGGACCCTCATGGGAGAGATCAAAAATAATCCTCGTATGCATATTCCTATTTTTGGAAATGGAGATATCGATAGTCCAGAAAAAGCGGTTGCGTATAAAAATAAATACGGTGTAGATGGTATTATGATCGGAAGAGCATCGATAGGAAACCCATGGATTTTCAGGGAAATAAAACACTATGTTGCTACGGGTGAACTACTAGAAAAACCAACGCTTATAGAAAAACTAGAGGCTGTCAGGCAACATCTAAGACACTCTATAGAGTGGAAAGGGGAGCATGTCGGTGTTGTGGAAATGAGAAGACACTATACTAATTATCTTAGGGGGCTACGTAATATAAAGTCTTACAGAACGAAGCTTGTTACGGAATATGATCCAGCAAATATCTTTGCTATACTAGATGAGGTAGAGGAAGTGTATTGTAATGCAGTGGTGGTCTAATACCAATTCTAGTTTAGAATGACGGTAATTATTTATTTTGTTCTTCATATTTCTTCGTTAAAAAGCCTCGCCGAAC
>ENA-ORXT01004211-ORXT01004211.1-marine-metagenome-genome-assembly--contig:-NODE-4211-length-15088-cov-14.072414_pt1 | contig 15088 bp, 12 predicted proteins | sample MGYA00237868_ERZ511482 | MGnify/ENA metagenome assembly ERZ511482 | reverse complement strand
CCGACAGGTTTGACTACTGTCTCCCAGTTGCGGCAACCGCACACACTCTGCCCCTAGGAAAGCCTCGCCATGAAACGCATCGTCAACCTGCTTCTCATCGCCCTTGTCTCGGTACTTATGCCTGCTGTAACGCTCAGCGACGTCGACGCCCAAGATCGTACTTATGTCACCGACGCAGCAAGCGAAGCTGCGACCGACATCGTGAACGGTCGCATTGTTTCCACCACGAGCGTCGAGGTCGACGGTGAGATGCACCGCGCCTCAGAGATCGAGATCACGAGTACGACCAAGGGCGACCTCGAAGGCACGGTGATCGTAGAGACACCCGGCGGCGAGCGGCCCGATGGGGCTGTGGTCCATGTCTCCCATACGCCCAAGCTGATTCCAGGCGAATTGGTGCAACTTGCCCTAACGCCTGCCGCGCAATTACCCAGTGCCGTGTTGCCGGTAGCGATCGGGAGCGATCTGCCGGTGTACTCGGTGGCCGGTGGCTCCGACGGCGCATGGGGACTACTCGCAGACGGCGTCGGTCGTGCCCACGCTGTTGGGGACTACTCGCTATCAGGCGCCTCCTGGGACGGTTTCTCGCGAGATGTCATCTTTAAGGTGAACGCCGGTCATTCCGGTTTGAGTTCTACTGCGACTACCGCCGCGGTCCAGCGCGCATTTCAAACCTGGGAGGATGATCCGGGTTCCGATATCAACTTCAAGTACGGCGGCACGACCACGAAATCTGGGCTGGACCTGAACGATGGTGTTGTCACGGTGTCGTGGGTCGATCCTCCTGGCGGCAGGGGGTGGCTTGCGCAAGCGAGCTGGATTGCATCGGGTGACGGCAGCATTATTGGCTTCGATGTTCAGATAAGCCGGAATTTCGGCTGGTCCAATGGCGTCGTAGGCGGCCGCTATGACATAGCAACAGTCGTTGCACACGAGGTCGGACACGGAATTGGCTTCAACCATGCGGCTGGCGCGTCAGAACTCATGTACTTCCAGATCCAAGCCGGCAAAGATAAGGGCCTAGGCGCCGGCGACAGGTCGGGTGCAAAGTTTCTATATCCGACGGCAGATCCAATCTGCTTTGGCCAGTTGGCTACAGTCGAATTGAGTGCGGGCGAAGCTCCGACGTCTGGGAGGGACGTCATAGTCGGAACGTCTGGCGCTGATGTCATTGACGGGCTTGGCGGCGACGACCTCATCTGCGGTGGCGGAGGTAACGATCGAATCCGTGGTGGCGCAGGTAACGACACCATCGACGGCGGCGCTGGCAACGATCAGTTGTTCGGTGGCTCGGGGGTCGACGAAATCCGTGGCGGCCGCGGCAACGACATAATTCACGGCAATCTTGGCCCAGACTCGCTGTATGGAGATGAGGGTCAGGACAGGATCTTTGGCTACGCCGACGCAGACCGGATCGACGGTGGACCGGGCGACGACCTCCTGCATGGCAACCGGGGCGATGATCGCATTTGGGGTGGGGCCGGGAATGATCGATTGTGGGGTTATGCAGGCAACGACGTTCTCGAAGGTCAGGGCGGCAGCGACTTGGTCGTAGGGAACTTTGGCAACGACCGGCTCGGTGGTGGAGATGGTGCGGACATCCTGAAAGGGATTGGTGGCAACGACGTGCTCAACGGCGGACCCGCTAACGACAACTTGACCGGCAACGACGGCAACGACACGCTCAACGGCGGCGCTGGCAACGACACACTCGATGGTGGCGTGAATTCTGATTCGTGCGTCGGCGGTCCTGGGACCGACAGCACCTACCGGTGTGAGTCTGTCGGCTAACTTGGCGCTGGTATGAGCGAGTCAAAAGAGTTCTGTCTGTGGTGTGGATGAATCTATGAACCGAGCTCAACCGTTCGACGATGGCTCGTTGAGTCGGCGAAGGTTCTTGAAACGAAGCGCGACTGCCGCAACGGCTGTTGCCGCAGGGCTAGCAGTCCCGACGTTGTCTGGGTCTCGTGGCTCAGAAGTACCTCGTGTCCAAGTCGCAGGCGATCGCGGCAATCCCACCGAAGTCAGTGCAGGCGGCGCTATCCCGATGGCCGCTGCGGGGGAGCAAGCCACAAACCAGCCGATCGTTGTGATCATCATCGATGACTGGATGCCCTATCGGGCCATTGACCGCTATTTTTCCGGCTGGCCGCGAAAGTCGTCGGTTGATCCGTGGACTCGAAGTTACGCGAGAGAGAACCTCTGGTTCATGAACGCGCATTGCTCCTCGACATCGTGTGGGTCATCGCGCCCCGGCATGCTGTGGGGAATCCCGGCCCATGAGTCAGGGATCTACAATAACCAGCACGCAGACAAGTGGCTTACCTCGCCCGTCTTTGCCGACCGGCGCTCCATCGTCGGTCAGCTCAAAGACGCGGGATGGGATACTCGCGGATTTGGAAAGGTCTTCCACTCAAACTTCGTTGATAAGCACGACCCCAACTGTTGGACCGAGTACACGCCGCACGTTTGGAAGAATGCTGAACAAGCCGAGGTCGGTGGCGAATATTCCGACTATCGCTCAAGTTCACTTTTGGCATTCGGTCCTTTAAATGGCGGAGTCGAGCTCATGCCGGACCACGAGGTCGTCAACGCTGCCATCCGCTTCATCGACGGCATGGACGAAGGCGATGCAGCCTTTGTTGGCATCAAGAAGCCGCATGTCCCGCTCCGGGTGCCGCAGCGCTTCTACGACGCCATCGACCCATCTGAGATCGTCTTGCCAGAGTGGGACAGCATCCGAATCACAGGTGATGCCCGCAGGTTTCTGCAGGCCGCCCAACACAAAGACATGCAGGGAATCCGTGACGCTGGCGAGTGGCGATTTCTTATTCACTCGTACCTTGCCGCGGTGCGGTACGCCGATTATGAGTTTGGCCGTGTCATTCGCGCGGTGCCCAGCAATGCTCGGGTGATTGTCACCTCTGATCATGGTTTCGCCCTTGGCGAGCGGGGCGCGCTGACCAAAAAGACGGTTTGGGATCAGTCAACCGCGGTCCCACTGGTGCTCGGGGGCGTCGGTATGCAGGGCAAGGTCCACACCGCGGTGTCGCTGCTCGATATTCCGTCGACGCTTCAAGGCTTCGCCGGGTTGCCACTACAAAATGAGAGTGTCGTGACGATTGCATCGCGTCCGACCGATGACACCCGGGCAGTCGTGACGACGTACCAGACGCCAACGTGGGCGAAGTCAAGGATCGCTTCGAGCGTGCGACAAGGTCACCATCAGTTGATCGTCTACCAAGATGGCAGCGAAGAGTTGTACAACCTAAAGAACGATCCCCAAGAGCTGCGCAACTTGGCCGATGGGAACGGGGTTCAGGCTCTGAAAGATGACCTGCACAAGTCGCTACCAGCTTCATACGCCCCGTAGGCCCGCCACTCAGACAGTGGCACCTTTCCGGTTAGGGTGTCATGCTGATGACTAAAGTTCTTTGGCTGCGCCCCTTTGTCGGCTGCCTGCTCGTCTTCTCGCTACTTGCTGCTAGCCAGAAATACGATGATGCCGAGGCCTTTCAGGCGCTGCCTGATTTCATTACCGAAGAGATGCAGCGCCAGCTGGATGACACCGGCTCGGTCATGATCTCGGTTACCTACAGAGACCTCGACCCGGCCATCTTCCAAGCCCAAGCCCAGCCCGCTAACGATTCGACGAATGAGCGCGACGGAGCAGAAGTCCTTGCGGTGCTTGGTTCATCCCACGCGGCAGAGATCGAGGTCACAAGCCTTGACGCTCTCGTTGGACTTGCGAACGATACAGATCTTGAGTCAATGGTGATACCACCGTACGAAGGGACCTTTCACCAGATTGGTACTGCAAACCTGCGAGGTGCGCAGCGGACCGCCGCTATCGAGTCTGCACAGATGCAAGCACGCGGTCACGACGGCAGCGGTGTAACGGTGGCAATTGTCGACACTGGAGTCGATCGTTCCCATATCGATCTTGTGTCGTCGGTTGTGTTCGAAGGTTGTCTTCAGGTGTTCGCAAGCGGAAGTTGTCCCGATGGGACCAGGGTCCAGACAGGCGCTGGCGCCGCGGCTGGAGGTAGCGGACATGGGACGCAGATGGCGAGCGCCGTCACCAGCGATGGGACTATCACTCCGCTGGGCATGGCGCCCGGCGCTTCAATCGAGGCGTTGCGCATCTCGGCAACAACGGGCGTTGATCTTCGCAACGCCCTCGTGGCGCTGGACTTCATCCTTGAGGAGCGCAGTGACGTCGACATCGTGATGCTCAGCTTTGGCAGCAGGCTTACCTTCGAGGCGAGTTGCGCCCGTGACCTGTGGCCAGCATTCTTTGACACCATTCGATCCCTTCGAGAGCGCGGCGTATTCGTCACGGCCTCGGCGGGAAATGACGGGATTGCCAACCGGCAGTCATTCCCTGCATGTCTCGACGATGTACATGCAACCACCGCTCTGAATGTGGGCGGCACGGCTCTGGCTGCAACGGCCAATAGCGCAATCGGTACCGATGTTGCAGCACCCGGCAGCGGGATTGCCGTGCACGACGGAGGCTTGTCGAGCGGTACGAGCATTGCGAACGCGCTTGTCGCTGGATGTGCTGCGCTAGCGATTGACTCCGGCCGTACCACACCCGATGAGGTTGGCAGTTGGCTTCAGAGCCCGAACGATTCGGTGGCAACGTCGAACGGGAGCGTGCCGTCAATGCAATGTGCGCCCTACTGCTTTGAAGAACCTGCCACGGTCAACCTCGCGCTTGGCGAAACCCCGACAAGCGGCCGTGACGTCATCCTTGGTACAGCCGATGATGATGTGATCAGCGCTGGTCCTGGCAACGATCTCGTATGCGCCTCTGCCGGCAACGACCTGGTCTATGGCGGTCAAGGCGACGACCTGGTCGACGGCGGCGAGGGCTCGGATCGCCTTTGGGGAAACTTCGGAAATGACGTGGTGATCGGCAGTTCAGGTGATGACACCCTCCACGGCGGTGCTGGGGCCGATGACCTGCGAGGCCAACTCGGCGACGACCGCCTTTATGGCTACAGCGGCGACGACGTTATCAGCGGGGGTCAGGGGGCCGATCGACTGCATGGCAATGCTGGCGCAGATGTGCTGGGCGGCGATTCCGGCGACGACACGCTGTACGGATATGGCGGCAGCGATCTTCTCGACGGAGGTATTGGATCTGACATATGTCGCGGCAATGCCGGTGCCGACGTTTTGGAGCGCTGCGAAACTGGCGACGCGGCACGCTGAGGCGACCGCACAGGTCCGCTCCCGTTCGGAGCTTCAGCGTCGTGGTTCGGACCCGTAGTACGGTGGCGTGGGTCTTGTAGTGATCATGCTGTAGTCGGCTCGGCGCCAGGGTGGAAATGTCGCCAAAATTCGTCTGCAACACGGGGTCTCGGTACCTCCGTTGCGCGTGGCGTGGCGACCGACGGAGCCGGGTGCTGGAGCTCTTGGTTTTCCCGTTGGTGGTCGCGAAACTGGTTCCATCGCTCCGGTACGCTACGGACCGTGTCGCCTGCTGTCAGTGTTGTCGTATGCATCTACAACGTTGAACGCTATCTGCGCGACTGCCTCGACTCGATTGCGGGGCAGTCCTTCGCAGACTTTGAGTGCATACTGTGCGACGACGACTCAACCGATGCCAGCGGGTTGATCGCACAGAATTTTGCGGAGAGCGATTCTCGATTCCTGTATGTCCACCAAAAAAATCGCGGCCCCGGCCCGGCTGGTGGCCGAAACGGCGGCATCCCTTGGATCACCGGCGACCGAATCATGTTCGTCGACTCCGACGACGTGTTGCTGCCCGATGCGTTAGAGGTCTTGTACCGATCTGCGGAATCGACCGGTTCCGAACTCGTCATCGGCGGCGTCGACCGGTTCAACAGCAGCGGCCGATGGCCAAGTTTTCTGCATCAACGAGTTCATGTCGGTGAGCGGCCAGCGACCAACATCGAAGAGTTCCCCGAAATGGTGTGGGACTCCACGGCATGGAACAAATTGATCGCTACTTCGCTGTGGAACGAGCACATCAAGTTCTTCGACGAGGGCAGGTTGTACGAAGATCTGTACCCGATGATCAGATTGATGTGTTTGGCGAACTCTGTAGACATCCTCGATGACACGATCTACCTGTGGCGCGATCGCGAAAGCAAGACTTCGGTTACGCAACAGGTGGCCAGTACCCGGGGCTTGGTTGACAAGGTTGATCAGATGCTCAAGCTCGATGCGTTCTTCGTAGCCACCAACAACCATGTTGCGAAGCAGGCTCAGGATCACAAGCTTTTGAGTGCGGATCTGCTGTGGATGCTCGACGACCTCGACCGAGGTGACCAGGCCTTTCACGATGCATTCTGGTCCGATGTTCCCACTTTGGTAAATGCGATGGATCGCGGGGTACTCGAGCGGTTACCCGCATCTCTTCGCGGCCAGTACGACTTGGTGAGTGCCCGTGATCGTGCGGGGCTCAGCAAGTTCCGCAGAGAATCGGCTGGTGTGGGCTTCAGCCCACACACGATCAGACGAGTCTTCTCGACCGACGAGGCGCGTAGCGCCGACGGTGAGAGTCATCTGACCGAGCTCTTTGGGCGCACGACCGGCGTGATGGCCGTAGGCAGCGACGTAGTAGTGAACGGCTACGTCGCGCTTGACCGAGTCCGGTTGCGTAACGGCCATGGCAAGCTGGCAGTCTGGTTCGAGTCGTGGGAGACAGGCCACCGGGTTGAGGTCGATGTCGAATTGCAGCTACGACCCAGACTACATCTCACTCGGCAAGGCCCACAGCTTCATCGTTACACAGGTTTCCGGGCCAGGGTCCAAGCAAGCGATCTTGTCGCTGAGGACGTACCGGTTGGCAACGTCATGGTCGGAGCTACCCTTGAGGCCACCACTGGTCAGGCTGGATCCGGCCGTTTGAGTATGGATCGACGCTACGAATGGACCCATCCCGAGGGCGCGGGCGCAGTCAGCGTCCGGTCCTACACGGATCATCTCGACAACCTCAGCCTGAAGATCGCCGAACCGATGTCAGCGACCGAAATTCTGACGCAAGAGTCGACGATGCATGTCGGATTTGCTGACCCGGTCGAGAGCCGAATTTCGTTGTTCGATCCAGTTCTTGAGCGTCGTTGGATGGCTGCTTCCACGCCCGGTCCAACCACCTCGGTGAGCTTTGATCTGGTCGGCTTGCCGACGGGCGAGTACCTCCTTGAGACGCTTCGCGAGAGCCGCGCATTCGAAGATGGTTGGGTGCCCATAGCGGGGCCATCGATTGACACACCGACTGCACAAGTGGGGGACAGGGTCGTACGGCTCCACTTGAGCCGAGCGCTGACCAAGCTAGAGATCGTTGACTCTCGTAGCGAGTTGCGAGACTTGAAGCCGAGCTTCCGGTCATCACTCGATGTCACGTTTACCGAACTCGCTCGACAAATCAACAAGTACACCTGGATCTAGGTCGGTAGTGAGAGACGTATGAAGCTGTTACAGATCCCGTTCGTCGAAGACACGGTTATGCCGTTTCTCGTTCGGTTAAAGGCAAGGGTGCATCACTCAACTGCACCCAGACCACATCCTGACGAACTCGCGAAGCCTGTTCCACCTGGGCCCCCCTGGATGCAGGCCATCCATCGGCTACCAGGCATGGTTGACGAGCGCCAAGTCGAGACGCTTTTCGAGTTGGCCAAAGCGGTTGAGGCGGGCGTCATAGTCGAAGTCGGTTCTTATCGCGGCAAGTCGACGAGCGCACTAGGCCATGGATCCTGGCGTGGACACAAGAGGCCGGTCTACGCCATCGAGCCCCACGAGCCGTTTCGGGGAATCTTTGGCGGCAACTTTGGGCCACGAGACCGCGAAGCTTTCTATACATCAATGCTCACGACCGGCTGCTGGGAAATGGTCCGGTTGGTCAACCTCAGCAGCGAGGCAGTCACGCCAAACTGGAGCCAGCCGGTCGGACTTCTCTGGATCGATGGTGACCACACCTACAAAGGCGTCAAGCGAGACTTCATGTGCTGGGAGCCGCATCTGCTTCCGACGGCTCGGGTTGCGTTCGACGACGCAGTGCAAGAAGACGGCGGTCCGTTCCAACTCATAGCGGAACTCGTGGCTACCGGCGAATGGCGCATGCTCGAAGAGTTCGGCAAGATGGCAGTGCTCGAGCGCGCATGAGAGGTGTTTGGCGGCTGCATCGCATGCTGGATCGGCTCGAAGCGCTCGGGGCAAAGCCGGCCGAACTAGAGGCTGAGCCGGAGGTAGCGGCGCCGGATCTCGAAGTGCCGGTCGCGCCCGTTGTGGCGCATGTGCCGGCACCGAAAGGGCTATGGATGGCAAAACGTCAACCGTGGGCCTACGTCGTTGTCCCAAAGGCGGCGTGCACCACGGCGGGCCAGTACCTGTTCTACGCAGATCATGGGTACTACTATCACGCCGATATTCACCGGATGAATTACGGTTTGTACAAGGCGGGGCATACGCCCGATTTGGTTCGAGATCGTTTGGACGAAGCTGGCGATGACTTGTTTACGTTCAGCTTCTCGCGTGACCCCTATGCCCGCTTGGTCTCGGCGTTTCTCGACAAGGTGGCCGATCTTGAACAGGCGTATCGACCCGACTTTCGTGACCGTTTAGCTTCGGACTGGGGCGTAAAACTGGCGGGCGGTAGCCAAACAGAGAACTTTAAGAACTTCATTCGGTTCGTCGAGCACCAGTACGAACAATGGGAGCTGTTTCAGAAGAACGAAGTCGAGGGTGCCGGCGACGAGCGCGAGCCTTGGGAAAAGGTCGACATCCATTGGCTTCGACAGTCGTGGTACATGCGACGCGGTCGGCGGCACTCGGGCAAGATCGACTTCATTGGGTCGGTTGAGACCATGCAAGAGGATCTCGAGGAGCTCTCAGAACTGTTGTCTCCCCCTAACGTGCCGCCATTCGCTGAGCTGCCAAAGTTCGGGGCGGGGCCGCGTCGCGAGTCGCCGCTCGAGGACTATTTCGACGACGCCGAAACCATTCGGGTGGTGCAGAGGTATTTCGGGCCCGACTTCAGGCTCTTTGGCTATAACCGCGAACCTGGGGCCAAGTCAGAGGTCCTCAGCGGGTTCGACCGAGCCAAACTCTTCGAAGACGACTTTGCCAATCGGACCGTCGGCGCAAGTCGCAGTGGTGAACCGGCCGACATCGACGACGAGGACTCGTCGTCGGAAAGCGACAGCGAGAGCGACGAGTTCGACCCCGACGAGGCAGTAGACCCGAACCGGCGTTAGAGGTTGAGCGGATAGACAGGGCGCAAAGCTCGAAAGGCGCCCAACTCCCGGGGCTGCCAAGAAATCGGCACACCTATCAGCGGCCCCTTAGCTAGCCGCGATCCGATATCGGTCGTACTCACCAATGTGATTGAGCGAAGCCACCGCTGGGTTGGCAACGAACTGTGCAAACGACTCGCTTGCCTCGGCGAAGATCTCAGCGGAAACCGGGCTTAGCTGGCTGCGAGGTTCCGTGGGAATCAATTGAATCGATCCTGACATGATTTGCGTCGACGAGTCACCAAACCCAGCGTGGCCCGTTCGGGCCCGCAACTTGTAGCGGTCGGGGATACTCGGTAGCCCCAAAAACGCGGCGAGTTGGCGGCGAGTTGATTCGCTATCTCGTGTAATTTCGTCCGCGATCAGTACCGCTCCGCGTTTGAGGGTCGTCGCAAGCGCTTGTAGATCGTCGAGCCGCCGCTGGTAGTGCAGTAGCGCCCGAGCCGGATTCGAGGCCCAGCGAACCGAGCTATCTCGGGTGCCGAGCGCAATCATGCTGGCAAGTGTCGGCGCTGGTGTTCTGGCGGCCAGGATCACATGGACATCGGACCGGTCGGTGATGGCGGTGTTAAGCGTGGATCCACGATGTAGGAGTTTGTCGAACAGTCGGTCGCCGGTGAGTGGTTCGGCGTAGGTGTTTTGTACATCGAGTGCCATCCGCACGAGGTCGAGCTCAGATGCATAACTCTGATGAAGTTCGCAGTATCCATCGATCTCGCCTGTCGATGCCAACAGATGGCCGAGCAGACTTGAATACGAGCGCATATGACTGACCAAGAACACGAACGACCGCCGGCGCGTAAACAGGTCCTGGTACGGCTCTGCGAGTGGGTGTAGCATTAGTCGACGTGGTCGTCTTCTGCGGACGAGTCGTTCTGTGCTTGCTGGTAGGCCTCGACGACCTCGTCGACTGGCCCATCTTGCACAATCTGGCCCTGGTCCATCCAGATGGCCCGGCTACACGTACGTTGGATCTCGGGCGTGCTGTGCGAAACGATCAAGATCGTGGCTGCGTTGCCGCGCAACGTATTCAACCGGCGGATGCTTCGGCGTTTGAAGTGCAGGTCGCCAACCGCGAGCGCTTCGTCGAGCAGCAGGATGCTGGGCCGCTTGACGGTGGCAATCGAGAACTGGAGCCGGGCCCGCATACCGCTGGAGTACGTCTTGAAAGGGCGATTCAGCGCGCTACCAAGGTTGGAAAATTCCGCAACCTGAGGGGTGTATTCGGCGACCTCGTCTGGAAGCAGCCCAAGCGACAGCAGCCCAATTTCAATATTTTGATGGCCAGTAAGTTGCGGCATCAGGGTCGCTCCGACGCCTAAGAGCCACGGCTGGTCACGCACGAGCACCTCGCCCGAGGTGGGAGCACAGATACCGGCAATGGTGCGCAGCAGCGTGGATTTACCTGCGCCGTTGCCGCCCACAAAGCCGACCGCTTCACCTTGCGTTACCGTGAAACTGACGTTTGTTAGCGCAGGAATATGCTCTATGCGCCGGGGCCAACGGCGTGCGCCTGAACGGCTCAAGGTCGAATACGTCGTGCACAGGTCCGTTACCTGGATCATGACCTCGCTCATGGGGCGTTCCGGATCTGCCCGAAACCGTACCGTTGTTCAACACCGCGGAGCCATATCAGTCCGATGAGCAGGCTTCCTAGCGACCATGCCGTGACCGAAACCGCCGCCAGCATCGGGAATACAGGCGGATCGCCCATAAGGGCCCAGCGGCCGAGCGCGAGATAGTCATAGATCGGGTTTAACGCAGTGAGCAATTTAATGAGGAGCTCGCCGTTTTGGCGGTCGAGGAGGAAGCCGTCGATAGGAAAAACTACGCCGGATCCGTACAGCAAGCTGCGGAAGATATGGGTGAACACATTTGCCAGATCGGGCACGTGTGCCACGGCTCGTGCGAGGATCATGCCAACGCCAGCGTTGAGGAGTACCTGACCGCCTATGACGGGGACAATGAACACCCAGCTGAGTTGAGGCGAAGACCCTGTAAAAGCAAGGATGACCAACATGACAGCGAAAGACGGGACTTGGGTGAAAAAGGATGTGGTGACCGAAGAGATAGGGAACAGAGCACGAGGCACCGGCATGGTCTGGATCTGTCCGGCAAAGATCGCCATCGATTGTCCAGCGTTCTGCATGGATTGTGCGCAGTGACGGTAGAGGATCTGACCGCTGGCAAGAAACCCGATGAAGTTTTCGACACCACGGTCGACGTCGAGAATGACACCAAAGATCGTTCCGTAGACGGCGATGAATAACAACGGTTCGCCAACCAGCCAGAACTTGCCAAGGCTCGTCGCGGCGTTCGACGACTCGACTCGAGCCTTCCCTACGACAATTGCGTAGTGTCGCATCTTCCACAAGCGCCGCACGTACTCTGGCAGCGGGACCTGTGACCCTGGCGGCTGAAGATCCGAGACCGTGGTTGACGTGACGGTCATTTACGATCTCCGGGGACGGCCGAAGTTGGGACGTCGAAGTGCGTCTTCGCCGCCTTTCCGCTGCTAGCGAGTCGCATCAGGCCAGATTGTCGATCTAAGTTGTTGCCGTACACCGCATGAATTCTGCCAGCACTGCGTGCCAAAAGTTCGCCTTATTCGTTTCTCAATTCGTCATGAGCGAGCCATCCGCTGCCGGTCGCGCTCCCGAATTGAAGTGGTTCACTAAGATTCTCGCCGCAACACACTAGAGTCTCTGGAACGCAGAATCTAGGAGACTACTGTGCATCCTTCCGCTCAGCGGGCAATGCGGTCGTGCATCGATGAATTCATGCCCGCCGGCCAACACTACAAAGTTGTCGACTTCGGATCCAAAGTCGCCGCGGGCCACTCGACCCATCGTGATCTGCTGGCCGATCGAGACTGCACAATCCTTGGTGTCGACATCCTTGAGGGCCCGAACGTCGATCTGGTGATGAAGAAGCCCTACACCTTGCCGGTAGCTTCGAACTCGGCCGATGTGGTGATGAGCGGCCAAGTGCTCGAACACGTCCCTTTCTTTCTCACGAGTATCCTTGAATTGCATCGAATCTTGCGACCCGGCGGGCTGCTGATGATCACCGTGCCTTCGCGAGGGCACCGGCACAATGTCTACGATTGCTGGCGTTTCTACCCCGATTCGATGCGCGCAATAGCTGCCTTCGGCGCATTCACGCTCGAGAGCGCTGGCACGGACTTGCCGCCAAAGAACGAGCGTGGGCGTTACGACTATGCCAACGCGAAGTCATACTGGGGCGACACGTACGGCGTGTTTCGCAAAACGGCGAAAACCCCACTGAAGTTGGCCGTTGCCAGGGAAGCTATGAAGGCATGGTCTAACAGTGTGGGTGACCTAGAAAATCACCCACTGCCGCTTACGCGGTAACAACAATGTTGGAGAACATCCGAGACGGGTCACGTGAGTGGTGGGCGTGACCCAGCACGCTCAATCCAGCGACCGCCGCGAGCTTTCGCATTTGCTCGTAGCTTCCTACGGGCGGTCAGGTTCGACTGCGGTTCAGTCTCTGATCGGCGCACTTCCCGGCTACTGCATCCGGGGTGAAAACTACAACGTACTCGGACACCTGGCCGCGGGAGCTAGGGCTGCTCAGATCACTTCTCTCAAGTTTGGTTCCAAACCAACATTGCCCGACAACCCCTGGTACGGGGCCGAGAATATCGACCCCAAGGCGTTTGCCCGCAGCATTTGCGAAGCGTTCGTGGAGTCTGTTCTACAGCCTCCAGCGGACTGTCGAGTCGTTGGGTTCAAGGAGATCCGCCTGTTCCAGGACGTTGCCAATGCGTACGACGATTTGCAGTTTTTCTGCGACTACTTCAGTAGACCTCGGATCGTCTTTGTGCAACGTTCCTGGGAGCAGGTTGCTGCCTCTGGGTGGTGGGTCGGCGCACTAAAAGACGATGTCAAGCGCTACGTGGAGTCCTGCAACGAGGTCATGGAAACGTTTCATGCAACCCATCCGGAGCTGAGTTTTATAGTCCAACACAGCAGCTTCACGCTGGGGAACAGCCACATCGAGGATCTTTTTTCATTTCTTGGTGAGCGTCCGGAACCCGAACTGGTCGAGTCCGTTCTCAGCAAACGTTTGGTTCACGGCCATAAAGCGGCTCTCGCCGCTCGCTCCGGCCGAATGTCACGACAGCAGATGTTTGGGGGAACAGAAGCGGAACTGGCACAGAGGAAATGGAAGTTGGGCCCGCTGTCGGTATCGCTGCGATGGTCCAAATAGGATCGTTGCGGTCCAGCTCTGGCAGTCATAGACTGCGCTCGTCTATCGATAGAGATACAAGGAACGCGCAGATGGCATCAACGTCGAACATTGACAAGGTCTCTCACTTGGTCGCAAGCGGTATCCGCAGATTGCCAGGTAGGGCAGGGACCGACTCGGGTCGAGGCTGGGCGAACGCTCAGACGAGCCCGGCGAGTGCGCCAGCTGCGGCGAAACCCGCCGCTCCCAAAGAAACGCCGCCTGAGCGGGCCCGTCGACTTGGATACGTGGTGCACGGCGAGTTCAAGTTGAAGGTTGCGTACAAGGCCGACGTTATCAGCGACCGAGTGATCGACACGATCGAAAAGGGTGCCTACGAGCGGTTCGAGGGGCGACGATCAAAGAACTTCGTCGTAGACGGAGATCGCATCGTCGAGCTCGGATCGGGGCTCGGTTTCCTGTCCGCGTTGATAATGACCAACCACGCGATAGCCGACTATCAACTCGTCGAGGCGGATCCGCGCCTTGTAGAGATGATCGAGCGCACTCATGCCTTGAACAATGTGTCTGGCCCAAAGACAATCAACTCCTGCGTAGCGACCTGTCACGCTGAGATGATCGCTGATGGCAGCGTCGACTTCTTCGTCGGAGAAAAGTTCTGCGCTTCAAGTCTCATGGGAGCCCGCAATCTCAAGCACACTGTGCAGGTGCCTGTCGTCTCACTTCCTGACCTCATTGCCGAGCATGAATCGAATGTGCTCCTTTGTGACATCGAAGGATCTGAAGTCGATATCTTTAATGGCACGCCTCTAGATGGCATCAACAAAGTCTTGATGGAGCTGCACCCTCACCGAATCGGCCAAGAGGGAGTTCGCGACATTTGGCGCAGCCTTGATGCGCAAGACTTCGTATATGACGCCGATGGCTCAGCGGGCGGCGTTTGTGCTTTCCGTCGACTCGGTTTTTAAGCCGCTGGTCGGCCCTAAGAACACCATGGGTTAGGGAATCTATTGGACAACAAGAAGGTCACGGCCAGTGGATGGGCGCCATTCCCAGGATGGACTCTTCTCTTTGACCGGCTTGATGGTGTTCCGTTAGACATCGTGACCGACACGCTGGCGGGACCCCTAAACGCTCTCGCTGACATGAGTATCGCCCTCCAGGATCTGGCAGGCGACATTGTCGCTATCCTGCCGGTGGATTCGCATCATGTGACCGTATGCGACGGGATCGATCAGAGGATGATCGACCGGGCAGAGAACCGCGGCGTAGAGCCGCTGATAGCGCACGACCGGCTCCCCGAAGCCGTAACCAGTGCGGTTGGCGATGTGATCGATGCAGCTAGCGCGGTGTGCACTTTCAACCTCGGCACGATCGAACGGCGCAACTTTGCTCTGACCGTAAAGCTGCATCCAACCCCAACCTCGGAGCGTGCTGTCGCCACGATCGACTCAGCCCGTAAACGCTTGAACGATCTGTTTACTGACCTGTTCGGCTGGAAGATTGGTCAATCTTGGTCGCCGCACGTGACGCTTGGTTACATACGGATGCGGGCGGATAGCGATGCGATCGACCGTGTCGTGAAACAACTGAACAGTGATCAG
>ENA-ORXT01004207-ORXT01004207.1-marine-metagenome-genome-assembly--contig:-NODE-4207-length-15091-cov-9.026908_pt1 | contig 15091 bp, 13 predicted proteins | sample MGYA00237868_ERZ511482 | MGnify/ENA metagenome assembly ERZ511482 | reverse complement strand
GGAAGCCCGAACATCAGGTTCATGTTCTGCACCGCCTGTCCGGCCGCCCCCTTGACGAGGTTGTCCTCGACCGCCAGTACCACGACGGTGTCGCGCCCCTGCGGCCGGTGCACCGCCAGGCGCACGGTGTTCGATCCGCGCACCGAGCGGGTCTCCGGTTGCGACCCGCCGGGCATGACGTCCACGAACGGTTCGTCCCGGTAACGCGCCTCGTAGAGCGCCTGCAGGTCGATGGCCGCAGCCGGGTTCGCGAGCCGGGCGTACAGCGTGGCGTGGATGCCGCGGATCAGCGGCAGCAGGTGCGGGGTGAAGGTCAGCGCCACCACGTCACCGGCCGCGCGCGCCAGGCCCTGCTCGATCTCGGGCAGGTGCCTGTGGCCGTCGGTGGCGTACGCCTTGAAGTTGTCGGCCGCCTCCGCGAACAGCATCGGCACCGAGGCGCCCCGTCCGGCACCGGTGACACCGGACTTGGCATCGGCAATCAACGTCGACGCATCGACCAGTCCGGCCTCCAGCAACGGCAGGAAACCGAGCTGCACCGCGGTCGGGTAGCAACCCGGATTGGCCACCAGCCGGGCGGTCCGGATCGCCTCGCGGTTGACCTCGGGCAGCCCGTACACCGCCTCCGCCACCTGCTCCGGGCAGGCATGCGCCTGCCCGTACCAGCGCTCCCAGAGCGGAATGTCCTGCAACCGGAAGTCGGCCGACAGGTCGATGATGCGACGCCCGGCGTCGAGCAGGGCGGGTGCCTGACGCATGGCGGTGCCGTTGGGAGTGGCGAAGAACACCAGGTCGCACTCGGCGCCGGCAAGCTCGGCGGGGTCCCGGAAGGCGAGGTCGGTGTGACCGCGCAGGCTGGGGAACACCGCGTCCAGACGTGTGCCGGCCTGCCCGCGCGAGCTGACGAAGACCACCTCGACATCATCGCGCGGCGCGAGCAGGCGCAGCAGTTCGACGCCGGTGTAGCCGGTGCCGCCGATGATGCCGATTCGCCTGCCCATGCCCGCCGTCCGCCCCGTCTCGATCGACCGGCGAGTATGCCACGCGCTCGTGCCACGACAGCGCCCGGCGAGCCCGGGTCGGCACAAGGTCGGCACAAGGTCGGCACAAGGTCGGCGCAAGGTCGGCGCAAGATCGGTACGGGGCCGGTGAGGGGTCAGCGCGGATCGGTGGCGTTCGCGAAGTCGCCCCAGCGCGCCACCCGCACCTGCGCACCGCGCACGTAGTACACCGCATCGCCCGCGATCACCGAGCGGTCCTGACCGTACGAGGGGTGGCCCGGTCCGTCGCCGGACGCGCTCTCCGCGATCAGGACGCCGCGCGACGTCAAACCGGCGTCCGCACCGGTCGACATGCCTGACGGGCGCAATCCCGCCCGTCCGTCGTATCCCTCGTATCCCTTCTACGATCCGCTCGGAATCGGCGTCGTCGGCACCGGTGCCCCGGCGCGTACCAGCGCCTCGTGCAACAGGTCGCGCGATCCGGGCTTGGCCAGGAAGTCGGCGGCACCGAACGCCAGGGCCGCGCTGCGATCGCGCGCCGAGTGGCGGCTGGTCAGCACCAGGATCGGAAAGGCCGCACCGCCGGCCTGCTGCAGCGCCTCCAGCACACCGAACCCGTCCACCCGCGGCATGTCGACGTCGAGCAGCATCACGTCCGGGCGGCTGCGCTCGAGCGCATCGAGCGCTTCGCGCCCGTCGCGCGTCACCAGCACGCGGTAGCCGAGCGATTCGAACGTCTCGGTGGACCAGGCGCGCTGCGTCGGGGAATCGTCGGCGATCAGTGCCAACGGCGCCTCCAGCGGGCCGGGGTGCGGGTCGGGGCGGCTCGTTCGTACCGGGCGCGCATCGAGCGTGGCCGGATCGATGACGAACACGCGACGGCCGTCCGGCAGGGCGGCCACCCCGGTATAGCGCTCCAGCGAGGCGAGCTGGACGTCGAGCGACTGGACAACGATCTCGCGGTACCCGATCACCGCCTCGACCCGGACGCTGTCGATGCCCCCCCGCGCGCTCAGGCACAACCGCCGCCAGGCGCTGCGGTCGCCCGGGCCGTCCTGCGTCTCGGGGTGACCGAGCAGTGCGGACAGGCGCACGTCCTCGTCGGTGTCGGCCGCCACCGGCTCGATGCTGCCCACGACATTGACCGGTATGGCCACCAGTTCGCCCGCCTGCACCAGCACGACCTGCTGCACCGGGATGCGCTGTGGCAGCCGCACCTCGAAATGCGCTCCACCCCCCTCTTCCCGGCCGTCCTGCACCGGCGACGGCAGCAGCCTCAACCGGCCGCCGAGCTCTCCGAGCCGCTCACGCACGGCGCCGACACCGATACCGTGCCCGCCGATCTCGGTCGCGTCGTCGAGCGTGGAGAACCCGCTGCCCGCCAGCGCATCGAGCAGCGTCGCCGGCGACGCGAGAGTGTCGGTACCCGTGCCCAATCGGCTCGCGACGCGCGCCACGTCGATACCGCGCCCGTCATCGTCCACCCGTATCACGATATCGACACCCTCGATCGAGGCGCTCAGGCGCACGCGGCCGCAACGTGGCTTGCCGGTGCGCTCCCGCTCGTCGCCCTCCTCGATGCCGTGCACCACGGCATTGCGCACCAGATGCTCGAGCGCCGGCAGCAACCGTCCGTGCAGCGTGGCATCCAGCGTGGTCGCCCCGCCCTCGATGACCAGCTCCACCTCGCGACCCACCGCTTCGGCGGCATCCTCCAGGGTCCGCACCAGACGCTCGCGGCAGGCGTCGAACCGTACCAGCCGGGCGCGTACCAGATCCTGCTGCAGCGCGATGCCGGCGCGCGCTCCGCGACGCTGCTCGGTATCCACCGCGCGCAGCGCATCGCGCAGGGTCACGCGCACCGATCCGAGATCGCTGAGCAGCTCGCGAGCCGCTTCGGTCTCCAGCACGGTGGCCGCCGCCGGCAACCGTCGCCAGCGCTGCGCGGCCAGCTCCAGCTCACGGCTGGCCTCCTGTACCCGCACCAGCTCGGCCGACAGGCGTGCCTGGCTGCCGGCGATGTCCTGGGCGAGCGTCATCAGCCGCTCCCAGTCGCGCTCGCGTACCCGGGTCAGCTCCGGCGTGTCCTCGGACAGCGTCAGGTCGCCGACGGCGTCCTCGTCGTCCTCATCGGGCTGCTGCAGGTCGGTGGCATCGAACGGCTCGACGTGGAAGGCACCCAGCGCATCGGCATCGCTCGGGCGATCGAGCGGCCGCCACGACACATGGTCATCGGCATGAACGTGCCGGTCGTGCACCCTGTCGATATCGGTACCGGTACCGGTACCGGTATCGGGTGTGGACACGGGCGTCGTCCGCCTGATCGGTCCGCCCGCCAACGGCGACACCAGCAGTGCATCGAGTTCGCGCCGCACCAGCCGCAACTGATCGATGCAGGCCCGGTCGGAATCGATGGCGGCGATCTCCGCTTCGGCATCGTGGGCACGGTCGGCCAGCCGCGGCTGGCCGGCCACCCGTGCGCTGCCCTTGAGCGTGTGCAGGGCAGCCAGTGCGCGATCGGCGCGGTGATCGCGCGGACCCGGGCCGTCGGCCACGGCGGCCAGCCGATCGATCAGCTCGCGCGCCTCCTCGGCGAATATCTCGTCGAGCGAGTTGCGTTGCGGCGCCCGCATCCCGTGCGATGGTAGCGGCACGGCGCTCGTGCCGTCGCCGGTACCGTACGGATCGAACATCGGGTCGGACCCCGACCCGGAGCCGGACCCGGAGCCGGACCCGGAGCCGGAGCCGGACCCCGAACCGACCGGGGCCGCCTCGATCGCGATCAGCTCGCGCAACAGACCGTCACGCAACGCCGGCGCAGCGCCGTCCTGCTCGAACGCCCGACGAGCCCGTTCGACCGCCTCGATCGCCTCGCCGAACAACGCGACGGTCTCATCGTGCAACGGTTCGCCACGTGCCTGCAGCACGAGCGCACCGCGGTGCAACGGCCGGGCGATCTCGTCCACCCGTGCCGCCGCCGCGGTGCGGGCACTACCGCTGAGGGTGTGCAGGGCGCGCAGCAGCCGGTCGCTCGGCGGCACGCGCGCCCGGCCCGCGCTCGCTGTCGCGAGTTCACGACGCAGCGTGCCCACATGCTGCGCGCACTCGGCGACGAACACCTCGCGCAGGGTCGCATCCATCGGGTCGTCGCCCTCCGGATGCTCGCTGTCCGGATCGTCATCGGGACCGGCTCCCGGATCGATGGCCGCATCGGTGTCCAGCGCACGAAGCGTGTCGTCGAGATCGTCCAGCACCGACGCACGCTCCGGGTCCGCCAGCCCTTCGATGAGTTGCGGCAGCGCCAGGTGCGCATCGAGGATGACGGATGCGGTCGCATCGGACAACCGCACCGGGGACTGCGACAGACGGCGTCCGGCCGCGGTGGCCAACCGCTCCAGTTGCTCGTGACCGGCATCGCGGGCGGCGAGCCTGATCGAGGCGAACGCGCTCGACAGGGCGTTCACGTCGGGAGACTCCTCCGCCAGTGTCGCGCCGATGACGGCGAACGCGTCCAGCGCCAGATCGGTCGGCGATCCGGGGTCCGACGTCGGCTCCTCATCGTCCCCGGGGCCGGTCCCGAACGGCCCGCCGGACGGGTGCGGCCGGGGCGTCATGACATCGCCCACGGCGCGTGCCGCCGGCAGATGGCGTTCCAGCACATCCAGCGCCCGTTCGGCCACGTCCAGCGGATCGGCCGCGCTACCGGGCACGTACCGTCCGTCGCCGGCCAGGCACCCGTCGATGGACACCACGTAATCGGCCAGGGCCCGGCGCGCCGACGAGTCCGGGCGTGCGGGCAGCCAGCCGACGATGTCCGCCAGCCGATCGATCAGGGCGCTCGCCTCCGGACGCGGCAGAATGTCGAGCGCACGTGCCGTGCGGCGCAACCGGGCGGCGAGCGGCTCGAGCGGGGGCGAATCGTCGTCGCCGTTCACCGCGCGCTCGAGCGCGCTCTCGCTGTCGGCCAGCCGCCGACGCGCCTCGGCCATCAGTGCCTCGACCGCATCGCGCTGTCCGGGGACATGCCGGTCGACATCGCTCGCCCGACCGCCGACCGACGCCATGCGCCTTGACAGCAGGGCCCCCCGTCCCGGCAGCGCACCGGCCTGCCGGTGCGGGCGTGGCGAACCGCGTTCGAAATCGGTCAATGCCTCGTCGAACAGCACGAACCGTCGGGCCATGGCGAGCCGGGCCGGCTCGTCCAGCGTTCCGCCATCGCCGGGATCGAGCGACGCGAGCGCGTCCTCCAGCCGCTCGCGGCAACGCTGCGCACCGAGCAGTTCGAACACCGGCACCAGCTCGCGCAGGCGTTCGCCGCGTCGCACCGCCACCGGGTCGCCACGGTCGCGCCCGCCCTGGGACAACCGGTCGACCAGCGGCTGCAGGTCGTCGCGCACGCGCGCCACGACATCGGCCCGCAGCCGACGTCCGGGCTGGCGGGCGCCGTTGCGGGCGCTTCGCGACACGCCTTCCTCGACGGTACCGGCACGCGCCAGGCGCATCACCCGATCGAGAGAGTAACGCTCGACCAGATCGGACCACGCACGATCCTGGTGGGGCGGCGTGGCCGTGGCGACGTAGTAGAGCAGGTTGCGCAGCAGCGTGTGCCGGGGCCGGACCACCCCTCCGACCGGTCTGCGCGGCGCTACCCAACGCTCCACCAGCCATCGCTCGAACTGCCCGAACAGACGTCGTATCGCACCGTCATCCGGCAGACGGCGGGTGGAGACCGCCTCGGCGATACCGGCCGCGGCGCTCAGCACATCGCGATCGGTGGTGGACAGTCCGGCCGAACGGGCATCGTCGACCAGCGAGCCGATCAGCGTCGCCAGCGAGGCGGTGGCGGCGGCGCCACGCTCGGCATCGGCCTCGTTGACGGCCTTGAACCAGTCGATCAGCTGACGCATCATCCGCGGGCGCATCGTGCGCACCGCCGGGGCGAACAGCGCGGTGCCGGCCGCACCGTCGTTCTCGATGACCTCCTCGCCGGCGGCATTGCCGGCATCGATGCGGATATCGAGCGCCAGCAGCAGCGCCGCGGACAGGAACGGGGCGCCGAGCAGCGCGCGCAGCGCGTTGAGCACCCCGAGCGCCGGCAGTGCGGTGTCGGGCACGTCGTCCGCCCGCGAAGCCCCGGCCGCCTCGGCGACGACGTCGCTCAGCACCTCGTGCGCACCGAGCAGGCCGCGCAACGGATCCTCGGGTCCGTTGGCCGGCCGCTCGACCAGCGTACCGGTCGCCACCGCCTCGGCCAGCCGGGCGGCGTCGGCGGCCACCAGCGCGATGGCCGGGCGACCGAGCAGGATCAACGTGGCACGCACCTCGTGGAGCAGCGTGGCCAGCCGCTCGCACGCTCCGGTGTCCGCGTGTTCCAGCCCGTCCCGTGCCAGCGCCGGCACGTCCGCCAGTCGTCGTCCGAGCAGCGTGAGCGCCTGCACGCGTGCACCTTCGACCATCGCCGAGTCAGCCACGGATCCGTCAGGCCCCGGACGTCGTGGCCGTGCGCGCCGTGGCGCTCCCGGCGGCCGCCGGCGCGTCGGTGGCCGCTTCGATGCCCGATGCCCAGGGTGCGGGATCGTTGACCGGCAGGCGGAACCCGGCGACGCGGGCATCGAGCGCCTCGGCCAGGGCCTGCAACCGGTCGAGCGAACCGCTCGCGGCGGCCAACCCGGCAGCACCGTCACGACCCAGGCGGTTGAGCACCGTCATGTTGCCGGACAGGCGTCGCACCACATCGGCCTGGCGCGCGGCCCGATTGGCGGTGTCGCCGATCAGCTCGTCCAGCGCGCCGGCACTGGTATCGATGGTTTCCAGGTGCCCCTGCAGCGCACCGGTCTGGTCGACGCCGGAACGCAGGGCCGCCACGGTGGTGCTCATCGCGCGCAGCGTCTCGTCGGCGTCGTCACGGATCACCGCCGTCAGGCTGGAGATCTCGCGGCTGGCACTGCCGAGCACGGTGGCCAGGTCGCTGACATCGTCGGCCAGGCGTGCGTAGTCGGACGTGGAACGTTCGTCGAGCATGGCGTCGGAGCCCGCGACCCGCTGCGAGGCGGCGGCGGCGCGCACCGTCGTGTTCAGCGACAGCAGTTCGCTGCGCGTGGCGATCGCCCGGACCGTCTCGACCTCGGCATCGATGGCACGCACGTTGTCGGCCAGCCGATGAGTGAGACGCATGGTCAACGCGGCCTCGTCGCTGATCCGATCGAGCTGCACGCCGGCCCGATCGAGGGCTGCCCGCCCGTCGGCGGCGGCGGTGCGTGTCCGCGTGGCCTTGCGGGCCGAATCGGTCGCGTTCATCGACAGCTCGGCAATCGCGCCGCTCATCACGTTCAGGTAGTTGGAGGCGCGCATGATCTCGCGCGACTGCACCGAGGCGGCCGAGCTGAGCGCTCGGGTGGAGGTGCGGGTGGCGGCGACCGCACGGACCACCTCCTTGGCCGAGTGGCCGGTATCGGCCACCAGCTGGCGCAACGCGGTGACGGCCTGGTTGAACGCGTCGGCCAGGGCGCCGGTCATCGCCTCGTCCACGGTGGCGCGCACCGTCAGGTCACCGTCGGCGAGCGGTGTCATGTCGTCGAGCAGGGCGAGGATCGCGGCCTGGTCACGGCGCGTGCGTCCGTTCTCGATGCGGCGCCGGGCACGGCGCATCGAGGACAACCCGAGCCACAGCCACAGGCAGAGTGCCACCGACACCACCGCGAGCACCGGTGCCGCCCAGCGCACCCAGGGCGCGAGCGAGACCGCCAGACGGCGCGAGCGGGTGACATCCAGCGCATCGTTCACCTCGCGCACCGCTTCCAGCCGCGCGGCCGCGTCGCCGGGCTCGTCGAGCAACAACGGCTCGAGCGCGTCCCATCGCTCGCGCGCCTGCTCCAGCGTGGCGGCACGGTTCGCGTCGGCCAGGCCGTGCCCGAACGACACGAAGGCGAGCGAGAGCAGGACCAGCGGCAGCAGCAGCAGGGGCAGCCATACCTCGACCGGCCAGGCTCGCGAGGCAGCGGAGGTCCGGTGCGGAGCGTTCGTGCTCATCGCGACGCGGTGACGTCGCCGAACGCGGGGGCGGCGATCAGCGCGCCGGCGGTGAAGGTGTCCATCTCGAGACCACCGATCGTGCGCCGCTCGACGCGCACGCCGCGCCCGGCGAGCGCGCCCGGCGATCCGGCCGGTGCGGGCGATCGGGCGGCCGGTTCCGCATCCCGGTCCGCCTCACGATCCGGCGACGCGTCCATCGCGTGACGCACGTCCGACACGGCGAGCAGGTAGGCGTCCCCGCCGACCGTGACCTCGACCCCGAACGGCGGTGCGCGCCGCCCGCCCTCCGGATCGAGCCAGGCGTCGAACGAGGTGACCGGCACGACACGCCCGCGCACCACCAGCGTGCCGAGAAACCAGGCCGCCGTGCCCGGCAAGGGCATAGCCTGCCAGCCGTCGTGGATCTCGCGCACGCTGAGCGCATCGATCGCGATGTCCTGGCCGGCAGCGTGCATGACCACCCAGCGCCGGGGCACGAACGCCGTCGCCGTGACGGGCGCGGAGGCGGACTCGCTCACGCCGATTCCTGGCCGGCCACACCGCGCACGGACAGCGCGGCGTCGACGCTTCCCAGCAGCACGGCGCGCGCCACCGGCTTGACCAGGTAGTCGATCGCGCCTTGACGAAGACCCCATATGCGGTCCGTCTCCTGATCCTTGGTGGACAGGATGATGATCGGGATGCCGCCGGTGCCGCGGTCGCGGCGCAGCAACCGCGTGGCCTCGAAGCCGTTGACGCCGGGCATCACCACGTCCATCAGGATCACGTCCGGACGCAGGCTGGCGGCCTGCGCCATGCCCTGCTCGCCATCGGTGGCCACGTGCACGTCGTGACCGTGCCGGCGCAGCATGCGCGACACCGCATGCGCATCGGTGGGCGAATCCTCGATGACCAGGATGGTCGCCATCAGAGACCGTGCGCCTTGTCGGACCCATCCGCGAGAGTGTCCGCGGGATTGTCCGCCGAATCGTCCGCGGCGCTCGTGCCCGGCGCGCCGGCGCGGCCGACCAGTCCGGCCACGGTGGCGATCAGGGCCTCGCGCTCGATCGGCTTGGACAGGTGACTGCTGGCACCGGCCACGCTGCCGCGCGCCCGATCGAACAGTCCGTCGCGGCTGGACAGCAGGATGACCGGCACGTGCGCGAAGTCCTCGTTGGCGCGTACCAGCGCGCACACCTGGTAGCCGTCCAGGCGCGGCATGACGATGTCGGCCACCAGCGCGTGCGGACGGACCTCGACCAGCGTGGCGAGCGCACCGAAGCCGTCGTCCGCGAGCGTGACCTCCGCGCCCGCCTCCTCCAGGTAGTCGGCGGCGCTGCGACGCACCGTGCGGCTGTCGTCGACCACCAGCAGGCGCAATCCGGCGAGCGGCAGGGCTGCAGCCCCGGCCCCCCCGTCGGTCCCCGTACCGGCGGACCCGTCGACCGGCGTTGCCGAGTCGGACGAACCCGCCTCGTCCTGTCCGTCGTCGACCGTCATCGGGAGCCTCGTGAAACCTGCCACTGCATGGCCGCAAGGGTACCCTACCCGGCCCCACGATCGTGACGCAATCCATGAGCCTGAACCTCGGCATCGTGATGGACCCGATCGAGTCCATCACCCCCTACAAGGACACCACGCTGGCCATGCTGCTGGCCGCGGCCGCACGCGGGTGGACGCCGCACGTCATGACCCAGCCCGACCTGTACCTGCTGCAGGGGCGCGCCTTCGCCACCCGCCGGCGGGTGCGCGTGTTCGACGATGCCACGCGCTGGTTCGAGGCCGAGGCACCGGTGGACGCACTGATGTCGGAGCTGGACGTCGTGCTGATGAGGAAGGATCCGCCGTTCGATATGGATTTCGTCTACACCACCCACATCCTGGAGCGGGCCGCGGCCGACGGCGTGCTGGTGAGCAATCGCCCCGGATCCCTGCGCGACGTCAACGAGAAGCTGTCCACCGCCTGGTTTCCGGAGCTGTGCCCGGTGACGCTGGTCACCGCATCGCGCACCCGGCTGCGCGCCTTCGTGGACGAGCACGCCGACGTGATCGTCAAGCCGCTGGACGGCATGGGCGGCACCGGCATCTTCCGGCTGACCCCGCACGATCCGAACATCAACATGATCCTGGAGCAGATCACGCTCGGCGACACGCGCCAAATCATGGCGCAGCGCTACCTGCCCGAGATCGTCGACGGCGACCACCGCGTGCTGGTCATCGGCGGCACGCCCGCCGATCACGCGCTCGCCCGCATCCCGGCGCAGGGCGAGACGCGCGGCAACCTGGCGGCCGGCGGGCGTGGCGTGCCGGTGCCGTTGAGCGAGCCGATGCGACGCATCGCCGAGGCCGTCGCGCCCACCCTGCTGGAACGCGGGCTGGACTTCGTCGGCCTGGACATCATCGGCACGTCGCTGACCGAGATCAACGTGACCAGCCCGACCTGCGTGCGCGAGCTCGATGCCCATGCGCAGGGGCGTCCGGTGACCGACATCGACGCCTCGCGCCCGTACGTGCGCGGATTGGCCGACGACTACCTGGACGTGCTCGAGAAACGTCTGGCGGCAGACCGGGTGCGAGGCTGACGAGGCGTCGGGAAACCGGCGCGCGAACCGGCGCGCGAACCGGATCGGGCCCGGATCGGGACCGAATCGGGACCGAATCGGGCGAGGCGCACCACAACCGCTAGACTCCGGTGGCCCATCGCCGTACCGACGCCACCGTGGCCCTGGACATCCGTTCCTCCGACACCTTCACCGTCTCCTTGTTCATCGCGGCGGCGCTGCACGCCGTGCTGATCCTCGGGCTTGGCTTCGTGTCGTTCACCAGCGCCATCTCCGCACCGCCCTCGCTCGAGGTGATCCTGGTGCAGGATCGCGACGGCGAGGAACCGGACGAGGCGGATTACCTGGCACAGGTCTCCCGGGACGGTGGCGGGCAGCGCGAGGACAACACCCGCCCCGCCTCGCCGTTCGCCAGCGAGCGCGACTTCGAGACCGACGGGGTGGCGCCGACGCCGGTGGTCGCCAGCGCACCGGCGCCGACCGAGAGCGCCGTCGAGGAGGTCATCACCGCGACCTTCGCGGAACGCGAGATCCGGCAGGAGAACGACGCCTCGCCCACCGCCACGGTGGCCGAGCGCGAGGATCCCCTCGTCGTCGAACAGAACCTGGACATCGCGCGGCTGGCCGCCGAGATCGATCGCCAGCAGGAAGAGTTCGCCAAGCGTCCGAAGAAGAAGTTCATCAATGCGCGCACCCGGGAGGCCTCCTCGGCGGAGTACATGAAGCACTGGGTCGAGACGGTGGAGCGGGTCGGCAACCTGAACTACCCGGACGCTGCCCGTCGCAACGAACTGAGCGGTGCGTTGATCCTGACCGTGGGCATCACGAAGAACGGCGACATCGAGAGCGTCACCGTGGACCGGTCCTCGTCCCAGACCGTGCTCGACGACGCGGCACGACGCATCGTCGAGCTGTCCGGGCCGTTCGAGCCGCTGCGCGGCAAGCTCGCCGAGCAGGCCGACATCATCTACATCACCCGCACCTGGGAGTTCCGCGGCGACGACAGCCTCACCACGTACTGATCGGCGCCGCATCGGCGCGCCCGACGGGCGCGCGGTAACATCGGCGGCATCTCCTTCGCCCGGGCGCGATCTTGGACCTGACCCACAGCTTTCTGCTGTCGATGCCGCAGCTGCGAGGCGGCGAGTTCGGCGACAGCCTCGTCTACCTGCTCGATCACGGTGACTTCGGCGCGTTCGGCGTGATCGTCAACCACCGCATGGGCATGGCACTGGGCGAGATCCTCGAGCAGCTGGACATCGTCGCCGGGCAACCCGCGATCGCCGAGCGGGGCGTGCTGCGCGGCGGCCCGATCGCGCAGGAACACGGACTGGTGCTGCACCCGCCCGGTCCGCGCTTCGACACCACGCGCGACTTCGAGGGCGGCGTGTCGCTGTCCAGCTCGCGCGACGTGCTCGAAGCGCTGGCCGCCGGACACGAACCCCGCCGGCACCTGGTCCTGCTGGGGCACGCCGGCTGGGCGCCGGGGCAGCTGGAGATCGAGATCGCCGACAACGCCTGGCTGACCTGCGAGGCGGACGTCTCGATCCTGTTCGACGTGGCGATCGAGCAGCGGCGCGAGGCCGCCGGCCTGCTGCTGGGCATCGACCTGCAGCGCGTGACCGCCGACGTCGGGCACGCGTGAGCGAGACCTGCCTGGCCTTCGACGTCGGCCTGAAGCGCATCGGCGTGGCGGTCGGGGAATCGCGACTGCGCAGCGCCAGGCCGCTGCGGGTGATCGACAACCGCAGCGGCACGCCCGACTGGGTGGCGATCGATGCGCTGCTCGACGAGTGGCGCCCGGTCCGGCTGGTGGTGGGCCTGCCGTTCACCGCCGACGGCGGCGAGCAGGAGATGACACGACAGGCACGCGGGTTCATGAAGCGGCTGGCGAAGCGCAGCGGCATCGAGACGGTCGGCTGCGACGAGCGGCACACCTCGGTGGAGGCGGGCCGGGCGATCGCCGGCGAACGTGCGCAGGGGTTGCGCACCCGGCGCGCCGGCCGGGGGGATCACGACACGGTGGCGGCCGCGCTCATCCTGGAACGCTGGTTCGAGGCCTGCGGCGAGGCCGCTCCGTGAGCGTGCACGACCGCGCCACCGTGGACGGCTGGCTGAAGGGGATGGTGCCCCCGTTGACGCGCTTCGTCACCGGGCATCCCGGGTGCGCCTTCATCGGCATCCGCCGCGGTGGCGTGGACGTCGCCCGGCTGCTGCACGCGCGCGTCGCGCCCGACGCCCCGCTGGGCGAACTGGACATCGCCTTCTACCGCGACGACTTCGGTACCGTCGGCCTGCACCCCACGGTCGGCCCGTCGCTGATCGGCTTCGACCTGCGCGATCGGCCGCTGGTGCTGATCGACGACGTGCTCGGTACCGGGCGCACGGTGCGGGCCGCCCTCAACGAGCTGTTCGACTTCGGACGCCCGTCCCGGGTGCTGCTGGCGGTGCTGGTGGAACGCGACGGGCACGAGCTGCCGATCCGGGCCGATGTCGCGGGCCATCGGCTGACGCTTGCTCCCGACCAGTACATCGACTTCGACGCCGGAGCGCGCACCGTGAGCGTGACCCGACGTTGAGCCTGCCGCACCCGCAACTGGACGCCGAGGGACGGCTGCTGCATTTTCTCGACCTGGACGGACTGTCGCGCGAGACGCTGACCGGCATCCTGGACACCGCCGAGACGCTGGCACCGGTGGGCGAACGGCGCGTGCGCACCGTGCCGCTGCTGCGCGGGCGCACCGTGGCCAACCTGTTCTTCGAGAACTCCACCCGCACCCGCACCGCGTTCGAGCTGGCGGCCAAGCGGCTGTCGGCCGACGTCCTGAACATCGACCTGGTGGCCTCCTCGACCGCCAAGGGCGAGTCCCTGCTGGACACGCTGCGGGTGCTGGAGGCCCTGCAGGCCGACATGTTCGTGGTGCGCCATTCGCAGAGCGGGGCGGCGCGCTTCATCGCCCGGCACGTCTGCCCGGACGTGGCGGTGATCAACGGCGGCGACGGCCAGCACGCCCACCCCACCCAGGGCCTGCTGGACGTGTTCACCATCCGTCGCCACAAGCCCGACATCGAGCAGCTGGTGGTGGTGCTGATCGGCGACATCGTGCACTCGCGCGTGGCGCGCTCGGACCTGGCGGCGCTGTCGATCCTGGGGGCGGCCGAGATCCGCGTGGTCGGCCCGCGCACGCTGGTACCGCGCGATGTGGCAGCGCTGGGCGGCCGGTTCATGCCGCACCTGGACGAGGCCCTGGTCGGTGCGGACGTGATCATGGGCCTGCGCCTGCAGCGCGAGCGCATGCAGGGCGCGGCGGTCCCCTCCAGCGGCGAGTTCTTCCGCCACTACGGGCTGACGCGCGAGCGGCTGGCACGGGCGAAGCCGGACGCGATCGTCATGCACCCGGGGCCGACCAATCGCGGGGTGGAGATCGCCGGGGAGGTGGCCGACGGGCCGCGGTCGGTGATCCTGGAGCAGGTGACGGCCGGGCTGGCGGTGCGCATGGCGGTGATGTCGATGGTGCTGGGGAATCGAGCCGGGCGCCCCTCCGACACGAGTCGGGGGCCGCCATGAGCGGGCCGGATGCGGCGGACCCGATGAGCGTGGCCGTGCAGGGCATCGGCACGCCGCCCCGAACTCTGGCCGGTTTGCGGTTCGGCGTGCCCGATGCCGCAGCCTTGGCCGAGTGCGAACCGGTCGTGCTGCACGCGATCGAGGATTTCAAGGCCGGTCTGTCGGATGCAGGGGCCGTGCTGGTGCCGATGGACGTGGCGGGCTGGTCGCCGGGGGCCTTGCGCCGCGCGGGATTGCTGATCTCCGAAGTCGAGGGCGCCGAGGTGCTCGGGGATACGCTTGACGGTCCGGGATTGTCGGACGGGTTCAGGGCGATGCTCGAATACGGCAAGCGGGCCAAGCCGGGCAGGGTCGCCCGTGCCTACCGGCAATTCCAGCAGCTTTCGGTGGCATTCGACGCCGCGATCGGGGGGCTGGACGGTATCGTGTTGCCGACCGCCCCGCAGAGGGCCTTTGCCCACGATAGCGTCGTGCCCCCCGGACAGGCGGATTTTACCGCTCTCGCCAATGTGACCGGCGCGCCCGCGCTGACACTGCCTCTGATCGCCGGTGAAGGGGGACTGCCATGTGCCGCCCAGATCATTGGCCCGAGGCAAAGCGACCGGCGGCTGGTCGCCATGGGGCATCTGATGCAAGCCTTGCAGCCGGTCTGGCGGACGGATCGAGGAAAGGACGCCCCATCATCTATCTGACGCCGACATCCGCCGCAGAGGCCGCGCGCACCGCCGGGCGCATTCTCCTGGGGGGGTGCACGGCCGAGCCTGTCGAGGTGCTGGATGCGGTCGCCGCCGACCCGGATCTGTGGCAAGGCATCACGCTCACAGGTGCCTTCATTCCCGGTGTCAATGACCGGGATTATTCGGTCCTGGGGCGAAACGGGACGGTCGAGACGGTTTTCGTTACACGAGGACTGCGGGCTGATCGGGCCGCCGGTCGGGTGGCGCATATGC
>ENA-ORXT01004206-ORXT01004206.1-marine-metagenome-genome-assembly--contig:-NODE-4206-length-15092-cov-13.727273_pt1 | contig 15092 bp, 19 predicted proteins | sample MGYA00237868_ERZ511482 | MGnify/ENA metagenome assembly ERZ511482 | reverse complement strand
ATCCTTCTCCCGACTGGCATCGCCGCTACCTGTCTCGTAGTCCCACCATTTCGGGCCAGGTAAGCCACGTCTCGTTTATCCTTCTCCCGACTGGCATCGCCGCTACCTGTCTCGTAGTCCCACCATTTCGGGCCAGGTAAGCCACGTCTCGTTTGGAGCCCGTATCCCAGGACACTTCATGCGCACGCACCTCAGGTATGGCCATGTTTCTCAGGTAAATGCACTCTCTGGCACTCTAGTTGCCGCCCGCACGTCGTTGCGGAACGCTCTATGGCCTTTCCGCATGGCCATGTGAAGCGCACGTCCTGTGCAGCGAGCTCGAGAGGCCTGGAGGGATGTTCATGCATCATGTTGAGACCCTTCTGGCGCTGTAAAGCAATACACCCTCATCAGCCCGGAGAGTTATTCCATATCAGTTTGAAGAAGAAACCTGCCCATATGACCACGCGCAAGCCGATTTTCGAACCCAATGTGGGTCCACATGCCCAGAAATGGTATGTGTTGTTGACGTGTTGTTGACGTTGACGTGTCTGCGTGCTTTCCTGTATGGGCAGGGGCATGGGCAGGGACGCTGAGCACTTGTGTCTGCAGCAACGGTGCCTTGCACACTGGCCTCCCCGTCGGCTACGCACGTCTCTTCGACAGCGTTGCATTCATGGTGGCAGGCCATAGCTGCACACAGAAAGACACGCATCCTCGTCGATTGTACGAGCTTTATTTATCACCAGAATACGTGTCTTGCTTGTTTGCTGGTACGCCTCGTGGTACACAGGAGCGTCTTTGCATGAAGAGATAAACACCGCGGCGGGAGGCATACTCGTTGCACAAGTTCCACTAGCTGTTTTTACTGCACCTCCAAACCCAAAGAGAGTGCTAACGAAGCCTTTGCAGTGGATGGGAGGCGAAAAGCAGGGGGGCTACGAAGGTATAATACATGTCGGCCTCGAGACAAATACCACCAGCACTCTATTCATTGCTACGAACTCCTCTATTAGACGACTTAACGCGGTTATCGACGACTTTTTCAACAGCCGCAAGCTTGGTGCGAAGGACCTCATTTGGGGTATCGCCGGTCAAGATACGCCGTCCTCTGCTGAATGAATGCGGCTCTGTCAGTGGGTGTCTTTTTGAGAGGTGCAGCTCTCCAGAGATATTTTGAGCTCCATGCTTCTTGCCTGCTGATCTGGAGCGAGGAGCCAAAGACTGGCCTTGTTCTTTGGCTCTGATCCCTTCTCCTGCGTCACAATCCGCATCCCATACACTTCGTCTCCTCCCCCCACCCCCCCGCTCCCCACTGCACCGCACCAGGCAAGAAGACAGCCGGGACCGCACCGTCGCTTGGAGAGGCCAGGTCCTGTTTCTCATACTTATAGGAGGGCAGGGTGATTACTTGCCCCCGGAGGGACACGAAGCTGGCTGCAAGTGTCGGCGGGGGCGGTGTCCAGAGGAAGCAACACGGATAGAAACGCGTGAGCCGGCGAAAACTGCCTGCACTAGTCCTTTCCATCGCCCCGGATTGGGCGCAATCCTCCATTTCTCGTGGGCTGCACAGTGGTGTCCTTTCACGTGTTTCCGACCTACTCGTCCTGGATCCTGTACTGATCGCCGCAGCCGTTTAGAGAATCAAGTCGCACTGGAAAAAACTGAGCGGACTTCGGTGGCTATTTAATGAGGTCCTAATCATGCCGCCAACACACCATAAGGACGTTGTTGGACGGGATGCAAGCTAACACTCTCAGTGTAAAGAGGAAGAACCCGTTTTCAACGAGTTTCTACGAACAACTCGAGGGAAAAACGAGCTCTTGCTGGATCCAACCACCAGGACCACTGCGCAGGTGCGAACGCGTGTGGTCTGCGCAGGTGCCAACGCGTGTGGTCTGCGCAGGTGCCAACGCGTGGCAGGGCGCGGTGTTCGGAGTCTCGTCACTCCGCGGCGACAGTCGCTGTCTCTCGCAAACTGTCGTGTCCTGCTCGTCTACCCCGCTTCGACGTGTCGTCGCGAGGCCAAGCCCCGGCGAGAGCTTGTGCGCGGACGGCAGGCCACCCGTCTGCGGCTGCCTCTTCCAGGAGTCCCCGGGGCTCTACTGGCGGCAGTTTTCGTTGCGGCCACTACCCCGCTGCTCGGCCACCCGCTCGATGACACGGCGCGTGCCAACGCTCGCGAGCGACACCTGCTGCCGCGGGGGAACAAGAGATATCCTCAGCTGGTCTTTCAGAGCCCTTGCGTGGCTTTGAGGGCGCTCCTGCGCCACGACCCTTGCCCCCCGACACGGGCTCCACCCCACTGTCTGCGCCACAACTGCGTGGATTGCCTGTCTGCCCTCCATCTTGGTACTATTTGGGAGCCCTGCCTGTGTCTCCGTTGCAATTTGACCGCTAACAGACGCCGTGGCGTGGCCTGGAGCTGTGCAGGACCTGCTTTTTCTATCCTTGGGTCTGCGCTCGCGGCTCGTACGCATGGCGTTGATTGAACACGCACAATACAGGCCCATCTGCGAGGAGCGTTGGTGTGGTGCTTCATCCCTCGCACCGACCCACCCGCTGTGAGGCGGTCCACCTGACGCGCGATCACCACCGCCGCCGACGCGCCCACGCGGTTGTCGCCTGCCATCGACCTCCCCGCCGCGTAGCTCGGGCTGGAGGTGACGGCGGCGTCGGCGGCACACGACCGCAGTGCTGCCCTGCGGTTTGCCACTGTGTTAGTGAGGTGGCGGTCGGACGCGGTCGGCGGCCGGTGGCGAAAGCGCAGCGAGCAGTTGGCCGTCAGGAGCACTATTCGACCCTCTGCTGCCGTCGCTCCCTCGGCGGCCGCCAAGACCCGGGCCGCAGCCAAGAACGCCCCGCCAGTTGTCTTCGTTCCTTGCTTGTGCCTCGTACGTTGCAACTACCATCCATCCATCTCTGTTGTGTCCATGCGAGTGCAGGTCCTGCGGGCAGTGCCTGTTTCTGTTTGGGAGTTGTGTTCGTGAGTCTGTCTCTGGTAGGTGCTGGACGAACTGTGGGGCTCATATCGTGCACGGCGTCGTGCACGAGCGCTGTGCTCCAACAGAGACTGACCTGCTCCGCTTATACGACAATGTTTCTCGCCTTTTCATGCTACTTGTTGTCGTTCCTTTCACTTTCTCTCTCAGACAGTCCTGAAGGGGATGCCTCACCCTGGTTCACTTCGCCTTGTCGCTTGGCACAATGCCACGCGTGCAATGCTTCTACTGCGACGCTGAGTTTCGGACAAAGTACCACCGGCGGCAACACACAACTGCCCGTCACCCGCAGCAGATGGAACGAGATGCGCAAGGACACCCTCGAGTAGGTGGGCCCGTGGAGGGCCTCGGGGACAGTGTGCATGCCGCACTCACCGGCATGATGAACGTGGGAGGCAGGACGTTCTTCCCCCCCTCCCCTGGATCGCCTGGTGCTGGTGCCGTTGGACGACGGCCAAACCCCTGCTCCGCGGAAGAAGACCGTGGCAATGGCCCCGCTGGGATGGCCGCCGACCTCCTGCGTGTTACCCGTGGCATTTTCCCGTCCAGTCCTCCCGCTGTGCCGGCCGTCATGCAACGGTCGGTTACGACTGGCACAATCACGGACAAGGTGTACCATTTCTACCGCTCCAAGGACGACCTGTCAAACACCAAGCCGATGGTCCTGCCGTCGGTCGGGCAGAGGCCGACGCACTTCAACACCGCCGAGCTACGGGCTGTCCGCATGTTTGTGTTGTCGACGGGCGGCAGCGGCATGTCACAGTCGGCGCGCGCCGACTACTGGCGCCTACAGCAGCAGCTAGAGCGTGCTGCACGTCCGGTGCAGCCGGGGGGGGTGCAAGAGCTCGGGCCCTTCGAGAAGACGTTTCCAACGTCTTCCTCATTCGTGAGGGCCTTGTCTTTCGAGCAGGACCGGTGCTTGTACGAGATGGGGTGGAAGGAGACTCGCATCCGCTTGGGCGGGGAGACTCACGTCTTCCACTGGCGGGACCTGCTGGATGTTATGGTGGAGTCGTTGGAGATGGCCAGTGACGTGCGGGTTTTTGGTGAGCCCGAGTTTTCGCCAGGTGGTGAGCGCTTGCGCAGCGAGACTATGAACAGCGACCTCTTCCTCGACGAGCAAGCGGAAGTCATGTCGCGTAACAGGCCCATCCCTGGCGAGAAGCCGCTCCGCTTTATGCCCTTTATGGCCGGCACGCAGATATTTACGGACGGCGCCCTGGTCTCTTGGAACGGTGGTATGCGTGTCGGCTCCCATAATCATGTCTGCGCGAGGCCCTTTATGTGTGATGTCTGTTTTCCTACCACACTCGTTGCGTGTACCTGCACACGCACTGCTTGACTCAGCATCGGCTGCGCATGCATGCATGGGCCCTGTCGGACGACGCACTCACACCCTATCGGCTTGCTCTTGTCGTCTGGCGCATGTGTCTTGGTGCTTTTTTCCTCTCTGCATCGAATCAAACCACAGCACACTACGTGTACCCCATCAGGGTACGCTTCGTGAACATTCGCAGTGGGCGCACCGGGTGGATGACGATTGGGTACATCCCTTTCATCAAACCCAGGCATGGGAAGAGCAAAAAGGCGCAGCGCATCTTGCGCATGATGCGCGACGAGCTACTGCAGCGGTGCATTGCAGTCATTCTCGACAGCTTCTCCGTCGCCAGTCGCAAGGGCGTCCCAGTGAGACTGGCGCAGCACGGGCAGATGCAGGCGGTGCCGCGCATCGTCCTCTACGCTGCAGATCAGCCCGAGGAGCGGCATGTGTTAGAACTTATGCTGGGTGGATGTACCCACTTGTGTTCGTCTTGCATGGCGTCCAAGTCGACCGCCGGGGCCGATCATCCGGCTTGGGAGGCACGCGCTGTGCATATCAACCTCGAGAAGCAGCTGGAGGTCGCGCTGCTGTACGAGGCTGGCACAGGGGCCGCACGCATCAGACAACTTTCAAAGGAGCTGTCGGCGCTGCAGTTTGTCCCCGCGCTAGCGTCTGTACACGGCCTTTCTTCCGGCACGTGCGCGTTGTACCAAGTTTTTGGCTTCGACCTTCTCCACGTACGTTCTGAGCGATCGGTTGAGTCACTTGTGGTTTGGTGATGTCAGCAACGAGTTCGATGAGTCTACGAGAGGGTAGACTACAACCCGCCACTGCGTATGTCCGTCTGCTGACTTTCTTGCTTTGCATGTGTTCGCGTGCATGGCTCATATGGAACTGGTGCACGACGTCTGGGTGTGCAGGTGATGAAGCTGGGTGTTCTTCGTGTCCTCGCGGCAAAGATCCCCGAGCTTCTTGCTGTGCTGTGCGCAAAAGGGCTGGCACGATTCGGGTCTGTGGAGAACACTATCATCGCTATGTGCGCCCGATTGCTCTGGTTTGGACGAAGGTCAAAGGCGTCCACTGCGCAACCAGGGTATGTTGGAATCGGTGGCCGCGGGTGTGACGCGCCTGCGAGCTGAAGCCTCCGTGCATGAACATACGATGCGCCCTTGGTGATCAGCGCCTGACTCGAACTGCTCCGCGATGCGCTCGTCTCGCGGTTGGCTTGCGTATCCACACTATTCAACAGGTATCTTGTGCCGGCCGACGTCAAGCAGGCGACGCTGAAGGGGCGCCAATGGCGGTACGGCATTACGGTGTGGGCATTCATGGTCGCTGGGCTAGTTGCGCGCCGCTCGGAGTTCTCGACGGAGCCATGTGACCCTCAACCTCGCAAGCGCAAGCGGGACGAGGCTGCAGCGGCCGCAACAGCGGCATCATTGGAGGGCAGCGACGACGTCACGCCGGCAGCGACGCTGGCATCCACGACGGCTGTCGACGGCACCTCGGATGCCGGCTCTGACGCAGGATCGGTGGCTTCGGGGTGCACGATGTCGGGTGGCGAGGAGGAGGGCGAGCAGGAAGCCGTGCCTGAGCCCGACGCTACGACCACGGAGTGGGTGGACACCTTCGGCGACAAGGAGATGCAAGAGGCCGTGCTTGACGTTGTTTGCCGTGGCGCTCATATTATGGCGCGGCTGTGCCTGGACAACGAGTTCGAGAAGACGCACTGGACGGAGGAGGAGATCCGATCGCTGGCGGTCGAAGCGCGTGAGTTCGTGACCAAGTACGTTCGCGTGCTGTTCGGCGCCATCCACACCAGCAAAATGCACCGCCTCGCATACCACTTGGCGGATGAGCTATTGCTCCGCGGCAACCTCACTGAAGCTGACACGTCCGTGAACGAGATGCTGATGAAGCTTTGCAAGGCAATGTACAGTCGCACCAACAAGCAGGTGACCACGTTCAAGGTGCAGCTCCTGCGTGCACAGCAGACGCTGGAGCGTATCATCGCGGAAGACGCCGAGGAGGCAGACCTCGAGGAGGCCTCTAAGGGGGAGGAGAACGAGCTCCACGGCGTTGTCGAAGACGAAGATGCAGTTCGGCGTCATGACAAGCCGACGGGCGAGGAGCATGCGAACGGGGCGCTGGTGCTGGAAGGGGTGGCTCAGGAGTTGATACTCGACGAGGAATGGCCGGAAGGTGACCACGGCAGCGCCTGCGACCGCAATGACAATGGCAGCAGTGTCGGCGGCGGCGACAACGGCAGCGGCGGCGGCGGCGGCGACGGCGACCGCGGGCCCGTTGGCGGGGACGGCGACGGCGAGTGTGACGGCTGTCCTAAGGCCACGTCTAACGCCGTCCCATCCCGCCATAAGCGCATTCGTGTGCGCGGCCAGTGTGCGCTTGTGGGTGACGTGGCCAAGCTTCACTATGGACGGCTGCAGGCGCTTCCGGAGCTGCTCGGTCTGGATCAGTCGGCGGTCATCACCGTGCGCAACTCTGCTGACATTTGCGCATCGTTCGAGTGGAAGGCGTCCCCGACAAAGAAGGAGCGGATGCAGCAGGTTCGTGCGGCGGACCAGTTGTGGGGCGGCGCATGGTACGACCACGTCCGCTGGCTCGACGCAGACGATGTACCGTGCTACGGCCTTGTGCGCCTTGTGCTGTGCGCCAAGGCCGGCATTGCATACCACGCGGTGGTCGTACAGCGACTGGTGGCATCAGAGACGCGAAAGAACTGCGTCCTCTCGTCTTGGGGCTGCGAGAGACTCAAGTGGCAGATGGATGAGGGCACGGGCTTCCCCGCACTTGAGGTGCTCAAGCTCACCGATGTCCAGCGACTCGAGCACATCGTGCCCGACTTTGAGGACCTCTGTGAGCGGCACGGCTTGTTAGCGACGCCAGGAAGCGTCGCCGACACTCCCGGAGAGCGCACCTTGCAGCGGTTCTTTACAAATGTCTGGTGTCCATGGACTGGGGGCCTGTCCTACGAGCGGAGTCGATAAATGGTTGTTGTTCTCTTTCGTCATGAGGGGAGGTGGGGGGAAAAGCGGCGGTGTGCGAGAGCACCATGAGGAAGGCGACGAGTGTGCGCACGAGATGGCGGTGGAGGAGGTGTGCACATGGCGGCAGCAGTGGCGAAGCCTGACCACAGTAAAGCCACGGCATCTACGCTGTACGATACGCATCGGCTGTGTCACAGGCGAAGGAGGTAGCCGCCCATCTGAATGCCACTCACAATTGTCGAAGGCCTGCCACAGTCGTAGGCGGGACGCCCTATAAGGCATGTCTCCCATTCTCGGGGTTCACATGCATCCCCACATACCCCCTCTCATAAAAACGTTGGCGCCGCCCCAACGCCCCTCTCACCCCCACACACATGCAGCTTGCAGACGGATTGTTGCTTCTGCAGAAATGACGGCGCCACCTCCTCACGTAAGTCGGCCGCCATCGCTGGCGAGAACCGTCCCAGAATCACCTTCACGCTGCCGCTGTCCCACCTCCCTCTCAGCCACCATCACTAGCCACAGACGGTGCTAAAAACACGCCATTCACTCAAAGACGAAGTCCTCACTGCTATCCGTTAAGGAGTCCTCGCCACCGTCCGTCGTGGAATCATCGCATACTTCCGGCTCCATCTCCGGCCAGCGGACTACGCAAGGCGGCTGGCGGCTTGAGCCGGGGCGCATCCTCCGCCCCCATGCCATACACAGGCGGGCTGCCCCAACGCACGTCGCGTGCTCGACCGCCTCAGAAACAGCCGCTGCGTCCGTTCGGCCGTTGGCAGCAATACTAAGCGCCTCGCGAATGACATGCTTCTCCAGCACTGCCCAGTGCGCGGCGCACCGACGCGTAGATGTGAGCACCGGCCACGCGGCCGCCACGCCGTCGTACACTGCCGCAAGGAACTCAATGGCGCCCACCATGGCCGTCGCTTGCACGGCGCCATCGCCGTCAAAGTAACGATCCAGCGGGCCACCCACCGAGCGGACGGCCTCCTCTACCCACCTAGCAAAGTTTGGGCGTCCGCGATACCGTAGGGTGCCAGACACAACAGAGACCGGTCCGCGCTGCACGTGCGCGAAGGCAAGACGCCGAATCTTGGCCGCCCGACGAGCACGGCGTCGGAGGATGGAGAAAGCAACCGGCATCCCCCAACTCCCATCAAAGGGTGCTGGCTCTAGAGGCGTAGGTGGGCGCACGTGGAAGAACGTCATCCTCAGCACCGCCCACAGGTTGAAAGCGACCTCCGGATACCCGGTAGGGCCGTGGGACCACTCCCAGCAGTCTTGCTCGGCGGTTGACCCCCTCAGAGGGATGCCCCACACATGCACAACGGCGCTTGTCGTCACGCTAAAGCGTATACACTGGCGGCAGCCGCCGCGACCAACGGGCCGATGCCGGTTGGTCAGGCCCTCTGGGTGGTCGGTCAGGAAGTGGTCGACCCAAGCGAGGAGGTCCATGCAACTCGCCCCCGCCACCCCCCATGAATCCCACGCACGATAAAGAGTGTTCACCGCACGGAGGAGGCCAACAATGGCGCGCCCCTGCTGCGCCGACAACAGCTGGGGTATCAGCGGCGGCTGGCGGCGGCTCACGTCGGGCCACTCCCACGCCCTTCGCTCAGCCGCTGTCGCGCCCACACCAAGCACCGCCCATCCGATCGCGGCGTAGATGGAGTCGTTGTCACATGCCGACCGTAAAAAAGGCGAGGTGGCACCGAGTGCCAGCCGGTCAGCCATGCACAGGTGGCTAGCGACGAGCTCCAGCAACTCCACTGGGAGGTCCGTCAGGGACGCCGTCGGACGCCGCACATACTGCGGAGACCTCATGCGGCGACGTTTGGCGTGGCCGCGAACAGCAGCGCAGCCGATTACCCCAGCCGCCGGCGCGCCGTCGACAGAGGGGAGCGACGTGGAAGACTCAGCAGACCGCTGACAGCAGCAGTCGACAGTGGCAGTGGACAACGCCGGGGCCGCCGACGGGGGTGGGCGGGCGGTAGAGACCAACCCGGCGGCGCTCACGTGGGCGACTTGCGTTTCAACCTCCAGCACCGACCGGACCACCGCCAGAGGGTGCACTTCGCTCTTGGCGCCTGTCGGCTGCGCAGCCACTGTCGCCCCACCCAGAGTAGGGGCGCCACGCACGCCGCCCGACATCACACGCGTCAGACCCGGCCGCTCCGGCGTCACGACCTCCTTCGCCGATGACATGTTGTTTGAACCCCGATCGTTCTGGGGCGCCACCTGCCCGTCACTGTTGTTGTCAAACCGCGGGACGAATGGCGCGTGGCGCACACCGCGACAACAGAGCTCGTAAGCACGAGCTTGCCACGTGAGAGCACGAGCAGCAAGCACATGCCTCGGCGACTAAGGAAGGGGGGGGGTTGTTGCGTCAAGTGATCCTGCCCGCCAGCGTCGAGCCCACCAAACAGAGACATGAGGACGAGGCAAAGTGCCGGGATCGGCACCTTCGGGCAGAGGCGGCCAATAAACCGTTGCTGTGACCGGGCAAGAGGGGCAGCGGCCGACGCAGTGCAGCCCGTGACGGTTCGGCCATCCTCGGCAAGGTGGGCCCCAGTGGAGAACTGAGGAAGCGGAGTAGTGTCGGCCAGGCCGAGCGAGGCGAGGCAGGTCAGGAACTTCTGGCCGACCGCCACTCGGCAGACGTAGTAGACGTCGTGGCCGAAGTGCGGACACTTGGTGGTCATAGTGGTTTGGTGGAGTCCCGGCGGTCGTGGTGGTGTCGTGGAGATATCGCGGTCGTGGTGACGCGGTGGAGACTCGTCGGTCGCGGCCGAGGGAGCTGAGTGCCAAGACAGACCGAGAGAACCGAAGCAGCATCAGTCTGATTCTGACCCTTGCTAGTTTTGAAACCTTCGCCTTCAAGCTTAAGGGAAACATACTCGAGCATTTCTTGCTGAACTAGGCTCTGGCACAGCTGATTGGACCGCTGGAGCGCGTAGGTCGGTAACATCTGTCTCCAAAAGCCATAAACGGGCGACTCTTGCCTCCTCGTGCCTATGCATTCCACATATCACCGCGAAAGTCTTACTCTTCTTGGTGACTTGGATTGCCGACAGTTCTCACACGGTATAAATACTGAACAAGAGCTGTGGATCCTAACAATGCTGCAAGGCGCGCCAGCTCCTTGCACCTCACTCCAGGCCGCCCGGTTCATTTCACTGCCGACGCCTCGGATCTGCCGTCGGTCGCTGGCCCGATTGTGTTGCCCCCTCCAGAGCGCCCGTTGGTGGCCGTTGTCAAAACTTAAGAAACGACAGGATGCTTCTGCATCTCCACTCACCACCGATCAAAACGCTCATTCAACCGGCCGGTCAACAGCCCGGTTGAGATGCCGGTCAGAAGCGCCAACCGCCGGTCGAGAATATTGACGGACGGTCTGACCGGTGGGCACAGGTTTCTGATGATGCTGGCTGCGAGCACGCGGCCGATGTGGTGCTCCTCGACCTCGGGCCGGAGGCAGGCGCTTCGCGGAGGCGTCGTCTGTCGTAGCGAGGCGGTCCCCCTTTCCTCCGGTGGCGCCCAACAGCTGCCGCCTGATGCTGTCACTGCCAATTTCTCCGCTCGCATACGCGTCTGCCTGGTTCCCGCCTGCTCCCTCCGAAGGTCACACAGTCCGAACACGCACCGCCAGGCACCTCCGCCAACGACACGCGCAAGGTGCCAGCGGCGCAGCAGTGGCGACGATCACGGAGAACGACCCCCGTAGTTTCCACCCTACCACCCCGCCATGGGTATCCGCGCTTTCACATCGGACACAATCCCGCCGCCCGGGGCGGTGCGGGGCGGACGCTTTGGCCTTACTGCGGTGCCGTCCGCGGGACGGTACGCGTGTGTGGCTGGACGTGCAGCGCACTGGCGCACGTCGGTGCATTGAACGGCCCCGTCGGACAAGAGGGAGGAGGCGGCCAGACAGCGTCGTGCGGAAGGCAAGCGCGATATGGAGCTGCTGGTAGATGAAAAACAGCGTACCCTGTTTTGGGTCAGGCGTCGAGCTACGCCGCCTGGATCTCTGCTCACCGCCGCATCGGTGGGTCCCTTCCGAATAAAAACTCTACGGGTACACGCGCAGATCGTGGTACGTGACCGTGACAGGCTTCTCTGACGCTTGAATGTACACTGCGGGACACGTTACGGAGCCATGCAGCCACATGCGACGCATACAGGTCGAGGCAGTGGGGCAGAAGTGAGGATAGAGGGCCGGGAACGGTTAGTGATCGAGCTGAGGTACACTATGGCTGCCCACCGACGGCGCGCAGCCCGCGACCCACTGCGTTTGAGTACACCTGGTAAGAGAAGAAGCACAGGTCCGCGCGTGCCTCCCACATCAAAAACGTACCGCCGGCCTTGAAGTAGTTGTCGTAGGGAGACCAGTAGCTAACGTCGTCGTTCATGAGCGTCTGGCAGTTGATCTTGACGGTCATGATGCTGTTTTTTACAGTAACTTCGGCCTGGAAGGGCCCATCGGGGCGCTGGCCGAGGTACACGTTGCGCACATTGCCGCCATCTGTTATCATGCAGACCCAGTCACAGATATCACAGAGAACAGGGAGACCAGGAAAACAGGGCATCCGGAATGAGTTAGAACTACTACTCTTGCAGCCGACCGGCGTTCGAAACTGGCACCATGGCTGCGGTAGGCTGGCCATCAGGGCATCACTGCGCTTGACGCCACGCGTGCCCTTCGTGTCTACAAGAGCCGATGCACGCGCGTCACGCCTCCCCACTGCCTTCCGACGCTTTGCGCTCCCTTCGCACAACAGCCCCCTCAACGCACCATGCCCCGTGTTGAGCCGCACGACCGCAAAGAGCGCGTCGCGGTAGGTGACCCCCCCGATGGACTTTTTGTGCATCCACGCCAGCCGCAACAGCGGCTCCCCCGCGAGGCGGCCGCCATGGATTTGCATCCACGTGTAGCGGAGGACGCCGGGCGCGGCGGGGCCGAGCTCCAACAACCCGAGCATCTTTTGCTCGGTTGCGTTGGTCACCCGCCACTGGTTAAAGAAGCGCAGCTCCGAGCGCGCCTTGTCCCCCTCAATCGTGAAGAAGATCTGGTTGTCGCGTTGAAAGAACTCGGCCGACGCGAAGTCAGTCAGGTCCTTGATGTCGTCGCGGATGGTGGGGATCTGCAGAGCCCCCAGCGCTGGGGGCGGACGGAGCGCCGGGTGCGGGCGTCAGCGAGAACGACCGAAATGGGGAGGAGAAAGGTGCGCGGAGCAGAGACAAGGGCCAGAGAGGCCGTTCATAATGAAACAAATAAGAGCGGTGAGATAGTCAGGAGGCTGAACCATCGGGTCGTGATGAAGACACATGCGCTTCTTGCGCGCATTCCCTATCTCCGTCCCTAACAACATCAACCTCGTGTGTTTCACCGTCAGCGGCGATGCCCCCGATCCGCTCGTACCTGCAGTTTGGAAGCGGCCAGGGCCGGCTTGATGCGGCACATGGACCATGGAGACGCTGTCGCTGCCGCTGCAGTGGTCGCCGCAGCGACGGCGCCGAGCACCACCGCCGCGCCGATGACCAGCATGCGGGCCATCGCGGTGCGGGGCCTGTGGCAAACACCGAGCGGCAGCGAGAGCGATGGGTGCCGGTGGAGCGGGGGGGCTCGGGCTGAAGGGTTTGGGGTGCTGGGATGGTAGTCTGAACGTGCCAGCGGGCGTCGCGGAGCCAGGGTGGCGGTCTCTGTCTTATGGGACTGGCCCGACTCGTCGGTCCTCGCGGTACCACGCTCGCGCTGCTGCTACTGCTCAACGCAGGCGAGCGTACATTACAGCACGGCCCTCCTGTACATCGGGCACAGGCCTCGACAGGAGTCACATCTCCGCCCGGGCCTCCAGCTACCGCGCTGCGTGTCCGCACGCCCAACCCAGGTTGCCGACCGGGGACTATGGTGACGTATCCCAACCCGCACCCTTACTCGCATCCCTCGGCTCCATCGGCCGCCTCAGAACTGAGCGAGGTGACCGAGCGCCGCTACGCGTGCTGCATGGGCCGCACGCCGTTGACCAAGGCACGCGACACCAAGGAACGATGGCAGTGGTGTCATGCCCTCGCGTCCACGAGGCGTGACCATCAGAATCCGCCCTACCTCCAGTGCACCCTCTGGTAGGGAGCGTGACTGAAAAAAATAGGGGGGGCAACTCCTGTCGAGTGGGACCCCTGGACGTCACAAGTGGCGAGCGGTCGCTCGCGCTGGTTGCAACTCCGTGGGTGACAAGCCCGCTCTCTTCTTCTTCGAGACTGCCCCCAGCGCATGCAGGGGGGGGCACCTCAATGCCATCAGCGCGTACGTAGCGGCAGCGGTGGGCACGGGCCCCATGGGGCGGCGTCGCCCGCCCCTCGCCCGGCGGGGCTCTCGGCTGCCTCGAATGCCAGAGGCGCAACGCACGGCCGCCGCGCGCGCGCAACGTGGAAGCGTGCCCGGTCGCCGCTGGCGGGACGGTCAGCGTTCGCACCCCGACGACTATTGACTGTAACATAGCAGCGCCGCGGTGATTGGTCCAAGAGGTCTCAGTCGCAAACAGCCAGACGATACGGCGGGATGTTTGCCAGCCGTGCCAACTGTGATTCATACGAGTCAGGACTGGAAGCGCCGGAATTGATCGACAGAAAATGGAACTGGCAATAATGACAATGACAATGCATATGGATGGATGATTGCACTTCCTTCGAGTTGGATGCGGTCCAGCGGCGTCAGACACCGCCCTATGGGGCGGTCCAGCCTGGCATCACCGTGGCCAGGCCGGCTCGACGGGCGGCCGACACTGTGGCAGTCCCTCTGCTCGCAAATCTGTCATCAGAGACGAGGATGGCGACGCGGAACCGACCCGCGCCTCGTGACGTCGCGCGCGAGGCGGGCAGGGGGCACGAGCGCGGGGGTGGGCCCGCCGTAGGTCGCCCCCTCGACGCCCCAGCCCCCGCTCCAGACCACGACCGGGCTTGGTGCCCCTCTGCCAGCGACACCGTTCCCTCGCCTCCCGGTGCCCTCCCGAGGGAGCTCGAGGCGCCAAGCGTCGGGGGCGAAACGGCTCAGCTCGCAACTCACACACGCACGCGTGCGTCACGCGCTGAGGCAGGCGCCCCCCCTCTACGCCATGAGTGGTGTGTACAGCTGGCCGCCACCGTGTCTGCCGCCGACCGGTCGCATTTCATGGCCGCAGCGGCGGAGGCGGCGGCGGTGGCTGTTTCTTCGCCTCATCCAGAGTGCGCGCGCTTCCCCCCGCCGACACTCGGGCACTTCCCCAGTCTTGCCTCCGTCTTATCTCGCGATGCCGCCGTCGATGTGACGTGAGGCGGCGCCGAAGGTGCCACCCGTCGCCGCCGCCCCGTTGACCGCGTGGCAGTCGTGCGCGGATCATGCTCGCGGCGAAAACGGCTTGGTCCCGCTATGATAGCGGGACCAAGCCGTTTTCGCCGCGAGCCGTCATCCGCCACCGTCACAAAGACTGCATCTAGAACGGGAGGCCGAACGGGGGTCCCGTTCGGAGGCAGTCCGAACGGGAGCGACTCCCGTTCTCCCTCCCGTTCGCAAACGGAAGCAAGAACGGGAGAAACTCCCGTTCGGGACAATCGATGCCAGGCTCTGACCAAAACGCTTGCAGTCGTGAGATAGTCTCGATGACATTTTTGAAATCTCAGCTAATGCAGGCCAATAGGCTGGCTTGGTCGTGTAGGATGGACATCACCATGCTTCTGCGAGGTCTACAACTGGATCTTATCACCCGGGGCTCGGAGTTTCATCTAGATCAGTACATTTACAGC
>ENA-ORXT01004205-ORXT01004205.1-marine-metagenome-genome-assembly--contig:-NODE-4205-length-15096-cov-3.960583_pt1 | contig 15096 bp, 6 predicted proteins | sample MGYA00237868_ERZ511482 | MGnify/ENA metagenome assembly ERZ511482 | reverse complement strand
GTGAGGAAAATGACGATGATTTAATCCTAAAAAAATCCAAAATCAAAAATTCAAGCCGCAGGCAAGCGGTCCAAAAGCCGAAGGCGGTCTAAAACACAATCTATGATAGAATTCTTAAGTTCCAATCCTGTTTTACTGTTATTTACAGTAGCGGCATTGGGCTATTTGATAGGGAACATTAAGTTCCGAGGTATTTCTTTAGGGGTGGCTGCAATACTGTTCACTGGTCTTGCCTTTGGGGCAATGGATCCTTCCTTACAAATTCCAGAGGTGATTTTGGTATTGGGCTTGTCCTTGTTTATTTATTCTATTGGATTGAGTTCGGGACCTGCTTTTTTTGAATCTTACCGAAAGAGCGGAGTCAAAGACATACAGTTTGTTTTACTAATGCTGTTGTCTTCTGGTGCAATAGCAGTGGGTTTGTTTTGGCTCTTTGGTTTTTCTGCGGCTAAAATTGCAGGGATTTATTCTGGTAGTACCACCAATACAGCGGCATTGGCGGGAGTGATTGATCTTATTTCACAAAACAGCAATTCGGTTGCCAATTTAGAAGATCTGGTAGTAGGCTATACTTTCTCTTATCCAATGGGGGTTTTGGGCAGTATGATGGCTATTTTGATTTGTGAGCGGATGTTTAAGATTGATTATAAAGCAGAGCAAAAAAAATTTAAGGATGAATATCCTGTAGATGTTGGCGTTGACAGCATTTCGGTAGCAGTGACCAATGAAGAGATGTGTGGTATTTCGATTAGAGATTTGAATATAAAACACAGATGGGGCGTGGTATTTGGTCGGATATTTTCGAATGGCAATATTAAGTTGGCGAATTGGGATACCCAGTTTGTTTTGGGTGATGTGGTCATGGTTGTGGGCGCAAGTGAGGCGTTAGAGCAAGTGGTGCAAGATTTGGGAGAGTTGAGTGATTCTGATCTTCCTTTTGATATGCGTCATTATGATTCACGTAGGATTTTTCTGAGTAATCCTATGCTTGCTGGACGCACCATTGCTTCGCTTAATTTACCTTCTAAATTTAATGCCGTAATCACTAGAATACGTCGAGGAGATATGGATATGGTTGCTAAGGCACATACCATTATCGAGCAAGGAGATCGCATTCGTTTTATTGCTAAAAGAGAAGATTTGAAAAACCTATCGACCTATTTTGGCGACTCTTATAAAGAATCCAGTACCATCAATTTATTCTCTTTTGGTTTGGGAATTGCGTTGGGTTTGTTCTTGGGCAGTTTGGAGTTTTCTTTGGGCGATCAATTCAGTTTTAAGTTGGGCTATGCAGGTGGACCATTGGTGGTTGGTTTGGTGCTGGGTGCTTTGAGAAGGACAGGTCCTATTGTGTGGACAATGCCTTACAGTGCCAATGTTACACTTCGACAAATAGGTATTATTTTATTGTTGGCAACCATTGGAGTCCGGTCTGGAAATGCCTTTATACAGAGCTTGTCTTTAGAGGCTTTTTGGATATTTATAGCGGGTTCGATTATCAGTATTATTACTGCTTTTTTGATTCTGTTTGTGGGCTATAAATTTATGAACAAGCCTTTTGCATTGCTCACCGGAATGGTTGCCAATCAGCCAGCGATTTTAGATTTTTCATTGACTAGGGCGAACAACAATCTTCCTTCTTATGGTTATTCAATGATGTTGCCGATTGCCATTATTGTTAAAATTTTATTAGCGCAATTATTGTATTTATTGTTGATTTAATCCAATCGAACTTCAGGCCATTTTTCTTCTTCGGTTCCTTTGAGCATATCCACAAAGCGTGCCTTGCCTTGCTCGGTGACCTCAAAGTCTACCTTGTTGATCCGCTTGACGATGTATAGTTTTTGTAGTGGTGTTGAGTCGTTGGTCCATTTCATAGGTATGACCATCCATCCACCAATTTTTAGTTGGGTAGCAGGTTTTTGGAGCAATTCGGGTGCTGCTGCAGTGACAATGACTTTGTCAAAAGGTTGAAATGATTCCCATCCCTGATAACCATCTCCTGCCTTGAGCGTAATTTTATTCTGATACCCTAATTTATATAAAATTTGTTTGCTTTGTTCGTACAACTCATCTATGCGTTCGATGGTATAAACTTGAGCACCCAATTCGGCTAAAATAGCTGCTTGATAGCCAGAACCTGTACCGATTTCTAGAATTTTTTCACCAGGTTTTACATCCAATAAGGTGGATTGTAGGGCGACGGTTTCGGGGTGAGAAATGGTTTGGTTTCTACCAATGGATTTGGCTTCATTTATATAGGCAAGGCTTTCCAATCCAGGCAAGAAATAATGTCTGGGTACTCGGAGCATTGCTTGTAAAACGGCTTCTGAAAATATCGCTTTCGTTGCAAGTTCTTTGACCAAAATTCGTCTTTTTCCTTTAAATAGTAGGGTGTCGGCTAGCATAGGTTTAAAGATAGACCCATATTTTTTGAATAGTAGAATTGACGGGAAAATTTTATTAACAAAAGTATTGATTTAGGGTAAAGGGAGGTTTAAAGACATACTTTTGCTCGTTGCTCTATGGCGGACGAAGTTCGATGTTTTACTTGTATTGGTGCCTTGGTTTTCTACTTTTATAAAACCTTTTAGAACATAGTTTCTATATCCCAAACTTATATTAAGATTGATTGGGGCAAAAAAAATCAGGAAATACAACATTATATTGTATTTCCTGATGAGTTGAGTCGTTGTGATTAATCTGTAAGACTGCTAAATTTCATCCATAATAATATGGACATAGCTGCCTGATAGGTATTTAACTCAATAAGGGATTTTAGCATCGCCAGCAATAACACCACTTGGCAAATCGTATGCTCTAGAAATACTGATCATATGGTCAATGTCGGTTTTGTCTTTGAACTCAACATCAATTTTGTATACATTGATGATCATACCAAAGTCGGTTACACTAACGATAGAAGAATTGATGTTTCCGACCTTTGCGGTAGACCAATCAATCCCTTTTGCTTCCGATTGGCTGCGTAAAAGGTTAAAGAACCCATTGATTCCAGCATCGTCGTTGTCAGAGAAAAACTTAACGGTATTGTCTAAAAACGTTAAGGTATTTGATTTTTGCTCTTCAGTCAACTCAACGCTGGTCAGCATCGTTGCCATCTCGTCTTTGTATTTGGCTCCCAAGAAACAATCCTTAAATTTAGCAGCATCATTGTTTTTGAGCGCCTCAAAAACATCGTTACCCAGTTTGTTGGGATTGGCTTCTACTTTTGCATTGTTACCTGCATTGGCGGTAGCGCCCATTTTTTTGCCTGAATTACTGCTGCTGCAAGCAGCAAATATAAATAAGAGGGAAATGATTAAGAAATTAATTCTCATAATGTAATAATATTGAAATTGGTTTTAATTTAATTTTCTCAAGTCTTTAGACTCGAAACTACTGTTAAGATACTACTTTTATGCTATAATAAGTTTGGTATAAATTTTATATAGCAGACATATAGAAGTAACCGTTGGAGTATCAATAGGTTAGGGCTTTTATGGATTTTTTAATTTAACACGATATCTTGATTTTGGGATGACAGACCTGGTAGTTGATCAAACAGATGGGTTGAAATTCTTATATGAATAGGCAAGTCCGTTGGATACGCTGTTAAAATTATCGATGGACTTGATTTTGTGTTCGCCAAACCTTTGCATAAAAATGTTTTTGATGGAGCGTATCATTGAAGTTCCACCCGTTAAAAATACCGAGTCGATGTCGTCGTTGTTGATGTTATTGGTTGCTAAATAATTGTCTAAGTATGCCTCTATTTTACTTAAATTGTTTTTAGAAAAAGCGTCAAACTCTTCGATGGTGATGGGTGTTTGAATAGAGATGTCTTCTTGGTTGAATACAAAAACACTTTGGTTTTCTGTGGTTAAGTTTATTTTATTTTTTTCTATTTCTTGAAAGACACTAAAGCCCAAATTTTTCTCGACCAGCGTCCATAAATTTTTGACCAAAGGATTTTTACCACTAAACACATAAGATTTTCTAATGGATTGCATGGTTTTAATGGTATTGAGCGTGTTTAATTTTTTCCAAGAACAAATGTTGTGATAGTAATAAAGCGGAAGCGGCATCCACACATCTTTGCGTGTTTTTTCTTTTAAGCCTCGTCCGAAGTAGGGCGTGATTTTATGCCACATCAGATCCGAATCAAAATTGTCTCCACCAATATAAATACCGCCCATAGAAATCATATCGTTTTGACGATTGGGTAGGTGTATGTTCTTTGGATTCAATTTCATTAAAGTAAAATCGGAAGTTCCTCCGCCAAAATCTCCGACCAAAACGAGCTCTTCTTGTTTCAAATGTCGTTCATAATTCAAAGCCGCTGCAATGGGTTCTAACTGAAAGAAGACCGAAGAGAAACCCGACAGATTGACTGCTTTTAATAATCGCTCCTGTGCCAAGGCATCTTTCTCGGCATTTTCGCTAAAAACAACAGGTCTGCCCATCACGACCGTATTGACCGTTTCCTTTACAAAGGAATCTGCTTTTCTTTTTAAGTCGTTTACCATTATAGAAACCAATTCCTCAATTTTATAATAGCGGTTCCCAATCCTAGTTTTGGTAAAACTCTTACTTGATAATATCCTTTTTATAGATTTCATAAACCGCCCTTGCATATTGCTGTCAAGGTATTTGTCAATGGCTTCTTGTCCCACATAAACGTTTCTTTTATGTGTTGCATCTTTTTGCGAAGGGAAAAACAACAATGAGGGAATGGTGAATACTTTAACTACCTCGCTTTTGTCTATATCTAAAATTGCCAAAGAGGAATTACTGGTGCCAAAGTCAAGACCGTAAATATAGTTGGACATACTGTGGTGGTTGATGGTTTTTCTTAAAATGCGGGTGCAAAGATAGGGGATATATAGCAAGCCTAAATGAAAATTTGAAATTAAAATCCATATATTGCTAAATATGTTTTGTCTTGCCCATTTCTTAAAATGAAATAGAATTGATGGGAACTGGTTGTTCTGTAATAAAAAACGCCCCCAAAATCAATACCAAAGGTAAATTGATTTTGGGGGTGTTTGCATCTAAATTTTATTGAAGTATTCTTATGTCATTTTATCTCACCAAAGTAACATCTCCTCTTTCAATCCGGATCTTATCTTCTCCATCATATTGGTAACTGATTTGGTAAAGGTAAACCCCCATAGCTGCGGGCTCTCCATCATTGGTTCCATCCCAACCTTGTGCGTTTAAGTCATTGGTTTCGTAGAGCATTTCACCCCAACGATCAAAGACTTTCCAGTCGATACTGGTGACTTTGGAATGGATGGGGTAGAAGTAATCGTTCGTGCCATCAAAGTTGGGGGTAAAAGCATTGGGGACTAGGAGAAAAGGCTCTGGTATCACATTGACAATGGCAGTGTCGAGTATCGAACAACCAAATTCGTCGGTGACCATCAATTGGTAAATGGTGGTCTCGAATGGACGAGCTGTTGGGTTGGCAGTGTCGTAGTCGTTGAGCCCTGAAATTTGTTCGTTCCAGTTGTAGGTATAATCTCCTTCCGGAGACACTAATGTCATAATTTGTGTGGCGACGCCCGCTTCAATTAAGCTGTCGGCTACAGTAGTGCTGACTTCAAAAAATGGACTTTCTTCTACCACCAATATGGCAGGCTCTAGGCTCTCGCAATTGGTAATGGAATCTATGGTTGCTGTTACTTCATAATTGCCTGCGGTGGTTGGGGTGAAACTATTGGTCGTATCAACCACTACACCGTTTAAAGACCATTCGTATGTCCAAATTTCACTCAAAGCAGTGGTTACGGATTCTTGATTCATTTCACCAAAACAAATAACCAAAGAACTTGGAGAGAGTACCGGAGTAGGCGGATTGATACAAGGGTCGCAGTTTTCAACCGTCACCAAAACCATGCCCATTTGAATGGGACAAGCATTGTCATTGGTTACTTCATAAGTAAATAGGTAATCACCATTAACTACTCCTGAAAAATCATAAATGGTTGGACCAACAGAAGTCAATGCCGCACCACTTCCGTTGTCATCGGTCCAATCGCCAAAGATGGAACCTGCTAGCACCAGTTCATCAAAATTAACGGTAGTCGTTCCCTCATCGTTACAAGCAGTCACCAATTCTGTTAACATCAACTCTTCAAAAGCGACTACCTGAACAGCTATTTCGCTGGTATCGTCTGCACAAGCAGCATTGCCAACGGTGATGTATTGAAACTGGTAGGTATTGACCTCTTGGTTGAGTGGAATAAACGTACCCGCAATTGGGTCAAAGGCATTGTTAATAGAAAGCGTGTCGGTAATTTCTACCCAAGTACCATTCAAGGTTTCACCCGTAATTAAGCCAAACAAATCAACCGCTTCATCAGAGTTTTGACAGCGAACGGGATTACCAAAATCGGCTACTCCAGCAAACCCACCATCTAGTACGTTTACCTCAACAGTCGCATTGTCTGGACAACCAGGGAAGGGTAGGTTGTTTAGAGTAAAAGTCAATTCATAAGTACCTTGACTTGCGACATCGGTTACAAAAAATCCATCCAATGGAATGGGTGTTATGGGACCAGTAGGCGTTCCCGTTATTGACCAAGTACCCAATCCTGTTGTTGGCAACATTAGATCGACCAATGCGAGGCTGTCAAAGACTGCACAGAGTGGCGCCGTTGGGGCAGCAAGAACGGTTTCGGGGCAATTGCAATTGGGGCTGTTTATTGCTATGGTGTCGGGACAACCCATTCCTCCAATTGGCTCTAATATGAGTTCATAAGTAGGGGTTAAGGAACTTAGGGTAAAACTCAAATTGTCTCCCGAAGTATAGGTGTTGGGATTGCCAGCATCTACAGCAGTTCCTGTAAGTGTATAGTCAAACCCATTGTCGTTTAATAAAGTAAACCCTAGAACATAAGTGGTATCGTCTGTACAATTGATGCTGATCTGCGAAAATGTTGGTGGATCAATTACGATTAAAGTATCTGAACTGCCCGCACACGAACCGCCAATGGAAGTTGTATAATAAGTGCCTGCATTTACGATTAAATCGGTAACAGCTGTCATTAGTGTACCATCTGTAAACCAAAGCAAGTCGGTGCCAAATGTGCCCAAGTCAAACTCGCTGTCGTCGTCGGTACAGGCAATCGTTTGAGAGAGGTTTGGTGCAGCTGCTTGTAAAACAACGTTTAGATTGGTTATTTCACTAAAACAGCCCGCAGCATTTTGCGCAACGCCATAAAAAATGCTGTCGGAATCAACCGTAATTTGATAGTCGGTTGGTGAAATGGTATCGTTTCCTAATGGGTCGCTGAACCACAAAGTAATTTCACCATAATCACCCAAATCCAATACATTGACCACACTGGTATCGATACAGAAATTGTCTAAAGTTGGTGCCATTGGATTTAAGTTTAAGTCGAGTTCAGTCGGTAAACTTTCACAGCCAAATGCATTTAAGCTGGTTCCATAAACAGTGGTATCTCCGAGAATATTTAGGGTTAAATTACCAATGGCGTCTGTTCCGCTGTTGTTACTATACCACAAATCAATTTCACCAATAGTGGTTAGATCAAATGAAGTTGTTCCTTCGGGTAAACACAAAGGGTTTAGTGGATCGGCATTCTCGATACCCAAATGATGAATGGTAAAACAAGGGCTGATGGAAATACATGCATCGTCGGCTATGGTCAATCCATCTGCATTGGTAATGTCGTTGAGGATTCCTCCGCTTAAATCCAAGCTGTCTTCTTCAAAATACCCAATGGCATGGATGCAATAATCTCCTGGTGGCAAGGGCAATCCTGGAGGGTTTTGGAAAATAATTTCACCATCTGTAGCATCGTCATAAATCAATCCAATGGCAGGTTCTACCAAGACAAACGTATAGGCGTAATCGGTTCCGGCTCCGCCATTAAGGACGGCATTAAAAGATAAGTCGCTTGCATCAATAATGGTGTTGTAGCAAATGGTGTCTTCTAAATAACTGGCATCGTCAACGGTGAGTGGACAAGCACAGTTGGGTAAATTAAAGGTAAATAGAGAGACGTCGTTGCAATTGTCGTCGTTTGTTTGTAGTTGATAGCTGTTGGCAGTATCGTCAAAGGTAAAAGTAAGGGTATCACCTTCCACTGCCGAAGTTGGATTTCCTGCTTGATTGCTTACTGCATCTCCAGAAAACTGATAAGAACCGCTTCCGCCAGCAACAACGATTTGCGCTTCATATTCTATTAAACCCAAACACTCAATGGTACCTATTGGTGTAATAATCAAATCAGAGAATAAAGTCAAAGACGTTCCAACAGGGCTGTTACATCCTGTTGGTCCTTGAACAACTGGGTAATAAGTACCCGATCCAACAACCAAATCTGTTATTAAATCAGTCATGGTTGAATCGTTAAACCACAAATCAAAATTATAGAGTGCTAAATTGATGGTATCCTCACACAAACTATTTTGAACGATGGTTGGTGCATTTGGAATGGGAAAGACCAATAACTCCAGCGGCTCACTTATACAGCTGTTATTGGGGTCGGTTCCATAATAAACCCCTGGTGTTATATCCCAATCTGCTAGAGGAATCGGGACATTGAGTTGATCGTCAAAAAACCATTCTGTGATCAGTAGATAAGTCCCCAAATCATAAGTTCCCATTTCATTGACACAAACACTATCCATAGTCGGTATAACAATATCATCTGTCACACTCAATTGCATCAAAGCTGTATCGGGCAAGCAAAATGCAGAGTCGGTTGCGGGAGGTTGAACCACATAAGTGAATTCATAATCACCTAAAGTGGTTGGCTCAAAATCGGTAACTGTTGCGTTGTTTAAAAACCAGGTTCCATTCAAATCACCTAAAAGATAATTTGTTAAGCTGACGGAATCCCCACCCAAACACAAAGCTGTTGTGGCAATCACACTGGCGTCTATGGGTGAACACAAAGTACTACAAGAAATAGCATTTATGAAGTAAAAAGCGGTGTCGCTGTTGCAGTTGATATCTCCCTCAACCACAAAGCCATATTCTAATAAAACATCACTGCTTAAGAAGGAAACATTGACCACACCATTGGGGGCGAGTGGAGGCGTCGCTGTATTTAAGGATATCCATGTCCCTGTTGTTGGATCGACATCTAATAAAGCATTTAAGTCTTCACTTTCTAAATTTACATTGTCGTAACAAAGATCCAAGATTTGGTTGGGACCTGCAAAACCACCAGCTAATATATCTAAATCCAAAATTTCAAAAACATCTTGACAAGCTGCTGGGTCAGCTGCTGGTGGAGAGACGGTATAGACCAATTGGAAATTACCTGCAACTGATAAGTCAAAGAAAGGTGGATCAATAAGCACGTTGTTTAAAGTCCAAACGCCTCCTGTGTCTCCAACAACATACTGTGTTAAATCAAGCATTTCATTGGCACTACACACAATACCTGGTTGGGCAAGACTGGCATCTAGGGTCGTACAAGGAACAGTGCAAGCACTCACCAAAATATCGAAAAATGCAGTGTCGTTCGGGCAATTTTGACCAGCAACAACAAAAGCATACTGAAAAACATCGTTTTCAACACTTCCAACACCATCAATGGTATTGGCATCAATAAATGTAGGTGATCCTGTATCCAATGAAGCCCACGTTCCAGTTTCAGTTGTTGTTAATAAGGTATTCAAATCTAAAAGAGTCGCTGCGCCCAATCCAGTATTACAGACTACACCTGTTCCATCGTTGCCAGCATCGGGTGTAGGCAAAACAGTAATGTTTAACACAGCCGTATCGGCAGTACATTCGACTGGATCGGTTGCTGGTGGTGAAACGATATATAGTAGGGTCGTATTGGTATTAAAATCAGTTGTATTGTAAAATGCACCAGGAACAAAGCTTCCATTGTTCAACCATGCACCGCCTGTTGTTGCCGTCACCAAATCACTTAGATTGTAAGGTAATTCAGTTTGACAAATACCAATATTGTTACTTGATAATGCAGCATCTATGGGCGTACAATCTATAGGTATTTGGGTAAAAATACATTCGCAATTAACCGCATCAAATGTATCGGTTGTATTTATATCGTTGTCATCACAATTGGGTATGTTCATAATCATACAATTGATTAGCGTATCGGTCGTGATGGGACAATTGTCGTCCAGATTAGGTGGAATGTTGACGACCATACAATTGATTAAGGTATCGGTGGTCAAGGCACAGTTGTCGTCGATGCCAGTAGGGGTATTGACAATCATACAATTGGGGATGTCAAAAATATCTAAAGTCAACGGACAACCATCATCGGTATCTGGAGCCATGTGTACAATCGTACAATTAATCAAGGTATCCAAGGTCAACGGACAATTGTCATCCAATCCTATTGGGGTATTAACAATCACACAATTGAGGGTGTCAAAGCTGTCAATGGTTAAAGCACAATTGTCGTCTACAACAGGATCAAAATTAATGCAATCACAAATACCTGAATCAAACACATCTTGAGTCAAAGGACAACCATCATCACAATTGGGCAAATTACAACTGCCATCGTCTTGGTTTGCCATAGGATTGAAGTTGGGAGCACAAGGATTGGTACAGCCGAAAATAATGTCTGGTACATTGACACACTCACAATTGGTCAGGTTGAAACTGTCTTGGGTATCGGGGTCGTTGTCGTTGCAATCGGGAACGACATTTACTTCCATACAAAGCGCCACATTTACACTGTCTATGGTCAACGGACAGCCATCGTCCACTGCAATAGGGGTATTTACACACATACAGTTGGCGTCGTCGAAACTGTCTGTTGTTAATGCGCAACCATCGTCGCAGTCAAAATCACTATTGTCTATAAAAATAAAAATACTGTCTGATATAGAACAGCTTGGATTATTGGTCAAGCTTAGTGTAAAAACATAAGTACCATCTGGATTAACAGTAGGCGTTACATCAGTAGGGTCGGTAATACTTGGTCCACTCCATTCAAAAGTAAATGCCGATGAATTGGGGAGGTTTTGTGGATTTAAAGTAACAACGGACATGCAAGTAGTTCCTAGTGAATCGTCTAATTGAATGTCTAAAAACAAATTAATAATTTCAAAAGTAAAATCATCAGAAGCTGTTCCACAATCACCATCAATGCTTGCTGTTAGGGTATATACATTGTCGGTTAATCCATCTAATGAAATGGTGGAGTCGTTTACAAAAGTCAAGGCATCTGTTGTACTCCAAGAAACATCGCCCCCTTGTGCATCAATGACGAAGTCGCTTAAAGAAAGATTGCCTTCTGGGCAGAATGTTGGGTTAGAATCATCCACGGTGACAACGGCATTTCCTCCAGCATTTACCGTAATTTCATAAAAAACAGTACTGATGTCAAAGCAATAGCCTTCGTCAATAAGTGCTTGCTCCAACTCACTCAACGTATTTACACTGGCTATTGGAAAAGTACCAGCAGGCGCATCGTGTCCCAAGCCATATACTTGGTGAACTCCTGTAATCGTAGGGGTGAAATTTCCCAATTCTGTAAAAGAGACAATCTGCCCTGTAGGATCGACCACTACAAAAATATAATCATCAATTCCCTCACCACCTTGTGCACCGTTACCCGAAGCAGCATCTACTTCTTCGCCTACACAAAAAGTAGTATTGGTAGGCGGAAAAGGTTCTCCAGCAACAGGATCTACACAATCAGCCGATACGACTATGGTGATGTTAAAATCGGCTACTGCCTGACAGCCGTTGGGGTCTACGTAAAGTGCATAAAGCACTTGTGATTCTTCTAAAATACTTTGCGTCCCAGTTGTTAGGGCTTCGTCTTGTACGATGTGAAGTGCAGGGTTAAAAGAAGGATCGTTGGGATTGACCGCAAACCAAACATAAAAGCCACCAGCTTCTCCGCCCGTTACTGTTGGCTCAAAATCTTCTAAGGTCAGCGTAATGGCTTCACCAGGTGCAATAAAATAATTTTCATCGGGAATATTCGCCAAAGTCGGATTGGCAGGATTGGCAACCGTTAGCGTAGTCATATCTATTGTTCCATCACAATCACTGTTGTTGACACTGACGATTTGATAATCGCCATCTTGAGGCGCATTTAGGGTAAAAGGTGTTTCAAAAGCCACCGTTGTTATGGGCTGCTCATCGACGGTATATGTCAGCGACCAAGGACCACTTCCGTTTGGAGAGAAATTGACCGCTATGGTAGAATTGTCGCCACAACCACCAAAAGTAACATCGCCAAAAGCCACAGAAGGACTGGTCAATACATTTACAGTAGTGGTAACAGGATCGGGTAAGGTATTGAAACAAGTACCATTGCTTACTTCATAAATAGAATATTCGACAATGTCGTTGGTGACCGAATTGATGGGAAGGCTTCCGCCTCCGCCTGTTGCAATTTGCGTACTTCCCTGACTGGGATCGCCATTGATGGCATAGGCTATTTGATAAATATTACCCAACCCACCAGTGACCGAAAAAGGCAAACTACTTGGCAAAGAAGTTTCACACAATTCCAAATCGGTTGCTAAAAATTCTGCTTGTGGACAAAGGACTTCAAACTCCAAAGGACCTTCAATATTACTTGTTAGATCGCTGCCACCTTCTGGACAATTTTCACCAAAAGGACGAAGGATTGCCCAAAACTGAAAGTCTTGTGAGAGGTCGCATAAATTGGCATCGTTGGGAAAAGAAGCAGTTATACAATCCAAGTCTCCTGTAAACCCAGCACTGCCCGAACTACACAATGGGGTAGTGGTTACAGTAAAATCATCAATTCTTAATGTTCCTGTATTGGTTGGCGTACCATCGGATTTCCAAGCATATATGCGGAAGCATTCTGTTGTACCAGCAATTAAGTTTATGGAAGTTGCATAAGATTGATTGATACAAGCTTCTCCTAAAAAAGTTCCTGTTTCAATAGCTCCACCAAAATCAGCGTTTTGGGTCAACATAATATTCGTAGGTCCCCCCGAAGAGTGACTGATGTCAAAGTCAATATTGGTCACTACTTGATCGCATAAATCTCCAGCCGTCAAACAAAATTCGTAATACATATCTTGTACAATCGCTTCTGTTTGACTGGTCGCACTCCAGGTATTGGAATTCATAATTCGGTCTTGTCCATCATCCCCACAAAGTACATCATTTCCACTACAGAAAGTTCCAAAATAATTGACATTATTGGTTCCTCTAGTTGGAGGAAATGTTGTTCCAAAAGAAGGGTCACTGACATTTCCGTTGGGTGGAGGAACAGCATTGTTTGCTTCGATTCCTGGACAAGATAAGCTGTCGTTGTCCCAAACAAAAAAGACATCTTCTATTGGTGGAGTTGCTACCGTAGGAATTGATGTTTCACCTAAATAAATGATTCCAGTTGTATCGGAAGAAGCTTGTGAATTATAATAAAAGGCAACACTACCATTGGAAGGTAAATCGATGCCAGAAGCACAAAGGGTAAATTCGTCTGAAAAACAAAGCACGCCATCGGAAGGATCTGTTAATGTGAAAGACAGGTCCTCAGGACAAATGGGAGCCGATTGGCAGTCTTCTGAAATGTCAATAATAAAAGGACCACTACATCCCCCTTCATCCGTAATGGTTACTTGTAGTGGAGGCGTGGTGTTGGAGTTTAGCGAAAAAATACCCGATTGATTGCTCAACAGCACACCAGTGGCATCAGACAAACTAAATGTTTTATTAAAGCCACCACTCACAAAAGGATTGAGGTTGATGGTTCCCGCCGGCAGGTCGTCTGGACAACTTAAATCACTGGGCGCACTCATTGGCTCTACATAGACAATTCGAATGATTTCTCTTTCATAACAATTATTATATAAAATAGAACCAGGCAAATTACCACTTCCTTCCTCATTGGTATAATCGTCCCACTGAAACAGAAAAGAATAGTTTCCAAAAGTACTGATAGCGGAAGCGGGCAGCTGGTATTCAAAAATAGTGGTACCATCTGCTGTTCCATCTTGAAGGATGATCCAGCTTTCAAAATCTTCGATAATGGGATTAAATATCCAAGAGCCTGCATTGCCACTCAAATCCTGAATATTGGGTTGAACGTTTTGATAATTATAGACCTCCATGTGAAAGGTCAAATCTGCAGGATTGCATAAAATATAATCGCTGTTGGTTACTGCTGTAAAGGGACCTCCACTTTGGCTGATTAATAATTGGTGACTCAAACTACTATTGAGTGCCCCTGGGCTTGGATGTTGGCTGAAATCCCATTGTTGTGCTGCCCCACTGGGGTTAATAACCGATAAAATTCCATCGCTTGCCTGTGCGTGGTTTCTATAAAAATTGGTATTACAGTCCTGAGGCAATCCTCCAATATTGACATACAGCAAGTTGCTCAAAACAGGCATCGTAAAATTTGCCGCTGGACAAGCTGGACCAGGAACGACGGGAACACCGCCTGTTGTTCCAAGCGTATAAGGCGACAAGGTAAGAATGGCACCATTGCCACCTCCCCATTTTGCTCCATCGAGCGCATCACCTGTTTCATCAAACAAAACCAATTGATCGCCATTATTGACAAAGCCTTCATCGGGCGCCAAGTTAAAACCGACACCAGAAGGATCATAGAACGCCCCATTTGCTGGATCACAGACGTCGAAGTCTAGGGGTAAGCCAGCGAAATCACAAATGTCGCAGCTGATACCAGTTGTAGGTCCGTTGGGGTAATCGCCAGTTGTACCCAAACCACTCACACCAGTTTGTTCACTACACCCAATGACAAAATGCTCATTGGCAGGAATGCTGGTGCCCGCAGGAAAGCGCACCGCCCACTCGCCATTTGTAATGACCCAACAACCAATGTCTGTTCCAGCAGGACCACGCAGTTCTACAAAGGCATCGTTGTATCCTTCGCTCTGACCGCTGTTTGCCATCACTTCGTTGATGACCACGGATTGACCAAAGAGGGTTGTTCCGCTTAGAACAGAAATGGTAAATATTATAATCTTGAAGAGGTATTTGTACATACTATTTTATTAGACCTAATATTTTTTAGCTTGTTACCATGTAATTCATATAAGTAGTCTGACAAAAATAAGTTGACAATTAACTGCCAATTATTTTGAGTGCCTTATGAGGCGTTATTTTAC
>ENA-ORXT01004204-ORXT01004204.1-marine-metagenome-genome-assembly--contig:-NODE-4204-length-15097-cov-4.298402_pt1 | contig 15097 bp, 9 predicted proteins | sample MGYA00237868_ERZ511482 | MGnify/ENA metagenome assembly ERZ511482 | reverse complement strand
CAAAACGATGAATTTGAGCAGGAAAACTACGACGAACTGATCACCGATGGAGAAGGGGTCTTCCTGCAGTCTCTCCTGCAACAAAGTCCCGCCGAAGAGGCCCGCACCCAGTTCGTGGGGCAGCTGGATTACGAGCAAAAAATCGGGCAATTCAAGCTGGAAACGGGTTGGCGCTCCACCCTCCAGGAGCTGACGATCGATTCTAAGTTCGCCACTTTCGACGGGAATGACTTTATCGTCAGTACCGACCAGAGCAATCTCTTTACTTACAATGAAGACGTGCACGCGGTGTACGCCTCCTTCGGTGGTAAGATCGAAGACCTCAGCTTCAGCGCCGGTCTGCGCGCCGAACAGGCCTACACCACCAGCGAACTGATCGAGCCGATCCCGGAAACTTTTGAGAACGACTACTTTAAAGTCTATCCAAGCATTTTCCTGGGCTATGCCTTTGACGACAACACGACCCTCCAAGTCAACTACAGCCGGCGCATTAATCGCCCGCGTGCCTGGGCGCTCAATCCCTTCGTCGACCGGGGAGACCCCTTCAATTTGCGCAGCGGTAATCCCTTCCTCCTCCCCGAGCTGATCAACAGCTTTGAACTCAACGTGCAGCAACGGCATGGGCTCGGGACTTTTACCGGCGGTATTTACTTTCGCCAACTCAACGATCTCATCAGCCGCGTCAGTCAGTCCCTGCCCGGCGGGGTGGTACTCAGCACCCGTGCCAACCTCGACCAGGGCCGCAGGTACGGTATTGAGCTGATCAACACTTTCCGGATCGGGCAGAAACTGGAGCTGACCGCCAGCGCCAACGGCTACCGCTCCGAAACCATCGGCGTAGCGGACGATCAGGCCGTAGATGCCGACGGTTTTCTGTTCAGCGGCAATATTCAGGGTGGCTACGAACTCCCGGCCGGCGTACAGGCCCAGTTCACGTATTTCTACCGTAGTCCCGGAGTACGTCCGCAGGGCACCATCCGTACCATCCAGAGCCTGGACCTTGGCTTCCGCAAAGAGATCCTGGAGAAGCGGGGAGCGGTAACGCTGCGCGTCACCGACATCTTTAACACCCGAAAATACCGCTTCAACACCGAACTGGCCTCCTTGACTACCCGCAGTGAATTTCAACGGGAGAGCCGGATCGTCTATCTCGGTTTTCAATACAGCCTGCAGCAGTTGAAACCGGATCGTTCGCGGGGCAGAAGCGGCGGCGGTGGTGGTGGCGAAGATTTTTAGCGCTCAGCCTGGGGATAAATGACATTGGTCCGGCAAAAAGGAGAGATGCTTAGAAAATCCGCTTGCAGCCCGCGGATGACTTTATCGCCGCCGTTACCAGTTTACATCGTTCGGCCCCGGATTATTGAATCCGACGTAGGGACATAAAAACGGATGAACGCTGTAACAGCGCTCACCCGAAATAACTAATCATGAAACCGGTATCCAAAAACTAGATCTTACCAGGGTATATATTCCCTGAATCTTTAAATGTGCCTTTTGTGTCCAAGTAGCTCGCGGTACCGTTTTGCGGTGAAGTTGCTATTTATAATTTTCTTTTCGCCACAAGCAGGCGTGCGGGAGCTGTTTACGGAAAGGTAACAATACCCTGATAAGGGTTTTAGTACATCTTCAAAGATTCGTCCCGCTTAGCGGTCTTACGCTTCTTGCCTTTGGTCTGTTCCGCCAGTTTAACGGCGGTGTAGGCGTTGGCAAGACCACCCGTAGCGGACAATTCTGAAAAACTTACCATCACTTCCTCTCCGGGCTTGGTCACCTCCAGGTTGACGGGCAGGGCGGAATCTTCGATGATCTCCTTCACCTGTTTGGCCTTCAAATCGGGAAAGTAGCTGCGTATCAGGGCAGCGATGCCGGCTACCATCGGGGCCGCCATGGAAGTACCGCTGATGGCCTTGTAATTGTCGTCGGGGAAAGTCGCGTAGATGCGGTGCCCGGGAGCGAAAACGTCGACGTACTTTTTGTTGTAATTGGAAAAAGGAGCGGCCAGCGTCTTACCGTAATCGGAGCTGGAGGCACCGACCTCGATCCAGGTCCTGCCGGTCTTCTTCTTGCCCAGATAAGTATCGTTGGGGTAATTGTTGGTGAGGGTCAGCATTTTGCCGTCGTTACCGGCGGCGTGCACCAGCAATACATCCTTCTTTTCGGCGTACTTCATGGCTGCATCTACCGCTTTCTTATAGGGGCTGGCGCCTTTACCGAAGCTCATATTGATGATCGAAGCGCCGTTGTCCACCGCGTAACGGATGGCGTTGGCTACGTCTTTATCGCGCTCGTCGCCGTTGGGTACGGTACGGACGGACATGATGCGTACGTTCGGGCCGCCCACGCCGTTAACGCCCAAACCGTTGTCGCGCACGGCGGCGATGATACCGGAAACGTGGGTGCCGTGCATGGCGTCGGGGCCTTCCACGTTGTTGTTGCCGTAGTTGCGGTCGTCGAGGTTGCCGGGGTTATCACCAACAATGTCGCGGGCGTCAAAATCGGGATTGTAGTTCATATTATAGCTCTGTTCGAGGTAACCTACGTAACCATCGATCTGCTCGTAAAACTGGGGGAAGGTCGTACCGTCGGCGGTGGACTGCTTGATGATCCCTTTAACCTGCTCGGTTACCATGTCTTTGTCCTGAATGGCCATGATGTCCTTTACGGTTACGTCGGCGGCTTTTTTGCCGGTCTTCTCGATCATGGCATCGAGGCCTTCCTTCATACCGGAAACGCCGGCGTATTGGGGGCCGAGCTCCTCACGCTTTTTGTCGATGGTTTCTTTGTACTCGATGTACCGGTCGTACTCCACCTTCTCCTTTTTGCTGAGGCCGTCGCGGTTACGGTTATTGTACTTGGCCTTATAAGTGTTGTAGAGGCGGACGATCTCGAGGTTTTCCCCGTTAACGTTGCGCCCGTCTTTACCACCGATGAAGTTCCAGCCGTGAACGTCATCCACGTAACCGTTTTGATCATCGTCGATACCATTACCGGCAATTTCGCCCGGGTTGGTCCAAACGATGTCCTTCAGATCTTCATGTTCGATGTCGACGCCGGAGTCAATCACGGCGACGACCACGGTCTGGCCTTTCTTTCCCTTGAGGTATTCGTGGGCCTTGTCAGCGCTTACGCCGGGGTAAGAATTGTCGGTATTGTCGAGACCCCACCAATTTTTGGGGGTGTCCGACTGAGCGAAGAGGCCCGCGGCGCATAGCACGAGGGCGAGAGTAAGTAGCTTGTTCATATTCGTATTTAAATTGCGGTGCAAAGGAAACATGCGTTAGCCGAAAATGTGCGACGCGGCACGATATTACGACAAAAGTTGCCCTGACAAAGACGGTAATAGTTGGTTTAAAAGACAAACGTCGTAGTAGTGGATAGCGTTTGTTAAGACCATATTAAAGGTCTGGTGGGCGGGGTCGCGGGTGCATGGGAATTGGCGGGGGCTTAGCTCGTCGGCCGAGGCGGAAACAAGCAAGCGAAGCGAGTTGGCTTTCGGCTAGTCCGCCGAACGGGGTGACAAATCAAGGTTTTTTCTGAAATAATCCAGGATTCTAAAGTTTTTAAAGGGTCGTATTTTCAGATTTTCATCACACCGGAACCAAATTTGTTTTAAAGAGTTCTGAAAATCAGCATAGAAACATTTGTCAAGACAATGATTCCCAAAATTAAATTTTAAAAATTAGCCAGTTTGAACACTTTTTACGCTGAACCGGCTTCTAAAATTACAAATTTACCGCGGAATATAGTTTGACGACTTTAATTTTTGCTAGCCGTTTCTTAATAAATTAGCAGCCCGGGTAAAGCTGAATGTTACTATTACGGTTCAGTTTTATCGAAGTAATAGCTTTCGCGTGGATCATACCATTGTGATCGTAAAATTTTTAAACAACACAACCATCAACAAACAACTTCCGGGCGCGATGCACGGTGGGCTCTAATTCAATCAACTTAGGGAAGGCGTCGTCCCGGATACTGGTTGTTTGCCACCCGATCACGAACTGCCGGTTGGTGTTTATTTCCATTCTATTTTCTAATTTTAATTCTTACGAAATGAAGATCACGTCATTCATAGTGGCCGCGTGCGGTCTCTTCGCGCTTACCAGTTGCTCTAAGGAGAGTATTACCACGGAACAAATCGCCCCCTTTACCAATGTCAGTTTCATCGAAGATGAAAATGAAGATGGTAATACCGAAGTCCCCACCTACGACTTCGATGAAGCCATCATCGATCACGTCAGTAACCACTCTCTCGACTTCACTTCCGTTGAGGAGGTTTCCATTAATCGTCCTGACGGAACAACAGAGACGATGTACCGTATCGACGGTGACATTGATCTCACTAAAGTCCAGCTTAACGAGTTCATGGATATGGACGCGCGCGGTGAGAAACAGTACAGCACCGATAACCTCGTTTCCAAGAGTGTCATTAATGTACTCGGCTTTTCGTTCGGCCCGTACGGCCTGACTAACAAGATGAAAGTCGCGCTGACGCGAGCCGTTGCCAACTACAACGCGCTGAACACGAACAAGACATTCGTCCTCAGCTTTGGGGGAGGGCAATCAGCAGCTGACATCATCGTTTACCGCAACGCCTTGAACAACAATCTTGGTGGCAGCGCTCAATTTCCGAACTTTGGAAATCCTGGAAGATTTATAGAAATATTCGCCGGAATGGAGACCCTCAACCTCAATACCAATGAGCACTTGATGACGCACGAGATGGGCCATACTATGGGCCTGCGTCATACCGACTGGTTCAGCCGCCAGTCCTGCGGCCAGAACGTCAACGAAGGTCCTGACGGTATTGGTGTCAATTACATCCCGGGCACGCCGTTCGGCTTCGATCCCAACTCGGTCATGCGCGCTTGCTTTGTGCCGAATGGAGAAGACGGTGAATTCGGTTTCTACGACCGCGTCGCCCTCGAATTCCTTTATTAAACGGATTGTTCCGACAGCCCACCAGTGGTCCGCATAACAACCGGCCCGTCTCAACCCCTTGGTTGAGGCGGGCTTTTTTTTGTAGACGAGTCGAATTGACGTTGCGGTCGGTTACCGCTGGAGGCTTATGTTAGAACTATACGGTGCTTCGCCCACCGGGCCGAGAAGATGAAGGTTAAATTATCGGAGCGATTGACTTTTTATACCGTCCTACGTCATAATCCCGTACCTTTGCGCCTTCTTAGCGTAAGCTACCCCCAACAAGTCTATATGAAGTCCATAAGAAACATCGCCATCATCGCTCACGTAGACCACGGTAAAACTACCCTGGTTGACAAAATGCTCCTTGCCGGACAGTTGTTCGGCGACCACGAGCGTCCCGGCGAGCTGATCATGGACAGCAACGATCAGGAGCGCGAACGTGGCATCACGATTCTCGCCAAGAATGTATCCATCAACTATAAGGGCACCAAGATCAACATCATCGACACTCCCGGTCACGCCGATTTCGGCGGCGAGGTGGAGCGTGTTCTTAACATGGCCGACGGCGTACTGCTGTTGGTGGATGCCTTCGAAGGCCCCATGCCGCAGACCCGCTTCGTGATGGATAAGGCCCTGAAGCTCGGCCTGAACCCACTCGTGGTCGTCAACAAGGTCGATAAGCCGAACTGCACGCCCGAGGAAGTTCACGAAATGGTCTTCGACCTGATGTTCTCCCTCGACGCTACCGAGGAGCAGCTCGACTTTCCCACCATCTACGGCTCGGCCAAGAACGGCTGGATGAGTACCGACTGGAAGAACGAGACGGACAGCATCGTGCCGCTGCTCGACGCCATCCTGGAACATATCCCCGAGCACCAGGCCGAGGAAGGTAACACCCAGATGCTGGTCACCAGCATCGAGTTCAGCAAATACATCGGCCGAATGGCCATTGGCCGCCTCAACCGCGGTACGCTGAAGCAGAATCAGCAGCTGACCCTGATCGACCGGGAAGGTAACCAAACGCGCGCTAAAGCCCGTAACCTTTATGTATACGAAGGTTTCGGCCGCGTCGAGGTAGAGGAAGTGCAAACCGGCGACATCTGCGCCGTTTTCGGTGCCGAGGGCTTCGACATCGGCGATACCATCGCCCACGCGGAGAACCCCGAGGCCCTGCCCACGATCGCCATCGATGAGCCGACGCTGTCCATGAGCTTCACCATCAACGACTCTCCCTTCTTCGGTAAGGAAGGCAAGTACGTTACCAGCCGCCACATCAAGGACCGCTTGACGGCCGAACTCGAAAAGAACCTCGCCCTGCGCGTGGAAGACACCGAGAGCGCCGATACGTTCCGCGTCTTCGGCCGGGGCGTAATGCACCTTTCCGTTCTCATCGAGACCATGCGTCGCGAAGGCTACGAACTCCAGATCGGCCAACCGCAGGTCATCATCAAAGAGATCGACGGCGTGAAGTCCGAGCCGGTCGAAGAAATGACCATCGACCTGCCCGAGGAGATGTCCGGTACGGCCATCAATATGGTCACCCAGCGTAAGGGGATGATGCTCAGTATGACCAATAAGGGAGAACGGGTCGTACTCGAATTCGAGATCCCCTCCCGCGGCATCATCGGTATGCGCTCCAACATGCTGACCGCCACCCAGGGCGAGGCCATCATGACGCACCGCTTCAAGGAGTTCCAGCCCCATAAGGGCGATATCCCGGGCCGTCAGAACGGCTCGCTGATCTCCATGGAACTCGGTAAGGCGATCCCCTTCTCCATCAACAACCTGCAGGACCGCGGCCGCTTCTTCGTCGACGCCGGCGAGGAAATCTATGAAGGCCAGGTGATCGGTGAGAACAACCGCGCCAACGACCTCGTGATCAACGTCACCAAGACCAAGAAGCTTTCCAACATGCGCTCTTCGGGTGCCGATGAGAAAGCACGCATCGTTCCCCCGCGGAAGTTCACGCTCGAAGAAGCACTGGAATACATTCAGGGCGACGAGTACGTGGAAGCTACTCCGGAATCCATCCGCCTGCGGAAGATTCTGCTGCGCGAAGCCGAGCGCAAGCGCGGCCACAAGATCACGATGTAATGAAGGAGCGCAGCTTCCTTCTCCCGAAGCACAATGCCCGCCTTCCTTACGGAAGTGCGGGCATTGTGCTTCGGGAGAAGGAAGCTGCGGACGAGGGGTTGAGCTTTTCACCTGACGATGGAACGGTTTGACGGCGAGATAAATCGCGTTACCATTTTCGGCCAGCATGCCGGTTTACGGTCCGCCATCGAACAATGGCCTTCGGCCCGCGCTATAGGGATATGGGCGCACGAAAATGCCCCATTTTACCTGTCTGAATTATTCCTTAGCCCAACCCGGTCAACTCCGGAGCGGGCTCTTTTTTTGGCGTGAAGCCTTCTCCGGCGGCGAATTCACCGTCGGAGACGGTTTCACGCCAACTTACCGGTAATCTATTCCGGGGTAGCGGTGATCGTCACCGGTACCTCCCGCGCCCCTTCCATTTCTTTCACCGCCGAGCCCGGGCTTTTCCCGGTTGCCTTTTTAAAGGCGCGGTTAAAGGTGGACTTGGAGTTAAAACCGCAATCGAGCGCGATGCTGAGCAGCGTGTGCCGCTCGTGATCGCCCGCCCTTATGCGCGCCACGAAAGCATCGCAGCGACGGGCGTTGATATAATCGTTGAAGTTCTTGCCGTAAACCTGGTTGATCACGCGGCTGAGCACCGAACCGTTCGTCTTGATCGCCTGCGCCAATTCCCCCAGTTTCAGATCAGGGTTGAGGTGATCTTCGTGGGTAGACAGCCGACTCTCCAGCTTGGCCGCCCAACTTTCCAGCTCCGCCCGGTCGTCGGGTGTCGTGACCGAAGCTTGTTCTTCTTTTAGCTCCTTCACCGGTTCTATTTCCTGGTTCGGCTCGAATCGCAGGGCGCGGGTCCGCCGGGGGTCGATCGCCAGAAACTGTACGGCGGCAAAGAAGGTGAACACCGACATTACGAAAAAGCTGTCCCAGCTATCCGCGTAGGTTTGGCTGAAAAAGATGTTCGCCACGTCCAGCACAATGACCAGCAAGGCCCCGATCAGCATCAGCCAGAGGGTGAACCGCAAGCTGGCGAACGTCAGCTGCTCGGCGTTGGAAAACTCCCGCTCCAGGTAGGCGCGGTACTTGCGGTAATCGCGGAGCGTCCAGAACAAGTAGGCCATCAGATGGACCGCCGAAAGGACGTAAATGACATCGGATACGACGGAGCCGCCGCTGTTGTCCCACTCCGCCGCCGGGCCGCGCGTGCCGCTGAAGTACCCGAAGACCTCTCCTTTCAGCAAGCGGTAGTAGCCGAAATCGTACAGGAAGATCCCCACGGCGGGCAAAAGCAAAAGGGTCAACGGTAAAAAATGCCACCAGTACCGACCTTCCCACCGAAAATCGGTGTTGGTCAGCGAACGGAAATACAGCCAGATGAGCGGGCCAAAAGCCAGAAGGTTTTTCCATTCTACGTAGAACATCACCGTCGTTCGCCAGTCGCGACCGTCGTACCACCCGGCGAATCCCAGCATCCACTGCGCTACGAACAGGCTACCCGCCAACAGCAACAAGCCGGCGAATACGTCGCTGATGCGCTCTTCCCGGCGCGCGCGCAGAAAGAGGATGATCGCGAATACGATACCCTGAAGAAAGCCTGGAAAGAGGGGGCCGGAAAAAGCGTTGAAATCAAACACGGGGGAAAAGTACGGCGCGAACGGTTAACGCACCATCAACTTCCGCACCTCCAGCTCCTTACCGTAGCGCAAGACCACTTTATAGAGTCCGGCCGGCGCGGAAGGCAGGCGAAGATCAAAACGACTGTCTAAACTCGCATCGAAGCGCTGACCGGAGATTCGTCGTCCGTCCATCGCCACTACGTCAACCCGGACGTCGCGAGCAATGTCCGTCACGGGTAGGCGAAGCGTAAAATCTCCGTTTGTCGGGTTAGGGAACAAGGCGGCTTCCGCCGTGACCAGCGGGCCAAAATCAACGGTGCGAATGCCGTAAACATTCTCCGTCCCGTCCAGGTCGCGCTGCGTCAAGCGGTAATAGGACCGACCACTGAGCGGTGAGGCGTCGACATATTCGTAGCCGCGCGCCTGGTTTGTCGTTCCGTAGGCGGGAATAGTGGCCAGCGCGGAGAAGCCGACGCCGTCCTTACTCCGTTCCAGCCGGAAGCCGGAAGCATCCTGCTCCGAGGCGGTGCGCCATTCCAGTTGCACCTGCTTATCGCGCGGTGTGGCCGACCAGGAAATCAGGTCGACCGGTAAGGCCGCGGCCGTGGTCACCCGGTGCAGGGCGCCGTTGTCTAATTCGAGGACATAAAGCTCGCCGTTGTCGTCTTCTCCGAAGGCCGAAATTTCCGTCAGCGCGTCGGCGTCCTGAAAGGTGACGCTCCCGCCGCCGGCGGGCGTCAGGAAAATGCGGTCGGTGAGGTAATCGGCGGCGATGTAGGTACCCTTCAGGTCATCCGCCGTTCCCCGGTAGACAAATCCTCCGGTGATGGAGTAACCACCGTTAGTATTGTTATGCTCGTAGTCAAAAATCGGTTCGGTGTAGATGGTGCCGTTGGCGCAGTTGGCGGAATTACTGCCTGGATAATCCCTTAAGCCTTCGCGGCAATCCCAGCCGTAGTTCTGCCCACCGGCCGTATTGGCGGCCTGGAAGTTGACTTCCTCCCGTAGCCCCTGACCGACGTCGCCAATGTACAGGTCCCCCGTCTCCCGGTCAAAGGAAATGCGCCAGGGGTTGCGCAGACCGACGGCATAGATTTCGTCGGGAATAGTGTCGCCGGCCACCAGAAAAGGGTTATCCGCCGGAATACCGTAGTTACGGCCACCGGTGGGGTTATCGACGTCAATGCGCAGCATTTTGCCGAGCAGGGAGCCGAAATCCTGACCGTTATCGAAGGGATCGCCGGTACCGCCGCCGTCGCCGGTCGGGATGTAGAGGTAACCGTCCGGCCCGAAGGCCAGATCGCCGGCGTTATGATTACCGTCAGGTTGGTCGATGGAGAGTAAAATTTGCTCGGAGGAAGCGTCCGCCGTAATGCCGCTGTTGGCTTGGCGGAAACGGGAAATGCGGGTGACGAGCTGACCGGCATCGACGGCCGTGTAGTTGACGTAGAGGAAAGGCTGCGTCGGGAAATCCGGGTGGAAGGCTAAGCCAAGCAATCCCCGCTCTCCTCCGCTCGATATCCGGGAGGCGATGTCGAGGTAGTTGATGGCCTGCACCAAGCCGTTCGTTTGGTTCAACACCCGGATACGCCCCGCCCGTTCGACGATGAAGAGTCGCCCGCTGCCGTCGCCGGAGCCGGTCACGTCTACGGGGGAACTGAAGCCGGGAATACGATCGACGAATTCTAGGTCAGGCTGCGCCGCCGTTGCCAAACAAGCACAGCAGAGCAGGAGGGAGAATAAAATTTTCACGGGACAGTGTATTTGCGGGGTAAAGTACAGCAAGCACTAAGTGCCGCTTTCTAACGAAAACATACCGCTTACACCATAAATTTACCACCAGTGTTCGTTAATCACCAAACTTTAACGTTCCCATCCGCCATAAAAACGGGCCAACTCCAACGCTCCGGGCTTGCCACCGGGCGTAAAACCGGTGTTGTGGTTCCAACGATCACCGCGCCCGAGGTAGCTCGGCCACTTCCATACGAACATGCCGCGCAGGGCGGGCGTCTCTTCGGCGGCGGTTAACAGAGCGCGGTACCCACGCGCTTGGGCCTCGCCGTTAAAAGAACGATCTCCCGCATCGGCGTGCGGGTTGACCCAGGCCCGGTCGACGGATCGGAAACCGACTTCGGTGAGCCATAGCGGCCTGCCGGTTTGCGTGCTGACCGCGGCCGCCATTTGCATCCAGCGGCGGGCACCGGCAAGCAATTCCTCATCGGTCGCCTCGGCCTTGTCCGACAGCGGGTAATAGGAATTGAGGCCGATGACGTCGAGGTCTTTCCAGAAGGAGAATCCCTCGAACTCCTCCCCCCAGTTGGCCGCGTAGGTGAGCCGGCCGCCGTAAACGAGGCGCACCTTTCGGATGAGTTCCCGCCAGCGGTCGGGGTGCCGGAGCGTCGTTTTTACCAGTTCGGTGCCGAGGCATAGCGCGCCGACCCGCTCGCGCTGGGCCATTACGGCGTAGTGGATGATCCAGTAGGTGTAGCCGGCGAAGAAAGTATCCCATTCTTCATCGGTGGCGAAATCCACGTCGCCCGGCCAGTGGCCGCCGCCCACCCATATCTGTGGTTTGAGCATGGTGAACATCCCCCGTTCGTGAGCGGCGCGAATGGACTGGATGGTTGCCGCGTCGTTCTCCTGACCACCGCCCTGGGAGAGGGGGAGCTCGGTTGGCTTCGTCGGATCGCGCATGAAAGTGTAGGGCACGACGGCCAGCGCGTTGACGTTGAGCCGCAGCAGGCTGTCGAGCGAAGGTTTTATTTTCTCCCCGCCGTAGCCATTGTGGCCACGGTAGCCTTCGTGGGCAAAGGTCATGCCGCCAAGGCGTTGGATGGGCGGCGGCAACTTGCGGACGGGCGGGACTTCGGGGCGGCCTTTCGTCGTCGACTCGGTACGCTTCGGGCGGATGCCGTTTAGGTAGTTCAGCATTAATTGGGGCAGCTGTTCTTCCGACAGCGGGCCGATGCGCCGGGCAGCCACGCGGGCGCGGGCTTCCTCGACGTAACGGCTCGGGCTGTTTTCACGCGCGTGGGTGAGCAGACCAGTAGCGGCGAGGCGGGCGGCTTCCGTTTCTCGTTTGTCAAGTCCGGCGACGGAGATGTGGCGTTGGGCAACGGCAATCGCTTCCCGCGGGCTCCTCTCCCGCTCCGGCGTCAATTCCTCCCGCACAAAGAAATGCCGCCAGGCCTCGAAGGAAAGGCTGACCTCGTTTTCCGCCAGGAAGGAAGGTACGATGTGCAGTAACTGCTCTCCCGGCTCGTACAGTATGGGTTCCATCAGGCCCGTGCGGCGGTTAATCGACTCCAGGTTGGGGTACAGGCGGACCTCGGGGAACGTGCCGGGAGGGCCGGCCATGAAACCGCTGACCGCTTCGTTGATCAGGCGAAGCTGGGTGACGACGGGGGCGACCTCGTCTTGCTTCACCAAGCCGTCGTAGGCGAAAATGGTCAGCCCGTCTTCATCAAATACCGGCTTATCGGGCGATTGCAGGGAGACCTCTTCCTCCGGGTCGAATGCCCAACCACCCCGGATAAAGGCACCATAAACGCGGTCACCGTTTTCCCGGTAGAGCTCGAAAGCCCAGTTGGGCCAGAACATCCGGTCGTAGTCTTTTCCATATTCCTTACGGTAGCGGGCAACGAGGTTGGCGGGGTCGGCGGCCAGGTAAAAACCGGCGGTGGTGGCGCGGGTGCTCCAGGGGTTGCGGTAGTAAGGCATCATCAGCACGTCTCCGGTAGCAACGGTCTTATTGCCGTCCAGCGTCCAGCCGGTGGTGGTCTTGCGGATCGGCGGAGCTTGCGCGCCTGGCGGCAGGCGGTTACCAAAAATGGTGACCGGGCCGGTACCGAGGGTATCCACCGGTACGTCGTTGCAGTCAACGATCTCGATGCGCTTGTTGAACGGCTGGTCGTTGGCGATTTCCACCAGCAGGTTGTGCAACCCACCGTCGGCCGTCCCCGCTTCGAGGCAGTAGACGAAGCGCCAGACGGAAGCGTTCATGGCGTTGCGCCGCGCGCGACGACGGGAGGGTTCCTCCGGGTCGGGGGTATTGACCGAGGCCGCTTTGGTCTGCCCTCCACACCCACTTGCACCCGCGACCGCGCCCAGGAGAACGGTAGCAATTGCCATTGCGTGCAGTATTGATTTTGTAGATCGGAGCACTTGCATTGAATGGTAGTCTGGCGGGTCGTGGTGGAGAATAGCTTTACTTCAGCGCGTCCGCTATCCGGTTCGGGTAGTCCGTGATGATGCCGTCAACGCCGAGGTCGAGCAGTTCGCGCATTCGTTCGGCGGTGTTGACCGTCCAGGGGATGACACGCATACCGAGCGCGGCGGCTTCGGCCATCAGCCCGGCGTCAGTATGGATTTCGTAGGGGCTGTAAATGGGCGGCACGAAGCCGATGGCGTCCATCTTTGACTTCAAGTCACCAGGGAACTCATCGAGGTAAGCCAGTTGAATATCAGCGCGTTTATCACGTATGACTTTCAGCGTCGGTGGGTCGAAGCATTGAAGCGTCACCAGCTCCGGCTTGCCCCAGGCGTCGAGGTCGGCCAGTACCAGGTCGACGAAGGTAGCGCGGTCGGGAACGAAGGCCGGTTCCAGCTTTTCCTCGTACTTCAGCTCGATGTTGTAACGCGGCGACGGGCGGTCGTTTTGTACGCAGAAGCGGTCGACGGCGGCAAATACCTGGAGCAAGGTCGGTTTCACGGCCGGTCGCTTAGCCTGGTCGGGGAAACGCGGGTGCGGCAGCTGACCGCAGTCGTAGGTCGCTATTTTGTCCAGCGTCAGCGAGCGAATGCTGATGCGGTTCTCCTCCCCTTCCGGTAGCCGCTTCCCCTCGCCCGTTCGGCAAATTTCCGCCGACATCCACGCCTCGTGACTGACGATCACCCGATCGTCGGCCGAGATGACCACGTCGAGTTCCAGCGTCTTTACCTCCGGGTAGCTCAGCGCGCGCAGGAAGGCGGGAACGGTGTTTTCGGGCATCAGGCCGCGGCAGCCGCGGTGGCCCTGCCAGTCGATAGTTTTCATGGGAGAAGGAGTTGGAAGAGTTTCAGCCGTTGCCCCCTTCGGCTCGGCCGGGTTGCACGCAAAGACGCAAATTGAGAAAAAAAGCAGCAAGGATAGGCGGGTTAGCATGGTGCAAGATAATGCGGGTTTAAGCGTTTGCCGCCAAAAAACGGTTCGGGTCGCCTACGACGCCCAACAAGCCAACAACGCGAATCAAGAAGGCCCGGAACGGATACCCTGCTTCCGAGTGTCCGCTTCTTGGTTTAGCTCCTGATTCGCGTCAACAGACCAACAGTCCAATACACCAACAGACCAATACACCAACAGACCAATAATCCAACAGACCAACGCCCCCCCCTACTCCTTCACCGCCACCCACGCCGTATAATCGAAGATCGCCTCGCGCCGCAGCACGTCTTCCCATTCGATGCGCCAGCCGCGTTTTTTCAGGGCGGAGCGGTAGGCCTTCGGGCCGTGCTGCTGCGGGTGCAGCGCGTCACCGGGCAGGGCCTGAAAAACGGGCAGCAGCCAGTGGTGCCGGTGCACGTCGGAAGTCAGCACCATCCGCGTACCGGTTTTGGCGTGGGCGGTCAAGGCGTCTAGTGCGAGGTCCCAGTCCGCCACGTGGTTGATGGCGTTGAAGCAGTAGATGGCGTCAAAAGCGGCTTCCTCGTCAAAGGCTTGTTCCAGGGGTTGGTGCAGGAAATTCACGGCGGGGTAATCGGCGCGGCGGAAGATCGGCAGGTCCTCCTCGTAACTCTCCAGCAGGGGGTCGAGAGCCGTCACCCGCTCGATGTCGTGCAGGTGGATGAATACGCCGGCGGGGCCACAGCCGGCGTCGATGACGCGGCGGCCGGGAACGGGCTCCCAGTCCAGCTGATCGAGGGTTTTGGCCCAGTAAGCGCGCTTATCCCGCAGGTAGGCTTCCGGGGGCTTGCCCCGGAGGTAACGACGCCACCAGCGGCGTTCGAGCCATTGCGCGGTGCGCCAGCGGAGGGAGTTGAAGGAGGTAGAGGGCATGGCCGCGAAGATAGCAAAGAGGCAAAGGAGTAAAGGGTAACGGAGTCGGCTATCTTTGCGGTGAATAAATAGCCGGACATATGCGACGCCTCCTTTACCCCCTACTCCTTTCCATCTTACTCACTGCTTGCGGCGCGGGCGAAAATTTCGACGTTGCCACCATTCCGGCGGAGCAGCTGAAGGCGGAAATGGCCTTCAGGCGGCTCGCCGTTCACGGTAGCCTGGAACCCGTGCTGGACGTAGAAAACGAGCTGAACGAATGGCAGTTTTTTGTTGCCGCCAGTAGCAAAGTCTCAGTTTTGGGCAGCGACCCCGTACGCTCGTTTACCCTTAAGGACCGCTCCGGCATCGCCTACTCGGTCAACGCGGCCACTACGCCGTCACAAGTCTTCGACCGGCTGGAACCCGGCACCTATGGCTACGCAACCGGCAAAGT
>ENA-ORXT01004201-ORXT01004201.1-marine-metagenome-genome-assembly--contig:-NODE-4201-length-15099-cov-5.257755_pt1 | contig 15099 bp, 11 predicted proteins | sample MGYA00237868_ERZ511482 | MGnify/ENA metagenome assembly ERZ511482 | reverse complement strand
TATTCCTCCAGCGTCCCGATCTCGCGATAGGCGTCGAATTTCTCGCTGCGATCCATGCGCTCGGTCGAGGGGGAGGCAACCTCCACGAGAAGCACGGGGCGCTCGCGGAACAGGCGGTTAGTGTCCGTCGGATCGCAATAGACGGCGACATCGGGATAATAGAGCTTGTCGTCGTCCTTCGTATGGACGTGGAGCGCCATATCCGAGCCGTAGGGACGGCAAGGCCCGCCCCGCAGGTGGGCGTGCAAGGCTGCGAATATATTGCCCGCAACGATGTTATGCCGGTCGCTCGCGCCCCCCATCGCATAGATGCACCCCCCCGTGAATTCGTGCTTGCCCTCGGCTTTGGACTCGAAGGCAAGGAATTCGTCGAAGGTCATGCGGTCGAAGGCAAGGGCGGCGGTACTCATGGATCGATCCTCATTTCTGCGCCCGCGCCTGCGGATAGAGGCGCTGCGCCACTACCGATTGCGGGTTGAGATTGCCGATATTGCCGCTTTCCTTGCCCGCCGCCGGATCGATAGAGGCGTTGATCAGGGTGGGCTTGCCGCTGGCGAGCGCGGCTTCGACCGCCTGTTTCAGTTCGTCGGGGGTCTTGACCCACGCGCCGACGCCGCCGAACGCCTCCATCATCCTGTCATAGCGGGCGTCGGTGACGAAGACGGTCGTGGCCGGGTCGTCGCCCCCGCCCCAGTTTTCGCCATCGCCGCGATAGATGCCGTTATTGTTGAAGACGACGATGCAGACCGGCAGGTCATAGCGGCAGATCGTCTCGACCTCCATGCCGCAGAAGCCGAAGGCGCTGTCCCCCTCAATGGCCAGCACCTGCTTGCCCGTCTCGACCGCTGCCGCGATGGCCGCGCCCATGCCGATGCCCATCACGCCCCAGGTGCCGACGTCGATGCGGTGGCGCGGCTTGTGGATATTGACGATGGAGCGGGCCAGATCGAGGGTATTGGCGCCCTCGTTCACCAGGATCGTGTCGGGGCGGTCGTTGATCGCCTGTTTCAGCACGCCCAGCGCCGAGTGATAGTCCATCGGGTGATTGTTGTTCTGGAGCTTCGTCGACATCTTCTGCATGTTCGCCTCGGCGCGGGTATGCACCTTGTCGAGCCATTCCTCCGGCGGCGCGATTTCGCTCTCGCCCATCGCCGCGAGCAGTTCCGCCGCGCAGGAGCCGACATCGCCGACCAGCGGGGCGGCGATCTCGACGTTGGAGTCCATCTCCTCGCCCGCGATGTCGATCTGCACGAAGCGTTTCGCGCCCGGCTCGCCCCATTGCTTGCCCTTGCCGTGGCTGAGCAGCCAGTTGATCCGCGCGCCCATCATGATGACGACGTCCGATTCCTTCAGCACCATCGACCGGGCGGCGGAGGCGCATTGCGGGTGGGTATCGGGCAGCAGGCCCTTGGCCATCGACATGGGCAGGAACGGATAGCCGGTCTTCTCGACGAAGGCGCGCACCAGATCGTCGGACTGGTCGTAGGCGGCCCCCTTGCCGATCACGATCAGCGGGCGCTCGGCGGTCTTCATCACCTCGATCGCGCGGGCGACGGCTTCCTCGGAGGGGCGTACCTTGGGGGCGGGATCGATGACCTTCACGAGGCTTTTGCGCCCCTCGACCGCATCCACCACCTGCCCCAGCATCGCGCCGGGAATGTCGAGATAGACGCCGCCGGGGCGTCCGCTGACCGCCGACCGGATGGCGCGGGCGACCGCGATGCCGATATCATGCGCGTAGGTCAGCCGGTACGCCGCCTTGCAGAAGGGGCGCGCGATGGCGAGCTGGTCCATCTCCTCGTAGTCGCCCTGCGACAGGTCCACCACCTCGCGCTCGGACGAGCCGGAAATCAGGATCATCGGCCAGCAATTCGTGGTCGCATTGGCCACCGCCGTCAGGCCGTTGAGGAACCCCGGAGCGGAGACGGTCATGCACACGCCCGGCATCTTGGTCAGGAACCCGGCGACCGAGGCGGCATAGCCCGCATGCTGCTCGTGCCGGAAGGAGATGACGCGCATCCCCTGCGCCTGCGCGTAGCGGCCCAGATCGGTGATCGGGATGCCGGGGACGTTGTAGATCGTCTCGATCCCGTTGAGTTTCAGGGCGTCGATCAGCAGGTGGAATCCGTCCGTCTGCTCACCGTCCACCGTGTCGCTCGCACCCTGTTCGGTCGCTGACATCGTCGTCTCTCCCCTGCGCGGCGTTAGCCCGCTTTCATCCTGCGCGGCGTTAGCCCGCGACGTTCTTCCTGGTCGCCCCGTCCAGATCATCCCACGTGTCGCGCACATGGTCGTGCAGGCGCATCGTGTGGTTTCGCACTTCGCGCCCGGCACGGTCCGCATCCCGGGCCTCGACGGCTTCAATGATGCCGATATGATCGGCCACCGAGCGCGAGGAGCGATCCTTCTCCGCCATCGCCTTGCGCCGCACCGCGCGCATGTGCAGGAACAACCCGTCGGCGATCGTCTTCAGCATCGAACACCGGGACAGTTCGAGAATCCGCTGGTGGAAGGCGATGTTGGATTCGGAGTATTCCTCGATATGCGCCCCCGCATCGTCGCTGCCGAAGCGCCCCGCCAGCGCCCGCAGCGACGCGATTTCGGTATCGGTCGCGCGTTCCGTCGCCAGCCGCGCGGCCATGCTTTCGAGCGCGGCCCAGACCGTGATCATCTCCATGATCTCGACGAGGGACTTGCGCAGCACGAACACGCCCTTGCGCGCCCGCACCTCGACGAAGCCGTCCTGTTCCAGCCGCACCAGCGCCTCGCGCACCGGTGTGCGCGAAATCTTCAGCGCATCGGCCAGCGCGCGCTCGTCCAGCCGCAGGTCGGTCGCGGGGTCGTAGACGTTCATGTCGAGAATCGCCTCGCGCAGAACGCCGTAGATGTGGTCGCCGAGGCTGAAGCTGCCATCCACCGGGCGAAGATTGAGCGTGCTCGTCATGGAACCGAATAGCCCTGTTGCGACTCCCTGTCTGTGGTATACCATACGCCACCGCAGGGCATCGTCAATGCCCTTTCGCAACAACTCCGGAGTGTGCCGATGTTCCTGCACGAGGCCCAGGCCAAGGATCTTCTCGCGGCGTACGGCATCCCGCTGCCGGGGGGTCTGGTCGCGCGCACGCCGGACGAGGCGGGTCGTCATGCCGCTGCGCTGGACGGGGCGGTGGCCGTGAAGGCGCTGATCCATGCCGGGGGGCGCGGCCTTGCCGGAGGGGTGCGCTTTGCCGCGACGCCGGAGGAAGCGGTCCTGTGCGCCGAGGACATGCTCGGGCGCGCATTGGTGACCGCCCAGACCCGCAGCCGGGGCGAGGTGGTGGACGAAATCTACATCGAGCGCGCCCTCGATTTCTCGCGCTCGCTGTACCTGTCGATCATCGTCGACCAGCGCCGCGCGGTGCCGACCCTGATCGCGGCGGCGGAAGGGGGAACGGCGTTCGAGCAGAAGGCGACGGATGCGCCGGCCATGGTGCAGAAATATCCGCTCGGCGCGGATGGCAAGCACAACCCGGCGGAACTGGCCGCGTTTCTCGACATGCTGGGCGTGCCGGAGAAAGCCGCCCCCGCCGTGCTGGACGTGGTGGAAGCACTGATCCGCGCCTTCATGGAGAACGACGCGACCCTGATCGAGGTCAACCCGCTGGCCCTGATGGACGATCACACCGCCGTCGCCGTCGATGCCAAGATCGTGCTGGACGGCAATGCCCTGTTCCGCCACCCCGATCTCGCCGCCCTGCGCGACACCGCCCGCACCGACGAGACGGAATTGCTGGCCCAGGCGAACGAGATCAACTTCGTGCGGATGGACGGTGCCATCGGTCTGGTCGTCAACGGGGCGGGGCTGGGGCTGGCGACCCATGACATGGTGATCGAGGCAGGCGGACGCCCGGCCAACTTCATGGATATCCGCACCATGGCCACCGCCGGGCAGATCGCGACCGGTATCGGCATCCTGCTGGACGATCCGGGGGTCCGGGTGCTGCTGGTCAACGTGCATGGCGGCGGGATGACGACCTGCGACCGCATCAGCGACGCCCTGGCTCTGGCCATGCGGACGCGCGACCGCCCGGTCCCGGTCGTCTTCCGCGTGGCGGGCCAGAATGCACAGGCCGCGCGCGAGGCCGTGCGCGCCTTGCCGAATCCCTGCATCATCCCCGATACCATGTCCGAGGCCGTTCGCCGCGCCGTGGCGGAGGCGACCCCGTGACCGCATCGAATGCCGGGAGGCAGCAGCCATGGCGATCCTGATCACCCCAGACGCCCGCATCCTCGTGCAGGGCATGACGGGCCGCGCGGGGACGTTCTATACCCGCCTCGCCATGGAATACGGCACCGGGCAGGCGGGGGGCTACGTCGCGGGGATCACCCCCGGCAAGGGCGGCACGGTGCATCTGGGCCTGCCCGTCTTCGATACCGTGGCCGAAGCGGTCGCCGAGACCGCCCCCACCGCCAGCATCGTCCTCGCCCCCGCGCCCGTCGCCGCGAACGCGATGCTCGAAGCCATCGAAGCGGCGATCCCCACCGTCGTCTGCGTGACCGAGCGTGTCCCCGTGCTCGACATGGTGCGCGTGCGCGATGCCCTGCGGGGCAGCGAGACGGTACTGGTCGGGCCGAACTCGCAGGGCATCCTGATCCCCGGCGCGCGCAAGCTGGGGGTGATGTCCACCGCCGACGCCCTGCCCGGCAGCATCGGCATCGCCGCCCGCTCCGCCTCCCTGACCAGCGAGGTCGTCGCCCGGCTCAGCGCGGCGGGGATGGGGCAGTCCACCACCATCGGCATCGGCGGCGACCCGGTCCACGGCACCGGCTTCGCCCACTGCCTCGCCCTCTTCCGCGACGATCCCGATACCGGGGCCGTCGTGCTGATCGGCGAACTCGGCGGGGTCGAGGAGGAGGAGGCCGCCGATTTCCTCGCCGCCGAACCCTACGGCAAGCCCGTCATCGCCCTGCTCGTGGGCCGACACGCCCCCGATGACCGGCGGATGGGCCATGCGGGGACGGTCTCGGTGCTCGGGTCCGGCTCCATCGCACAGAAGACGGCGCTGCTCGAACTCGCCGGGGTGCGCATGGCCGCGACCCCCGACGATGTGGTTGGCGTTCTCGGGATGGTCGGATCCGGAACCCCGTGATGGCCCGCGAACCCGACGAATGCGGCACCGTATGGCGATCCGCGCAACAAATGGAGCGATGGAAGCACTGCGGCGCACTCATTAACCCTTGCCCCCGCCGCCCGCATCGGGAAAAACGCTTCTACGCCGCATGCAAGGGGAACGCATCATGAGCCGTTACGGGGTAGTCTACGACCGCTGGAGAACCGATCCGGAAGAATTCTGGATGGATGCCGCCAAGGAGATCGACTGGATCGAGCCGCCCTCCTCCGCTCTCGACCGGTCGGGCGACCCGTTCTACCGCTGGTTCGCCGATGCGACCTGCAACACCTGCTGGAACGCCGTCGACCGCCATGTCGAGGCCGGGCGCGGCGACCAGCCCGCCATCATTCACGATTCCCCCATCACCGGCACCAAACGTACCCTGACCTATCGCGAGTTGCAGGGCGAGACGGCGCGACTGGGCGGCGCGCTGCGGGAACTGGGCGTCGAAAAGGGCGACCGCGTCCTGATCTACATGCCCATGATCGCCGAGGCCGCCGTCGCCATGCTCGCCTGCGCCCGGATCGGGGCGGTGCATTCGGTGGTGTTCGGGGGGTTCGCCTCGAACGAACTGGCCGTGCGCATCGACGATTGCACCCCCAGGGTCGTCATCACCGCATCCTGCGGGCTGGAACCGAACCGCACCATCGCCTACATGCCGCTGCTGGACGGGGCCATCGAGATGGCGACCCACAAGCCCGCCGCCTGCATCGTGAAGCAGCGCGCCCAGCTCCCTGCCGACCTGACCGAGGGCCGCGATCACGACTGGGATACGGTGACCGGCGGGGCCGGGGAAGCGCCCTGCGTCGAGGTCGGCGGGGCCGATCCGCTCTACATCCTCTACACCTCCGGCACGACCGGCAAGCCCAAGGGCGTGATTCGCGCCAATGGCGGCCACCTCGTCGCGCTGAACTGGACGATGAAGAACATCTACAACATCGACGCGGGAGACGTGTTCTGGGCCGCGTCGGATGTCGGCTGGGTGGTGGGTCACAGCTACATCGTCTACGCCCCCCTGATCGCCGGATGCACCACCGTCCTGTTCGAGGGGAAACCCGTCGGCACCCCCGATGCGGGCACCTTCTGGCGCGTGATCTCGGAGCATGACGTCAAGGCGCTGTTCACCGCCCCCACGGCCATCCGCGCGATCCGGCAGGTGGACCCGGACGGCGAATTCATCGCGCAATACGACCTCTCCGGTTTCCACACCCTGTTTCTGGCCGGGGAACGCGCCGACCCCGCAACCGTCGAATGGGCCGCCGAGAAGCTGAACGTACCCGTCATAGATCACTGGTGGCAGACGGAAACCGGCTGGACCATCGCGGGCAACCCGTCCGGGATCGATCTGCTGAACGTGCCGGTGGGGTCGGCGGGGGTGGCGATGCCCGGCTACGACATCCGCATTCTCGACGAAGGCGGGCATCCGGTCGAGAACGGTACCCTCGGGGCCATCGCGGTGAAGCTGCCCCTGCCCCCCGGCTCGCTGCCGACCCTGTGGGGTGCCGACGAGCGGTATCTCTCCAGCTACCTCGCCGCCTTTCCCGGCTATTACGAGACGGGGGATGCCGGGATGAAGGACGAGGACGGGTTTCTCAGGATCATGGCCCGCACGGACGACGTCATCAACGTCGCCGCGCACCGCCTTTCGACCGGCGAGATGGAGGAGGCGCTGGCCCGGCATCCGGATGTGGCCGAATGCGCCGTGATCGGCGTGGCCGATGAACTCAAGGGGCAATCCCCCGTCGGCCTCGTCTGCCTCGCCGGCGGCTGCAACCGGCCCCACGAGGAGATCGCCGCCGAATGCGTCGCCCGCATCCGCGAAACCATCGGTCCCGTCGCCGCCTTCAAGAAGGTCGGAATCGTCGCGCGGCTGCCGAAGACTCGTTCCGGCAAGATCCTGCGGGCCACCATGGTCTCCATCGCCGACGACACGCCCTGGAACATGCCCGCCACCATCGACGACACCGCCGTTCTCGACGAGATCACGGTGGCGCTGAAGGCTTTGGGCTATGCGAGGACGGCCTGAGGAAACGTCGCGGGACAAAAGCGAATTTTCGACATCAAACAGCGAAACCCCGCTTGACCCGACTCGCTCCCGCGCCTAGTTTCCGCTGCAAGCCGAGAACGTACCGCCCAGCGGGTTTTCGGACGGTGAGGGCGGGTAGCTCAGTGGTAGAGCAGCTGACTTTTAATCAGCTGGCCGTGGGTTCGATCCCCACCCCGCTCACCAATTATCTCATTGTTTGCCAGATGTAATAGATACACCGACCCCGCGATCAGGTCGCGGGGCGGCAAGAATCGTGATTCATGCGTTCACGATTATCATGCCAGCGGCGGCAATGACTGACCGTTTTCGAGAACATTCCCTGCCCCGGACCCGATCCGGGGTCTGTCGAGGCAAGGTACGTTATGGCAGCAGGCCCCGGCGCTGCATGAGGTGATCGTGGTCCGGGGCAGGAGAAGGGTCGGAACGGTGACCCATCTCCGCCGCAGGTATCGCTCAGCGCGCGAACTTCTTGTACTTGATCCGCTTCGGCTCGACGGAATCCGCGCCCAGACGGCGGATCTTGTCGGCTTCGTAATCCTCGAAATTGCCCTCGAACCACTCGACATGGCTGTCCCCCTCAAAGGCCAGCATATGCGTGCAGATGCGGTCCAGGAACCAGCGATCGTGCGAGATGACCACGGCGCAGCCGGCGAAGTTCAGCAGGGCGTCTTCCAACGCGCGCAGCGTATCGACGTCCAGATCGTTGGTCGGTTCGTCGAGCAGGATGACGTTGCCGCCCTCCTTCAGCAGCTTGGCCAGGTGCACGCGGTTGCGCTCGCCCCCTGACAGCATGTTCATCTTCTTCTGCTGGTCGCCGCCCTTGAAGTTGAACGCGCCGACATAGGCGCGGCTGTTGATCTCGGCATTGCCGAGCTGGATCAGGTCGTTGCCGTCGGAGATCTCCTGCCAGACCGTCTTGTTCGGGTCCAGCGCATCGCGGGACTGGTCGACATAGCCCAGTTGCACCGTATCGCCGAAGGTGACGGAGCCGCTGTCGGGCGTCTCCTGCCCGGTCATCATGCGGAACAGCGTGGTCTTGCCCGCGCCGTTCGGGCCGATCACGCCGACGATGCCGCCGGGGGGCAGGCTGAAGCTGAGATCGCTGATCAGCAGCTTGTCGCCATAGGCCTTCGAGACGTTCTCGACCTCGATCACCTTCTCGCCCAGGCGCGGACCGTTGGGAATGACGATCTGGGACTTGCCGATCTTGTCCCGCTCGCTCTCGTTGACCATGTCGTTATAGGCGTTGAGGCGGGCCTTGGATTTGGCCTGACGCGCCTTGGGCGACTGTCGCACCCATTCCAGTTCGCGGGCCATGGTGTTGCGCTTGCCCTTGTCCTCGCGGTCCTCCTGCTCCAGCCGCTTGGCCTTCTGCTCCATCCAGGAGGAATAGTTGCCCTCCCACGGGATGCCCTTGCCGCGATCCAGTTCGAGGATCCACGACGTGATATTGTCGAGGAAATAGCGGTCGTGGGTGATGAGGAGGACGGCCCCGGCATAGTCCTGCAAGTGCTTCTGCAACCACGCGATCGTCTCGGCGTCCAGATGGTTGGTCGGTTCGTCCAGCAGCAGCATGTCCGGCGCTTCGAGCAGCAGCTTGCACAGCGCGACCCGGCGCTTCTCGCCGCCCGAGAGATTGGCGACATCGGCATCGTCGGGCGGGCAGCGCAGCGCTTCGAGCGCGACGTCGATCTGGCTGTCGAGATCCCAGAGGTTCTGGGCGTCGATCTGGTCCTGGAGCGTGGTCATCTCCTCCATCAGCTCGTCGGTGTAGTTCTCGCCGATCTCCATCGCCACGGCATTGAAGCGGTCGAGCAGGTCCTTCTTCGGCGCGACGCCCTCCATGACGTTCTCGCGCACGGTCTTGCTCTCGTCCAGCTTCGGCTCCTGCGGCAGATAGCCGACGCGGGTGCCCTTGTCGGCCCAGGCCTCGCCGGTGAAATCCTTGTCGATGCCCGCCATGATCTTGAGCAGGGTCGACTTGCCCGCCCCGTTCGACCCGATCACGCCGATCTTGGCCCCGGGATAGAAGAACAGGCGGATGTTCTGGAACACGGGCTTGCCGCCCGGATAGGTCTTCGAGACGCCATCCATGTAATAGACGAATTTTTCGGCCATGTTCTTCGCGCTTTCGGCTGGAGATATGTGTTCGAGCGCGTTCTAGCCGCCACGCGCCGTTAACGCAATTTCCGCGACGGGGGGGCGTGAATCTTTCGGGGCGGAAGGCATCGCGGATCGGGATGCCGCGCTCACGATCGTTCGTCCTTCTTGTGGGAGAGGTACGCCCGATTTCAGCGGCAGACGCAACCCTGTCCCTGAAAGCTCCGTCCCTGAAAGGAAGGCATCATGTCCGCCCCGACCGATACCGCCCCCTGCCCCGCCGCTCCGCAGTGCCGATTCCCTGCTGACATAATGGTGTCAGGAGGGGTATGTCTCGATGCGTTCCGTAAACATCATCAGGGGAGAGAGACCATGCTTGCATATGTCACCGTCGGCATCACCGATATCCACCGGGCCGTGAAGTTCTACGAACCGCTGGTCGCTGAACTGGGCGGCAGCCGGATGATGGGCAGCGAGGAGGAGAACTTCATCGCCTGGGCCGGGCCGAACCATGCCCCCGGTATCGGCATCACCAGACCCTTCGACGGCAAGCCGGCGAGCGCCGGGAACGGCACGATGATCGCCTTGCAGGCGAGCGGGCCGAAGCAGGTGAAGACGCTCCACGATCTGGCCCTCGCCCATGGCGGCACCTGCGAGGGCGAACCCGGGCCGCGCGGGGGTGGCAGCTTCCATGCCGGATATTTCCGCGACCCGGACGGCAACAAGCTGAATGCCTTCTGCATGACCGGGTAACATGGATGCGCCGCGCGGAGAGGCTGTTCAGGCTGGTCAACGAGATGCGCGCCCGGGGGGTCAGCCGGGCGGAGGAGCTGGCTGCCCTGTTCGAGGTCAGCATCCGCACGATCTACCGCGATATCGCCCATCTCCAGGCATCGGGCCTGCCGATCGAGGGGGAGGCGGGCATCGGCTATCTGCTGCGGCCCGGCTTCGACCTGCCCAGCCTCGCCTTCACCTATGATCAGGTCGACGCGCTGGCCGTCGGCCTGTCCTTCGTCGAGAGCACGGGCGATCCGGCGCTGGCCTCGGCGGCCCGGGAGGTGCGCGCGAAGATCCAGGCGAGCATGCCCGACCCGGAGGCCCGGAAACTGGCCGATGCGCCCTATTTCTCGCTGGAACGCACCAACCGCGACCTGCCCCACGCCCAGATGCTGCGCGATGCGATCCGGATGCGCCGGGTCGCGCGGATGATCTACGAGGATGGCGGGGGAAAACGCTCGGAACGGCAGGTGCGCCCGCTGGCGATCTGGAGCTTTACCGACGGCTCGATGTTCGCGGCGTGGTGCGAGTTGCGCCGGGATTTCCGCACCTTCCGCTTCGACCGCATCGCGGGCCTGATCCTGACCGACGACAGGTTCGACGAGGACGAGGCGACGGGCCTGCGCGCCTACATGGACCGGGAGAGATGCGAAGGCCGATCCTGATGGAGAGACGTCTGCGGGAGAAACGTCTGCGGGCAATCCGGGGCGTTCTGCCATCCTGTGCCGAATGGTGTCCCCCGGGGTTGCGGCATTCGATTCCGACGGATCTTCCGAATCCCCGAGACCGATTCGGCAGCGGGACTACATGCCCGGAACGACCGCCGATAGCGAGTTCTCTCGATGTCGGTTCCGCTCCGCGACAGCCCTTCCCGCGTCCGGCATCATTATCGCAGAATTGCGCGGTCAAATCAGGTTGCGCGCCCTATGTCTGACCGGCGGGGATCATCGTTCCCGAGTGGTATGACATGCGGCAGAAGGGACGAGGTTCTTGGGCAAGCTCAATCGACTGACCCGCCTGTTTCACTGGGTCCGGCGCAGCTTCTGGTTGATGCCGATGCTGGGATGCCTGTTCGGAGGCATCCTCGCGATTGCCGCCCATGCCGGGGACGACACGGGGCTGCTGGACGGTCTGACCCTGCCCGGGGACGCGCTGAGTATCGGCGAGGCGACCGTGCGCACCCTGCTCGGCACCATCGCCGGGGCAACGGCGACGATGATGTCGCTGACCTATTCGCTGACGCTGCTGGTCTTCACGCTGGCCGCCGGGCAACTCGGCCCACGGTTGCTCGATTCGTTCTACGACAACCGCGCGAACCAGATCACGATTTCGGTGATGGGGGCCAGCTTCGTCTACATGCTCGTCGGCATGTTCCTGTTGTCCGAGGATCAGGACGCACGGGTGACCGGCATCCTCGCCATCGCGCTGGCCATCGTCGCGCTGGCGACGCTGATCCTGTTCGTGCACGACGTGGCCCAGCGCGTCCTGGTCGACAACGAGATCGCGCGCACGGCAGACCGGTTGCGCCATGCCGTCGCCGGAGCGTTCCGCCTGCCCGACGAGGACCCGCAACCCCCGGCGATCCTGCCCGACCGGGACGCGGGGGCGGCGGTGGTCCTGCACGCCCGCGATACCGGATACCTGCGCTCCATCGATCTCGAAGAACTGGTCAGGGACATGGCCGAACATGACGCGCTGGTCGAGATCGTGGTCGCGCCGGGGGCCTACGTGATCGAGCGGATGCCCGTCGCCCTCGTGCACCGGACCGGATCGGTCGAGGACTGGGACAGGACGCTCGGCGAGCGGCTGGTGCTCGGCCCGTCGCGGTCGTCGGAAGGGGACGTGCTGTTCTCCGTCAACCTGCTGATCGAGATCGCCCTGCGCGCCCTGTCCCCCGGCATCAACGATTCCTTCACCGCCATCAGCGTGATCGACCACCTGTCCGGCGCCTTCGGCGACCTGCTGCACCGCGAACCGTCCTCGCCGCTGTATCTGGACGAGGACGGCACGGTGCGGGTCATGGCCTCCGTGCTGTCGATCGAGGAGATCGTCGATACGGCCCTGCACCCCATCCGCCGCAATGCCGCCGGCAACATGCTGGTCGGCTGCGCCCTGATCGCGGCGATAGAACGGATGATCGCGGTCAGTGCGCCCGAACACGTCCCCATGCTGCGCAGCCATGCCGATCTGGTCGGACGCAGCGCCCTGCCCGCCGACGCGATGGAGGAGGACCGCCGGTACCTCGCCGCCCGCCTCCTCGTGGTATCGCCGGAAACCCCCTGAACAGGACGCCCCGATGGAAGAAATCGACATTCCCGTACCGTTGATGACGCAACTGGCCGAATACGGCCGCGCGTTCTGGACGATGCTGCCGCAGCTTGCCCTGTCGATCTTGGTACTGTGCGTCGTCTGGGCCATCGCGAAGGGCGCGCGCTGGGTCATCGGGCGGGCGCTGAGGCGGGCGCGCTTTCGCCGGTCGCTGATCGAGGTGTTCCAGATGATCGCGGGCACGGGCATCTGGCTGCTCGGCTCGCTGGTCGCGATGACCATCGTGTTCCCGTCGCTGACCCCCGCCAAGGCGCTGACCGCGCTGGGCCTCGGCTCGGTCGCCATCGGGTTCGCGTTCAAGGACGTGTTCGAGAACTTCCTCGCCGGCATCCTCATCCTGCTGCGCGAGCCGTTCAAGCTGGACGACTTCATCGAATGCAGCGATGTCGAGGGCGTGGTGGAGGAGATCACGATCCGCGACACCCATATCCGCCAGACGGACGGGCAACTCGTGGTCATGCCCAATGCGATGCTGTTCAAGAACCCCGTCACCGTGCGCACCAGCCAGAACCTGCGCCGGGCCGAGATCACGGTCGGGGTCGCCTACGATGTCGATGTCGATGCAGCGCGGGACGTGATCCACGCCGCCGTGACCGAGGTGGACATGGTGCGCGACGATGTGCGCGACGTGCAGGTCTTCGCCAGGGAGTTCGGCTCCTCCTCGATCGATTTTCAGGTGACGTGGTGGACGGGGTCGCGCCCGGTCGATATCCGCGCCTCCCGCGATCAGGTGATCTCCTCGATCAAGCGCGCGCTGGACGAGGCGGAGATGGAAATCCCGTTCCCGTACAGGACCTTGACCTTCAAGGACGACGGCAGCGGCAAGGGACGCGAGGCGCTCGCTCCGGGATCGTCGCCGGAGGCTGGCTGAATTCTTCTGAACCATTTCAGCCCGCCGACATTGATACAGCGAAACGGGCATACCGGCCCGCCACCCTGAAGGAGATCAAGATGCCGGACGATATTGTCGAGGAACTCAACGATGTGATCGCCGTCCTCAAGGGGGGTGCGATCTTCTATCGCGATGCCGCGAAGCAGGTCACGGATCCCGTTCTGGTCGAGCTTTTCCGGACCAATGCCGACAAGCGCGACCAGGCGGTCGCGGACCTGTCCACCCATGTGCGCAGCCACGGCGAGACGCCCTCGGAAGGCAGTTGGGCCGAAGCCGCGTATTCGTGGTACACGTCGGCGCTCGGGACCTTCGGCGACAAGGAAGCCACGCTCGTCGCGCAACTCGAAGAGCACGAGGACCGCACGCTCGAAGAACTGCACGACGCCATCGAGGACATCCCCGCCGGCACCCCCGCGCATACCAGCATCATGGCCCACCTGAAGACGTTCAAGGACACCCATGACCAGATGCGGGCGATGAAGAAGGCGGCCTGAACCGACTTCTGCCGAACGTCGACGGTGGCCGGGGTGCCGGGGGTCGGGTCGCATGAAGGGCATCGCCCTCGCCACCGCCCCGATCGCACCCCGGCCGCCGCGATGACGATCCGGTCCGGTGCGGGCGATCGGACCTTGCCCACGCGCCGATTTGCGGGTAAGGACACGCCGCTGTCGTGGTGGCGACGGGCCGGCTTAGACCTGATTCGCGCGGGCGCGAGGGATCATCCCCTCGGCCAGCGCCTTTCGCATATCGGCTCCCCCGAACCATCCGTCATCGTAATTCTTGGGTCAAGACCGCCGGAGACAACCGGCTGGCCGGAAACAGACGTTTTAGGAGCTAAACTGAATGCAAGAAGCACTCGCTGCACCCAGCATGGACGATTTCGAGGCCATGCTCGAAGAGACCATGGCGAACGAGAACCTCTCCGAGGGATCCGTCGTCAAGGGCAAGGTCATCGCCATCGAGAACGGCCAGGCCATCATCGACGTCGGCTTCAAGATGGAAGGCCGTGTCGACATCAAGGAATTCGCCCCCCCGGGCAAACCCGCAGACATCGAAGTCGGCGATGAGGTCGAGGTCTATCTCGACCGCACCGAGAACGCGAAGGGCGAAGCCGTCCTGTCGCGCGACAAGGCCCGCCGCGAGGAGGCGTGGGATCGTCTGGAGAAGGCGTTCGACAAGACCGAGCGCGTCGAGGGCGCGATCTTCGGCCGCGTCAAGGGCGGCTTCACGGTCGATCTCGGCGGTGCCGTGGCGTTCCTGCCCGGCTCCCAGGTCGACGTGCGCCCCGTGCGCGACGTGACCCCGCTGATGAACATCCCGCAGCCGTTCCAGATCCTCAAGATGGACCGCCGCCGGGGCAATATCGTCGTCTCCCGCCGCGCGATCCTCGAAGAGACGCGCGCCGAACAGCGCAGCGAGATCGTGGGCAAGCTCAACGAGGGCGATGTCGTCGAAGGCGTGGTCAAGAACATCACCGATTACGGCGCGTTCGTGGATCTGGGCGGTGTCGACGGCCTGCTGCACGTCACCGACATGGCCTGGCGCCGCGTCAACCACCCGACCGAGATCCTGTCCATCGGCCAGACCGTCCAGGTCCAGGTGGTCAAGGTCAACAAGGATACCCAGCGCATCTCGCTCGGCATGAAGCAGCTTCAGGCCGACCCGTGGGAGGAAGTCTCCGACAAGTACGCGCTCGGCTCCAAGCACAAGGGCCGCGTCACGAACATCACGGACTACGGCGCATTCGTCGAGCTGGAACCCGGTGTCGAGGGCCTTGTCCACGTCTCGGAAATGTCCTGGACCAA
>ENA-ORXT01004200-ORXT01004200.1-marine-metagenome-genome-assembly--contig:-NODE-4200-length-15099-cov-8.037745_pt1 | contig 15099 bp, 15 predicted proteins | sample MGYA00237868_ERZ511482 | MGnify/ENA metagenome assembly ERZ511482 | reverse complement strand
GCGCGGCGAGCGCGGCGGCGCGACGGGGGGTTCGCCGCAGCTGTCGGGGCGCCTCCGCGGGAGGCGCGGTTGTCACGGCGCTGCCGCCGCTGCGGTCGGCGCTGTCGTGGCCTTTTTCCCTGCCGCTGCCGCTGCTGCTGCTGCTGCCGCCGCTGTTCTCCTCAACTTTGGCGCTGTGGGTGGCGTCTCCCCTATTGCTGCTGCTGCTGCTGCGGCCGCCGCTGTGATTGCCGATGCCCACGTCGGTGCTCCCGCAGCTGTCACTGTCGCTGCCACCGTCCATGCCGCTGCAGCCGTTTGCGTCATTTGACCCTAGCTCATCGTCGCCCTCGTCGTCGTCCTCAACGTCTTCTTCATGGTCATCCTCATCGTCCTCGTCATGGTCGGTGGGCTCCTCTTCGGCAGCTTTGGCCGCCCGCCCGACCTCTGCCATGAGGTTGAGGGCGGCCGCCTGGTCCCCCGCGCGGATGTGCCAATACTCTTCGTTGGCCTCGGGCGGCGGCTGGGGCGCCGGCCGCGAGCGGCGGCGGCCGCGGCGGCGGCGGCGGTCGTCGTCGCCGCGCCGCTCAGACACAGACGCGCGGGCGGCGGCGCGCACCGACTCACGGCGGTGGCTCATGGTGGCGGCCGTCCCGGGGGGGGACCGCGCCCCAGGTCCCTCCCCCCCCCCAGCTCGTCGTCGTTCGGCGGGTGGCAGCGAGCCGCCGTCCGTCGTCCGCGTCCGCGGTGGCCCACACCAGTCCTTGGCGGCACGGCGGGCGGTCACGCGCCAACAGCACGCGCGCCGCCGCCACGGCGCCGACGCGCCCGGTGGCAGTGTCGCCGCCTGTCCCCCCCGTCCCCCCCTCCCTCAACTCGTTAAAAAAACAAAAAACCAGAACAGAGGTCCTCCGGTCCCCACCAACCATGCACCGAGGCGGCAACGAGGCGCCTCACGTCGACGGCGGCGGTGCCAGCAATGGGAAAATGCGGCGGCGGTTCGGCCACCGCACGCGCCCGTCGATCGACGAGGGCGCGCACGCAGCGCTGCCAGCGGGAGGGCGCCGCCGCAGGCACCTGCGTGTGCAGTCGTCAGGCAAAGGCGGACGAGCGCGCATCGGGGCGAAAGTTGGGGTGTCGAAAAGCACGCGCCTGGCGCGAGGGGAAACGCTCTCTGATTGGCTGCTGGCGCAGCACACCCGCGACGGAATTCGGGGCGGAATAGTTGCCAGCGGTGGCCGCCGAATGGGGCGAGAGGAGAGCTCTGGGTGACGCGGCGCGTTCCGCGTGGCCGTTGGCGTGCTCGGTGGTGATGACGACTTTACTTTTGTCCTCCGTAGTACATTCTCACGCACAGGTCACCGTCAAGCGGGTGGTGCGTCAGCCGCAAATCCCCCATCGCTGCCGGCGGCGACCGCGGCAGCCGCCTTTGCGGCCGCCTCCGCCTCCCGCAGGTGCGTAATGCCCAACTCCTCATCCTGCTCCGCACTCCGCTCGTACGACGTGACGGTCATTTCTGGGTCGGGGTCGGGCGCGTACACATTTTGGACGTAGCTGTTGCCCGTCGGGTCATCCACAATGAGCGTAAAGTTCGGCACGTCGGCCGACAGCGCGTCGTCGAGACGCCCGAGCCACGCGAGAAACGTTTCGCGAGTCGCAGACGCCGCCGAGTCGCCCATTGCAAACGGGTTTGAGGTGGTTAGCTGCTCCTTGACGGCGACGAGGAGCCCCTCGACGGTCGTGAAGCGGCCACCGAGCGTGCCCGCCGCCAGCTCCAGCTCGAGTTCGGGAATTTCGACCGAGGCGGCTTCGGATTTGAGGACGTCCCGTGACAGGTCCGCGCGGCGGACGACGTGCAGCTTGGTCGTTGTGCCGCGCGGCTCGACGCCGCCACCGGGCTTGACTTCGGTCGACTTGTAGCCGCAGGCGCCGCAGACAAAGGCCATGATGACGACCTCCTTGAAGTGGGGGATGTGGGTGATCTTCATCCGGTTCTCCCCGGGTGCCCCGCAACCGGGGCACGCTTCACGGAAGGAAAGCACCTCGTCGTGAGCAAAGTCAGAGGCGGAGGCCGTGGCGGCGGCGAGGACGGCCGCCGTGCCCCCGGCGGGCGGAGCATCGGCCAGGGCAGCGGGTGCCCCATTCGTGCCCGCGGCGGTGCCGTCCGACGCCGGCGCCGCCTCCCCCTCCTCCGCGTATTCCGCCACCGACGGCAGACGGCCGGTGGCGGCTTCCACCTCACCGACTGGCGGCTCCCCCTCCCCCCCCACCGCGTTGGCGGCGCTCAAGCCGAGCGCCGCCGACTCCTCCGCCGTCCGAACAAAGTGGCGGGTGCGCAGCCGCGAGTCCCGCCGCCCCGGCACCTCGGCCTCCACGTGGCTGTTCCCACTCGGATCCCGCACGTTGAGCGTAAACGCGTCGACGCCGACGCGCGCGGCGGCGAGGCGGCCGAGAAAAGCGTCGACGGCCGCCGCTTGCGTTGGGTCCGCCTCGCGGCGCTCGGCTTGGTGGAAGGTTAGGCCCTCGGCCACGTCCCCGAGGATGCCCTCGACGGTCGTCAGGCGGCCGCGCGACGCGGGCGGCACCGTCAACTCCAGCTCCGGCACCGCCACGGTCGCCGTGTCGGAGAGCAGCACGGAGCGCTGGAGGTCGGCCGCCGCCGACGCGGTCAGCGTCAGGTCAATGCCCTGCGGCGCAATAGCGCCGCCGGGCTGCACCTCTGAGGAGCGGTAGTGGCAGTGGGGGCACGAAAAGCTCATCAGCACAACGTCCTTGTAAAACGGAATAGACGTTAGCAGCAGCCGCGTGACGCCCTGCTGGTGGCAGTTCATGCACAGGGACTCCACTTCGGTCGGCGCCGAGTCGCCGGCGGCGGTCGACAGGGAGGGGAAGAGCGTGTCGGCGGGGGCGGGGGCGGGGGCGTCGCCTTCAGCGCCAGTGGGGGAGGTGAGGATGTCTCCAGAGGGGGTGCAAGAGTCACCGGTGCCGGCGGGCGTCTCGCACCCGCCTTTGACCGAGAGGTTGGCCAGGGGGCGCTCGAGGACCGCCGCCGCGCCGCCGTCATTGTCGGCCACAGCTGCCATACCGGCCATCGATGGCGGCTCGTGGGCGGAAGGTAGGGAAGCAGGTCCAAGGAAGCACGGCGACGACAGCAGGAAGGAAGACGTCAGTGTATGGCTACCAAGCGGGGCTGCGGCGGCGGCACCGGCACGTACGGCTCCACTGCTCTTGCGCGTCGGCCGTTGCGCTCCGACGCGGCAAGCGGCACCGTCGGCGACGCACACGAAGTCGTCACGGTGAATTAGTACGGTCAATTCCCAACGCGGGCCGTGCATTTGAGCTTCCAGAACCTTCGACTGGGCGCAGGGTTGTCAGCGTTTGGTTTGGTTTGCCAAACATAAACAGAACTCAACCTGATTCACTTGAACGCTGGAGCGTTCAGGTTGAACGCAACATGTCAAAGGCCGTACTTGTTCCGCGTAATACATAGTGTGCCACGTTTAATGTAGTTGAGATTGTGCTTAGGGAAGTCGGGTTGTCTGACTCGAGCTCCATCGGGCTTAACTCGCCAAGCCGATGTAGCGTGTGCATAGCAGGCCTGCTGCAGTGGCGGCGACAGAGCCCTGCTTGCCTGCCCCACCACCGCGACACAATCCAAAGGACTGGAACGAGCCGACGCCGGGGCGACGACGTTGACGACCGCCTGGGCCTCTGCGCAGTAACGGAGACGGGGGGAACAAACAGAGAGGACCAAACACCGATACGTTTAGACGGGGCGTTGAGGGCGAGTGGATGCCGCGTTGTCCGAGAAGCACCTTGCTGCACTCTACGCAATCCTGGGTGCGACTACGACCCATCCATCCTCCAGCCACAAAGGCCACGATTCACGCACACGATGACAGCAGATGAATCGGTCTACGTACTCAGCGCCGAGGGTGTTACACAGCCGATTGGCAACAGTTGACATGAAGGAGGGTCTGGAAGCAGAACTCTCAGCGCGACTGACCTGCAGGGGGTATGGGAACGAGGCAGTCAGAGCGGCCGCACAGCCCTGAACGACCTGGCTGATCAACTTGAAGTGGTCAACGAAAGCTCCTGTCTGCCCGGGCAATTAATCATAAATAGAACCAAGTCGTTTGTCGTTCGGTTTGGTTCGTTTCTTGAAATCAACCTGATTCATCGAACCATCTATAGATTCAACATGAACTTACAACCCTGCCTTGGGGGGGGGGTGTATGATAACCACCCCCCCTCCTCAAGACATCATTGGCCGGTGTCACAGTACACGCACGTCTTAAAACGCGAATAATCGCTGGTGTACTAGTTCCGAAGAACACAGTGGGGAAACGAGGCAAGTAACCCTGCGAATATGTGTACTGGGCCCATTTCACCTCAATCTGAAATGCGGCGCGCTGTACTGGCCAGTCGCCCAAGTACAGTGGTACACTACTCCGACGATCCGCCATCCAAGACAAGTCTGATTGTCGGATTGGACCAGGTAATTTCCAAATACGATTTGCAGGACGACTGAAGCGGATTGGGAAGATATTGCTGATCCCCAAGTTTGGCCTGGTGGACTGAGACTGACTTGCGGACCGACTTTTTTCACAAATCAGATACGCCTCTGGGACTGAATTGGTGCTCCTGATTGCTTACATCTGCCCATACAGCCTGGGAATCGACATCAGCTTCTCTTCTTTTCTGCACTTCTGGCCAGGAGAGAGTAGAAAATCTCAAGATCTCGCGTGGGCAGCTTGCTCTCTACCAAGAAAAGCGGATCAAGCGGCAACAAACAGTGAGTTCTGCTCGATGCAAGGTCCTAGAACTTAATGCGGGCTTTCTATTGGCTTGGATGCCTTCTTACTGTCGTTTTCAGCCAATAGAGTGCTCTTATTCAGAGTCAGTCTCTGTCTCTGTTCCGCAGGACAAAATTCGGGGATCAGCAATACATCTCCTTTGGAGTCGTAAACAATATGAGTGTCCCAGCAATCCTGGGAACTTCCTTTTTAGATGTCGCAACCAAGAACATTGCAACTCAGCAGCAATATGCGGAACTCCTCAACGGCAACAAGGTGCCGATCAAGAGAAGGGGAGCCCCCAGGGGGCGCCCCGATACCTCTATCTCAGTGGTCTGTGCTTGCCCCGAGGCAGCTTCGGCTCAGCTGAAGCCGGCCCGAAAGACCTGGGTTCAACCCGGGACAATCGCTCGTGTTCCCGTAAGGAGTACCTGAATGGGGCATGAACTCGTGAAAGGGTGACCCGCCTTCTACCATGAGCATGGCATACAAGTCGCCCATGGCCCCGCCATCATGATGGAGAATGAGCCAGTAATCATTGAGGTTATTCACCTGGGTGTCACGCCGGTACGGTTAACGACAGATACGACCATCGGGTATATCGACGCCCATGAGGGGCCGACCTGCGAGGTCTCGGAGAGCGAGCTCAAAGAGCTCGCTACGCCACCGAAGGGGGTAGAGGAGCCTCCTCTCCTTGAGTTAAACGGTTCGTCGGTGCCGACGGAGTGGTCGGGGGCCGTGAAGGCCCTCCTACACAAGCATTTCTCTCTATGAAAGGGGAAGCTTGGCTTGAGTCCGAGGTGTGGAACACCGGATCCGACTGAAACCCGGGGCTGTTCCTGTGAGACAGCACCCCTATAAGGCCGGGCCTATGGCCCGGGAGAGAGAAAAAGCGGAATTCGAGCGTATGCGCTCGATGGAAGTGATTGAACCCGCAAGCGGGGAATGGGCTAGCTCCGTCGTAGTGGTGCCAAAGCCGGATGGCTCGGTACACTTCTGTATCGATTACAGAAAGCTCAACTTGATGACTATAAAGGATTCTTACCGCATCCCACGGATGTATGAGTGTATAGACTCCTTGGGGGACGCCAGGGTGTTCTCTACCCCGAGGGTCTCCCCCATGAGTTGGCTGCCTTGCAGCCCAACTATCCGGGGATTCCGCGCGGCTATGCCGCGCGGTACTTCCACGGAGGCCAACCACGCCGGCGTGATGGGGTAGAGCACCTGGCGGCGTGCCACCGAAATGTCCCGCAGCTCGCGCTGCTCACAGAGCGCGAGGATACTCTTTTAGCTGCGGCGGAACCACTCCCCCAAGACCGCCGGCATAAAGAAGCTGGGGTCTGTCGCCTCCAATATACGGGGCGAACCTGAGTAGCACTCCCACGAGTAATAGGGCGCGTTACCCACCTCGGGAGGAAGCTCCCTGCTCGCCAAGTGGTTTAAGACCTGGCAAACCTGCCAATTCTCCTTCCGCTGGAGGAAGGGAAAGTCCGTACCCGTCCCCTCGGGGACGGCATAGAGCGTCTCATAGAGCGCCCAGATGCTCGTCCAGACGTGGGTCATCCGACGGCTATCGATCGTCGCGTACCGCTGCTCGTCGAGCGAGAGACCGGGGGGTTCCCAGGGGAACCGCCGAAACTTTTCGACCACGACGGCCGGTGCCGGCCACGAGGCCGACAGGAAGTTGGCCAGAGTGAGGTCAATCTCTTACTCCGGGCCGAGCACATCACCCGAACCGCCCTGTCGGGTATCGACCGCCACGGCGGCCGCTGAGTCGGCCTCACCGGCCGACGCCATCGGATCTCGTAAAGCGTGGACCCGGAAAGAAGGGGTGGGCCCCACCCAAGGGGGAGCACAGGGACGTCTGGGACGCGGGACACGGCCCGGACTCTCGCTGTGAGCGCTGTTCCCAACACGTGACGACCCGGACACCTACGGGCGCCCCGGCACGCCGGAACACCGTTCAGCGGTGACCGTCTTATGCGCCCCGACTCGGGGCCTCTCTCTCGCGTCCGAGTGTTCCCGTGCGATAGACCTCTTGATGGGGGTGTCCCAAAGCACACCCCCAAGGGGGTGATGGGGCCTTCCCCCGGGGTCTGTCAAAGGCGGTGACAAACCGCCCTCGGGCCTGCGAGACGCGGGCCCTGAGGTGGGGGATATGTGGGGGAGCCCTCTGGACTCGTATGACACGGCCCCCCAGCCGAGGCCGGAGGGCGTAGGTCGCGAGCTTTCACGTAGCGCTTCCCAAAGGGGGGTGACGTGTGGCGCCCCTTCGGGTGGGTGCTCAGGGTGGCCCCCGACCACACCCGTAACACCCCCCCCGAGGGGGGTGAACGAAGGAGCATCGCCTGATCAGGCCTCCCTGAAGGGCCTGACACGCAGGGAAGGGGCGCCAGCCCCTTCGATCTGGGCCCCCTGGAGGGGCCGAGAAGCGTTTGGGAGCTTCTCCATCCGGGGCGGGACCAGAAGCCGAGATCAGATCTCGGCCAACGAAGATATTCCCCAGGGACTTCCATCGGAGAATTGGAAAATCCTGGGTCTAAGTCCCTTGGCATTGAGAGGGACCTGCAAGTCCAGGCTGACCCAAAACTCTTTGGGCCACATATCTCTTCCAGTGGAAGAGTGTAACTTTATCCGTGGCAGGGGCCACCGGAGGCCCCTGTTCCAGGACCGTGGCCCTCTGGGCACCGGTCCCCCCCATGACCGTTCTCGTGGGCAGGGTTCGTGTGCGCGTTTTGCTTCTTCTGAGGGTATATGAGTGTGAGTTCCTGGGTCGACCTGCTTTAATGAATAAATCAGCGTTGCGTTTGCGTTTGTTCCGGCGTTCTGGTGCGCTTCGCGCCCTGTGATCCAGGCGTTCGTGTTCTTTCTCCTTTGTGTCGCTCCGCATCCGGCGCCGGGGTTTCTGACGGGGTCGTACCCGGTCGGCTTTGAGGGCAGAAACCACTACGAGTATCTGATCCATCTGACCACCCGTCCATCGCGGCATCGTCCATATCAGCAGCGGGGTGTGGGGGAGGCGCCTGCACGGGTGCGCCCGAGCCCGTCTCTCTATCCAACACAGTCAGAAGCTCGTGCTCGGCGTCCGGGCGGCAGTAGGGACCTAGCACGTCCGGGCGTCGCAGCTGTGAGGTGCTGAAGATGAGATATGATTGCGTGTACACCCGCTCGTTGGTTACGCAGTTGCGCCTGGTCGTTCAGATCCCCTTGAGTGTCTTAAAAATTGTCTCCCCGTCAGCGGCCGACGACGGTATCGCCAACAGCCGAGCTGCTACGGGCTGCAGTGCGCGAAACGGACAACCCCACAGGCGCCACCACAAGAAGTGGTGCAGGTTGCGCTCGCTCGGAAGCGCGCCATGCGCCGTGTCAATGGCCGTAAAGCCCGCCATGTCTGCCAACAGGGCTGTCCTTGCAGACACGTCCCCTCCGCAAAGGCTGTCGACGGCAGCATCCCGCATGTCGGCCAGGGCCTGGCCACCCCACCGGAGCAACAATAACCGGCCGCGCACGGGGCGCCAGAAAGGGTCCAAAAAACGAAGGCCAACACCACTATAGGGTCCGAGAATGGCGTGAACGTCCTCTCGAGAGCTCGTTGCAGCAGCTGGCGCTCCGCCACCGAAATACCCGTGAATTTATGGGCCAATGCGGCCCGCAGGCACGCAAGCACTCCCGTGTAGGAAGACAGGGGTGCTGAGTCGGCCTCAAGATGCTCCACGACCCGTGCAAGAAAGCACAGGAAGGGAGAGGCCCGTCGGATTGCATCAGCTGCCGCAGTGAAGTTGGCAGCTGCTGCTACCGGCGCAGGCACAAGGATGGGGGCCGCAGAGTGGGCTTTTGTAGCAGGGCACGCTGAAGGGCCGGAAGGGTGGCGCCCACGGACGCAATGGTCGCCCCCTCGTCGGCCCCACAGGTCCGAATGTAAGAGCGGAGGGCGCCCACCTCGGCCCTCCCGCCCGCCAACATCTTGCGCACCGCTCGCAATAGCGACCTGGCACGGGAGGAGCGCTTGAAGAAGACGGTGATGATGAGCGACTCGCGTAGCGCAAGCGCGCAGACCGTTGCGCGCGCAGCATCAGTCGCAACGAGATTTGCTGCCTGAGCAGCGCACCCAAAGGCAAAAAGGAACCGTCCCCGGTCCACCGCACGCGTGCGCAAGGCCACCATCATGTATGTCGAGTCCGTGCACAGAGCCAGCACCCGACTACTGGAAAACAGCGGCAGGGGGCTTGCAGCACCGGCCAGCTCCGCAGATGAGGAGGTGGCCACGCCTCTCAGCAGTGGACCAATCAAATCCGCGTCGAGGCGTTCCAGGAGGGTGTCAGCCGTCCCAGCCTCCACCCCCAGCCGGAAGATGCCAACCAGGATTAGTCGGGGGGTATACACCATAATATTGTATACCCCAGAGCCATTCTCGTCCGTCATCTCGTCCAGCAATGCGAAGAGGGCATCGCAGCCAATCATAATTGCCGCCGCAGCGCCATCCGACGCGCTCACCGAAACCGGCAGGTGCGTCCGCGCCACAATGTTTCGGCTGCCTGGTCCGTCAAACCGGTCACCGGAGATGAGCCGTAGCACGGAGCGCCACGCGTCTGTATCAAACGCGGAGAATGCAAAGCCAGACTCCAACTGAACTTGCGCAAATAGCTGCCGCCAAAGCGTCCGCGTTGCCGACATCAGCGCGGGAAGGGAGCAATCACAGTCAGGGGAGCCAGCATCAGTGTCGCCGTCCCTACGAGGCAACAAATTGTCCAGCATACCGGGGAAGCACTCTACCGCCAGCGCGCACGACATGAGATGGCGCCGAGCGCTCGACGCATTCTTGGAGACGTCCTTGCACGTGCAAGATGCCGCCTTGCAGGACATCGTGGTATCGTTGACGTCAATGTACTCCCACACAGGGAAGGCCGATGCAGGCCGAACAGGCGAGGTCATGGCGGGTGGGGGGGGGGAAGACGGGATGGTGGGGGTACAGTAGGAGGCGGGTAGGAGGAGAAGCAAGCGGAAGAGGGACGAACGGGGTGGAGGAAGATGGGTGGGGGAATGCTGTTGAGATAGGCACTGGGCCTCCTGCAGCGTCGACCCTGCGCAAACAACAGCAACAGGGGGGGGTGGCCAGGGCTTCTGTTCAGCCGCATGCGCGTTCTGGTTCGCTGCTGGGGACGCTTCTGAGCCTCTCAGTCGCTGCACCAGGCCGGGTTGAGGTGCTGAGCGAGCCACGTATTCGCCATCTTGACCATGATCACAGTGCAAAGGAAAGTGCAGAAACCCCGCATATTGCAAGCTGTGACGTGCAACGGTAATTTCCATGAAATTTCCATACTTGGCGTGCAATCGTGCATCTCTACACTTTGCCTTGCAAACACAGCGCATCCCCGCCCGGTTGGCTCGCCGCAACCCCCACCCCTCCCGCTCTGCCGCAAACATCGGGTGCGGCCGGGCCGCCAGCCACGCCGGACGGCGGCGTCGCAACCTGCACCATCGCCTAGGGCTGTCCACCACCCCCGCGACACCCCCCCCCTCCCCTCCACGCAGAGGCCGCGCGGATGGCAACAGGAAGTATTGGCGGGCGGCGAGGAGGGCGACGCGGGAGCTCCCCACCGCCCGCCGCTCGCTCGGCAGCGACAGTACATGGCACAGCGGCTCGCTCAGCCGCCCACGCGCCCGCAAGGGGGGCGCGGCCGACCCGACCATCGGGCCCCAATGGGAGACATGCGCTGATGACCACGGCCACGCACGGGCATCCCCCCCCCTCCCCCTCATTCCAAGACTCCCTACCCCGCACCCCGTCACTCCACTCTGTTTCTGCCGCCGGCCGCCGCGCGCGCGAAGACGACCGCATGCACCAGGCGTCCGTCGTCCGCCTTCGGCCACGGCGGCGGCCAATGCCAGTGATGGCCTCGCGAGCGCCGCCCGCTCTGGGTGCTTGCTGCGGCCGCACCCGCTCGAGCGGTGGCCACCACACCCGTACCTGCGCCGACTGCGGCAAGCTTCCCACCCGTGTCTGCACCGCCGCGGTCGCGACCGCAGCATATGGCGCCATGTAGCGTGGCGCCAGTTGACGAAGCTCAGTCGGCGGCGGCGGCGGCTCCAGTACTGTGTGTCGCCCGCGTTCACGTGGTGGCCGTCTGTCGGCCGCCTCGCAGTGGCCCGCGCGGCGGCCGCATGGGCCGGAGGCGTCGTCAGGCGGCGCCTGGAAAGCGCAGTCACGGCGGGGGCGGCGAGTGGCTTGCCATCCATGGCAGCATGATGCTCCACTCCTCTACGCACGCAAACAGAACTTTCATGAACCATCTTCACATACTTGGAATGTCACCAATTCCATGCCGTCGGTGCACTCGCGGACACGGGGCAGTCCGGCGGGTGCTTCCGCACCACAAACAAACGAGCTGAGCTTCTCGCGGGTGGCCAGCTGGTAGTATTTGTCGGTCCTGAGGAACCAAGAGGCAATCTCTGCGTTGGGGAAGGGGGGGCGGCGGTGTCGGGGGAGAGACGGGAGGGGAGGGGGGCCGGTACGCAGGGGCCTTGAGGCCCCGCGATGGGGAGGGCGGGGGGGGCGGCGCAACTGCCCCCCCACAAGCCCAGAGAGCTGAAAGCATGTCAATACCCTCCAGGAAGGCCGCTGAGGGCCTGCGCGTGGCGTGGTCAACCATAGCGCCGGTTCTGTGAGCGCCCGTTGCAAGGTGAGAGTACGCTACGAATGTGTAGATACTCGCGCCGAGACCCTACTTATTCTCGAGCGAGCATGCCCCCGAGTTCTCTCAAGACTAAGGAGACGCTTCTGAGTCCGTTTCTGTTGTCAGAATGAGCACAAGAGGGCCCAGAAGAACAAGAGAAGCGGTGTACCAAAATCGCATCATTTGATGCGATTCGCGATCTGTCTGCAGAATAGACACTAGACGGCGGCAACGGCGACCTATCGTCGGCGTATTGGTGGCGACCCGCGGCGTCGGCATCGACTGCTCGTCGGTCGCCATGCCCCCAGGTGGAGGTGCCGCCGCCTCCGCCGTGGCAGCCGCTACCGCCGCCACCACCACCGCCGGCAGCCGCGCGGCCGGCGGCCGCCGGTGCGCGCCTCCGTATTCGACGAGGGCGCTCGCGGCGGCCGGCGTGCCACGAGATGGAGCTGTCGCCCCCGCTGCGGTCACGGCTGCCGCCGCCGCCATGGCCGCCGGCGGCAGCCGCGCCAACCGGCACGTGGCAGCGGGCGCGCCGCCGCGGGGTCGCCGATGACGGTTGCGCGTGGCGCGCAGGGTGGCGCTTGTCACCAGCAGATATGTCCGGCGGGCGCGTTCTCGTTGCGTGATCGACAATGTCATTTGACTGACATGGTTGGTCGCGTGTCAGTCATTGATTCGCACACAGTTGGATCAATAATTCTGTATCCGCCAAATAGTACTGACAGATATGCTCAAAATCAGTGGTAAATCATTTGCGCTGATTATGCCTGAAACAGGACAAAACGGTTAGCTATGCGACTGCGTGGGTGTCACCTTGTATCCACCGTATGACTTTCTTTGCAGCCCCCCTGGGCAATTTCTTGGCGACACAGCTCGCGCCTGTGTCGCCTCGAAGATACCAAGAAGTAACCCGAAAAAGCGAGTGGGCAGGCAATGGCGCTGTTGATGGCACGGCGGCGGCGGAGGCAGTCGTCGTCACGCCGTGCTCATGAGCGCCCTCTGGCAGCGAGACAGTCGATGCAATCGCATTGGCGCAAAGAGGCCGTCGAATTCATGTGTCAGGTCGCGAGGACGCCGCGACACGGGAGTGCGAACTGATCTGTAGCGTTGCTGACAAAAGTGGTCCCCGTTCCCATAATTGAAGAGTCTGATCGTAAGGGCGCGAAGGACGCACCGAAGGCGCGCGTCCCCGTTGCACCGCATGCGCTCCCAGGTGCCTGTCCAGTGTCGACGCGTCGTCTGCTGCCAGCGGTCTCTGCCGCCCCTGCCAGTTGCCACAGACGAAATCAAGGCCTCGGCGTGGGCGCAGCTAGGGGGCTTCACGCGGGGAGCAGCGACGGTTGCTGTTCAACGCCTTCCCGAGCCCCCCACTTGGCCTGTTGCAACAGGTCTTGCCATCGAGTCGCTTTGTTCGACCGGTTCGCACTGTCTGTGTGGGTCCACGTGGGCGCTCTCGAGAGTCTCCACGCCTAGTTCAGTCGGCTCTTCTACGTCTGAGCATTACATCAGCACTCGAAAAGCCCAGCTGTGACGTGCTAAAGTTCTAGTGGTCGAGATGCAATTGAGCCGCGTTACATTATTTTTCACGGGTCCCCATTTTTTTTCCCTCTTCGATGGCCTCTCTGGGAGGGTTGACCGACCCCCCACAATTGTCTGTGATCCAAACATGGTCTGAGACGGCGGCGAATCACGATTTGTTCACGCCTGGTCAATACTGAAGCACGCAGGCGTACGAGCACCGTTCCCTTGATAGTACTGCTCTTCGTCTCGGAGACCGCGGGCTTGCCGCAGTGGGGCGCAAAAACAGCGGATGCCAGTCAAGCTGGGATGTAGGCCATCAAATCATACCGCTGAACAGTGGATGCTGATGGGACGGGAGTGGGGAAGTGGGGTGGCGGGAGGGATCATGCGCTTGGGACATGCAAAAAGTCTTGGGAGAAGAGGGGCGTTCACCCTTCCCCCCACCCCCCTGTTGGGTCAAGTCGGTCGGCCCTCCTATGGTCCAACCTTCAAATCGCAGCCACGTTCAGGTCCTACAACCTCCTGTACCCCCGGCAATAAGTACGGGGGGGGAGGTGTGGACCATGCGGCGCACCTTAATGGAAGCTCCCCCTCCACTTCCGGAGACACAGACGGTGTGGTGAGCCAGAGTGCGCCATCAGAAAGTGGTTCTGACCACTTCCGCGGCTCTGACGTGTCCTTTTTGAGCAAAAGCCGCGTGGTCCGGAACTCAGGTCCTGCCTCGTGCCCCTCGCCCCATCCCCGTCGGCCACGCCCGTGTTCTTCGTTTTTTTGGGACTGCGCCTCGGTTTCTTTCTCGTGGAGTTGTCATCTACTGCTGCTTGAGAAGCTCAACAGGAGACGACACGCGACAACTGAGCGACAACAAAGCTCACTGGGGTCGCCCTCATGGATACACAATGTTCATGGCCAGACTGCAGTCATGCCGTGAACAGTCCGAGGAACGACGCCGCAGCTCGACCACCCGAGCTGGGATGGTGAGGATGCGGGTGGGGTGGTCCAGATGGGGTGGTCCTACCCCAGCTGGGATGGTCGGGATGCGACTTCGTTCCTCGCTGACTTTCCTGGGAGCCATTCGAATGTTCATTGCTGCACCTACCCTTGAAGGCCATTGAAAGAGGTCATGTCGCTCTCCACGTTTCCAGACCCCTTGAAAGATGGGCGCCCGCTCTGAAAGGTGACTGTTTGAGCTGACAGAAACTCAAGTGACCAATGAGCTATCGTATTTGAGGAGCAACTCAACCGGGAGCCACAATTCTATTAAAAACAAAGAAGAGCCGATGCACCCATTGCTAACTAAATAGGCGCGTCTCCTGGCCGATGACCTCAATGTCTTGGGTCGTGCTGTATTTGCTGGCTGCCTGAGACGAGGAGGGCATTTTACAACCCACCGCTTGCGTAGCTGTGAGGCTCTATGGCACCGTACGCACGGTTCGTACTGCAGCCCCGCACCGAGCTACTCACGCGTCCAGCGACGCTATACGTGCGAAATCGTCTCTTGCTACCCCTTTCTCTTTGCTTCGCCTTGTTCTATTGGGGATGGACGCCCCCACCGAGATACATGCCCGATGGCCAAGACACGGGCTGCATCAACGTCTCCGGTGGCCTCCCTCCCCCCGCCCGACGCACTCACTTCGTGCGCTCCTGTTGCTTATGACAATGGCGGTGGTGGCAATTCCGGGCCCCCCAACCTACAGTGGCTTCTTCCCAGTGGGGCACCTGCCACGGACGGCGGCCAGCAGCCACGCAGCGGCACGGTCGCGGCGCGGCGCCGTCGCTGCGCAAGCAACGGGCGGTACCACCGCCCCACATGACACATTCCAACCCATCCGCTCTCTTCATGAACTGACCGCGACCGGCAGCGAGACGAGCGTCAGCGCTATGGCACTCGGCGGCGACGGCAGCATCTATGTCACCGGCGTTATATTGCCAGACGGCCGCGAGTCGCCGCGCGGCGCGGCGAGCGGCCCCCGGGCGGCCGCCACTGTCGCCGTCTCCATCGCCGACGATGGCGTCCGTCGCCGTGGCGTGGCACAGTCACCGCCGTCACCCCCCCCCCCCCCCCCCCCCCCCCCCCCTCCCCCCCCCCCCCCCCCCCCCCCCCCCCCCCCCCCCCCCCCCCCCCC
>ENA-ORXT01004197-ORXT01004197.1-marine-metagenome-genome-assembly--contig:-NODE-4197-length-15106-cov-10.846297_pt1 | contig 15106 bp, 13 predicted proteins | sample MGYA00237868_ERZ511482 | MGnify/ENA metagenome assembly ERZ511482 | reverse complement strand
GATCGGAAGAGCACACGTCTGAACTCCAGTCACGTTTCGAACTCGTATGCCGTCTTCTGCTTGAAAAAAAAAAATTATCAGACTACTTATATGGTAAATAATTACAACTAAACAATATAAAAACTTATGACAAGTGCTTTCGATGATTTAAAATTTAGTAATGGTCTAAAAGTCAAAAATCGTTTTATGTTGGCGCCAATGACTAATTCGCAAAGTCATACAGATGGTCGCCTATCTGATGATGAGCTTAATTGGCTAAAAAAACGCGCTGAAGGTGCTTTTGGAATCATTATGACTTGTGCAACCAATGTTCAAGCCAATGGTCAAGGGTTTGCTGGACAATTGGGCATCTTTAATGATTCGCACAATGAAGGACACAAAAAATTGACCAATGCCATTCGGGCAAAGGGCAGCATTTCGATTTCACAATTGTTTCATGGCGGAATGCGAGCAAAACCAGAACTTATTGGAGAAACGCCCATTTGCCCATCTGAAAACCCAAGTAAAGGCGCTCGAGCGATGACCCTTGCAGAAGTGCATGAGCTGAGAAATAATTTTATTCTAGCTGCTGAAAGGGCAAAAAAATGTGGATATGATGGTGTTGAAATTCACGGCGCACATGGATATATTATTGCTCAATTTATAAGCCCTACAATCAATTTGCGCAAAGATGAATATGGCGGATCACTAGAGAACAGAACAAGATTGTTGTTTGAGATAATTGATGGCATACACAAACAATGTGGTAAAGACTTTTTGTTGGGCGTTAGACTTTCGCCAGAGCGATTCGGAATGAAATTGTCTGAGGTCATAACGACTTATAAAAAACTAATTGAGCATGGTAAAATTCATTTTTTAGACATCTCTTTATGGGACTGTTTTAAAATGCCTGAAGACGAAGAACATCAAGATAAATCATTGCTGCATTGTTTTTCTAAAATTGATCGTAAAAACATAACATTAACCGTTGCAGGTAATATTAGATCGGCAAAAGATGTAAAACAGATAATGAAGGAAGGAGTTGATTTTGTTACGATTGGAAGAGCTGCAATCTTGCACCATGATTTTCCATTACAAGTTCAAAAAGATCCAAATTTCGAACATATAAGCTTACCTGTTACAAAGGAATATCTTAAACAAGAAGGATTGGGTGATGCCTTCGTTGACTATATGAAAAATTGGGAGGGATTTGTTAAATAAAATAGGGATTTCGGGACTTGGGGATATCGAGACTTTACTTCGGTATAAGAATGACTATTAAAGTCCCGAAATCACGACATCTCTTAGTCCCGAAATCTCATTAAATAGATTAATTTCAAGTTGACATATACGCAATTATTAAGAAAGTAAGCACACCAATAATAGTCGTAAATATTCCTGTCCCCCTAGATTTTATCCATCCCGAAAAAGAAAGAAGGGCCGATAATGCCATGACACCCAAAGCCAAGGATAAACCACCTATAATTCTATGTCTTGTAAAATCGCTTTCTGTAAATCCAATAGGATAATCTTTTGAACTCATTAGTAAGATGCTGGTCCAAGCAAAGACAGAAACCAAGAAACACGCTGCTGAAACAATCGCTGCTTTGAAGGTATAGTCTACAAAACGATTCTTTGTTTCTTTGACCATTAAACTGGCAGCAACCGTAATAGAGAATCCACTCAATAATGAACTGATCAAGATGGTTTGATCCGCTAATGTAAGTAGTCTGACAAAAATAAGTTGACAATTAACTGCCAATTATTTTGAGTGCCTTATGAGGCGTTATTTTACCGCATAGCCTTAGCTACGTGGAAAAATCACAACAATTAAGTCACCAAAAGAATGACAGAGAATTGTTAAGTTATTTTTGTCAGACTACTTATACCAATATTCAAAAGAGATGTCCATTCTTTAAATATTAAATGACCATTATTTTTTTAGTATAGGATTTTACTCCAATAATATACGTAATAAAATAAATACCCTTTCCATAATCAGAAATATTGATTGGACGCTCGGGGTCTAACTCTTTGTTAGAATATACAATTTCTCCAATGGCGTTATAAATTTTTATTGAATTGATTTGATTCTTTGTATCAATATTAAACACACCAGAGGATGGATTGGGATAAACATTGATCTCGTCCAAACTGTTTTCCAAATTATTGAGACCCAAAACAGGAGGATTTTCACTGAATGCTATATTATCAAAATTTACGGTTAACCACTTAGAACTGCAATCCGTATTACGATATCGTATAGCAAGATAAGATGAATCTATTGAGGCTGGTAAATCTATGGCTGTTTTTATACGATAGGTCGCATCTGTGTTATAATCATCTCCTCTAAAATCAAACAGAAGTGTTTGTGAAGTAGACAACTGTGGGTCAGGTGAACCATTCAGCAAATATAGGCCTACTGTATCGCCCTCTTCTGGCACCGAAAATCCAGAGAATGCATATCTTATTGAATCCAAACTCCCACCATTTGCTATCATAAACCCCGGTGATACATACCAATTGTCTGTTAAGGTAATCCCAGTCGAAGGTGAGTAATCATGACCTATGGCACTTGGTGCAGAAAAAGCCCCTCCTACTCCAACACTTTGCCAATGACTAAATGTGGTAGCCGCTAATTTATACTCCACCCAATCAGCTTTTTGAGCATCATCATCAAAACCTGTATAATAGGGCAATGATATCTGAGCTTTAGAGGAAAGACTCACAATAGTAAGACAAGTTATAAATATTAAGCATTTAATTTTTGTTGAATAGAATACCATAGTTTAAAATTTTATTTATAGGAACCAAACACTACTTAGTTGTAATCAACTCCAAATCTACTTGCCTCAATTTCAAATCAGTTGCAGCAACCAACACCTTGACCTTATCGCCCAAGCGGAAAGACTTTTTGGTTCGGTAACCCACCAACTTCATTTCATCGTCTAAGTACAAATACTTATCGTCCAATAAGGTTTCAGTTCTCACCAAACCCTCACAATAGTTTTCGTTCATTTCAACAAAGAAACCATAAGCCTGTACACCAGAAATCACGCCCTCAAATTCTTGTCCAACTCGTTCAGATAAATACTCTACTTGCTTTAATTTGGTGGACTCTCTTTCGGCACCTTGTGCATTTTTCTCCATCGAAGAACTGTGCTTGCAAATTTCTTTTAATTCGTCTTTTTGCCAAACAGGTTTCTTATCCAAGAAGTCTTGTAAAATACGGTGAACCATGACATCGGGATATCGACGAATCGGGGAAGTAAAATGGGTGTAATTGTCAAAAGCCAATCCGTAGTGACCGATGTTCTCGGTGGTATAAACTGCTTTGGACATAGAACGAATTGCCAATACATCCAGCAGATTGGATTCTGGTTTGTTTCTAGAAGCCTCTAAAATCCGATTAATAGATTGAGCGGTACTTTGTGGAGAGGAAAAATCGCCCTTATAACCAAACTTGGCTGCCATGCTTCTAAGGTTGCTCAACTTCTCTTCTTCTGGCTGATCGTGGACTCGATAAACGCCAGGCGGTTTTTGTCCTTTTAGAACATATCCCGCAAAATAAGTAGCGACTGCTTTGTTTGCCAACAGCATAAAGTCCTCAATCAAATGATTGGCTTCTTTCTGTATTTTCTGGTAGATTTCAATAGGCTTTCCATCGTCGTCTAAGCGGAAGCGAACTTCGGGACGATCAAATTTAATAGAGCCTTTTTTGACTCGCTCTGCACGAAGTTTGGTCGCAATGTTGTGGAGCGTTAATATTTCCTCTTTCATATCTCCTTCACCCGTTTCAATAACCTTTTGTGCTTCTTCATAGGTAAATCGTCTGTCGGAGTGAATGACCGTTCTGGCAAAATCTTTTTTTAAGACCTTCCCTTTTTCATTCATTTCAAAAATAGCCGAGAAACACAGTTTGTCTTCGTTTGGTCGCAGCGAACAAATTTCATTAGACAATTTCTCTGGAAACATAGGAATAACCCGATCGACCAAATAAACGGAAGTGGCTCTGTATCTCGCCTCTATATCGGCAACCGATCCTACAGGGACATAGTGTGAGATGTCGGCAATGTGAACACCTATTTCATAGTTGCCATTTTCGAGTTTCTCTAAAGACAAAGCATCGTCAAAATCTTTGGCATCGTGTGGATCAATGGTAAAAGTGGTTTTCTTTCTAAAATCCCTTCGCTTTTTAATCTCACTCGCAGGAATTTCGACAGGCAAGTCGTTTATGAATTTAAGTACTTTTTTAGGGAACTTCAGCTTAAATCCGTTCTCTACCAAAATAGACAACATTTCTACTTCATTCTCTCCTGGCTTACCCAATACCTTTTTAACCAATCCATAAGGATTTTTTTGATCTTCGGGCCAACCATTCATTTCTACCACTACTCTATCGCCATCTTGTGCATCTCCTAAATTCTTATTTTTAATATAAAAATCCACGGGAATTTTATTGTTCTCTGGCAAACAAAATGCGTAATCTTTACTTTTAGAAATGGTGCAAACATATTGTTCTTGCGCCCTTTCGGTAATCTCCACAATTTCGCCCTCTACTTTCCCTCTTCGAGAAACACCTTTGATTTGCACCTTTACTTTATCGCCATCAAAAGCACGATTGACATTCCTAGACGAGATAAAAATATCGTTGTCTTCATTTGGTACAACAATGTATGCCGAACCTCTTGCGGTCAAGTCAACCGTTCCTTCTACCAATTTACCATTGGAAGTTGCTTTCTTTTTTAAATCTGCCGTTTTAATACTATAGATTTTACCATCTTTCCCTTTAGATAAAACCTTCTGTTCTATCATTATTTCTATCTCTCGAATGATCTCGTTCTTACTGTATTTCTTACCGATTTTCTTTTGAACTTGTCGGTAGGTAAATCCGTGTAAAGGATTGTATTCAAAAAACTTTTTTATTCTATATGCCAATGATTTGGCGTTTGATTTTTTCTTACTCATTTATTTTATTTAAAATTTATTTTATGTGTTGTTTGTTTATTGTATTTAAAATTTTGAATCACTAAAACTTAATGGAAACCTTAATTTTCTAAATTCCTTAATGGTTCAATGATTTATATACATTTTTTATTCTTCTTCAAGTATTTTACAATTTTCATGTAAGATAAGCACAAAAGAAAGCAATGAAAGTATTTCTGTCAATATCTCTTTAACAAATCCTTCTTCATCCAAAAATGATTTGGCTATGTTAAAATTAAATATTCCTTCCTTTTTTTCTAAGAAAACATAAGCACATTCACCAATAATGGAGATTCGCAGTGTGGCATTAAAGTAATCATTTATTTTTAAAATATGTTCTTGGAGTTGTTCTGTTAAAAAATCACGAGTCATCGTTTCATCCAATCCAAATACCTGAAACGATTTTTTAAATTGCTCGTTGCCCAAAGGTATGTGTTTGCCTCTTTTCTTTTTCTGCTTCTGTTTCCAAACCCCCAACACTTCTTTATTAAAAACAAAGCTTGCATTGTCATGAAACTCAGGTAGCGTTGTTACTAAAAACAATCCTTGAGTGATTACTTTGTCTTTACCATAATTGGTAAATGGTATAAATCCAACATCCGTGTCATAGACACCACCATACATCATCGCATCACCAATATTACCTTTTTCTCTAGAGAGTTTTACTTCTGAAAATTGAAATGGATAATTGCCAATTTTACCTTCGAAAAAGTTGCCTCCACCAAAATTGGTGATGTCCACATCTCGTATATGGCTGTTCTGAAAATGAGCAAAGGAAACATGGTGATCTGCATCATATTCCAAATCTTCATTGATGGCTTTACCAATTTCTGGAATTATTTGATCTTGAATCTCATTGTAAACATTCTTTTCATAAACAACATCAAAATCTTTGTAAAAACTAAAAAATATGCCTATTAATATAAAGGAAAACAGGCAAGCCATAAAACCAGCATAAAACCAGCTATAGACAAAAGAACCAATCAATATAGGTAAAAGAATACTCAAGGTAAATATCCGAAAAAGTTTTCTGTGTTTGAGTTGCTTAATCCGAAATTGCTCTATGTTTTCGAGCTTGGGAAGAATGTCTTGGTAAAGTTGTGTAATCTTGTTCATGCTTGTGTATTTCTACCTTATAACCTTTTCAAGCTCAAAAAAATTCCCCAAATTAAAGTTCAAGAACAAGAATCAGGCTCAAACTCTAGTTTTAATTTCCATTAAATTGATTCAAAACTCATCACCCATTCATTAACAAAACAGAGGAGCACAACACACAAGTCTATTCTCACATTCAATCATTCAAAATTTTTCATTGACTTATTCATACCCAAACCGACTCAATTGCTTTTCATCGTCCCTCCAATTGTCTCTAACTTTTACAAACAATTCCAAATAGACTTTTTTATCTAAGAATTTCTCCATATCCATTCGTGCCTGAGAACCCACTGTTTTCAGCTTACTTCCATGGCGACCAATGACAATCGGTTTTTGGCTTTCTTTTGCCACATAAATGATGGCTCGTATTCGATCAATCTTCGGCTCTTCTTGGTAAATCTCTACTTCCACTTCCGTGGCATAAGGAATCTCTTGATGGTAATTCTGAAAAATCTTTTGACGGATAATCTCAGAGATAAAAAACTTAACTGGACGGTCTGTTAATTCTTCTTTGTCATAAAATGGTGGATGGACAGGAAGGTGCTCCAAAATGAGGGCAAACAACTCTTTTAGGTTCTCTCCTTTTAATGCCGAAACCGCCATATAATGATCGCAATTGGTCTTTATTTTCCAATAGCTCAACTCGTCTTCCACTTCGTCCTCAGACAATAAATCGCATTTATTGAGAATAAAGATTTTCTTGGCTGGATTCTTTTCAACCCGTTCCAAAAACACACTGATGTCGTTTTCTTTGGGTTCTACCATCACCAACAACACATCGGCATCTTTAAAAGAAGAACGGACGAATCCCATCATCCGTTCTTGCAATTTGTTTTTGGTTTCTATAATACCTGGTGTATCGCTATAGATGACCTGAAAGTCCGCTCCATTGACCATACCAATCAAGCGGTGACGAGTGGTCTGTGCTTTGGAAGTAATGATCGCCAATTTTTCGCCAACAAGGGCATTCATCAAGGTACTTTTACCTGCATTGGGCTTGCCTATGATGTTGACAAAACCTGCTTTATGTGGATTCTTTTTATTCTCGCTCATATTTTTTTTTGATTTCAGGATGTCGGGACTTAGAGATGTCGGGATGTCGGGACTTTTATCACTAATCTGTCCCGAAATCTCGATATCTTAAAGTCCCGAAATCTCCTTATAAATCGTAACTCTTCTCTATCCAGCCTCCACCGACTACATCGTCTCCTTCATAAAAAACAGCCGACTGTCCTGGTGCAATTGCCGCTACTTTTTCAATAAACTCTGCTTTAATTTTACCTTCTTCTGTCGGAAATATTCTTGCTGGTGCGCCTTTGTCCAAATAACGAATTTTAGTAATGGTATCCAACCCCTCTTCTGGGAAAGCGGCATATTTTACCATATTCACTCCTTTAACCGTCATACCGTTTCTATCTAGTTCGTGGACTTTCCCCAAAACGACTGTATTGGTTTCTGGTTGAATCTCAGTAACATACATTGGGACACCTAAAGCAATGCGCAAGCCTCTTCTTTGACCAACTGTATAGAAAGGATATCCATCATGCTCGCCAACTACGGTTCCATCTGTAAGAACAAACTGCCCTCCCTTGACTTTCTCCTCAAGTCCATCAACTCGTCTCTTTAGAAAGCCTCTATAATCGTTGTCAGGTACAAAACAGATTTCGTAGCTCTCCGCCTTTTTAGCAAGGGCTTCATATCCCATATCCAAAGCCATTTGTCTGATTTCTGTTTTATGAAAATGACCAATGGGAAATTTATTTCTTGCCAAATGATCTTGTTCCAACCCCCATAAGACATAAGACTGATCTTTAGAAATGTCTTTTCCTTTAGAAATCACCCAACGATCGTTTTCCTGTCTCGTTTGGGCATAATGCCCTGTTGCAATGTGCTCACACCCTAATTTGTCGGCTCTTTTTAACAAAGCAGACCATTTGATGTGCGTATTACACATCACACAAGGATTGGGTGTTCGCCCAGCCACATACTCTTCTACAAAGTAATCTATGACCGAATCGCCAAACTCTTCTCGAATGTCAATAATAAAATGATGAAATCCCATATCAACAGCCACTTGGCGGGCATCGTTGATGGAGTCGAGGCTACAACAGCCTGTTTCTTTTTTACTTCCTCCAGAAGAGGCATAGTCCCATGTCTTCATGGTAATACCAATGACTTCGTAGCCTTCGTCGTGAAGCATGGCCGCAGCTACTGTACTGTCTAAGCCACCACTCATGGCGACTAAAATTTTTCCGTGTTTACTCATAGTTGTTGGACTGATAGGGTTCATAGCCCTAGGTCGTATTTAATAAAAATGTTGATTATAAATCGGGATGTTAAACAAAAAGTCCCAATACCTAGATATCATACAATAACGATATCCTGTTAAAATACAAAATTACCCTTTTATTAACCATAATGAAGACATTTCTCATAAAAATGGATTCGATTATATAAATCCTAGTACAGGCGCTTTTGTATTAAATTATGCTCGTATTATTAATCCTTCTGAGGAACCCGAAAAGAAGTTGATTAATTTTTAAACCTATAAAATTTTATAAGTATAACGGATTCCGTTGATGAGCAAACAAACACGCTTTAAAACCCAGCAGGAACCAATAAGGTATCAATCAAATGAATCATTCCGTTGGTCGCTTGGATATTCGTTTCTTCAAAGTGAACAGCATTGCCGGCAAAATCAACCAGAAATGCCGCTCCCAATGTATCCAATCGGATGGCGATGTTCTGACCGTTTTTTCCGACTATAATACTAGAGTCCAAATCTTCTACCAAAAAATGAGTATCGGGAACGATGTGGTAATTGATAGTCGGCGCAAAGAGGCTGGGGATTGCTGCTTGAAGCGATTCCATATCAGAAACCCCTACAGAGTCCAGTAAGTAATCAAAGGCATTATCTTGCGGAAGCAATAGGGTTTTTCTGCCAGAAATCCCCAAGTCATTGGTAAAATTCACCAAATCGAATCCTTTTACTATTCTGTGGTAGTCTGCTTGATTGGCAAGCAAGGATGCCAAAGTTGGCAGATTGAGTACTTGATTAACAGGATAAACCACGCCATTGTCCAATTCATTGCCCGCCAAAGATACATTGGCGACATTGTTGATCACCAGTTGATCACCATCTTTGACATAAGCAATAGACAGTCTTTTTAACAGAGAATCTACCTCGGAAGAGGTTGTAAGGTAACCTCGATTGTCGAAATCGTCTTTTAATAGTAATTTGGGAACTAGGTGATAAGACAATATTTGTTGTAAATACTCACCATCGACCGATTCTACTGTTTCATCTCCCAAAAAAGCCGCAAGAGCTGTATTGTCGGGCGCAAAGAAAGTAAGTGGGCCACTAACCTGTAAGCGATTGTCCAAACCAGCCTTACTCAAAGCTTTTGTGAGTTCTGAATAATTGGCATCTGTTTAAAGTTGCTCAAAAATAGTTAAGGTTGGCGTAGGATTAGGTATTAACTCGTCCTCACAAGCCGATAGCAATACGACCAAAAATAGCGAATAAAAAAAGTATACTTTCATAGAATTAAGTTCGTCCACATTAATGAACGAAATCTTTCACTAAAATGGTTGGCAAAAGTAAAAATAATCAGTCAATTTCTTTCATTTGTAGTCATTTCATTGAAATCTTCAATCGTTTTTTAGCCTTTTTATTTGTCTATTCAATTACCATCTACACATTTAATCAATAAAATAGCTAAATTTGCAAGTATTTTCGACCAAACAAAAAACATAGGTCTACCAGATGACAACCTTTAATGAATTCGCTTATAAGCGCCCCGACATCAATCACATAAAGAGTAACATCAATAATTTGATTGACAAATTTGACAAAACAACCTCTATAGATGAGCAATTGGAATATATTGATGAAATAAACAAACATCGCAATCAGTTCGATACTATGTGGAACATTGCCTCTATCAGACATTCCATTGATACCAAAGATGCTTTTTACGAAAAAGAGAATAATTTCTTTGACACCAACTTGCCAGAATTTGAATCTGCTGTAGATGCCTTTTATAAAAAGGTTATCAATGCCTCTAATAAAACTGCTTTAAAAGAAAAAATTGGTCAACAGTTTTTTAGTTTGGCTGAGCTTAAGATGAAGTCTTTTGATACCAAAATCATGGATGAACTCAAGTTGGAAAACAAGCTAAAAAGTGACTATACCAAATTGAGGTCTTCGGCAGTCATTAACTTTGAAGGCGAAGAACGCAACTTATCGGCGATGATTCCTTTTATGGAAAGTACCGATAGAACGCTTCGCAAAAAAGCCTATCTCGCTTTTTGGGATTTCTTTGCTCAAAATGAAGACAAGTTTGATAAAATTTACGACGACTTGGTTAAAGTGCGTCATAAAATGGCCCAAAAACTCGGTTTCAAGAATTATATTGAAATGGGTTATGCTCGTATGTTGAGAACGGATTATTCGGCTAAAGACGTAGAGAGATTCAGAGAGTTGGTCGTCAAATATATTGTACCTGTTGCCGAAAAACTAAGACAAAAACAAGCAAAGCGATTGGGCTTAGAAGCATTGGAAGCATACGACATGGGTTGTAAATATCAATCGGGCAATGCAACACCAAAGGGTGATCCAGATTGGATTGTTTCCAATGGCAAGAAAATGTACGATGAACTATCGCCTGAAACCAGTACATTCTTCAACTTTATGTTGGACAGAAACTTATTGGATTTGGTTAATAAAAAAGGTAAAGCTGGAGGTGGTTATTGCACCTATATTCCAGATGAAAAATCACCTTTTATCTTCTCTAACTTCAATGGTACTGCTGGCGATATTGATGTATTGACACACGAAGCAGGACACGCTTTCCAAGTTTTTGAAAGTCGTAGTTTTCAAATGCCTGAATACAATTGGCCAACAATGGAGGCTTGTGAAATTCACTCTATGAGTATGGAATTTCTTACTTGGCCTTGGATGGAAAGTTTCTTTAAAGAAGATGTTGACAAATACAAATATACACATTTGGGTGGAGGCATTCTGTTTATGCCTTATGGCGTAATGGTCGATCACTTTCAACATTGGGTCTACGAAAATCCCCACGCCTCCCCTGCCGAAAGAAAGAAAGCTTGGTTGGAGATGGAGAAGACCTATCGTCCTTCTTTTAAAGGAGAAAGTATTCCTTATTTAGCAACTGGTGGTTTTTGGCAGAAGCAAAGCCATATTTTCGAAACGCCTTTTTATTACATAGATTATACCTTAGCACAAATTTGTGCCTTCCAATTTTGGAAACGCTCTCAAGATGATGCAAATTTGGCCTTTAAAGATTATTTGCGTTTGTGTAGAGCAGGAGGCAGCAAATCGTTCTTAGAATTGGTAGAATACGCCAATCTTAAATCACCTTTCGTTGAAGAAGCATTTGCCGATACCATTCAATCAGTAGATGATTATTTAGAAGCAGTCGATGATTCTAGTTTTTAATTAAACTACTTTAAATATTTTTGGTAAGCCGAATAAAAAACAATGATTTTTTATTCGGCTTTTTTCATGAGCTTCAAATTTGTTATGCTAAAATTTTAAAACCATACATAAGTATTTGAAATAAAAATCTATTCGTTCTTTGAAAATTGGAAAGAAAGTTTAAAGTCAACCCCATTCTGTATGAAGTGGTCAATCAAAAGGTATGCAAAAGTAAAAAATGAGCAGACTTTTTGGTCATTTCTGACTCTATGTACCTTTTTGTGATACTTTTTTTCATCGTATTGATGTGCAAAAGTTGTTAGCAGTAAAAAAGCAAGAGCAGCAATAATGAGTAAATTACTGACTGCTTGTGGCTTTTTAAGCCTTGTTTTATGAATATTAAAACTGGTTGATTTAATATCTTTAAATAAACATTCAATGGAATATCGTTGGTCATATAATTCAATGATGTCTCCTGGATCATCCAAGTTACTGACTAAAAAAATAGGTTCTTCGTGTCTTTTTGTATTGTGCCAACAAACAAAGTTGACGAATTTAAACCGTTCTTCTGTAAACTCTAAATCAGTTATAAAAACGCAATCGTGTCCTTTTGCAGGACTGATTTCTTTACTTTGAAATCGTTCTTGATTTTTAAAGAAAACTGTACTTCGGGCTGTTCTTAAAACATATTTACAACCTTGACTTAAGCACTGTTCTTGTAACTCAATACTATCAAATTCACCATCACCTAAGAGCGAAACAGTCACCTCTTTGGGAACCATAGGTAAAAGAATGGCTAAGGCTTTTTGGAAAATATCAACGTGGTTTTCTTTGGTAAAATGCCCTTTAGAGCCTGATTTTACGTACCAACAAAGGGGAATTCCTCTTTTACGCCAAACTAAGCTAATCATTAATACAGCATTATCTTTACCGGCTTGACTACCATCAATGACCAATTTGATTTGACCCGTTTTAGACAAGAAACTTAGAATCATGCCTTTTAAAAACGATGTTAGAAAAGGTAGATAATGGGTATCATAGTCTGTCCATTCATTCGATATAAAACGAGTAGCTGCAACGGTTTTGCTATTGGCATCAATATTTTTTGCAATACCACTACCTATAGCTGGCATATGACTACTACCTTTGCGTATCATTCCAGTGATAAGACCACTTAAAGTATTTAAGCGTTTGAGTGCATTTCCTTCTGGCTGTTCTGGTAATGTAGACAAAAGGGATTGTTTAATACGATTATAAAGAAACATAGAGCAGGTGATTGTTTTTGTATTTTTGACTTTACAAAAATCGCCTGTTCTTTTTATTTTCTTTCCAAATTTTCAAAGAACTTTATTCAGAATACTTGTGTATGGTTTTAAAATTGATTTATGATGAGCCACTATCATTTCTATGATAGGTATTTTCCATTCTTGTTTTATCAATGGTAAGAAAAACAACGAAGCTATTTCATGTCGAAAAGGTTTGACAGGCTTTTCTTTTTTAAGCTGTTTTTGAAAAACAGGATGTGTTTTACCAATATCATGTAAGATGGCTCCTAAAGACGCTGTTTCGATATTCATACCTAAATAACCAGCTGTTCTCTCTGTCACTATTTTTACATGAGTCAAATGGTCATAAAGAGTTGTCCATTCAGGGGCACTCTTAGCTTTTATTTCCGGGTGTCTATTCATTAGAAAGATTTAACAGGGTTTCCTAAAACTTTCAACCAACCATACATTGGTTTCGCTTCATTGAAACGGTTATAGCCTACTAAAAAAGATTGGTCCTTTTTTTCAAAAATCAATTCATAACCTGCATAGTTTTCTTCGTCTTCATCAAACACTTGCGCACTCACTTTTTCTATATTTTGTGGGAAAACGATATCCTCATTTCGACATAAACAAAGGTGTTGCCTCAAAGCAATTTGAGCATCTTCTTCACTATCAAAAGCCAAATAAAGTGTTGGATTTAACAATACACTTCTCACCGTTATCGCATAAGGTCTCTCTGCATGTTTCGATTTCACATTCCATCCTCTTGGTTGTATTTGTTCTTGCTGTGCCGATACTTGTAAATATGCCAAGCGATGCCTTTTAATCTTTTGAATCCCTTTCACACCCAATAATTCAGGAAACAACTTTTTCTCCATTCCCTCTACTATCGAAGGTGTCAAAAACTGTTGTGAAAAAGTTTCACTATCTCTTACCGCTGTCCAAGGTTTAATAAAACCAAAAGGACCTGTATATTTTACTACATAATAATTCATCTTTATTCTATTTTAATGCTCCAAATCCAATTCCTGTACTATTACCAACACCGACATCCCAAGCAAAGGCGATTGCTTCTGGTGATCCTTCAATAACAACAGGACACCAATTTGCTTTATTTCCAATTCCATTAAAAGTGATTAACTTCCGCTTAGGTTTGAAATATTCTTTATCAAAAGATACCCGAACATTTTCGGCATTCACACCTGCCTTAGTAAGCTTATTAACCAATGTTTCTGTCATTAAATCATTAACTTCTTTATCATCATAGCCATACTGTTTACTTATATCATCCTCCAAAGTCCTTTTAATCAAAGCCGGTGTTGCCAAATAGAATTTTGTCCTTTTTTCAAATTCAGGGGTTTTCTGAAGAACAACTTCGCTCACTTCCATACCAAAAGCAACTATAGGATCTTTTTGAATCGAATGAATTAGTTGTTTGATGATATTACTATCTGGGCTGCTAATAAACCAAGTAGCGCCCTTAGGAAAACTCAAGTGTTTATCGTTCACATTTTTACCTGGAGACAACCAAGACATTGAGTAATGAGACAATTGGTCATGAATTTCATTATCGCCAAGCCATTTATGAAATGCTCCAACCAAATTACGTTGATAATTAAATGGACAAGCTTTGGTATTTGATGTAAGTTTTAAATGTATTCTCATAAAAATAATTTTAAAATTGTCTGTGATTCATTATTTATTTATCAACACCACAAAGGTAAAATGGGGTATATGGAAATTATTTACCAACCACCCAAAGTATTTTGAAATTTTTCTACTTCACCCTTTAAATGTTCTATTAATTCATAAGGACCAACCACTTCTATTAGTTGATGGTAAGAGCCTAAAATAAAATTAGTCAATCCTATAAATTTAGTATTAACCTTACATTGGAAATCAAAAACATTCTTGTCATCTGCCGAAGTTTCAATATATACTTTGGCTAAAGGAAAACGTTCAATCAATTCATTATATGCTCCTACTTTCAATCTTAAATGAATCATCATTTGCTTATCTGAAACTATTCTAAAAGGGTCAGAAGCCATAATTCTATGATGACCAGTAAATTGCCAATCCCTTTCCAAAATTTCAATTCTCCCTATTCGACTAATCCGATAATGACGCAATTTTCGTTTTTCGATGTCAAAGGCATGTAATAAATCTTCGTCAGGACTAATATGAAATGGTTCTATTTTTTTATCGCTTACTTCATTACTATTAGATGAATAATAATCCTCCAATAAAACAACCTTTGAATTATCTTTAGCCTCTT
>ENA-ORXT01004195-ORXT01004195.1-marine-metagenome-genome-assembly--contig:-NODE-4195-length-15123-cov-3.337100_pt1 | contig 15123 bp, 18 predicted proteins | sample MGYA00237868_ERZ511482 | MGnify/ENA metagenome assembly ERZ511482 | reverse complement strand
TTTGGTTAGCTGCCAATATTTCTGGAGTAGCGGTTTCTAACGCTTGCGCTACGACTTCTAGCGCAGCATTTCTATCTTCTGTAGATAATATTGCCAGGTTTCCTGCTGCTAGACGAGTTTGTTTAGCAATTTCAATTAATGAGGGTGATGCTATCTGCGAGATAACCATACTTATTTCTGATATTTGAAGTATCAATAATTTTAGCGGATTGAGTATGTCACTATCGAAAATTTTGATCGAATTCTACCAAACTGATTTTGAATAAAACTTTCTAATCTGTTTATCTTTGGTAATTATTGGACAGTTTTTATCTAAAGCCAAAGCCACCACAATTCGATCGACTGGATCGCGATGCGACCAAGATAAATTAACGCTTCGGACTAAAAGATCTTCATCAACTGATATGATTTGCATCGCATCAGACTGTTTTAATTTGGCAACGTAAGTACTAAGAGGAATTCCCAAGTTAAATTTTTTATTCTTGACTTTGATCGCAATTTCCCAAATTGCCATTGATGGAACTACACCATTTTTCTCTTGCTCCATCTTTTCAATTGCGATCGCAGCAGTAGCAGACAATTCGGCAGGCTCTAAACTCCACCAAAGCAAGGCGCAGGTATCTAATACAACGCTCAAATTTCATCACCCCATTCTTCTGTCGTTGAAGCAGTTAGATCCTCATAATATTTAACATGACCACGTAAATCTTGAAATAACTCGTCAGTGGTAGGTGCAGTCTGAAATTTAGATATTTTAGCTACGGGTTTACCGCGATCTGTCACAATTATTTCTTTACCTTCAGCTTCTACTTCTCTTAAAACTTGAAGCAAAGTACTTTTTAGTTTACTTTTTGATATTTCCATATAATCAATATGACTATGAACATGACTATAGTTATAATATAATGTTTATTTTTCTACAATGGAAATTCGTCTAGATTATATTTATCAGAATTTAGATAGTACTCTATTGTTTAAAGCCTGTCATAGAACTCAAAACGCATATACTGTAGGATATTTCCATTATTTTTCTTCATCTATAGCTATATGATGCTTAAAAAAGATCCGACCATCAAATTGAATATTTTCTTGTGCAACTATGGCTTCATCTTCAAAAGAGATTAAAGCTACTCTTTTCGTTTCTCCTTCTATAAAAGGAATCACAATACCCAGATTTTGTAGTTTTTCAACTGTATCTTCAAAAAAGTAACCCATGTTTTCGACGCAGGTTGTATTTTCATCTGCTCTAACAATGAAGTAATAGCCGCTTCTAACATCCTTGGTTTTACCAAAATAAGTAGCGATCGCTTTAGTGATTTTTTTATTTATGCCATCACCACTTTCATCCTCGTTTTCAAAGGCATCACTAACTAATGTTCTCTGGTAAGAGCCATTGGATTGAAGTCTCAAGTAAACAATTATTGAGCCATCAACATTTGCTAAGGCAAAATGCTGTCTCGATTCAGTTTGTGTCATCAATTTGGCCCCAATTGTTTAAATCTTCTCAGGTGAAACACAATCATTGTAATACCCTGTTCTAAATAAGGGTCAAGCATTAATTGATTGTATTTGCCATCATCTATGAGCAACCTAACTAAGGTCAGAACGTCAATGTAGAGAATAGGAAGAGGTTCTTAAATAAAGCAGTTCTGTTGTCGACCTATCATAGCCCAACAATCTGCAATTTTTTGAGGATCGTGTATCGCCGTCATAAGAAGGTGTCAAAATAGTTTTTTAATTTAGCTACATCAATGATCTATGAGCGATTGCAAAGTCTGTAATGTTTGTTCTAACCCAGAAACTTTTGAAAATGCTTTGGAGGTTGAAGGGATATATTCCAACGTCAGAGAATTTCAAGCAGAAAAATTTACAGTTTGGCGTTGCACTTCTTGTAATTCAATACATTCTAAGGAAGCTGTAGACTTGGATCGCTATTATGAAAATTATATAGTCGGAAAATCAAGCTTAAATTACTTTCTGAGATGTGCCTATTATGGTCGCCTTAATCTCTTACGCAAGCATGGCTTTAAAAGACATCACAGCATACTTGACTATGGTTGTAATCAAGGGCTTTTTCTATTGTTTCTGAACCAGTTAGGGTATACCAACACTTCTGGCTACGATCCTCATGTAGCTGAATATTGCGATCCAAAAGTTTTAAATACGAAATACGATTTTGTGACAGGATATGATGTGCTAGAACACATAGACAATCCAAATAAACTATTAGCTAGACTTGCTAGTTTTTTGAAGCAAAATAGCATACTAGTCATTGGAACTCCAAATGCCGATGAGGTAAGTTTATCTAGTCCTGAAAGTTTAGAGTTGCATCAACCTTTTCACAGACATATTTTGTCAGAAAAAGCTTTAAGAAACATGGCATATACTAAAGGACTAAGTATAGTAAGATTCAATAAAAGATGGTATTTAGATACTCTTTACCCTTTGGTAAATGCTAGATTTGCTTTGACATATGTACGTAAGTCTGAGAATCTTCTCGATGTCTTAATCGAACCACCCAATTGGAAAACTTTGTTTGCTAACCCACAGCTTATATTTTACGGTTTTGCGGGCTATTTCTTTCGGTGGCAAGGAAACATGACGATAGTAATGCAAAAAAGAGAAAGTTACCAACATTATTAGTTACTTATATTCATCATGATTTTTATAGAAAAATTTACTGAAGCTAAAAGGTGACTCTGTTATTTAAAGCCTGTACTGGTCTAGCATTTGTACCGATGATTTCCAGAAAACGAGATATTTGTAGCTTTGATATTTCTACAGGTTGTTTTAGCACCAGCCAAGTAACAATTTCTGAGCATGGAGGCGTAGTTAGTGAGCCTTGGTAGCGATAATATTGGCTAATATTCTCTGGAAGCAGATTTGAGGCATTAATAATTAAATCTGAGGCTTCTTCAGTGCGATCGCCATAAGGTATTTTGTCCCAGACTCGATCTAAAGCTTGATTGATTGCACCTTTAGACATCAAAACAGCCAAGACTACTAAATCTCCCGTGTTTTTATTTTTATGGACAAAATGCGCTTCCATATCCAAAGCCTGTCCTGAAATTAAATGTTCGCTTGGTTGATGAAAGTGAAACTGCAGTAGTTCATAGGTTTGATTATCTAGAGTTAAATTGCTTCCTGGCTGATAATCTACTCTGATAGTGCGACCATTATTAACAATCTTTAGAGGAGTGTCCTGATAATTTAATTCAAAACTACCAAAACTAGAACTAGCAGATGATTCTAAATCAATCGGTGACTGTGCTTGTCCTAAGTTACAAGCCTGAAACTCTGGATCTAATTCTCCCCAAAAATCTGCTCCCGTTTCTCCTGTATAACTCCATTTACTAGCTTCAGCTTTTCTAATAGGAATTATGCTTAAAGCAATTATTTCTATCAAGGAAAATTTCAATAGATCTCTTCGTTTCAATTATCTATTCTCTATCTCTAATATTAATTTGACTCTTAGTAGAGGCTATCGATTAGTATGATTTTTCTATGGCTTTTGTGACGATTTCAAGGCTATCCTTACTTAAGCCTTTAATTTCCCACTTGCGATCGACTTGTTGTTCCAACTGTATTTCCAAAGATTTAAAAGGCATTTTTTCTCCATTTGCCAACTTAGACAAATCAAAAGTTGCGATCGCATTTTCATTATTACGTTCGATAGAAGTTAATTTCAAGTCTTTTAAGTCGCTTTTCCCCATCCCCTGCAATCCTTGACTGATAACATTTTCTATTTGTGTCTGCATCTGGGGACGAATCATGTCTACAATTCCTAGTGAATTACCCAGAATACTGAAAATATCATTTTCAGCGATCGCTTGCTGCTGTGCAGATGCCAAAGTTACATCAACAATCTGAGCTGCAACAGCTTCAGTATCTATATATTCTTTTATTTCTTCGGTATTTTGTTCTGAGATCGCCTGTTGTAGCTGACCAAGGCTATATCTGGGTGTACCAGTGAAAACGTGCTTTCCCCAGACACTAGCTGCTATTAAGCCTACTATTATTCCTGCGATCGCTATTTTTTTCTCGCTCATTAATTTTCTATATATAAGATTATTTGAAAGTTTTTATACTCAATCAATCTTATCGAGACAAGCTGGATAAATAAAGCTAGATGTTGAGTTTCTTTTTTATTTTATGGCGATCGCTTTTGAAACAAATTTCATTTCCAAAAATCATAGCGTGCGATCGCTTTTATAAAATATCAGACATCAATTAATCAGACACAACCTTAATATAAGGAATCTGACAATTTACAATTAAGTCATTCACCGATTCATTGTCAGAAGGTTCTATCTTGTCTCCTAATTGCTTTTGCTGTAGCTGTTGAAAAAACTCAGTAGTATGCTCTGGTGGTAGCTGTTGTAAAGCTTGGAGTAATTGACTAGCTTGTCCCAACAGTAGTTCCACATCAACCCCTTCATAGTCTGGCTGATAGTCGCATAACCGCCTTACTGCTTCCCCTAAAAGAATAATCGCTCCTCGCAAATTATCATTACTCAAATGGTAGCAACCCACCGCCACCTGCAAAACTCCCTGATAGAATCTTTGATCGACTTCTTCAGCATCCACCCATATCGCTTCTAAGGTATCGTGACAGGCATAAAACTGCTGCTGATTGAACTCTGCAATTCCTTGCTCAAATTCTGGTGATGCTACCATTGCATTTAATCTTCGGAAGTATCTCTTTTTTATTGCATCTTCTCACATAGTTGATTGATTTGCTCGGTGGTAATTGATTGAGTGTCCCCAGCAAAATCATTATCGGGAGTCAGAAATAGCATACAGTGACATTTTTTCTCTTCTCGCATAGGTACACAAGGACAATTCCAATAGGCTTTTTTAACTTCCGCTTCTTTATCTTTGTAATGACGGCAGGGACATAGAGGCGAACCCAATTCTTGTTTATGTTCTGCTAATCCTTTGATTACCGCAGCAGTTACAGATAAATTGCTGCAAAAATATGTTTCAGTACGACTAGCGTATTTTTCGGCAAATTTCCTCATCGATTCCAAAGTTTTGTCTTGATTTTGCTCTGTAGAGGTTGATTTTGGTGTTGTCATAATTATTAAAATTAGGATGGGAAAATTTTGAGTCTTTTGCTCTTATAGTTTTACTAAAACAAGTAGGCCCTATTCTTGATTCTTCAGGATTACACAACAATTAGGCAAAATTGAAAGATGTTTATGAAAAATTATTAATCTTACATTCAGGAATTTCCGTATGTCGGAAATGTAAAATGTTAGTTATAAAGGACTAGTTATGTTGAATATTTGAGTTATTTTTTTGTATCTAATTCAAAATGGCACGCAAATTTCATTAAATAATGTAAGGTATTTTACTTGTTTAGGAGAATTTTATATTTAGTGCCAATAATTAATATTGAAGTCCTAATGCTTATAGCCAGTTTGTTTAACCTAATTAACATCTAACGTATTGTTTCTATTAGAAGCTAACTCAAAACGCCAATATTTAAATAAGTTACTAATTTATCTCTCATTATGAACTCATCCAGCAATGGTAACAGCGATCGCTTTAACGGTGGAGAAGATGCCAATCTTCTCGTTGACAAGATTAAAGTCCTGATCGTAGACGATCAAAAAATGATCAGGGAAGGATTAAAAGCTCTGGTTAAAACAGAGGAAGATATTGAAATAACTGGTGTAGCAGAGAATGGCGAACACGCTATAAAACAAGTAGAATCCCTTCAGCCAGATGTTGTCTTGATGGACATGGAAATGCCTGGAATGAATGGGATGGAAGCCACAAAACTCATTTGCCAGCGTTTTCCCGATGTTAAAATTTTGGTGCTTAGTACCTTTGACACTAAAGAATACGTATCGCGCTCTCTAAGTGCAGGAGCGATGGGCTATCTATTAAAGGGAACTCCAGCCAAAGAATTAACCGACGCAATTAGATCTGTTCATCGTGGCTATGCTCAAATTGGACCAGGAATTTATCGTAACCTAACTTCTTTACCCCAGTTAGAAGAAACAGAAAAGCTACCAATCATGTCCTCTGTTTCTACTTCTCCTGGACAAGAAACTCGCCCAGAACGTTCTTATCCCAAAGGAGAGCTAGTTACTACCAACTCGGCAAAGGAGGCAGATGCTTTAGTAAAACGCAATCCCGCTTCGGTTAATACCCGTAAATTCGAGCAAACAGTAATTTTGCGTCGTTCTCCCAAATGGTCTAGATATACTATCTGGGGAATTATGGGAGTAACTTTATTTACAGTTGGTTGGTCTTATTTCGCAAAAATTGAACAGGTTATTCCCGCCCAAGGACAGATACAGCCCACAGGAAAGGTGCAGGAAATCCAAGTTCCGACAAATGGGGTAGTGCAAGAAGTTAAAGTAGACGAAGGTGAGCGAGTAGAAAAAGGCGATGTCCTGATGCTTTTAGATGCCACTACCTCTCAAGCGCAAGTTGACTCTCTTGATGAAGTGCGTAAATCTTTGACTCAAGAAAACAAATTTTATCGAGCTTTGCTGGCTGGAGAAATTGACACTAATAATATAGATAGCTCGATCGCCTCACTAGAAATCCCCAGAGAGATTGCTTATCTGACTCGTAATAGAGCCGAACTAAAAGATGAGAACGAATTATTCCAGACCCTTTTGGGGAACTCTTCTAATAGCATGAGTCCCGAACAGCAGGCTAGACTGGAAACCTCTAAAGCAGATTTAGCAGAAAGAACGGCTTCTGCTAGGTTAGAAGTCGAGCAGCTAGAAAAACAGCTAGAGCAAAACAATATTCAGCTAAAAGACACCAGAGCGCAGGTAGGAACAGCCAAGCAAAACCTACAGGAAATTAAAGATCGCAACGCCGAAGCAATGGCTCAGGCAAAAGAAAGTTTGGCAATTGAAGAGGAAACTCTTAAATCTATTTTCCCCGTTTTTGAACAGGGCGGACTTTCCAAAATTCAAGTCGATCAGCAGCAGCAAAAGGTCAACGATCGCAAAGCTTCGATTAATGATGCTCTAAAAAATGGTAACTTAGAACGCGATCGCCAACAACAGCAGGTAACAACTTTACAGGCGGAAATCCAGCGTTTGCTACAGGAAGAACAAAGATTAACCTTAGATATCTCCCAAGCCAGACAGCAGCTAAATAACACTGCTACTCTTTCCAAAAAAGACTTATTGGATCAAACTGCTGCTAACCGAAAACGACTTTCTGAAATTGATAGTCAACTCAACAAAAACATTGTTGAAAATAGCAAGCGAATTGCCGAGATTAATAGTCAAGTTAGTAGTGCTGCTATGACACTTAAGTATCAAACCATTAAAGCACCCGTTACTGGAGATGTGTTTGACCTCAGAGCCTATCCTGGCTACGTTCCTCCTTCTGGTCAAAATGCTCCACCAGTGTTAAAAATCGTCCCTACTGAAGACTTGGTGGCAGAAATCTTTATCAGTCCCAAAGACATCGGATTTGTCAAAAAAGGTATGGATACCGACGTGCGTATTAGTGCCTTTAACTATAGCGACTACGGCGATATTGACGGTAAGGTTAAATTTATTAGTGCCAGTGCTTTAGAGCCAGAACCACCTTATGACTTCTTTCGCTATGTAGCCAAAGTAGATTTAGATAAAGATTACCTATTAATCAACGGTGAAAAGCAATATCTCCAACCAGGGATGGAAGTTCAAGCCAACGTCAGAATTAACAAAGATCGTACTGTCTTCCAGCTGTTTACCAGTAAATATAAAGGCGGACTAGATAAGTTCCAAGAAGTTGAATAATTAAAACTAACTGTTTTTAAATATCATTTGCTAGACGTTCATCATTATTGAGCGTCTTTTTTGTTTTTATAACTGATAATACGCCCTACAAAATAGCAGCCGTCACACAATGATTTTAAATATCAAAGATGAAGACTGCCAGACAAAGTGCTGACTCGCTCATGTTCCCCGCCGTGATACACCTTCGGACGATGTGTAGGGGTATCCTTTAGTATAAGGGTGCGATCGCTTGAATATAATATTTGTTTACCAATTAAGATATCAAACCGATAAAAGTCGAACTTAGTATTTATTAAGATTAATACCAGCTTCTTTTGCCATAGCTTGAATACCTCTTTTCTCTAAAGTTTTGATTGCTTTAGTAGATATACGTAATCTTACCCAACGATTACCTTCTGCCCACCAAATTCTTTTCCACTGCAAATTCACACCCTGTAGCTTTTTAGTACGACGGTGAGAGTGAGAAACCGCCATTGCGTTATTAGCTTTTTTGCCTGTTATTTGACATCTACGAGCCATGATTAGCCTCCGATTATATTCCACGATCCATTATTATAGCCAAGTTTAGGTCAAGCTCTAGTTTTATTTGTTGCCATGGTGCTAATTAATTTGGCAATTTTATCAGATAGCATTTGGCTCATTGCACTTTTCTCTCGACCTTTGCTAACTTCTATTACAATTAATGAAAGTCAACAAGTATAGTGACGTATACAATCCATTAGGGAGTGAGAGATAAAAATTGTTTGTTCTCAACGGTTATGAATATTTTCTAGGCTTCTTGCTAATCTGTAGTGCAGTTCCAGTACTTGCTCTAACTGCCTCCAAATTATTAAGACCCAGCGATGGAGGGCCAGAACGTCAAACAACCTATGAATCTGGGATGGAACCCCTCGGTGGAGCTTGGATTCAATTTAATATTCGCTATTATATGTTTGCGCTGGTTTTCGTTGTCTTTGATGTGGAAACCGTATTTTTATATCCTTGGGCAGTAGCTTTTAGCCGTTTAGGGTTGTTAGCATTTGTAGAAGCCCTAATTTTTATTGCCATTTTGGTAGTTGCTTTAGTATATGCCTGGAGAAAAGGAGCTTTAGAGTGGTCATGAATTCCTCAATATTTGAACAAAATCAACAAGAAAAAATTCTTAATCCGATTAACCCAACCAAGGTAACTCAGGATTTATCAGAAAACGTCATCTTAACTACGGTAGATGACCTATACAACTGGGCAAAACTATCGAGTTTGTGGCCCATGCTATATGGTACGGCTTGCTGCTTTATTGAATTTGCTGCTTTAATTGGTTCTAGATTTGATTTTGACCGTTATGGCTTAGTACCCCGTTCTAGTCCTCGTCAAGCAGACTTAATTATTACCGCAGGTACGGTAACCATGAAAATGGCACCTGCTTTGGTTCGTCTTTATGAAGAGATGCCCGAACCCAAATACGTCATTGCGATGGGTGCCTGCACTATTACTGGGGGAATGTTTAGCAGCGACTCTACAACCGCTGTTAGAGGTGTGGATAAACTGATTCCTGTGGATGTTTACATTCCTGGTTGTCCTCCCCGTCCTGAAGCGATTTTTGATGCAATTATCAAGCTGCGTAAAAAAATCTCTAATGAAGCTTTACAAGAACGTGCTGCGGTTCTCGAACAGACTCATCGCTACTACAGCACCATGCACAATATGAAGGCTGTAGAGCCAATTTTAACTGGTCAATATATTCAGTCAGAAACTCGCCAGGCACCACCAAGAGAGTTGGCAGAGGCAATGGGAATGCCTTTACCTGCGATCGAATCAGCAGAAACAGAGGAGGCAAAACGTGGCTGAGGATAAGAAAGAAAATCAAACTCCTGAAGAAGCAGGGTCAGATATAGTTGTTGCGGGACAAACTTCTACTTGGTTAACAGAAAACGGCTTTAATAATGAAGCTCTTGCTCCTGATGTTTCTAATGTAGAAATGATCAAGGTCGATGTAGACTTATTGTTGCCCATCTCTACTGCCTTATATGCCTATGGTTACAACTATCTCCAGTGTCAGGGTGCTTATGATTTAGGGCCAGGAAAAGAACTAGTTAGCTTTTATCATTTAGCAAAAGTTGCCGATGATGTAGAAGAGATTGAAGAAGTTCGCATCAAAGTATATCTGTCTAGAGAAAATCCTACAGTTCCTTCCGTCTACTGGATCTGGAAAGCAGCCGATTGGCAAGAGAGAGAAAGCTACGATATGTTCGGCATTATTTATGAAGGACATCCCAACCTCAAACGCATTCTGATGAATGAGGATTGGATTGGCTGGCCTTTACGTAAAGATTACGTATCTCCTGATTTTTATGAACTACAGGACGCTTATTAATCAGTTAATAATTGTTCAATAATTATTTTAGATGTAGAGATTTTGCATAATGTCTCTACATTTTTTATGTCTGATCATCTAAAATTGCATTTCAATCATACTTAAAGATCGTCAATGGCAAAGTCTTCTAATGTATCAGTCAAACAATTAACCCCAAATCAAAAAAATGCTCTAGAGCAATTAAAATTATTTGTGGAAGGCGATCAAAACTGTTTCCGCCTGAGTGGATATGCGGGGACGGGAAAAAGCTTTTTAATTTGTTATTTGATTGAGTGGTTACAGTCTTGTGAAATTGCTTTTGTGGCAGCAGCACCAACAAATAAAGCAGCTAAGAATTTGCAGCAGGTGGCTATCTCTACAGGCATTGTTGTCGATGTCAAAACCGTTGCCCAACTACTCGGTCAACAACCAGAAATCAATGAAGAGACTGGATTAGAAGAATTTACTGTCAATAATGATGCTCAGTTTGATGACTATGACGTGATTATTATTGATGAATTTTCAATGATTAATCGCACTAACTTTGATGCCATAGTTGATGCAGTTAGTTTGACCATTGATACTAAGGTTATCTTTGTCGGAGATTCGGCACAACTACCACCAGTCAAGGAAGATAGTCCGATAGTTGCTACTTCAGAATATATTGACAGCACTATCTCCTTAAATGAAATTATCCGTTATGAAGGAGAAATAGCGGTAGTTGCTGAAAAAATCAGGAGTGAAGATAAATATAACAAGACTATTTACCCGTTCCAAAGCAGTAATGATGGAACAATCATCTGTCAGCCAAGGAAAGAATGGCTAGAGACAGTGACAGAATACTTCAAATCTGATCACTGCAAAGCTAATCCCGATTATGCCAGATTGTTAGTGTGGAAAAACAGAACCGCTGCTGCTGCTAATAAATTTGTGCGATCGCGTTTGTGGGGAAAAGATGTACCAGCTTATGTTCCAGGCGATCGATTAATCGCTAAAAAACCTTTATTTCGCCCTCGTCCTGGTCAAAAAGGCAAGAATAAATGGGGCATTTTAATCAACAATTCTGAAGAATGTACCGTCATTGAACCACCATCGATCAAACATCTTACTTTTGACAAGGAAGCATACACTTGTTTTTCTGTACCAGTGAGGACAGATAGTGGCACTCCTTTTGACCTTTCTGTTTTGACCGAAGAAAGCGAACAGTTTAGGAGCGAGAAAATTAAGTATTACGTGGAAAAAAAGCAGTGGAATCGTTATTTCGATTTAGTTAGGATGTTTGATGACGTTACCTACAGCTATGGTTTGACCGTCCACAAAGCACAAGGTTCTAGTATCGATTACGTCTTTTTGGACACGGAAGATATGAGATATTGCCCAGATCTGCAAAAAATGCTCTACACGGCATTAACTCGCACTAGAGTAAAAGTTTTTATCCCTGTTTAATCCGCTATTCTTAACACGCGCCGAATCTCATCGCTTTTAATACCTATTGCCATTGGACAGAGACGTTGGGGAATTACCGCTACGTCATAAAGTTCTTCCACTACCCCTTCAATCTGCAAAGAATGAACGCAGTCTCCTGTCCGCAAATCGATGACCATCAAGCCACAACGGGGGGCAACATCTTTCTCTTTGAGTCTTTCGTCTAGGGGTAAACCCGTAAAGGTTTTATTGTCTCTGGGTTTGGACAAGCCTACTACGGCGTAATCTGCTGCAAAGGCTAACCCCCGCAGATATCCAGGACAAAATGCCACGGGGACAAATTTACCAGTCTGGAGATCTCCATAACCCAATTCCCCCGTACCCGAATTGAGCAGCCAAAGCTTACCCTGATACCATCGAGGAGAATGGGGCATAGACAAACCCTTAACTAAAGTCTCGTTGGTTTCGACATCGATTACGCAACCGCCATCGGTGCGTTTATCTCGCCAACCATCGATAACATTGCTTTGGGAGACTGCGGTAACGTATTTCGGCTTGCCCTCTACCATTGCCATGCCGTTGAGATGACAGCGATCTTCTGCTGTTAGACGGGAAATAAAGGGCGGTTTCCACAATGGCTGAAAACTATGGCTGGAACTTACTGTCGCTAAACAGTTGAACAGAGTATTGACAAAGATCGGCTGCTGTTCGCTATTGATAGCCAAGTCATGAATATCTAAATCTCCCGTGATATAGCTCATTTGGGGGACGTAGAGACAGTCGTAACCATCTTGCTGTTGCCCTAGATCGAGGATATTTTCTAACCGCCACATCTGATAAAGAGAACTCAACCAGATCGTGTTTTCGGTGGCGTGTAAGCCCATACAACGCTCAAAGGTGCGTTCAAATACGGATAGTTTTCCACTTGGTTGCAAACCAATAAAAAAGATTTTGCCCCCTTGGTAAGTGGAAAAGGTTAGGGATAAATGCTGCTCGAACAACCAGGCAGTAAACTGGCCAGAAGCATTTAGTTCTAATTTTGGTTTGGTATTACTACGGGAATTATGGATAGAGTTGGTTGCAATCATTGAGGATTTAGATGAACTCTTGATAAAGACAATGCGATCTATTTGACTGAAGAACTATGGATCTAACAGCAATTCAAATTTAAAAACCGAGGGATACTGGCAGAAGCAGTAATATCAACCACATTTATAGCTTTTAGAGTTCTCTTTTGACTTCAGTGTTTTTTTTGAGAGTAATTTTACTGTGTGGACTTTAATTGATTGATTTCAGTATTTTATAAAGAGGATCTTGTGCTTTTTTAAATACTGAATAATTGAAATAAATTGCATTGATCTATCATGATTAGAGATCGCCATAATTAAAACTGTAGTAGGCTAACACCTGATTACACAAGCAAATCAAATTGCTCCTGGAGATGCTTTTAATGAAGGTAAAAAGTTTACTATTTGCGGAAAGATAATAATTAAAGCTAGAACCAAAAGCTGTAGCAAAATAAAAGGAATTGCCCCACGATATATATCTTCGGTTTTAAGCTCTGGTGGTGCTACGCCTCGTAAATAAAAGAGAGCAAAACCAAAAGGCGGTGTTAAAAAGGAGGTTTGTAAATTAGCCCCAATAATTACTCCATACCAGACTAAATCCAAGCCTAGCTGTTGAGCTACGGGAGCAAAAATGGGAATGACGATAAAGGCGATTTCAAAGAAATCGATAAAGAAGCCTAAGAAAAAGATTACCAGCATGTTAACCAGTAAAAAGCCGATTGTTCCCCCTGGAATATTGATTAAGAGGTTTTCCATAAAGCGATCGCCTCCCAAGCCTCTAAAGACCAAACTAAACGCCGTTGAACCCAATAAAATAAACATTACCATCGTGGTGATTCGCATGGTTGCATCGCAGACTTCTCGCAATGCTGCCCAGCTTAGCTGACCATTAAATGCAGCCAAAACAATTGCCCCGACTGAGCCTAATGCACCTGCTTCTGTGGGAGTGGCAATACCAAAGAAAATACTACCCAATACCACCAAAATTAAGAGTAAAGGTGGAAACATTACCGTTATCACCCTAACCAAAAGCTTTTTACCGCCAATTCTGACGCTAGGGGGTAAAGCTGGAGCAACTTCGGGCTTGAGAAATGCCACAATCAACACATGGAGGGCAAAAGCAGTTGCCATCATCAGCCCAGGAATTAATGAGCCAATAAATAGATCGCCAACAGGGATACCTAGCTGATCCCCCAAAACAACTAAAACAACGCTAGGAGGAATAATTTGTCCCAATGTTCCCGATGCGACAATTACTCCCGCAGCTAATTCCTTACTGTAGCCATAGCGCAGCATAATTGGCAGAGAAATTAAGCCCATGGTCACCACCGTTGCAGCGACTACCCCCGTTGATGCAGCCAGTAACGCGCCGACAATCACTACAGCTAAGGCTAGACCTCCTCTTACCCTGCCAAAGAGAATACCCATTGTTTCCAACAGCTTTTCGGCAATGCCAGTTTTTTCCAGCATCGAACCGAGAAAGATGAAATAGGGAATTGCCAAGAGGGTATAGTTAGCCATGATGCCAAAGATACGGCTAGGCATAGCATTAAAAAAAGCGAAGCTAAATTCCCCTAACGCGGCACCGATTAAGGCAAATAATATTGCCACTCCTCCCAAAGAAAAAGCTACGGGAAAACCTACGGATAATAAAACCAATGCCCCCGCAAACATTGCCATTCCCAGCCAGTCATAACTCATTTAGCTATCCTCCTGGCTGGTTGTATACACATTCCAGTTTTTAATTGCTTCAGAAATTCCTTGCAAAATCAATAAAATGAAAGCGGCAACGATAGCGGATTTAATTGGATAGCGGGGTAAACCACCAGGATCGGGAGACATCTCTAGTATTTTCCAAGAATTAGTCACTGCTCCCCAAGAGTAGTAAATTATTAAGCTACTAAAAGGAATAAGAAATAAAATATTACCTAAAAAATTAGCGAGAGCTTTACGACGACGACTCCAGCCTTTATAAAAGATATCTACTCGCACGTGTTCGTTGTATTTCAGGGCATAGGCTGCGCCAAAGAGAAATATCACATCAAATAAGTACCACTGGATTTCGATCAGGGCATTGGAAGTAAGATTTGTACCGATGATGCGCCCAATATATCTACCAATAACGTTCCATGCCCCCACTGCCACCATTAATAGTACTAGCCAGTAGGTAAGACGACCAATCCATTCGTTAATCAAGTCAATTACATGGGCAATCTTTAATAGCTTACTCAAACTTTTTCCTCAACCGCGATTAAATAATTATCGGCGATCGATTGTCAGTTATAGACGATTAGTTATTAATTATTGGCATGATCTGGTTTTCAAAAATAAATTATCTATAACAACAATCGTATTAAGCCTTTTAAATTCACATAAAGCGTAGTCAATCAACAGCTTAAAGCCATCATAATCATTTAATTTAGTTCTCCAATTAGTTGGGTAAATCACTCATTCTACTCAAATCAAGCACCTCTGCCAACTGACTTTCAGCCATTAAGCCTTCTTCTAAAACGATCGCTCTAATAGATTTTCCTGT
>ENA-ORXT01004193-ORXT01004193.1-marine-metagenome-genome-assembly--contig:-NODE-4193-length-15131-cov-3.597250_pt1 | contig 15131 bp, 14 predicted proteins | sample MGYA00237868_ERZ511482 | MGnify/ENA metagenome assembly ERZ511482 | reverse complement strand
TTGCTCAAATCCTCATTTAGCTACGGCTAAACTCCGGTTTGAGCGCCTTGCCAACCACAAAAACCCACCAGCACCTACATCGACAAACTTAGTTTACACTGTACTAGTCCTTGTAACAAACAGGAACGCCATGGTTCGCCCCCTCACACTTACCGATCTTGATGCCTTTGTCGCCCTGCGGGCAGCGTCTTTCTCCTCCGATCCGCTGTCATGGGATCAGGACGCGGACAGTGTCGTGGACCCGGAGGTATGGGCCGATCGTATTGTGGAAAAGCCAGGAGAGCAGTTCCTGTTAGGCTTCTTTATGGCGGACGAACACGGCAAGGAACAGCTAGCCGGAATACTGGGCTTCCAGCGCTATAAGAAGCAGAAGCGCCGCCACCGGGGGATGGTCTGGGGGGTATACGTCAGCCCCGCAGCGCGGGGCAGGGGAGCGGCCCGCAAACTTCTGCGGGAGTGCATCCGTAGGACGAAGAAAATCGATGGCCTGGAAAGACTGAACCTCACGGTCTCCAGCTATGCAGAAGCTGCCTGCAGGCTCTACCTCAGCGAAGGCTTCCGTGAGTTCGCGCGGGAAAAGGATGCGGCGCGTACCGGGGAGGTGCGGATGGATGAGGTTTATATGACGCTGGAGGTGAGTTGAGGAATAATCAAATCCCCTTCGCCTGCACCCGCGTCAGCGCCCTAAATCCAAGCCGCCACACAATTCGTCCCCTGCTATGGTTATATTTGCGATCCCCACTTTCCAAATGACGTAAAACAGAGCCATTATCGCCACTTTTGACGAAACACAGAAATCGCAGGAAATCTACCGTAACCTTTGGGGCGGAGATGATCTGCACGTTGGTATTTACAAAGACGAAAGCCTTAGCCCCTTTGAGGCCAGCCGGCTGACGACGGATAAGATGATGGGTCTGCTGCCGAGAATCAAGCGGTCGACCAAGATTCTCGTCCTGCAATCAGGTTTCGGAACCGCCGCCCGCTACATTGCCGAAACGCACAATTGTAAAATTGAATGCCTCAACGACGATAAGGTACAGAATGCCTTTAACCAGTCCCGGATCGATGAGGTGGAGCTGAGCAAAATGGTGAAAGTCTCCTTTGGCGATGTAGACTATATGCCTTACGAACCGGATACTTTTGACTTCGTTATCGCCCAGGACAGCTTCAGCATTACCGCCCAAAAGCGGCAGATGTTTCGGGCCATCCACCGGGTGATGAAGCCGGAAGCACGGCTGGTTTTCAGTGCCATTATGCGTGCTGATAAAGTTTCTGCTGAAGGCGAAAAGCTGATCCAATCCCTTCCCGTCGAAGAACTCATCACGCTGGAAGATTACGAAACGGACGCAAAAAAGGGCTTTTTTCAACAGATTTACAGTCTTGACCTCTCTCAGCACCTGGCCATTCATTTTAAGAAAATGGCGGAGTCTTTAACGGACAATAAAAAGGACATGGTGGAGCAAACGAGTAATAAGTTTGTTGACAAGCGCATGCATACCTGCCAGACCATTCAAAAGCTGGCCGAAGACGGGCAGCTGAACTGGGGCATCCTGATGTTTCAGAAGCTGAACGGATAAGGTGTTCTTGTTTACTTAGCCATACTGGGATTTCGTACAAACCGGCAACTTTTGATCCCGCTTGTACCATGTTGCTATTGGGGGAAAGGTCGTATTTTAGCCTTCCCAAAATTATCACAAATGAAAGTTGCCGTTGTAGGTGCTACCGGCCTGGTCGGAAGCGTCGTTTTTCAAGTGCTGAAAGAGCATAATTTTCCCATCACCGAACTGCTGCCGGTTGCTTCGGCACGCTCCATTGGAAAGAAGATCAACTACGAAGGGACGGATTATTCCGTCATCGGGATGCAGGATGCGATTGACCGCCGTCCGGACGTCGCCATTTTCTCCGCCGGTGGTTCCACCAGCCTGGAATGGGCACCAAAGTTCGCCGAAGCAGGTTGCGTCGTAGTCGACAACTCCAGCGCCTGGCGCATGGACCCCACCAAGAAACTGGTCGTGCCTGAAGTGAACGCCAATGAGCTTTCGGAGTCGGACATGATCATCGCCAACCCCAACTGTTCCACCATTCAGATGGTGCTTTCGCTTGCTCCCCTGCACGAGGCATTTGGGATCAAGCGGTTGGTCATCTCTACCTACCAGTCATTTACCGGTACCGGCGTCCCCGCCGTAAACCAGTACGAAGCGGAGAAACGTGGGGAAGACACCAGTGATACTGACCGGCCTTATCATTACCCCATTTTCGAAAATTGCATCCCTCATTGCGACGTCTTTCTCGACAATGCCTACACCAAGGAAGAAATGAAGCTGGTGCACGAAACGCGCAAAATCCTGGGAGATGACTCCATTGCGATTACCGCCACCGCCGTTCGCGTACCCGTTCACGGAGGGCACAGCGAGTGCGTAAACATCGAATTCAAAAAAGATTTCACCGTGGAGAAGGTTCGTGAGTTACTTGCGGCCACTCCCGGCGTCATAGTACAGGATGACATCAAGAACAATGTCTACCCAATGCCGTTACTGGCAAAGCATAAAGACGAAGTTTTCGTTGGCCGCATCCGCCGGGATGAGTCCATTGAAAATGGCCTCAACCTCTGGATTGTAGCGGATAACCTGCGCAAAGGCGCAGCGACCAACGCCGTACAGATCGCCGAGTACCTCGTCGAAAATAAACTGATCGGACAGACGGTAGAAGCCTGATGACCGAACGAAAGACAAATTGAAACCTTTTACTACTGAGGCCGCTCATGCTGAACTGCCTCACGCGATATAAAGAATTACCGTACCAACTGACTTCCGGCCGCACACCACAAATTCACCGCTGCCGGAAACAACGTAAACTGAAATGAGAAATCGAATTGCCGTCTGGGGGCGTGACGCCCAGGAAAAACGCGTACTGATCACGATCGAGCTGCAAGTCTCTGACAACATCGTCCGCATCCAAACCTATCCCGAAAAAGTAGTCTCCGATGCGGTCTACAAGCTCTTCATGGAGAAGTGGCGCAAAGGGCAGGAAGGAGAGTACCCGGAGCCCGACCGGGTCATCGCCCGCGAACTCAGTGTCTCGGAAGGGCTTTTGCCCGATGACCTGAAGGCAGAGCAGACGGATATGATCCTGCGTGCCCAGACCGAGTGGCACTTCCACGTACTTAGTGATAAACTGGCCCAGAGCTATAAATCTGAACTCGCCGAAATCGAGGATCGCATTGAGCGGGCTGGAGAGTACTCCAGCGACCTTTGGAACCAGGCCAAGAATTTCTGGCAAAAGGTGCAGGGGCAGCTGCAGGACAAGACTCTGCTTCGCGACCAGGGCAACGAAATTCGTAAGCGTGTTGACGTTTCCTTTGAGAAGCTCAAAGCGATGCGTGAAAAGCTCAACGAACAATACAAGGAAGAGTCCACCAAGCAGGTCGCCAAATTTGGTACGCTGCTGGAAGACGTTGAAACCCGTATTGGTGAGGGGACTCACCTGCAGAAAGTCTTCAATGACCTCCGGGAAATCCAGCGCAAATTTCACAACGTTAAGTTCACCCGCGAAGACCGTGATGCGATCTACTCCCGCATTGATGCGGCCTTTAAGACGGTTAAGCAAAAGCGTGGACAGGGAGGAAACTCCGGCGGAGGAGCTGCCGGACGGACGCAATCGCGCCTGGACGGACTGCTCAAAGCCATGGAGCGAATGAAAAGCAGCATGGGCCGCGACCAGAACGACCTGAAGTTTGAGCGCCGTCGTATTGAAAAAACCGACGGTCAGCTGGAAAAGCAGATTCGGGAGGCTAAGGTGATCATGATCGAAAGCCGTCTGAACAGCAAGCAGGTGAAACTGGACGACATGGAGAAAACCAAATCCATGCTGGAGACCAAAATTGAACAGGAAAAGAAAAAAGCGGAGAAGCGGGCAAAGAAGGATGCTGAGCGGGCGGCCGCTGATGCTGCCAAAGCCAAGATTGCTGCCGACATATCTACCCGGGAAGTAAGTCCTGAGGAGAAAGCTAAACTGGAAGCTGCCGCTGCCGCCATCGTTGAGGGCAAGAAGAAAAAGGGAGGCCGCACGAAGCCTGAGGACAGGGTTCCGGAAAACGTTGCCAATATGGTGGCGTTCAGTGAAATAGTTGAGGGCGAAACACCCGCCGCTTCACCAATGGCCGAAAAAGCCGGTGATGCCATCGCTACTGCCATCACTACCGTCGGAGAAGCCGCCGAAAGTGTAACGGAAGAAGGTGGGCTCCTGGACCAGGCCGGAAGCTTCATTGCTTCCGCCGTGGAAACCATCTCTGAAAAACTGGAAGATATTACTGACACTGCCAAGGCGGTTGCACAGGTTGCCGGAGATAAACTGGAAGCCGCCGCTGATGTAGCTGAAGATAAGCTGGAAGAGGTCATGGACGCTGCCGGTGAAAAGCTTGAAGCGGCAAAAGACAAGGCTGAAGACGCCGTGGAAGCTGCAAAGAATAAGGCAGAGGAGGTCGCTGAAGCGGTAGAAGACAAGGCTGAAGAGGTCGCTGAAGCCGTAGAAAACAAGGCAGAAGCGGTCGCTGAAGATGTAAATGAAGAAATTTCCGGCGAAGAAGAGTAGATTTTTTGGAAAAATTATTCACTTATTAAAATCGCAAGTAGCTCTTTATTAGCTACTTGCGATTTTTTATTCGAAAAAATAATTCACAAATACGCAATTGTGTTGTTGCCCTGGCCTCCCAATGGTCGCATATTTGTATTGTCGGGAGGGAAAACGATCTCTCTTAACCGACCAAAAACAATAAGATTCTGAGATTACGATTTGTTTGTGGCTCTTCGTGTTCCGGTAAATATGGACCGGAACACGAAGTCACTTTTTTCAACGTTCTCTGATCTGAAGAAATATGTTCATGGGATTATTGAAAGCCGGATACCGATTGAGGTGTCCGGCTTTTTTGTTGTGTTGGGAGATGAAAGGAAAGGTGAGTAGGTTTTGGGCGCGACCGCAGGATGCATTGGTCGTTAGAAAGAGCAGGGAAAGTTACCTTTGCCCTCCGCGATAAAAATTCTCCCCTTGAAGTTCGAGATTCTCCACCACGACGATCACCTCATCGTCGTCAATAAGCCCGCTAACCTCCTCTCCGTGCCCGATCGCTATGATCCGGACATCCCCAACCTTACCGCGCTGCTGGGCCGTAAGTTTGGCGATCCCGTTATTGCCGTGCACCGGCTGGACAAGCCCACCAGCGGGGTCATCGTCTACGCCCGATCAGCGGAGGCGCACCGCGAGCTCAACCGGCAATTCCAGGAACGGGAGGTAGACAAGGTCTACCACGCCATCGTGGATGGGCAGCCCCCGGAAGAAGGCGACGTCGAAATCGATGAGCCCATCGCCCGTAACCCCGGCCAGACCGGCCGCATGATGGTCTCCAACCGTGGGGTGTATGCATTTACCGTCTTTAAGGTGATGGAGCGCTTCGGGCACCAGTTCAGCTTACTGGGGGTGCAGATCTTCACGGGGCGGACGCACCAGATTCGCGTTCACCTCAATTATGCCGGCTATCCGCTCATGGTGGATCCCTTCTACGGCAAGCGGGAAGAGTTTAAGCTCTCCGAGATCAAACGGCGCTACAACATCGGTAAGGATCAGGACGAACGCCCGCTGCTCAGCCGCGTACCGCTGCACGCCAGCCGGCTGGCCTTCAGCCATCCTGATACCGGAGAGCGGGTTTCTTTCGAGGCTAAGATGCCGAAGGATATGCGGGCGGTGCTGAATCAGTTGCGGAAGTTGGGGAAGTAAATCCGCCCCGAACGGGCACTACAGGATCTCGAGTATAATGTCATACAAATCTTCATAAGGAAGAATTTCCTGATCATAGGAAGGCTGGAGAACACCTACGGGGACTTCGTCGAGCATAGATCGATAGTCTTTCGTTCGGCGTTTCGTTGCTTCATAATCGTAATTGGACCGGGTTACCTCCGCCATGATGCGGAAGAAGACGTTGGCCCGGAAGTTCTTTTCCTTGTCCAGGTACCGGTCCCGGTATTTCATGGTGGCTTCGTACCGATCAACTACCCCGTCATAATCCCCACGCTGAAGAAGCAGGATGAAATGACTGATCAGGATTGGGACGTTTTGGCCGCGCTTGTCCTTAGTAAAGGTCGGTACACTATTAAGGTAGCGTTGAATGCGAAAGTTTGCGCTGTCCACTGAGCCAGGCAACCGACCGGATTGAAGTAGTAAGTACAGGTAAGCACTGTAGATGCTCCAGGTTTCCTGAATGTTAGCGGGGAGGTTTTTGAACTTTGTGTGGTTGATCGTATCTAAATAGATTTTGTAGGCTCGGTCATAGCGTTTCGTATGAATAGATAGAATGAAGGAAAACTCAAGGTGTTTGAACCAGTTGTACTTGCCAACGGCAATGTGTTGTCGTACAATTTCCAGTGTGCGCTCTCCATTCTCGAATTCCTTTAAGGCAACATAGCAAGCCGTGAGATTGATGCCAATGGCAAAGATGGCTGGCGCATAAGCAAAAGGCAGTGCTATGATTTCTGTTAATCCCGCTTCACCGTGGGGAACGGCTTCTTTGTACTCATTGATACTCATGTATTTTGCTAGGTGTAAAGCGCAGGTCGTATACGTTAGCCTACCACTGCTTAATTGGCAGGGGATGGCATTGATTTCTTTCAGGTATTCATCAATTAAGGCTTCTACTTCGGGTTTTTTTGACCGGTCCAATACGTACATAGAACTGATATGTTGCCATGAATTGCGACTGATGGTCTCTTTGTATAACAGCTGTTGTAGTTTTTTTATCTCCTTATTGGTCTCCAGTACTTTATCTGGTTGGCCAGCCATCGTATAAACACCGCAGGCTACACTCAATCCAAAAATATGCTCGGCGGTAAACTGATACTTCTTAGCAACCGTAGTCAATTTCTTCGCGAGTTTCACATAGTTTTCTCTCGCTCCAAAACTGAAGAGTAGTTTGGTGAGCATGACGGTTGACTGGCATTCGAGGAGAGCAGATTCTCTGGTGTCGTATTTATTCTTCTTCAAGTCAACAAAAAAAGCAGTTTGGTAGAGTCGTTCCCGAAGCTGGTGCTTCAGCTTGTAGTAAGGATTCAATTCTTTCTGGCCGGGATAGAGGTAAGCAAATGCCTCCTCATCCGTAGTCACTTTTGCGTCGTGAATTGCACGGTAAAACTTATCTAGTTTGCTGGTTCCGGATTTATTGTAGCTGATGACAGAGATGTTCTTTGTCTTGTTCTTGTTGAGGACCCTTACGAGCTCCAGAAGTAATTTCATAGTCAGAATCGGCTAGTAGTATGAAGGAGAATAAAGAAGACGAAACTTGTCGTTTCTCTAGTCCTGTTTTCATACTTCGCAACTTCAAGCGAATTAGTACACAAAATGATACCTTAAATATAGGAAGAAACCAGTAAAGAGAAAAAAATATAAGATATTGATAGTCAGTGTTGTATATATGTAAAGGTCTAATTTTTAAACGTAAAGTGTGGGAAAGATTGACAGGTTGACTGTCATTGGCGCAGCGGTAGGAGGTAGGTAACTATGCAGTAGGAACTATCACACTGTATTAAAATAGAACTATCATGACTGCCGTTATTTACGCCCTCCTCATCACCTTAGGACTCATTACTTCCCCTGCTGATTTTGACAATGCTTCTAGTGAGCAGCAGCAGGAGATGCTCATTGTTACAGAAGACATGCACTTTTAGCATGACATATGAAGCGGACTTTTTTGTAGGAAACTGGGGGTAAGAAATTGCCTGCATCTGTCCACAAGAAATCTACTCAACCTTCGCTCCTTTGCCACTGTCAAACGGGAACACTTCCCAAGAAACAACAACTAAGATGTCACATCTACTTTCCAGTAACCATCATATAGGCCTTGGGCCAACCAGGCAGATTGCCTCTTCACCAACCAGGGCTGCCCTGGAGAAGAAGGTCAACGTCAAACTTGGCATGCCTAAGTATAACTGCCGTTTTCACGGAATCTGCCAGATGAGTTCTTTCGAAGCGGCCAGCTTTATCGAAGGCTGCCAGCAGGAGGACGAACCGATTCTACGAGCTTCGCTGTCCATCCAGGGCCGGTATGACCGTGGGGTGTTACGCATACCCCGCAGCCAGATGCCTGCGGCAAAGGAGCACTATCATTTTGGCCGGGAACGCCTGGTTGTATGGGAGCCAATTGCTCTTAAAAATATCCTCCCTCAGGTGTCGGAACATTATCCATGGATTCTTCCGGGAGCCTACCAGCTTCGTCAGGAGGGCGAAAATTACCGAATGGTTCTCCGCTTCGGCGAAATCAATCAGTAATTAACCCTGCTTATCCCTAACGTCCAAATTTTTATTCACCATGCTTGCTCAAGTCCAACAAGACCGATATGAACTGGCGCAGTACGCTCCGCACGCTTACGTCTTCACGACGGAACGGGGGAATACTTACATCATTCGGTTTATTCGGTACTGGCAGGAGGATGTAGTTGAACTTTACGTGCAGGAAGAATTAGAAGTATATGAGATTTACTTCGAAGTAATGGAAATAAAAGATAAGGGCTATGATCGTCGCATCCAGTTTACCATTATTGGCGCCATTGTCGATTTTCTTGCCGAAGACGATCGGGTAGGTTTCTTTGATATTAAGCGCGAAGATGGCCGTGGCCTCGAATTGCTCAGGGTCTACCGGATTTGGCTGAAAATGTATGAGAAAAACCGAAAGGAAAAATCCATCATGCTAAACCGGATTGTAAGTATCCCTGACCAGTTCGATTCTCATATCGCCTGCCTCGTCCACCCCAACAATCAATGTTTTAAACAGCAGGACGTAAATCAATTGATGGACCGTGTGCTGAAAGAAATATTCCCCCGCGCTGCACTTCAGCCATTTTAGAAGATGAGACTTTGTGTCAGCACATAAACTAAAATATGTAAAGCCTCAGCAAAAAGAGGTTAGTATAATAAGGTTCCGTTTTTCGGGGCACATACTGAAACCCGATTTTATCACTTCTTCAATAAAAACCAAGTATGTTCTATACCCGGATTTTCATGAAGGCTTCGAGAGCTTCTATTTGGCTCTTTGCCCTCTTCAGTCCCCTTTGGGGATAACAAAAACACCAGAGAAATATTGATGGGTGCGTACTCACCTCTCCTGTTTCCACGCCGTGGCAGCGTCTAAAGACTGCAATACTAAATAGCGCCCACATAGGGTATTCATAAATAATACTTAATTCAATTTCCATAGTAATGGCTAATAAGAAAAACCTTTCCCTCGATAAAGATCGCCTCGTACGCCTCCAGGACGAACAGCTCGATGCCGCTACCGGCGGTGCTGCCGCTGCACCTGGTTCCAACACCGTAACCATTGGCCTGCGTGCTACTGGTGGTGACGACACTCCTTCTGGCAGCTGCTGCGCCAAGTCCTGCAACCGTCGTGAGGCCAGCGAGATCGGCTAAATCACCCCTTTCTTAATCAGGGGATAATATCCCTCCTAAATAACTTAGTATGAAAAGCAAGAACCTTTCTCTCGATAAAGAGCGCCTAACCCGCCTACAGGAAGAGCAGCTCGAAGCAACTGTTGCCGGTGCCGATGGCCCCGGGTCTAACAAAGTTGACGTTGATATTCTACGTGCCGCAGACAGTGATACGGACGATACGACTACCAACAACAGCGGAAGCTGCTGCTCCAAGTCCTGTAACTAAGGTCTGCCCGGCCGCCGTTCTTTAGTGTTTGCTTCACTAACCTTCCGGAGACAGGAAGCCACCCAGTAAACTATCCTTTTCCTTTTCTCCCGACCATCAGTGCTACATCCAGACACACACACTAAAAGAACGGCGGCCTTTTTACTAAGCAATAGCCATTTTAACTATCAAATAACTCCCCGGCCACCGGGGCGTAAATAAAATACCATGAAGTCTAACAAACTTAAACTCGATAAAGATACCCTTACCCGTCTTCAGAACCAGCAAATGAACGCCGCAGTTGGCGGAGCCGACGGAGGGTACGAATCCAATGTAGTAAAGGATGAAGCTGGCCTCCGGGCTGATACCGATGGTGGTGATCCTCCATCTTGCTGCAGTAAGTCCTGTAATCGTCGCGATTAATACTAGCGTCCTGTACTTATATACCTGATTGCTATTCTCAACCTCAGCTCATGCTTGTGTAGGTGTTGCCGGCGGCCAGCCCTGAACGGTAACCCGCCAACCCCTCCACCCGGCGAGTGAGCTCAATGAATAAAATATAATGAAAAAGAAATTACAACTCAATAAAGAAACGCTCGTTCGCCTCCGTGACGAACAACTCGCCGCTACCCACGGAGGTGCTGCTGCAGTTGAATCTAAAGTGGTTGATCGTGACGAAGAACTCGCCCCCTCAAGTAACAGTTGTTGCCGTAAAACTTGTAATGGCCGTGAAAGCGATGAAGTACAGATTGATTAATCTGGTACTCTTAGCGGACAGAAATACGCAACTGAAAAAATAAAATAGTAGTAATACCGGAATGAGGGGTTGAGCCTGATTAGGTCAATACCGGTAAAATAATATATCCAATACCGGAAAACATTATTAGGCAATATAGTTAATCGTCTTTTATTAGACAGGCCACCCTCATTCCTTTTTTACTTCTTTCATTTTGTGTACATCAATACTTTCTACACCAAAAATAATTTAATAATGTCTACTCATTTCCGCACCACTCTTTTCGCAATACTAGCGGGCTTGCTTTTCCCGATCGTTCTTTTCAGCCAGCAGGTACCTTCCTCCAGCATTTTGGGTGTGCTCCAGACTGAAGAGCATCAGCCAGTGGATTATGCTTCGGTTTCAATTCTTGCTGCTGCGGATTCCGCCGTGGTAGACTTTCAACTAAGCGATGACGCCGGAAAGTATGAATTTACTGATCTGACGGCAGGAAAATACATGCTAAGGGTCAGCCGCCTGGGTTTTCCTGATTATTCTTCTGAAGTATTTGCCCTGGCAAGCGGGCAGCAACTGGAGATGTCACCTACTTTACATGCCACGGGAAATGACCTGGCGGTAGTGGAAGTCACCAGCCAGCGGCCAATGGTCGCCTTCTCCGGCGGGAAAATGATTGTCGCTGCTGATCAGTTACCCGGTAAAGAAACCAGCTCCGGGCTCGAAATACTTAATAAGGTGCCAGGGGTATTCGTTAATGGTACTTCCATTACCCTCAACGGCTTCGGCAACGTCAATGTATTGATCAACGGCCGCCGGCGCACGATGACCGCCAGCCAGGCAGCTACCCTGCTGCAAGGTATCCCCGCCGAAAATATCCGCACCATCGAAGTTCGTAGTGGGAAATCTGTTTCTCAGGATGCTTCAGGAACGGGAGGGGAGATTAACATCATCACCCATAAATCACTAGGCCAGTTTTTTAACCTTAGCTTGCGTAATCGGGTAACGATTGATCGTTTTGTGAGCAACAGCCATAACGCTTACCTGAATTATAACGGTAATCGTCTTCGGTTTAATGGTGGCATTAATTACAACCGCAACTACAGCTACGGTGTCCGCCAACGCAGTGAGCGATATTCCGACGCTGCCGGAGATCCATTCGGAACGAATGAAGTAAACATAAATACGCAGAGCGTCAGCCAGCTGCCTTCCGCAAATTTCGGCCTCGAATACGACCTCAGCAGCACCCAGCGCATCGGTGTAACGGGCAACGCATACTTTACCGTTAAAGATGGCAGGACGAGTAACCTGAGCGCACTCAGATTTACGGATGCCGAAGACCGGGACATTCTTCTGGGGGAACGCCTTGACCTTAGCGATAACCTGAGCTCCTTCGATGCCTACTACGAAAAAGACCTCGATAGCCTCGGCAGCACCTTCACCGCCAACCTCGGGTACCTGACCGGATATAGCCGCGAGCAGCTCGATTTTGACCGTCGGGAGCCTCCCATGCTCTCAGGGAGTGAAGCATTGAACCTGCGTACGCGCCTCCCACTTGATGGTGCTCAAACCACCTTTCGCGCTGATTTAAAAAAGCACCTGGGTGTGAATACAACCCTTTCTGCGGGAATTAAATTATCCGACGGAAGTATCGAAAACTTCACCACTTTTGATACCATTAGCTTACAACCTCCCGTAAGGAACCTGCCACTAAGTGATAGCCTCGGATACCAGGAGCGGGTCTTCGCTGCCTACGCCTCCATCAGTCACGAAATGGGACACCTGAGCTTCGAAGCGGGGCTGCGTGCGGAAGCTACCCGCACCGAAACCTACAGCTACAAGATCAATACCCGTGGAGGACAGTCCTACGAAAACCTCTTCCCGAACCTGTCCCTCAGCTACGCGCCATCGGCCAATCACCAGTTTACGCTCAACTACAGTTCTTCCATTACCCGGCCTAATTATCTGGAGCTGAACCCCTACGTTCGTTACCTTGATGCCTTCACCTTTACTACGGGCAACAACGAACTGCTACCGGAAATTGACCACCGCCTGACGCTCAACACCCGCCTGTATCGCTTGCTCTACCTGAACTTTGGCCTCATCCGCGGCCAGCGCTACGTCAGCCAGGTACGAGAACTGACGGAGGACGGACTGACGACAAGCATCACCCCCCAAAACGCTTTCAACGTAAGGGCTGGCTACGTACAGGCCATCATTTACTACCAATTCGGGAAAAATGAGCGGGTGCAGGGGCAATTCTCTTCTTTGGTCGTGCCACTGAATTACGTGCCATTACCCGCCTTTGAAGACCAGGAGGAATTTACCGGTTCAACCACCAAAGTGGTCCTTTCCGCATCGACACAGATTAAGCTGACCGATCGGCTTACGCTGGAAGGGGACTATCGCTACACCCGTGGCCGTCTTTACTTTCAACGCAGAAACCTGGACCAGTGGGTGGCCAATGCCCAGCTTCGGTACAAGCTGCCCGGAGACGCCTTCACCGTAGCCGTTGGTGCTACCGACCTGTTCAACAGCAACAACGCCCGTGGGATGCGCTTTTTCACCGGCTTTGAATCGGATTATGCTTCCGATTTTAATACCCGAAGAGTGTCAATCGCCCTCAACTACCGCCTCGGTAAGCTGCGCAAAAACTTCCGCCGGGGACCCGAAGGAGACGTTAAACGCTTTCAATAACCGCCTGGAAAAGCAGGTGTAAACCAGCTTGTTGTAGCTCCCAAAGGGAAAAAAACAACAAGCTGGTCTGCTCCGGGCGGGGACGTTCCATCACCACAAAATTTTATCGCCATGTCAATGACGTTAACCAGTTTAGCGGGGGGAGTTCGTATCCCTCACCAAAGCTCCGGCCTTACGCAGCGCTTGTTCGAATTAGCCCGTAATATTGACCGCTACGATACCGGCTTCGGCCTCAATGGCCTGACGCTCCTGGCGGTGTACCGGCATCGGCTGTCGCAACGGGCCGAAGACCTTGCCCTGGCGCAAGACCTTTGCCTGCGGGCCGTGGAGGGGATCATGAACCCCGACCGGACTGTACCTTCTTCGTTGATAGAGATCAGTGAAATAGCACAGTTTCTTGCCCAACACGCCGGGGAACTCGAACTCTCGGAAACCGTAGCGCCATTACGCGAAGTATTGCATCAGATCCTGGTGAAGCGAATGACCGCTTGCTTTGACCGGAAGGAAATTGACCCCTACACGGGTGGTTTTCAGCCTGCCTGGTACCTGTTGCGCAACGGGCCGGACGCCCGCCCTTACCTGAAGGCCTGGCTGGCCGCACTTCCCAGTGTTGAAGCGCTGGAGGGGCGCCACGAAGATGGATCTTACCTGCTGCCCTCCGGCCTTTCGCATGGCCTTGCCTTCTACGCACTTTTCGTTTGTGCGGTAGTAGAGCGGTACCCCGATCTAAGGGCTTTTCAACGCCGGGGCCGCGCCTATCTGGGGGTGCTCTGGCGGCGTTCCGTGTCTGCACGCCGCTACGGCTGCTACTATCTGGAAGGAAAAAACAGTGGCCCCGGCCGCTTGTGCCTCGCTTACGGAGACATGGGAATACTGTATGCCGGTTTGCGGCTATCGCTACAGCTGGGCGTGACGGATGATGTCAATTTCTTCACCAATGCATTGCGCTATACTGCGGGCCGCCGTACGGCAGAAACCACCGCCATCACCAATAACAGCCTGCTTTATGGCCGTTCGGGTAGCTGGCTTTTCTTTGATCACCTCGCCCGGCTGACGGGGAGTAGCAAGTTCTCCGATACCGCAGCATTCTGGCGCGACGAAGCGCTGGCTCATTTTGATGACCAGCAGGAAATCGAGGGTTTTGACCATTACGATTACCCTGCCATGCAGCGGGTATCTCTATTCGAAGGCCCCGCTGGTCCGTTGCTGGTCGACCTCGCACTCAAAACGAATCCACAAGCTCTTCAATCCATCTTTTACCTTCTCTGATCATGCTCACTGAAACACTATCCCTCACCGCTGCAGATAAATTCTATGACCGCTTTCAGGGCGATCTGAGCGAATACAGCAGCAGCTTTCTTAATGGCCTGAGCGGCGCTGCGCTGATCAGTGCTTACTTAGGCGCGCACGCAGGTGCAAAGTTCGTTTCTCTGAAAGAGCAATTATTGACGGAGGTAATGGAGCGCCTGCGGTCTGGAAACCTGAAGCTATCCACCCTGCATACTTTTTGCTCTGGCCTGGCGGGGATCGTCTACGTAATTGACCACCTCCGGGAAAACGGCCTGGCGGACAATCGCTTTGATGACGACACCCTCATCCAGCTGAGTGATCTGTTTCTGGAACGATCCCTCGCTGATTTTAAAGCGCGCAATACCGATTACCTCCATGGCCCGCTCGGTGTTTTTCTTTCTTTGCTTCCCCACACCCGCATTGCGCAGGTAGCGCGGACACTGGACGTCATCTTCGATACCTACCAGAAGCAACTCCGGACGGATGAAAAGGGAAGCCGCATTTTCAACAGCGTTCTCGAAGGCCAGCTTGAAAGCGGAGAATACAACATGGGGCTGGCCCACGGTATGGCTGGCCATGCGCTGTTATGGACGGAAGCTTACCGCCGTGGCTACCGCCCGGAGGCTACCCGCCAACTGGCATACGATCTGCTGCAATACATAGATACTTATGAGCGCAGCCCAATCGGTGAGCAGTCTGCTACGCATGTTTTCTACCCCAAGTCAGTCATCGAAGATGATC
>ENA-ORXT01004192-ORXT01004192.1-marine-metagenome-genome-assembly--contig:-NODE-4192-length-15131-cov-4.116979_pt1 | contig 15131 bp, 12 predicted proteins | sample MGYA00237868_ERZ511482 | MGnify/ENA metagenome assembly ERZ511482 | reverse complement strand
GGAGGAAGCGTAATGATCAACACGGAATCAAGACCAGCGATAAAGTTTTGCGGGAGTTCCCCCGGAAGGTCGACCTGATAAGGCTGCCCCCCGGCAGCTTTAATGGCCGCAAGTGTGTCCGGGTTCCTTGAACTACCGTTAACCCTGTGCCCGGCCCCGGCCAGTTCGCGAAGCAAGGGCAGGCCCAACCAGCCACAGCCAAGGATACATATGTTGAGCGGACGAAAAGGTTCTTCCATGATGCAAAAATAGGAAGGGGAAAGGAAGTCTCGATTATGTGTAATCAAAAAGACGACAAAACAATGTTTATTTAAAATAATAAACAAATAAGTTTTATAAATTTAATTTCAAACGTATCTTTGTAAGGTCATCATGAAGACCGAATTGCAAGATCCTGTATTGTGTTTTGAGTGAGTTTCAGGCGGAGGGACGCTGGATTGTTCCTCCGCATTTTACCTTCTCCCGATTTGGGGAAAACGTCAACTACCTACAGTTCTGCTTCCCGACCCGGAGGCACTTTAGTCGTTTGCAACCTTAATTTGGGGAACCCCGCCAAGCTCATTGGTCGGGGTTTTCTTTTGGGTTCACCCTGCTCTTTATCCATTCACTGCACCTGCGCGCGTTCGCCCAAATGGTACAGCAAGTTAAAAGACGGTTGTTTTAACTACAATCGCCTACCTTGCCAGTATGGAAACCAATGCTGTACGCTTCCGGAAGGCGACGGGAAGTGAGTGGTACCTGACCGCTGACACCCCCGACACAACTCAACGCTACCTCAACCAACTGGGCTTTCTACTGCCCGCCGAACGCATCCTGGCCACCACCGTAGCCGGGGAAGGCAACATGAACCTGGCTCTGCGAGTCTTTACTGACCGGCGGCATTTCATCCTCAAACAGAGCCGGCCCTGGATAGCTAAATTTCCGGACCTCACGGCTCCGGCAGAACGCATCCTGGTGGAACGAGACTTCCTGATTGCCACCACAGAGAACCGGTTGCTAAACGGCCACAGCCCCGAATTACTGAAAGCCGACGCTACCAACTTCGTATTATTGATGGAAGACCTCGGCGAAGCGCGCGATCTTTCCGTCATCTACCAGGAAAAAGAAACGCTCAGCGAACAGGAACTTACCGATATGTTGCGCTACCTGTCCATCCTGCACCAACTCCCCGCGGGTGGTTTCCCCGCCAACCGTGCATTGCGGCAACTCAACCACGCCCACATTTTTGATTTACCCTTCAGGCCAGATAATGGCTTCCCGCTGGATGCCCTTTATCCCGGCCTGGCCAGGGTTGCCCGCCCGTTTCAGAATGATGAAAAGCTCAGAGCCGTTGCCACGGAGCTCGGCGAAGTGTATTTATCCGACGGAGACCATTTGGTCCACGGTGATTTTTACCCCGGGAGCCTGATGAGTGATAAGGGACAGGTGTACGTAATTGATGGTGAGTTTGCCCACCCGGGAAGACCGGAATTTGACCTTGGTGTTTTGATGGCTCACCTGATGCTGGCCGGGGCAACTACCGGGCAGATGGAGATGATCAGCACAAGCTACCAACCGCCAGAAGGGTTCGACACTGCCCTGGCGGACCGCTTTTGCCACGTGGAAATAATAAGAAGACTGATTGGTATTGCGCAATTACCGCTAACGCTTTCCCTGGATGACCGGCAAAAAATGCTGGATGCCGCCCGGGCAGCCCTGCTGGGGTAGTGGTCGTTTTTTTCAATCCTCCAAATCAACCCGCCGGGCTGTCAGGCCGTTCTTAATTTGGTCCGCCAATTTGTCGCTTTTCATCCTTTGGCCTGGATTGTGCCCGACAGGCATGCAGGCGGCTTATCTTTGCAGCCTTGTCAGATTTAAATTAATCGCAAGTATGCCATTTGGGCGCCGGAGCGAAAAAGCAATGATTGCTAAAAACTCCGGGCTGCTGCCCTACCCGGCGGACATCGTTTTCAGACCTGAACGTTGTCAAAAACCTTCGGGGACGTATATGAGCTGTGCTTCGTGAACTAATGATATAATATGTTTTCTGCCCTTAAAAAACTCTTTGGTTCTAAGCAGGACCGTGACGTGGCTACCTATCAACCCATCGTTGATCAGGTCAACGAAGCCTTTGCTGGTCTTTCGTCTCTCACGAATGATGAACTGAGAAACCGCACGGTTGACTTCCGCCTCCAGATCACTGAATACCTTGCGGATATTGATAAGGAGATCATCCGACTCAATGAAGAAGCTACCGAGGAGCCTGATTTCCGTGAAAAAGATCGGATTTATAAGGAAGTAGATCGCCTGAAGGAACAACGCGACGAAGAGCTGGAAGTAGTGCTCAAAGAAATTCTACCCGAAGCTTTCGCTACCGTAAAGGAAGCCGCCCGCCGGCTCAGTGACGGTGAAATTCGTGTTACGGCCACCCAGGCCGACCGCGACCTGGCCGCTAACCCGCAAAAGGACCATATCCGGATCGAGGGCAACGAAGCCATTTACAGTAATGTATGGACCGCTGCAGGGGGCGAAATCGAGTGGAAAATGGTCCACTACGACGTGCAGCTCATCGGTGGTATTGCGCTTCACGAAGGCAAAATTGCGGAAATGCAAACGGGTGAGGGTAAAACCCTGGTGGCCACATTGCCCGCTTACCTCAATGGGCTTTCGCAGCAGGGCGTTCACGTAATTACGGTCAACAATTACCTGGCCCGACGGGATGCCGAGTGGATTGGCCCACTTATGGAGTTTCTACAGTTGAGCATTAGCTGCATCGATTACTATAAGCCCCACAGCCCCGAACGGCGGATCGCTTATAGCTGTGACATCACCTACGGAACGAATAACGAGTTTGGCTTTGATTACCTGCGGGATAATATGGTTCGCTCGCAGAACGACAAAGTACAGGGCAAGCACCACTTCTCGATGATTGATGAGGTAGACTCCGTACTCATCGACGATGCACGGACGCCCCTCATCATCTCCGGCCCGGTCACCGGCAGCTCGGACGATAAAGACTACGAAGAACTCAAACCCAACATCGACCTGCTCGTCGGCGAGCAGAAAAAGGTAGCCAGCAAGTTTTTGGCGGAAGCCAAAAAGCTCTTTAAAGAGGGCTATATTGGTACGGAAGAAGGAGAAGCGGGTCTGGCCCTGCTGCGTGCTCACCGCGCACTGCCCAAGACGGGTGCCCTGATCAAGTTCCTCTCCGAAGAAGGCGTCCGGGTGCTGCTGCAGAAAACCGAGAATACCTACATGGCGGAAAACAACAAGCGGATGCCGGAGGTAGACGCAGAGTTGTATTTCACCATCGATGAAAAGAACCGCCAGGTAGACCTGACGGAGAAAGGCGTCAACTACCTTTCCCAGTACAACAAAGACCCCAACTTCTTTATCATGACTGACCTGGCCAGCAGCATGGCCGAGGTGGATAAGCTGGAGGACATTGAGGCGGAGGAAAAAGCCCTTCGGAAAAACAAAATTTCACAGGACTTCGACGTCAAGTCGAAGCGCCTTCACGCCATCTCACAACTGCTCAAGGCCTACACGCTCTTTGAGCGGGATAGCGAGTATGTAGTAATGGACGGAAAGGTCAAGATCGTTGACGAACAGACCGGCCGGATGATGGAAGGCCGCCGCTACAGCGACGGGCTCCACCAGGCACTCGAAGCCAAAGAGCAGGTAAGCGTTGGCGAAATAACCCAGACCTACGCCACGGTAACCCTGCAGAACTTCTTCCGGATGTACCACAAGCTGGCGGGCATGACCGGTACGGCAGAAACCGAAGCCGGAGAATTCTGGGACATCTACAAGCTCGACGTTGTAGTTATCCCCACCAACCGCCCCATCCAGCGCGATGACCGTAATGACCTTATCTATAAGACCGCACGGGAAAAATTTAATGCCGTCATCGACGACATTCAGGCCCTTACGGCCGCTGGCCGCCCCGTACTGGTAGGTACTACCTCGGTAGACATCAGTGAGGACCTCAGCCGGAAAATGGAAGAACGTGGCGTTGCCCACAACGTACTCAACGCCAAGCAGCACCAGCGGGAAGCGGACATCGTTGCTGAAGCCGGCCGGCCCGGTAAGGTGACCATCGCCACAAACATGGCCGGCCGTGGTACTGACATTAAGATCAGCGAGCAGGTAAAAGCCGCCGGAGGTTTGGCCATCATCGGTACGGAACGGCACGATAGCCGACGGGTAGACCGCCAGCTGCGCGGCCGTGCCGGCCGCCAGGGAGACCCGGGTTCCAGCCAGTTCTACGTCAGCCTCGAAGACCGGCTGATGCGCTTCTTCCAAAGCGATCGGATCGCGAAGTGGATGGACCGTGCCGGCCACCAGGAAGGCGACGTGATTCAGGCTGGCATCGTTACCAAATCCATTGAGAACGCCCAGAAGAAAGTCGAGGAAAACAACTTCGGCACCCGTAAGCGCCTGCTGGAATACGATGACGTAATGAACATCCAGCGGGAAGCCATTTACCGCAAGCGCAACAACGCACTAAGCGGCCTGCGCCTGAACCTCGACCTGAATACGATGTTCGAGGGCTTACTCGATGACATCGTCTTTACGGGCAAGAACCACGGAGACTACGACAGCTTCCGGTTCTCCGTTCAGCGCTTCCTCGGCTTCGACACCAAAATAGAGGCCCCTGAATTTAATCAGGGAAAGGTTAACGACGTTGCGGATCGCCTGCTGGAAGAATTCCAGGCCTTTTACCAGGCAAAAATGCTGGTGCTGGTAGACCGTGTAATGCCCACCATCAAGCGGGTTAGTGAAGAACAGCCCGGCCGCTACAAGCGAATAATTGTCCCCTTCACGGACGGCAGTACCCACCCGCTGATGATCACGGCGGATATCGAAAAAGCCATAGAAACCAATGGCCGCAGCATCATCTCCGATATCGAACAAACAGTAACCCTGGCCATCATCGATGAGCACTGGAAGGAGCATCTTCGGTCAATGGACGAGCTGAAATCAGCTACCTCCCTGGCCTCGTTCGAGCAGAAAGACCCGCTTGTAGTGTATAAGATGGAAGCCTATAAGCTCTTCGAGGGGCTGGTACAGCAGGTTAATCAGGCCACTACGGCTTACCTGGCTAAGGGTGATCTGGTACTGCAGGACCCGAAGGACGTCCAGGAGGCACGGGCACCCAAGAAACCAGTCTCAGCGGCCACGTCAACCAACCGCAGCCAGGAAGCCGCCGCCGCCCGCCGGGCAGCCGAGGGCGTCAGCCGCCCCCAAAAGGTGGAAACTTTCCAACGCCAGGAAGCTAAGGTCAAGCGGAATGACATGTGTCCTTGTGGCAGCGGCAAAAAATTCAAGCACTGTCACGGTAAATGATTCTGAACAGCGATTCATTTTATCTGTGTCAACAAGGGGATTAAGACTCCTGCTAGCCCTATATTGTGGCTGCTTACCGGGGTTTTAATCCCCCAGTATTGGTTCCCTCCCCGGTCAGGCTTTTTGTTTTGTCTCTCTCCATGCAACATGTAAATTCAACTCTCTCCACTTTTTCTAAGGCGTAAGAAGGCAACCCTGAGTGGTAAAATCTATCGGAACCCCTACTGGTTTATAAAGAAACTATACCCTTGAACGAAATAATTGATCACACCTTTCTTGCAGCTGACTGCACGGAAAGTGATGTTGACCGCGTCTGTCGCGAAGCGGTAGAGCACCACTTTTATGCAGTCTGTATTCCGCCTTTCTTCGTAAGCCGGGCCAGCAAGAGCCTTCACGGCAGCAGCGTTAAGCTGGCTACCGTGATTGCTTTCCCCTACGGATATTCGGACACTCCGATAAAAGTGCAGGAAATCAGACGGGCAATGGACGAAGGAGCCGATGAACTGGACATCGTCATCAACCTCTCCGCCGTCAAGTCCGGAGACTGGGCTTTCGTCGCCTCCGACCTCGCAGCAGTAGCCACTACGGTGCGCCTGAAGGGTAAGGTAAGCAAGCTCATTATTGAGATAGGTTCTCTTACCAGTGAGGAAAAGCGTAAGGTTTGCGATATTTGCAATGAGATAAAACCTGATTACGTCAAAACCTCAACCGGCACCCGTGGTGGTGCCACCGTGGAAGACGTTCGCTTTATGAGAGATGCCCTTCACCCGGACATTCGGATCAAAGCCAGCGGCGGCATACGCTCCAAAGCGGCGGCGGCGGATCTCGTAGCAGCCGGTGCCAACCGGTTGGGAACCTCTGCTGGCATGGCCATCATTTAATAAAAAGTATCATCATGCTCCGTATTTTTGCCATCGTTCTTTTTTCATGCATTCTCTCAGCCGGGATATTTGCCCAGGGAGCAGTTTCGGTGGAAACCGAAGTGGGGATTGACAATCTGCTTGAGTTGTTTCAAACAACTAACGAAGCAGAAAACAGGGTAGAAGGCTGGCGCGTACAGATCCTGGCAACGACGGATCGAAGCCGGCTGGAAACCGTTCAGAGCGAATTCAAAGTAAATTACCCCAGTGTTCCCGTTGATTGGGTACACACCAAGCCCTACTACAAGCTGCGGGCCGGTGCCTTCCAGACCAAGCAGGAAGCGGAACGGCTAAAGTATACCCTCGGGCGCCAGTTCGAAGGCGTCTATCTCGTCAAAGACAATGTCAGCGAGAATGAGCTGCTACGGATGTACTAAGTATTGTCCATGCTCCCGGATGCACTCTCACGGTCTAAAACAGACCGCTTCACCATCGTTTTATACTTCTTACTGGTCATTGGCGGACTGCTGATGATCCACGCCGTCGAACGGCCACCGGAGGGGTATGAGCTTGATTATGCCGGAATGCTCACTACATCCTTTGGCAAGCAACTTATCTGGTGGCTGATTTCCATCGCCGCCTGGTTCGGGATCAATCTGTTGATTGATCGCTCTGCCTGGGTTATTGGTGCTTATCCTATTTATGTAGGCACGGTATTACTATTGGTACTGGTACTTCTTTTTGGCAAAGAAATTAATAACGCCCGCAGCTGGTTCAGTTTATTTGGCTTTACGTTTCAGCCCGGCGAACTGGCCAAATTCGGCACCTGCCTGGCCATGGCGGCTTACCTCAGTCAGTGGAGTGAAAAGATCGACAGGCCCGGTAGCATCCTTAATGGAGTAGCGCTGTGGGCCGTCCCGACCGCTCTCATCGTGCTGCAGCCGGACCCGGGTTCCGCGCTCGTTTTCTCTTCTTTTCTACTGGTGATGTACCGGGAAGGGCTACCACGCCTGCTACTTATTTTTGGCGGCTTCTCTGCCCTGATATTCATTCTCGGCATTCTACAGCCGCCAGCCATCCTTACCAGTGGCTTATTGATGTTGCTCATCGTGATCATGGGCTTTTTCGTGCCCCGCAGGCAGATTTTGTGGATTGGCGGTGCGGTCGTTGCGTCGGCAGCAGCGGGTTTTTTTTATTACCAGGGCTTCGGTTGGCCGGTTTTACTGGGCCTGACCCTGGTCTTTCTTGCCTCAGCAGCCTACCATTTGCTACGAAAAAACGGGACGGTAGTTGCGGTGGCCAGCATCGGCCTGATCTGGGGTGTACTCATTGCTTCTCTGGCCAATTTCACGTTTAATAATGTGCTGATGGAGCATCAGCAAAACCGCATCAATGCCTGGTTGCGACCGGAGGGTATGGACGAAAGAGGAGAACTCTACAACGTCATCCAGGCTAAGCTTGCCATTGCTGCCGGCGGGCTATCGGGCAAAGGCCGGTACGGTGGCACAATGACGCGCTACGATTACGTGCCGGAGCAGGAGACAGATTTCATCTTTACTGCCGTGGGTGAAGCATACGGCTTCATGGGGTCTTTTGTGGTCATCATCCTCTTTATGCTATTGCTTTGGCGGCTCAGCATCATCGCCGAACGGCAAAAACTAACCTTCGCGCGGGCCTATGCCTATGGAGTGTTGGGCATCATTCTCATCCACATTCTGGTAAACATCGGGATGACGATGGGGCTTATGCCCGTCATCGGTATCCCCTTGCCCTTTATATCAAAAGGAGGCTCTTCATTGCTCAGTTTCACGATCATGATTGCCGTTCTACTCAAGCTGGATCGGCACCGGGAGGCGGTGTAGGGCGCGGGGCCGTGGTCACTGAGCTTGCCGAACGTGCTGGTGCAGGGGAGGTTGGACGAGCAAGGTTTCCCCCCATCCGCTAAGCACCAACTCAAGGAATTTTAACCCACCGTGCAACCACTTATTGCCACTGTCGTCTTTCTTAACAACAACAGCAACCAAAACTAACCGTGGGAGCACAACCAATACTTATATCCATGCCGACTGCCGCCGACTACCGCGATACACACCGCGAACTGGTACTGGGCTGTCAGCGTAAAGACCGAACGGCGCAACGTGCGCTTTACGGGCATTACGCTAAGCCGATGTACAACCTTTGCCTCCGGATGCTGAAACATGCACACGACGCGGAAGACGTTTTACAGGTGGCATTTGTCGACATCTTCGGCAAGATAGATACCTTCAATTTCGAAGCGTCCATCAGTGCCTGGATCAAGCGCATCGTCGTTAATCGTTGCATCGACCACCTGAAGAAGCGGAGATTGCTGACGACAGACTTCGACCCCAGCCGGCACGACGCTGCCGTCGAAGACCCCTCCCCTGCACCTGCGGTGAGCGCCCGGAGCATGAGTGTAGAGCGAATCAAACAAGCCGCCCGCCAACTGAGTGAAGGCTACCGTGTTGTGCTATCGCTTTACCTTTTTGAAGGCTACGACCACGAAGAGATATCCAATATCCTCGACATCAGCGTCGGGACGAGCAAATCCCAGTACAGCCGGGCACGCAAGCGCCTGGCCGCATTACTCAACGAATCTGAATAATCCTCCCATGACTACCGATAATCTCGAGGATTACATCCTCAACAACCGGGAAGCCTTCGACGAGGAAACCCCTTCGCCGGACATCTGGAACCGCATCGAATCCGCCATCAGCACCAATGATGACGGAGACGATGATGATGACCCCTTCGAGGCTTTCATCGCCACCAACCGGGATGCTTTTGATGACAGCACCCCGCCGCCACGGCTGGAAGGCCGCGTCTTCGCCGCCCTCAAAGAGCAGGCTGGCGCCAACCATATGCCACCACTTCAGTTGGCCCATCGCCGCCGCCGGCTAATGCCAATACTGGGCATCGCCGCCTCCATGCTGCTGCTCATCACGGCTGCCTTCCTGATCGGGAACAACCGTGGTTACCAGGCTGGAAGCGAAGAGCAACTGGCCGCTGAGCTGAACCTCATCGATCCGGAACTCGCCGAAACGGAACTATACTACCGAGACGCAATTGCCGAAAACTTCAGTAAAGTGAGCCAGGTGAACCACGACCCACAGTTGTTCAAAGACCTGGAAGCCATTGATGAAGCGACCGCAGAAATAAGGGCCAGCTTAATGGAAGTCCCCTCTTCCCAACGCCCCGCTCTGGTACAAAAACTGATTGAAACCTACCGAACCAAACTGGATATTTTGCTGCGCATTCAGCAGCACCTGCCTTCGTCTCCTACTCAACAACCAAACAATGATTCATAAAACTATCATGGCGATGCTACTGCCAGCGTTTTTTCTGCTGCAGCTACCCCTCCAGGCGACCGACTTTCCCTTGGCCTTCCGGCAAGACTTTGAGAAAAAATATTCAAAAACCTTCGACGTAAACGGCAGCGGAAACGTCCGCCTCGAAAACCGCTACGGCTCCATTGTGGTAGAAACCTGGGAGCGCAACGAAGTGAAAATTGATGTACGGATTAAAGTCTCCGCTGATGATCAGGAAGATGCTGACAACACCTTTGATCGTATTGAAGTCAATATGTCTGGCAGCGGCAACAGTGCTTCAGCAACAACTTCAATTGGCAACAGCAGACGGAGCAGCAAGGGCTGGCTCAGCAAGCTCATTGATGGCGACTGGAGTTGGGGAGGAAACTCCAGCAACGACTTCAAGATCTACTACACCGTAAAAATGCCCGCTTCCGCCAGCCTGGAAACACAGGCGAAGTACTGCGACGTTACCTTGCCCGACCTGAGCGGCAACAACCGCATCTCAGTAGGCTACGGTGACCTGGTGGGCGGCGACCTGACGGGCACCAACGAAATCACGATCTCCTACGGTTCCGCCCGGCTGGATGAGCTGGGAACCGATAGCCGCTTCCGTATCCGTTACAGCGACGCCGTGATCCGCACCACCGGCGACCTCAAATACGACGGCCGCTACAGCGAGACCCGCATCGGCCGGGCCGGTAATCTCGACATCGATGCCGGTTACGAAGAATTGGAAATCACCTCAGCCAAAGAGGTTCGCATCGACGGGAGCTACAACGAAGTAGACCTTGAGAAAGCCGAACGGATATTCCTTGATGGCAACTACAGTGATTTCAATATCGGCACCATCGAGATGGAACTGGAAGTCGACGCCAGTTATGGCGACCTGGAAATCGATATGCTGAAAGCTGGCTTTGAGCGGGTCTATATCCGTACCAACTACATCGATGTGGAAATTGACGTGGAAGCCGGTGCCGGCTATGAGATGGACCTGCGCTCCCGCTACGGAGATATTTCCTACGACAAGACCAACTCCACAAACGTAAACACTACCAAAGCAGGCTCTTCGGAAAGTGTCTCAGGTACCGTAAAGGGCCGTGGTACTGGCCGAATCGATATCTCTACCAGCTACGGAGACATCGAGCTTTACTAAGAATTTTATTTAGTTTTTTACTAGTCTCAAATGGTGAAGGGGCGCTCCGGCTTACGGGGCGTCCCTTTTTTGCGCCGCCCGCCGGTGGGGTTTTCACCCGAATTGACCATCTTTGGCGTTCTCCTTTTCACGGAGCTACCAAGAAATAAGCAACTATGTTTTTAGAGCCACACTTCAGTGGCCAGCGGAGCGGCTGGCTGGAGGTCATTTGCGGGAGCATGTTTTCGGGTAAAACGGAAGAGTTGATCCGACGGCTGAAACGCGCCCGTATTGCGGGCCAGCACGTAGAAGTCTACAAGCCCCGTATTGACACCCGCTACGGCGATAATGAAGTAGTGAGTCACGATAAAAACGCGCTTCTAGCCACCCCCATCTCCGATACAAGTAAGCTGCTCAATGTCCCCGACGAGATCACCGTCATCGGCCTCGACGAGGCTCAGTTCTTTGAGCCCGATGTGGTGAAGCACGTGCAAACGCTCGCCCAGCGCGGCAAACGCGTCATCATCGCCGGACTGGATATGGATTTTCGCGGCGAGCCCTTTGGCCCCATCTGCCAGCTACTCGCCGTCGCGGAATATATTACCAAGGTCCACGCCATCTGTACGCACTGCGGTAACCTGGCCACCCACTCCTACCGGCTAACTACGAATCAGGACACCGTAGTGTTGGGCGAAAAGGACCTGTATGAAGCCCGTTGCCGTAAGTGCTATGCGATGGGGAATATTTTGGAATTGAAATAGCTTGTACCGCCGACTTTAATCGGGGGATTTGCTGATCCCCCGACTAAAGTCGGCCGCACCTCACCCCACCTGCAAGGCCCGCTCAAATTTCCCAATAACGTCAATAAATACATTCGGCAGGAAGGCATTCATTACTTCTTCCAGCGCCGGATCGATGGGGCCATAAAAAGCTTCTGAAATGCAGCCCGCCATGGCTGCCTGCGTATCCGTGTCTCCGCCGAGGGAGATGGCCAGGCGGATGCTGTCCACTAAATCTTTAGAGTCGAGGAAGGCGATGATAGCTTCGGGGACGGAGCCGGCGCAGCTTACGTCGAAGGCGTAGTCGGGGCGGATCTCCTCGATCGTCCGGCGGAGGTTATAGCCGAAGGTTTGGGTGATGTACTGGCGGATGTCCTCCTTGCCGCCGCCCTGGCGGGCGAGGAAGATGGCGGCGGCGATGGCCTGTGCTCCCTTCACGCCTTCGGGGTGGCCGTGGGTGGGCATCGCCGTGGCTTTGGCCTGGGCGAGCACGGTCTCCAGGTCGTTGAAGAGCCAGCCGACGGGCGAGACGCGCATCGCGGAGCCATTGCCCCAGCTGCTGTATTCTTCTTCCAGTTCATCCCGCATCCATTTGCGGAAGGTGCTGCCGTAGCCAGCGTCTGGATAACGAAGAGCGTAGGCTTTAATCGCTTCGCCCAGGTCTTCCTGATGCAGGATAGCATCCGCTACAGCGACGGTAAGCACGGTATCATCCGTGTATCGGCAAGCGGTGGTAAATAGCTCAAAGTCGTAATCTTTAGCGCCGCCGCGTTCCAGGCGGCTGCCGATGATGTCTCCGAGAATGGCTCCTTTCATAGTAGTGGTAGTAGGATAGTAGTGATAGTCTGATAGTAAGCAGTTGCCCGTGAGCAATCGCTCTACTATCAGGCTATCCTTCTGAAGGATCTTTGTTTAAAAACAAAGCTAAGTCTAATTTTTCTTTATTCCAAAATAATCTTTTGGGCCTGGGATGAGGAGCTCCTGCTCCGAAAAGTGTTTGCGCAGCGAACATATAGAAGCGGCTGAAGTCGCAGGCTTTCGGAGCGGAGCTCTACGGTATACACACATCTTTACGTAAAGATGAAACCCCCTCCCCAACCCCTCCCCACGGGGGAGGGGCTAATAAAAACGCAACGCGTTTTATGGTTAAAACCCTGAAATTCCAGTTTTTTGAGGATAAGCTTGTGGTTGATAGCTTTCTGGGGAAAAAATGCGTTGCATTTTCCAAAAGCCCTCCCCTGTGGGGAGGGTTGGGAGGGGGTTTAAATCGGGGAACTGGCGCTTGTAAATTTGTGTGTATACCGTAGAGCGGAGCTCCTCATCCGGGCCAGGCCTTCTCCAGTCTGTCCCCCAACTCAATAATATCCTCCCGCCGGGCGAGTGCCGCGAGCCAGTTAGCGGGGATGCTGTCCACCCCGTAGAGCAATGCCGCCGGTGCGCCAGCTACGCAGGCCGTAGTGTCCGTATCCCGGCCAAGATTCACTGCTCCTAAAACCGTATCCCGGTAATTATCAGCATTGAAGAGGCACCAGAGTGCTGCTTCAAGACATTCTACGACGTAGCCACTCCCCTGCACCTGCGTCCGCGCCAAATTGGAAAAATCAGCCTTGATGAGTGTCGCCAGCGAATCGAGTTCCTCGACCGGTAGGTTTGCCGCCATTAGAAAATCGAGCAACTCCCGACGGGCAAATTCCAGTGCTTTTTCCTTTGCCTCCTTATTAACCAGGTGTGCGCAAAAACGCAGGTACAAAAAGCAGCAGCAGGCCGAACGAATGTGGCCGTGCGTCAGCGCAGATTGCTGCCAGATCGGCGCCATCCACTCCGCCACCGGCTTATCCCGGAGGTAGGCATACAAGGGGAAAATACGCATCAGCGCTCCGTTACCATTATCGCTCTCCCGGGCGGATTCGTGCAGGCTGGGAAGCTCCGCTTCCCGCCCATCGCGCAGTAATCCCTGAAGTTTATCAATGGACCGCCGCGTCGTCATCCCAATATCGAAGATCTGCCCTTCCGGCGTCCAGTACCCGTGCTCTTTATAATTGATCAGCCGCTTCGCCTGGTCCACGAGGTCAAACTTCCCCGTTGCCAGACTCTCCGCCAGTCCGAAGGCCAGGCTGCTGTCGTCCGAAAAATAGCCCGGCGGCTGGTTGTAGGTGCCGTAGCCCCGGATGTCGGTTACGGGGTTTTCGTATAGCTGCTGCCGTGTTTGAAATTCTACGGGGACGCCGATGGCGTCGGCAACGGAGAGGCCGAGGAGGGCGGTGGTGATGGGGTTCATGATGTTAGTTAAGAATTTTATTTATCCTTTTAGCGGTAGCGCCCGGGACACCGGCCTCATTGGCAAAATCAGACCATTCATTAACAGTATTCCGTACTTGCTCTATTATTCTTTCGGGCTTTTTAATACTGAAATTATGCGCTAGCTCCAATAAGTGAGCTACACCAGGTGACTTGCTCTCTCCCGCCACCGTCATGCTATGATATCCGTGCGATGACTGCGAAAAGGTTAGGTCGTAAGCCGGTGCCAGTTTCCAGTTTCCTGTACCGTCCATCAGGAATGAGATGTTTTTGCTGTGGTCGTCACGGTTGTGAGAAAAGACGTTGAAAGCTGCCAGCCGGAGGACTTTTTCAAGCGCCAGGCGATCTTTTTCCAGCCGAAAGGCTGCATCCATCACGTGCCCATAATCCATGTTTGTCAGCCGAAAATTATCGTGCATCAAGCCTGCGGCGGAATGTAGGTGCAAGCGATTATTTCCTTCCCGGTCAAAGCGTTTGGTGCCAAAGTAGGTCCGACCGGACTTTCCGGTAAAAAGGCGACAGATCGACATCTCCAACCCCGCAGCTAGTGCCATTTTATGATACGCCAGTTCGGTGAGCGCAATATCTTCCGGATCAACCGTAGCGGGGAATTTTATGATCCAGTGTTCATAACCTTCCGGTAAGGAGCTTGTATCAGCTATTAATTGATCCTTTGCGGGATGATAACCTACCACGATCTTCGGCCGTGCACCACCCGAGGAGCCACCAAGTTGCACAAGGTCGTCTACAATTTCAGAGCTGTCACCCGCCAGAATATGCTGAGACGCTCGTACGATTGCGTCCAGATCGATTTGGACTGAGTCAAGAGTGGTCTCCTCGCGAACGGGATGGTAGCTCAGTGCTCCCGGTCCGTTTTCTCCCACGAAAGCTAAGCGGTCGAGGACATCAATATTTTCCAGTCTAATTCCCTTGCTAGTCAGGGCCCGATCCAGTATAAGCCGGCCCCAGCCGTCCGGTAACGAATCTCCAAATACACCGAATAAGCCATCAAACGCTTCTGTAGCTGGCTGCTGAACGTCCATCGATTGTCGAAGATGCAATGGAGACAGCGACATTCCCTGTTCCAGAAATTCGGCTTTGTATTGAAAGAAGATCTTACGATCGCGTAAGATCATTTCTCCCACTTCCAACGGAGGGCCCGAGAAGCTGATTTTCACTTTAAGCCGGTCCATTACTTTGTCCAGCTTTTATCCCGAAACATTTTCTCGATCTCCTCCAAGTCTTCAATGGGTTTTAGTACCTCGTCAAAGTCTGTTAAGCGATCTAGTAGCTGGGTAATCATCAATAAGTGCTCCAGTGAAATTTGCCCCGTTTGCTCAAAGCGCCGCAAACTGCCCAGTGATACCCCCGATCGGCGAGCGAGCTCAGCCTGAGCGTATCCTTT
>ENA-ORXT01004191-ORXT01004191.1-marine-metagenome-genome-assembly--contig:-NODE-4191-length-15139-cov-3.958173_pt1 | contig 15139 bp, 13 predicted proteins | sample MGYA00237868_ERZ511482 | MGnify/ENA metagenome assembly ERZ511482 | reverse complement strand
AAAGTTCTGCAGACCGCCCGCGGTGCCACGTTCTCGATCGCCCAGCGTGCCGAACACATCTGGGAAGGCGTGTCGTCGGCGACGACACGCAGTCGGCCGATCATCAACACCCGCGACGAACCGCATGCCGACGCCGAGAAGTATCGACGGCTCCACGTCATCGTCGGCGACTCGAACATGAGTGAGTACACGACCTTCTTGAAGATCGGCGCCGCTGCATGCATGCTCCGGATGCTCGAGGACCCGAACGTCGTCCTGCGCGACATGACACTCGAGAACCCGATCCGGGCGATTCGCGAGATGAGCCACGACATCACATGTCGGCGCACCGTCCGCCTCGCCAATGGGCGTGAGGTCAGCGCCCTCGACATCCAACGCGAGTATCTCGACCGGGCGCTGCGCTACGCCGATGGGCCGGGCTTTCCTCCGGAGGAGCAGCGCGCCCTCGATATGTGGGAGCACTGCATCACGACAATCGAGGACGACCCACTCAAGCTCGATCGCGAGGTCGACTGGGTCATCAAGTACAAGCTGATCGAGAAGTTCCGCGCGCGCCACGATCTGCCGCTCGGTCACGCCCGAGTCCAACTGCTCGACCTGCAGTATCACGACGTGTCGCGTCACCGAAGCCCGTTCTACAAGATGCAGGACCGGGGCCTGGTCGAGCGGGTGTGCACCGACGCTCAGATCAACACTGCGATCGACGTCCCGCCGCAGACGACGCGGGCTCGGCTACGCGGCGAGTTCGTCAAGCACGCCAAGGAGAAGAATCGGGACTACACCGTCGACTGGGTGCATCTGAAGCTGAACGATCAGGCGCAACGAACCGTGCTGTGCAAAGACCCGTTCAAGAGCCACGACGAGCGCGTCGACCGCCTCATCGAGACGCTCTGACGCCAAACGTCCAGCCATCAACGGTACCGTTCACAGCTCGTGACGATTCAAGATGACGGCCGTGCGCTCCCGGACCTTCCGGAGCCGAGAGGCGATGCGGTGAGTGACCCCTGGTCTCGCGATGCCGAAGTGGAGGTCGGCCCCAGCAGTGCTGCTGCCGACGAGGTCGTACGCACGGAGCCAGAGCGCCAACGCACTTCTGGAGCGCGTGCATTCTTCGACTGGATCGTGGTCGTGACGGTAGCGCTGCTCGTCGCATTCGTCGTCCGCGGCTACGTTCTGGCGCACTTCGTCGTCGAAGGCCAGTCGATGGCGACCACCCTCGACACCGGTGATCGTGTGTTCGTCAACAAGCTGTCTTATCGGTTGCACGACCCGAACCGCGGCGATGTCGTCGTGCTCCACACCGGTGCAGCTGAGCGCGACTTGATCAAACGGGTCGTGGCGCTTCCGGGTGAAACAATCGAGATGACTGGCTGCGTCATCCGGATCACGCAACCCGGCGCGGAGACACCGCAAATTCTCGACGAGCCCTACCTCGACGCCCGAGACACATCACCGGGCGAGTGCGGCAGCAACATCACCTCCCAGGTGATACCTGCCGATCACGTGTTCGTGATGGGCGACAATCGGGGTGGTTCGCAGGACAGCCGCAACCTCGGCCCGATCAGCGAAGACGACCTGGTCGGCCGAGCCTTCGTCGTCTTCTGGCCCCGTGACCACTGGCAATGGTTGTAGGGGTGACGGCGTCCGACGTTCAGGGCAGTTCGCCACCGACCTCGCGGTGGAAGCTCTCCATCATGATGTCGGTGTGGTCGCTGTAGACGGCGTCGAGGCCCATTCTGAATGCGGTCTGCAGCTGATGGTCGTACTGCATGTCCCAGCCGAACGCCACGAGTCCGAACCGGTGGAAGAGTGCGGCGAGCCCGCCGTTCCAATCGGTGCGGTGCAGATTGATTCCGTCTATGCCGTGGTGAGCAAGTGAGGCCGCTCGGCGCTCGGGGCCCTCTCGCATCCGGTCGATTCGAGTCGAGTTCAAGATCTTGACGTCAGGCAGGAGCGGTCGGTATTCGAGACACCGATCAAAGCTCGAGTCACACAGCCACGTGCGGCCGACCATGCTCGGATCGTGCTCGTGCACTACGTCGACGATCGCGGCAGCAGCGGCGGGGTCCTTGACGTCGAGCGACAGTTCGTAGCCGCTGCCGCATGTGTCGAGGAGGTCGGCGAGTGTGGGGATGTGCTCGGGAAGGTCGGCGTGTGCAACCTCACGAATCGGGCGGCGTCGGAGGCCGCGTTTGACGACACCGTCGTGGTCGAGCACTGCCACGCCGTCGGCAGTCATCCACACGTCGCTCTCCAGTCCGGTAGCTCCGAGCTTCAGAGCGAGCTGGAAGGCCTCGATGGTGTTCTCCGGGGCGTGAGCCCGCGCTCCTCGGTGAGCGAAGGCGATCGGCGGGTCGAGTCGGGATGGGAGTCGTTGCTGCACTCCTCAGATGATGGCAGCCCCGTAGACTGCTCAACGTGTTCAATCTCCAGGGCAGCGAGATCATTGTCATCTTGCTGCTCGCTCTCGTCGTGCTCGGCCCCGAGAAATTGCCCGATGCCATCCGCAAGTTCAGCCAGACCTATGGCGAGCTGAAGAAGATGGGCAACGGCTTTCAGAGCGAGTTGAAGTCCGCCCTCGACGAACCAATGCGGGAGATGCGCGAAACCGCCGAGGTGGTGAAGCGAGCGGCTGATCCAGCCCTGATCGCCGAAGAAGCCGAGGCCGAGGCCCACATGCGCGCCGAAGCCGACGCTGCCGCTGCTGCGGCGCTCGCCGCAGCCCCCGACGTGCCCATCGACCCTGCAGCATTCGGGGTCAGTGATCCAGTCGCCGCGGCCGAGGCTGCAGCGATCGAACCGAAGACCGCCGTGCCCGGCCGCCTGAAGCCCGTGAGTGCCAACCCGGCCGACGGCAACTCGGCGAACGGCAAGCCGGTCAATCAGATCGCTCTGTCGATGGCGCGCGGACCGATCGATCCGGAGCCCGAGGTGGCGGCGGCCTTCGCTCCGCCGTCAGGGCAGGCACGCACACCGCACACTGGCCCTGCCGCCGATTCTCTGGAGCTGACGGCGCCGCCGAGCGGTACAGCAGTCGGCCTGAGGCCGCCTCCGGCCGGCCCCGCCTCCGATGCCCCGCCGCCGCCGCCGCCTCCGCCGCCCCCGCCGGTTGACGACATGAACGTGGGCACGTCGTGACCACCGCAGAGCGGCTCGAAGATCTTGTCGAGGAATCCCAGACACTCACCGAACACCTCGGTGAGTTGCGCACCCGAATCATCCGGGCCGCGCTCGCGGTTCTGATCGGCATGGTCGTCATCATTGCCTTCTACGATCAGGTGCTGGGGTTCCTTCTCGAGCCATATCGCAATCTGTGTGACTCGCGCGGTGAGGACTTCTGCGACGCTGACGGGCTCTTCATCACCGGGCCGACCGAGGGCCTGTCGACCCGTATCCGAGTGGGCATGTACGGCGGCATCATCGCAGCGCTGCCCGTCATCCTCTGGCAGGTCTGGCGCTTTGTCGTACCCGCACTGCACGCCAAGGAGAAGAAGTACGCGATTCCGTTCGTGCTGTCGTCGGTGGTCTTGTTCTGCGCAGGCGGAACCCTCGCCTACATCACCGTTGGTCGTGCGCTCGAGTTTCTGATCAGTTGGGCCGGCGAGGACGTCAGTGAGATCTTCACGGTCAGCAGCTACATCAGCCTGATCGGCTTGATGATCTTCGCGTTCGGTGTCGGCTTTCTCTTGCCCGTCTTGTTCGTGTTCTTGCAACTGGTCAACGTCGTGAGCCCACGAACGCTGCTGAAGAGTTGGCGCTATGCCACGATCGGCGTCTTCGTCCTTGCCGCAGTCATCACGCCTTCAGGCGACCCGGTCACCCTGATGATGCTCGCCCTGCCGATGCTCTTCTTGTATTTCGTAGCGATCCTCATTGGCTGGCTCGTGCTGCGCAAGCGGCCCGCAACCGTCTGATCCGCTGACGTCTCGATGCGACCTGACCGGGCAGAACTGACCGCCCGCTACTCCTTCCCGATCGACCGCTTCCAGACGGAGGCCTTCGACGCGCTCGACGACGGCAAACACGTCGTGGTCGCAGCACCGACCGGCAGCGGCAAGACGGTCGTTGCCGAGTACGGCATCGATGCAACGATCCGCGACAGCAGGCGCGCGTTCTACACCGCACCGATCAAGGCGCTGTCGAACCAGAAATACCGCGACCTCGTCGCCATGCACGGCACCGACATGGTCGGCCTGCTGACCGGGGACAACTCGATCAACGGAGACGCCCCGATCGTCGTGATGACGACCGAGGTGCTGCGGAACATGATCTACGGACGGTCACGGGCGCTCGACGATCTTGGTTTGGTGGTTCTCGACGAGGTCCACTTCCTGCAGGACACCTTCCGGGGACCCGTCTGGGAAGAGGTGATGATCCACCTGCCGCACCACGTTCGTCTCGTGTGCCTGTCCGCAACGGTCAGCAACGTCGCCGAACTCGCCGAGTGGATCTCGACGGTTCGTGGCGACACGGTGGCTGTCACCGAGTTGCGGCGGCCGGTCGAGCTGTCGAACCTCTACCTGGCCAAGGATCGAGCCGAGGAGCGACTTCACCTGCTCCCGGTCTTCGTCGGCGGCGCGGTGAACCGTGACGCGGTTCGCCTCGACGAATCGGCGATCAGGCACAGCCCGCAGTCCCGTCGTGGCAGGGATCGCAACGACCGCGACGCGGGCAGGACGAAAGGCGCCCATCGCCGCAAGCTGGTGCCACCGGGACGCGTCGAGACCCTGACCCTGCTCGACGACCGCAAGATGCTGCCTGCGATCTTCTTCATCTTCAGTCGCAACCAGTGCGACGAGGCAGCGCGTTCGTGTGTCGACTCCGGCGTCCGCCTGACGAGCGAAGTCGAGCAGATGGCGATCCGAACCATCGTCGAGGACCGTCTCGGCGGCCTCGACCCGGCTGACCTCGCAGTGCTCGGGTACGACCAGTTCGTCCGCCAGCTCGAAGCGGGTGTCGCAGCGCACCACGCCGGCATGGTGCCGCCGATGAAGGAAGTCGTCGAGGCCTGCTTCATCGAGGGACTCGTCAAGGTCGTCTTCGCCACCGAGACGTTGGCAGTCGGCATCAACATGCCGGCCCGCTCCGTGGTCATCGAGAAACTGACGAAGTTCACGGGTGAGGGCCACGAGCAGCTGACACCTGGGGAGTACACACAGTTGACCGGTCGTGCGGGGCGCCGCGGTATCGACGATCGGGGCAGCGCTGTGGTGCTCTGGTCGCCGTGGGTCCGGTTCGACGACGTCGCCAAACTCGCCGGGAGTTCGCAGTTCCATCTGCGTTCGGCGTTCCGGCCCACGTACAACATGGCCGCCAACCTGATCCGGACATATGAGAGCGAGCGTGCCCACGACCTGCTGAACCTCTCGTTCGCCCAGTACCAGGCCGATCGTGACATCGTGAAGCTGCAGGCCCGGCTCGAACGGCGACGAGAGGTCTTCCGCGAGCTGCGGAGCGAAGCGGAGAGCCCGTTCGGAGACATCGACGAGTACCGCACGCTTCGCGACGCCGAGCGCGATGCCCGCCGATACGGACGAGACGAGCGCAGCGACGAGATCGAGGACCGGCTCCGCAAGCTCAACCCCGGCACGGTCATCCACCTGCTGAAGGGAAAGCATCGCGGGCCGGTCGTCGTGATGACCTCGGCGAGCCGCAAAGACGGTGCCCGGCTCCGAGTGGTGAACAAAGGCGCCGACGTCCTGCAGGTGGAAGCTGATGACTTCGACACCGCCCCGCAGCCGCTCGGCACCGTCAAGATGCCCCCGAACTTCGCGCCGAATCGCAAGGAGTTCCACAAGGAACTCGCCTATCGGCTTCGTAAGACCAGCCTGACGCAGGCATCGAAGGTGTCGCGTCGCGACGGTCGTTTGGCTGGCCGCAGTGCTGACATGCATCCGGTGGCGCGTGACCCGGACCTCAAGCAGCGTCTCCAGTCCCTCGGACAGGCGGCGCGTGTCGGCCGGGAGATCAAGGAGATCGAAGGCCGGGTCAAGGGCAAGAATCAGACTCTGGCACGCGACTTCGACCGGATCCTCGGCGTTCTGGCCACGTTCGGTTACGCCGACGTCGATCGCTGGGAACTGACTTCCGACGGCGAGATGTTGGCGCGAATCTTCCACGAGTCCGACCTGCTGGTCGCCGAAGTCGTGCGCGCTGGTCTGCTCGACGATCTCTCGCCGTCGGATCTCGCAGCCCTCGTGTCGACGCTGATCTACGAGCACCGCAGTCCCGAGCCGCCCGGCAAGCCCTGGTTCAGCAGCGACGACATGCGCTCGCGCTGGAAGCGCCTGGCAGCGATCAGCGAAGATCTGGCTGCGCAGGAGCGTGCAGCGGGTGTCGGCGAGCATCGAGGACCCGATCCGACCTTCGCTGCGATCGCCTATGCGTGGGTTGCGGGGGAGGGCTTCGCTGAAGTCGTTGATGCCGAGGAACTGACCGGCGGCGACTTCGTGCGCACGACTCGTCAGCTGATCGATGTGCTGCGACAACTCGCGCTCGTCGCCCCGCTCAAGTCCACGCGACGTGCGGCCAGCGCCGCAGCCGAAGCGGCGTTCCGCGGCGTCGTGTCCGACAGTGCCGCCACGAGCACCAGCGTGAACGAGACAGACAGCGCTGACATCACAGGCAACCCTGACAGCACGGACGTCGTTGCCGGCGAATCATGACGATCGAGAAGGGCCAGCCGTGGGGTGCATCGGTGCCCCGACCCGACGATGTGCGATTCGCAGCCACCGACGCCGAAGCGACAGCGCTGTTGACCGACGCCAGCGATGCTCCGGTTGCCTTGACCGGCGGCGACCTTCACCGCACGGTCGGTCGGCGCGACCCAGGCTCACTGACCGAGCTGCTCGAATTGCCGATCGATCTCCTGCACGTGCAACTCGACGATCAACCGAGCAGGCCGGCGTGCGCGCACGTGACGATGCAGCGCCCTGCCCTGCAGGGCGGATGGTGGCGTGGCGATGTCGTGATGGTGATGAATGCCGAGTTCATCGAGAACTGGCACATCGTGGCGCGCGGACACCCGAACGACGGACGGGCCGAGGTGTGTGCATGGGGCCCGGACTTCGGTGTACGTCAACGTTGGGAGGCGCGACGTCGACTGCCGGGCAACCAGCATGTGCCCCACCCGCAGATCGAGACACGGTCGATTCGCCAACGGGTCTGGGAGTTCGACTCGCCTCTTCGGGTGCGGATCGACGGGGTGGCAGCCGGTACGTCACGGCGTGTCGAGGTCGTTGTCGAGCCGGACGCTGCGACGATCTACGCCTGACCCCGCGTCGACCATCGGGTCCGTGGCATCTTGTCTTCCCGCATGGCTTGGGACTCGGCTTCCGACTTGTTTGCCTCCGCGGACTCGGTTGCCTCCGCGGCGCGTTGCTGCACGTGGGCGCCGTAGCGGCGAGCGCCGATGGCGGCGGTGGCACCGTGAAGCAGCACCGACATCGTGACGGTGAGCGAGATGGCGCCGACGAGCAGGTCGGCACGCTCCGACATCTCTTCGAATTGCTCGAGCAGCAGAATGGCGAACACGATCGATGCCAACCCGCGCGGCCCGAACCAACCAATGAACAGCTTCGACCAGATGTCGCTCCCAGAGCCAGTGAGCGCCAGGAACACGGGAACGATCCGGACGATGGTCAGGCTCGCGATCGCTGCAGCAAAGACCGCAGGACCGAAGTCGCCGAGTGCGTCGCCGACGAACAAGTTGCCGAACACGAAGAACGTCACCGCGGCGAGGAGTTCGGCCGCGTCCTCGGTGAACTCGGACAGGTGCTCCGCTTCTTGCGGGCCGCTCGTCGTGTCGGCCTGGTTGTTGCGGAATGACGCGACTCCACCGCTGCCGAATGCGAGTCCGGCGACGAACGCCGCGATGAAACCGTTGCCGCCAGCTGCGCCAGCAACCGTGAAGGCCATGATCGGCAGCCCGAACGTGGCGATCTGCTCGTAGCGACCGTCGGACCAGCCAGCGGAGCGTGTCCACCGTAGGAGGGTGATGCCGCCGAGTCCGATGACGACGCCGAATGCTGCGCCGTAGCCGATCTGTTCGCCCACGAAGCCCAACCATGAGCCGATCGAGCGTTCCATGTCGAGGACCAGGCTGGTGGCGACTGCGACCACCGGGACGACGAGGCCGTCGTTCAGCCCCGACTCGACGTTCAACGCGAGTCGATCCATTGCCGGTACAGCGGGGTCTGATACGACGGCACTGCCGAGTGCGGCATCGGTCGGGGCAAGAATTGCAGCGAGGAGCAGTGCCTCGGCGATCGGCCAGTCGCCGAACAGCAGCATGTTCACCCCGGTGCCCAGCAGCACAGTGAGAGGGAGACCAACACTCAACAGCCGGATCGGGAAGCCGACGTTCTGTCGGAGCCGGGGGAGCGACAACCGCGTGGCATCGCTGAACAGAATCACAGCGAGCGTGACTTCGGCGAGCAGTGCAATGGTTTCCAACTCGGTGGCGACTTCGACGACACCGGTTGCCGACAGTGCTGCGCCAGCGGCGACAAAGATGATCGGCATCGTGATCGGCGAGGACACGAAGCGTTGCGAGACCGCAGTGAAAGCAAGGAGTACAGCGCCGATGATGGCGATCTCGAACGGCTCCACGACCGCACCGTAACGTGCGGCTGCGATCGCAATGACCGGGCAGTTTGCCTGTTCCCTGACCGGCAATGGAGCTGAATCACCGATGACGGGTGCGGGCCGCCGTAGAGTATCGACCCGTGGCCGTCTACGTCCCAGAGTCCTTCACGCCGGACGAGGCCGACGTTCTTCGTCGTTACTTCACGAATCTCGATGGGCCGGTGTTCGCACTGGTCAACCTTCCCGAGGTCGTCAAGGGTGCTTTGTTCGCCCGTTACAGCCGGAGCCCGAAGTCGTTACGACGTCTTTTTCTCGACGAGTTCGTTGGCGACCTCGACATCTCCGGCGACCTGTCGGTTGATGCAACGGTCGGTCTCGATCGAGCCGAGGAGCTCTATGAGCGGGTGTTCTTCGATTACGGCGACGATTCCGTCGCTCAGCTCGGCGGGGTGCATCTGGCTTGCGAGCAAGCGTCGAACATCTTGACCAAGGTGCTCGAGTGGGGTCGGCTGATGAGCTACCTCGAACAGAGCACCCGCTACATCGCCTACGACTCGCGCCTCGGTGGCAGGTATCGCTACTACCGCGACCCGGCGGTGCTCGCCGGGCCGCTCGGCACTCGATACGTGGGCGACCTGGACCGCATCTTCGATTCGTACAGTCATTGCGCCGAAATCGTCACCGAGCACGTGCGCAGCACCGTCGAGCGCGGAGACAGCAGCGAGTTCGTCTATCGCACGGCGACCAAGGCCAAGGCCCTCGACGCAGTGCGTGGCATCCTGCCGGCAGCGGCGACGTCGAATGTCGGCATCTACGGCACCGGCCAAGCATTCGAAGCCCTGCTGCTGCGGATGAGGGCGAGTGCGCTGCCCGAGGCACGTGACTACGCCGATCTGATGTTGCACGAACTCCGTAAGGTCATTCCGAGCTTTCTGCGTCGCGTCGACCTGCCCGATCGCGGTGGCAAATGGAGCGAGTACCTGTCTGACACGCGAACCAGGACAGCGGCCGTGGTCGACGACCTGTTCGGCTCGACTCCGGTCGACGTGGCATCAGAGGTCGAACTCGTCGACTTCGACCCGGATGCCGAGGACAAGATCCTCGCTGCGATCTGCTACTCCCACTCGTCGTTGCCCGAACACCAACTCATCGACAAGGTCCGGAACCTCGGCATCGACGAGAAGGTCTCGCTGATGAAGGCCTACGTCGGCGAGCGCTCCAATCGGCGCCACAAGCCGGGGCGTGCCTTCGAGCGCAGCTTCTATCGGTTCGACGTGCTGAGCGATTACGGCGCGTTCCGTGACATGCAGCGCCACCGGATGCTGACCATCGAATGGCAGCGCCTCACGCCGAACCACGGCTACACCCGTCCGGAGTTGGTCGAAGAAGCCGGCGTCGGCGAACAGTTCGATGAGGCAATGCACCGTTCGGCCGGGCTCTACGATGCGCTGAACACCGACCATGTCGAGCAGGCGCCGTATGCCGTGGCGATGGCGTATCGCATGCGATACAACATGCAGTTCAACGTGCGTGAGGCCATGCACATGCTGGAGCTTCGATCGTCGCCGCAGGGACACCCGTCCTATCGGCGTGTGGCACTGGAGATGCATCGCCTCATTGCCGACAAGGCAGGTCACCACGCATTGGCAGCGACGCTGACGCACATGACGACCGAGGCCCCAGAGCTGGAACGACTCGAAGCCGAGCGTCGGGCCGAGGCCCGCCGTGACGCTGCAGAGACCTGAGATGGTCCCCGCTGGACAGTGGCGGAGGCGTCACGTCGCCGTTGTGACGGGTGTCACATCGCCGGTCGCCGGGCTCACAGTGCGGCAAGCGTATGCTCCGGCCGCAACGGTCCTTCCATGAGGCAGGGCGACGACGACGAGATCGAACGGCAACAACGGCGACATGGCTGAAGACGAGAACAACGAAGAAGAAGAAGTCGAAGAAGGAGAAGTCGGTGATGCCGACGCCGCCGACCTCGACGACGACGACCTCGACGACGACGACCTCGACGACGACGACGATGGTGACGACGTCCCCGGTGACGACGATGACGACGCCAGCGATGACGAAGATGACGACGAGGCCGCGAAAGCCAAACCGAAGTCGAAGCGCAAGGCTGCCGACGACGATGACGACGATGACGACGACCTCGATGACGATGACGTTGAAGAGGACCTCGACAAGATCTTGAAAGATCGCCTGGTCGCAGCGGACGACGAAGAGGACGATGATGATGACGTCCCGGACAAGAAGGCCGACGGCGACGAGCGTCTGCAGCCCAAGCAGACCAACGAGCAGCTGTGTAGCTCCTGCTTCCTGCTCGTGAAGTCCTCAGCACCGAACTGTCCGGTCGGCGACGACGACTGCCCGATCTTCTCCTGAGCAACACGCTGATGCCGCCTGCGGGACCCACTCCAGCCGAGCGGGCCATCGCGACGGCGATCTTTGCGCCGATCGGTCTTGGAGCGAAAGTCGTCGATGATCTGCCCGACGTCGTCGAGAAGGCTCGCCAGCGCTTGGTGTTCGCTCGGTTCATCGGCAAGATGGCGGTCGACCAGAGCATGAAAGATCTTCGGGGTCGCATCGCGGACCTGACGGCGACACCACCCGCAGAGCCCTTCCTCGAGGCCACTGTCGCCGAGCGCATCCACCCCCGATCAGCGGACGATGTTGCTGGAAATGTCAGTGCAGCGAACGATCCTGATACAGACGACGTGATTGCGCCGAGTGCGCTGGCTCTCCCTGACTACGATCAACTGGCGGCCGCGCACATCATCGGCAAGCTCGCCGGGCTCACCGACGCAGAACTCGATGCGGTCGAGGCGTACGAGTCGGCCAACCGGCATCGACGAACAGTGCTCGGTAAAATCTCTCAACTGCGGGGCGTGTGACGTGATCGATCCAACCATACGACGAGCTGACCCGGCTGATGCCGATGACATCGCCCAACTGGAACTGCTCGAGCAGGAAGCACGTGCAGCCCTTGTCGACCAACGCGGCGGGAATCGATGGTTGATCGAGCACCCCGAAGTCGCAGACCAATGGGTCCAACGATGCAGCGAGGTCGACGTGTGGGTCGGACACATGGGTGACGTGGTCGTCGGCTACATGATTGCGATGCTCGGAGATGACGCGATCGTTCGAGTCGATCAGGTCTGGGTGACACCGGAGGCCCGCGAACTGGGCTTTGGAGATGCGTTGTTGGCCGCAGCAATCGAATCCGCACGTGAGCGGGGCGCCGTGGCAGTCGAAGGCCAGGCGTTGCCAGGGGACCGGCACACGAAGAATCTCTATGAGCGCGCAGGCATCGTCGCCCGCCTGATCACGACCTACAAGACGCTCTGACCCGACGAGGGATCAGCGTCCCTGCCAGTTCGGAGGTCGCTTCTCGATGAAGGCGGCGAGGCCCTCTTTGAGGTCTTCGGACCCCATGACGGTCCGCATGGAGTCGTTGGTCATCTTCTTAAGCGTGTCGTCGTCCTCGTAGGCAGCAGCAAGGACCACCCGGCGGCTTTCCCAGACAGCCATCGGCGCCGACTGGCTGATCTGCTCGGCCAGCTTGGTCGCCTCGTCCAGCACGTGCCCTGGCTCCACGAGCCGAGAAACGAGTCCAAGGTTGTACGCGCGCTCGGCAGGAATGGGCTCGCCGGTGAGGATTGCCTCCATCGCTGCTGCCTGGCCGATCGCACGAGGGAGTCTGAACAGGCCGCCTGCGCCGGCAATGAGGTTCCGTTTGACTTCAGCGAGGCCGAACGCCGATTGCGTGCTCGCCACGACCAGATCGGCAGCGAGGACGATCTCGCAGCCACCTGCGGTCGCCAAGCCGTCGACGGCCACGATCACGGGCTTGCGACGCTCGCGGTACACGAAGCCCGCGAAGCCGCCCCGTTCGGTACTGAGGCGAGCGCCCTCGCCCGAATTGATCGCCTTGAGGTCGGCGCCGGCGCAGAACACCGGTCGGGACTGGCCCTCGGTGTTCGCCTGGATGATGCCCACCCAGACGTCGTCATCGGCCTCGAGTCGGTCGATAGCGGCCTCGAGACCCTCGGCAACATCGCCGTTGACAGCGTTACGAGCGTCGGGCCGATTGAGCGTGATGACCGCGAGACGGCCGTTGGTTTCGTACGTGACGATGTCAGACATGACCAATGAGCGTAGGCGTCGCTGCGCTGCGCTCGGTCACTGGTCGGCCAGCGTGATGTCAGTCGGTGCGCTCGAATCGTCCGAAGCCGGAGCCTCGACTGCTTCGCTCGGGGATTCTTCGCTCGGGGATTCGTCGTCCGGTAATTCGTTGTCCGGGGAATCGGCTGGAGCGTCATCGGCCGGAGCGGCGTCCGAAGTCGTCTCGGCAGCCTCGGGAGCGGCTGCTGCTTCGGCAGCTGCTGCCTCTGCTGCTTCGGCCTCGGCGATTTCAGCTGCGGCGGCTTCCTCGGCGGCCTTAGCTGCTTCTTCCTTGGCCTTCATCACCGTGGCGATGTCACGCTGGCCCTTGGGACGATCCTTGGGCTGGCGCGAGCCGCCGCGATCGTCACGGCCACCGCGGCCGCCGCCCTCGTTACGTCCGCCGCGGCCGCCGCCCTCGTTGCGACCGCCTTCACGCCCACCACGACCGCCGCCGCCGGAGCGTTCGCTGTCGCCGTCTCGCTTGTCGTCGCGAGCCTTCTTCTGGTCCTTGCGGCTCGTTGGACGCAGCGGCTTGGGCCGCTTGGCGTCCTTCGGTACTTCGACACCGAGCAGCGCTGCCACCTGCGGGAGCAGCGGGCCAAGACGGAGCACGGTCTTCTTCAAGTCGTCAGTGATCGCAGTCGGCGCCACGGCCGGAGCCACCAGGGCACGGACCGGTGAGAAGGCGGCGGCTTCGAGCACGGCTGACCAACGGTCGCCGGCATCTTCGGGCAGCAACGACTCGGTGGCTGCCGCACCGAGGCGCTTGGCCAACTCCGGCGGGAACATCACGCCGGCTTTCGGCGGCTGCGACGACAGACGCAATGCTCGGATCACGCGGCCGACGGTGAGGGCGGCATCGACGTCCTCGAGCCAGTTCGCCATCTCTTCGGTCTGCTTGGTCACGAGCGATGCCTTCAGCTCTTCGGTGATCGCTCGTGTCGATTCGTCTCGTGCAATCACCGAGTCGGCGCTGCTCGCCACGACGCTGCGCAGGTCGCGCAGATCGAGGTGTTGTATCTGGCGCTGTGCGGCCTCTGCCCGATCGAGCCAGTCGGCGACGCGCAGCTTCGGCAGCATCTCCTCGGCCATCTTCGTGATCGACGCCTCGGGCATCTCCGGCTTGTCAGCAGCCTTCAGCTTGGCGTTCTCTTCCTTGACCCGGGTACGCACAGCAGCCATGCCCTGCAACGCGAGTTCGGCGATGGGGCGTTGCTCTTCGGGAACTGCGGCGAGGACCTCTTGGCGACGGGCCTTGCCCGGACGCAGGCGCTTCGGCTTGGGTCGCTGCGGCACCTCGGGCGGCGCCTCGAAATGAGGCTTCTTGGGTCGATCCGAGCGCTCGTTGCGCCCGCCATCACGACCACCGTCGCGGCCCTTGGGGCGATCACCGTCGCGGCCACCGTCGCGGCCACCATCGCGACCTTTGGGACGGTCACCATCGCGACCGCGACCCTTGCTGCGACCGTCACGGTCACCGTCACGGCCGCGGCCCTCGCCACGACCGCGCTTGGCCTTGGTTTCGATGACCGCCTCGAAGGGCTTGTCGTCGGGAATGAACTGGAGCAGGTCCCGCTCTTCCTTCTCGCGACCTTTGACGACGGACAGGATCTCTATCCCGTCCATCATCTGCTCGGCTTCGACCTTCAGCTCGTCGCCGACCTGAGATCCTTCAGGAAGGATCGATGCATCGACCGTTCCCTTCGGCTTCTGAGCTCCGGCTTTACGCCATGTCCAAGAACCGTCCGAGAGCGCGCTCGTGAGTTCGATGTCAATCCTGCGGGGCATAGACATCAAAGGTATCGGGTTCGATCGACTGATACGCGGTCTGAAGTTGCGCTGCCTGTGACGTTGCGACATATCGTGCCCGCATGGCCATTTACGCCCTCGGCGATCTCGTTCCGACGATCAGCAGCGATGCCTTCATCCACCCCGATGCGGTGATCATCGGCGACGTGCGAATCGGCCCTGAGTCGTCGGTCTGGCCCTGCGCTGTGCTGCGTGGCGATGGCGGCCACATCGAGATCGGCGCCGGGACGTCGGTGCAGGACACCTCGGTGCTCCACACCACGCCCATGTGGCCCACCGTCGTCGGCGACGACTGCGTACTCGGCCATGGTGTCCACTTGGAGGGCTGCACGCTCGAAGACGATGTGTTGATCGGCAATCATGCCCAGGTGTTGCATCGGGTCATGGTGCACTCGGGTTCGATCGTCGCTGCCAACTCGGTCGTACTCCAGGACGTCGTCGTCCCATCGGGGGCAATGGCCGCAGGCTCGCCGGCGCAGATCAAACTCGACCGGGCTCGGATCGACGACATCAAGATGGCATCGGCTTCGTACCGTGAGCGGATCAAGATGTACCGCACCGACCTGCGTCGCCT
>ENA-ORXT01004190-ORXT01004190.1-marine-metagenome-genome-assembly--contig:-NODE-4190-length-15140-cov-9.707894_pt1 | contig 15140 bp, 21 predicted proteins | sample MGYA00237868_ERZ511482 | MGnify/ENA metagenome assembly ERZ511482 | reverse complement strand
GTCGAAAATTGGCCACTTTGTTCGAGTGAGAAGTGTTGCCTGCACATGTTAGCTTCTGGGACTGCGGGATTTTCTGGAGAAAGACTGTATGCCAGCGAATGATGCCGCTGAACAGTGGATGCTGATGGGAGGGGAGTGGGAAAGTTAGGGGGGGGGAGAGATCATGCGTTTGGGACACGGAAAGATCTTGCGGGAAGAGGGGCGCTCCCCCTTCCCCCCACTTCCCTGTTTGGTCAAGTTGGTCGGCCCTCCTATGGTCCAGCCTTCAAATCGCAGCCACGTTCAGGTCCTACATGCTCCTGTACCCCCGGCAACAAGTACGGGGGGGGAGGTGTGGACCATGTGGAGCACCTCAATGGAAGCTCCTCCCCGACTTCCGGAGCCACAGACGGTGTGGTGAGCCAGAGTGTGCACAGTGGTTCTGACGACTTTCGTGGCTCTGACGTGTCCCTTTTGAAAGACAGCAGCGTGGTCCGTAGCTCATGTCGTCCAGTGTTTTTCGTTGTTTTGGGGCTGCGCCTGGGTTTCTCTCTCGTGGAGATGTCGTCTTGGGCTGCTTGAGAAGCTCAACAGGAGACGGCACGCGACAACTGAGCGACAATAGTGCTCACTAGGGTCGCTTTCGTGGATACACTCTGTTCATGGCAAGACTGCAGTCATGCCGTGAACAGACCGAGAAACAACGCCACAGCCCGACCACCCGAGCTGGGATGATGAGGATGCGGGTGGGTTGGTACGGATGGAGACGTCCTACCCCAGCTGGGATTGTCAAGGTGCGACTTCGTTCCTCGCTGACTTTCCTAGGAGCCATTTGAATGTTCATTGCTGCACCTACCATTGAAGGCCAGGGAGAGGTAATGTCGCTCTCCACGTTTCATGACCCCTTGAAACATGGGCCCTCAATCTGAAAGATGACGGCTGAGGCTGACAGAAACTTAAGCGACCAATGAGCTTCTGTGTGTGAGGAGCAACCCAACCGGGAGCCAAAGTTCTGTTGAAAACCCAGAAGAGCCGATGCACCCACTGCTACCTAGGCGTGCCAGAGGGCCAGGGTTGAGAAGGGATAATTATGGTCGGATTAATACTCCTGAAATCTTCACTGTATTAATGCAAACCATGGATCGGCAGACTATAATTATGCAACGTGTACACCACGTGTTGGTAGTTGCTTTCCATTCACTCATGTAAAGTTTCATTTTAAATACTGTAATTGAATATCGGCTCCAGCCACAACGCGCTCTGGCGACACAGCCAGTGCCGCCGCCCCCCGCGAAATGGCTGCCTGGCATTGTCCGCAGCGCCGCCCGTCTCAGCGAAACGGCTGCCAGGCATAGCCTGCAGCTCCGCCCCCCCCGCAAAACGGCTGCCTGGCATTGCCCGCAGCGCCACCGTAAGCTCGCGTCATTGCCGGTGACAAGGTATGTAGATCGCCAGGCGAAACGGTCGGAATAAATTTTGATATATATTGGAACGTGGAACGCATAAGTCTTCCACAAATGCTTACTATAACTATACTGCCAGCCTTTCTATAATTATACTGAAATGAAACCTTCAGCGGATGAGTACACCGTAAACTTGCAACCCTGGTCCTCAGTGGCTCTCCGGTTGGTACTGTACTAATCAGCTATATTGGCAATCGTCAAGGCTGTATTGGTCAGCTCTTCAGCATTGTTCCGTCCTCACCACGTCGGGCGCCGGGCTGATGTTCCAGTCGGTGCTTATTGGGGCCTCGGCACGTTTCCCGCCATGTTTCCCTGCCGGGTCCCTGGCTGCGGTCGTGCGCTTCGCTCGCTAGCTGGTAAGCCCGTGCATTTTTTGGCCATGCACAGCAACGACGCATCGGTCGAGATCGAGCCCCCGCCCATCCACACATTGTGTGTTGAATATGAGAACAACGATTTCGTCATGGTTGAGCAGCGCTGTGACGGCTCTATGCTGGGAAGTGACGCTGTTGCGGAGGCTAACCACTCCCCGTCCGCTGCAAGCCCAGCAGGTGGTGCCGTCCGAGCAGTGGTGGAGTTACCGTTCGAGGTCTTCCTGGAGATTTCTCGGGCGCTCACTGCTCATCCGCCATCTCCCCGACGTGCCAACGCGCGGCGCAGACAACCTTCCAACAGTGAAAGAAGGGCGCGCTGTGCTATCGGACAAGCTCGCGGCCGGCGCCGTCGACGACGTCGCCGCGGCAGAGAAGGAGGTGCGGTCAGGGATGAACGTCACAGCGGGGAGGAGGGATCGCAAGAGAGGAGAGCAGACGGAGCCACCACGCCAAGTACGGGTGATCGCGATGCTCGGTCGGGGAGTGACGCCGGATTGGAGGATGGGGACGACCGGGACCTGTGCGACGACGTCTTCAAGCACTACGAGCGCTTTGGTGACGCCAGGAAAGCCACGGAGGCCTTTCCACAGCAGCAAGGGGGTGGGGAAGGAGGGGGAGGCGGCACGAGCCGTGGACCCACGACGAGCTATGGCACGTGTTTGTGCGGGCGTGTACTGGGGGTGGTTGTGGCGGCATGTCGCAGAACAAGCTTCGAAAGCTATACCAGTACACGAAGGCCGTGGAGGCGAGCACGGACGCAGCCAAAAAGCCATTTACCGACACGTTCCGGACTGTTTACCACTTCATCGCGGCGGTGCGCCGCTTCAAGCGCGCGTTGGTGGCCCCACTCAACTGGAAGAAGGTCTATATGAGCATTGACGGCCGGCGGTACACCGTGTGTTACCGAGAAGCACTAGTGGCTGCTCAGTACGAGATTATGAGAGATATGCCTGGGGACCTGTACTGGGGAACGGCGCCCTCTACCGAGGCCGAGGCGCAGTCGATGGAGACCAGTACAAACGCGCCTAAGAAGGCCTTGCGAGGCGCCTGGAACGGGGAGATGTACAAGGAGCAGAATGACCATGTACAGGCTACCCTCCCGTCAGGCACACGGGTACTGGGGTTGCATCTGTACTCTGATTCGACCGTGCTGAGCAACAGCGGCGCCGTGTCGGCCTACCCACTCCGCATGCGGGTCATCAACATCACGACGAAGGAGGTGCGGTGGGTGACTGTAGCACCACCCGGTCGGGGGTGGTGCCGGGGCACGGGCATTGCGCCCACACTGGGGCTGGGGCCGTGCGGTGCGTGCAACCCGGCCTGGCGCCGCGTAGCCGCGGCCGGCGGGCCCGCGCGGGGCGGCGGTTATGTCGGGCGGCGAGCGCTCCCGCGTGGTCGCGCCACCGGCCGCCACGTCAGGTAGGGGCGCCCGGTCCCGATTCCCCCTTGTATCTACTGACCACATTGGGGGACTTGTCTTGCATTGTAGTTAGTTGTATTGGTTGGTCGGCGGCGCGGGCCAATTCCCATTAGGGGAATTGGGCCCACGCAACGGTTTCCGCCCTTTTAGGACGAAGGGCGACGACGGTGGGAGGCACCGTCGTCGCCGGCAAGTAAACCGTGCCTTGTGTCATCACCTCTGGCGGCCTGACTTCCCGGGTCCGATGGCTCTATAGCAGTGCACGTTCGGAGGGGGCACATGCGGGATGCTTCCCTCCCCCCTATGACTTGATCCACATTCTGTGGTGCTACAGCCTCGTTGGTGCGCCTCCTCCGCTAGCGCTGGCTGACGTGGTCCCCGAGTGGCACGGTAGTGGGTTAGTACAGCAAGTCACGTACATTGCCCAGACGCATGCGCAACTCGTGCCGCCGCTCAGTGCCGAGGTGCAAGTCCATAATGCCGCGCACCGCGTGCCGCTGCGCTTGGTCCAAAAAAGCGTAAGACCGCGCCATTGCCGCAATGGCCTCATCTGGGGAGGGCATGGCCACCACTGGCGGGTCGACCCCGACTCCCTGGGTGGCACTCGAATCTGTAGAAGAAGCGGGTACCTCGTCGACCACAGGTCCAGCAGCGTCCTCGGCCCCCCCTGCAGCTAGCCGCGAACCACAATCGTGCTCTTGCGCTGGGACTCCAACCCCCGCCACGCGAGCACCTTCGCCCACGGCGAGGGCCCTGACTGTAGCATATCTTCGCCCGCAATCGGCAAATTGCCACCGGTAGCCCCCTTGACTGGCCAAAGCCCACGTACTGTGCGAGTTGGCCTGTGGCATGCCCTTTGGGGGGTTACTTCCGCATTGTTCATTGTTTTTTATTGTTTGTTTGCGTGCCTGTCTTATCTGTCTGCCGGCATTCATTACGATCGCTTGTTATCGGACGGTCGATCGACCAGAGCCCTCGTTTGTACAAAATCACCATGGCGCGGGGAGTTGGGTTGGGTTGAGGGGTTGCGCGGTGGGCCGCCTAATGCCGTTCAGTGGAGGAAGCGGTGTAGGCGCTGGCACCCCCCGAACGGTGGGTGGGGCGGCACGGGGGAGCACTCACGGCGTGGGGGCAAACACCCGTACGTCCGCGCACCCCACAACGAGCGGCCGTCATAAAATCCACTGCCGACTCTTCACAATTTATGCGTGTGTGATCCTAACCCCACCCTTGCTCCCATATTGCTGGTCCCCGAATTTTGTCCTGGGGTACAGAGACAGAGACTGATTGTGAATAACAGCACTCTATTGGTCGAAAACGACAGTAAGAAGGCATCCAAGCCAATAGAAAGCCCGAATTTGGTGCCAGGACCTTGCATCCAGCAGAACTCACTGTTGGTTGCCGCTTGATCCGCTTTTCTTGGCACGGAGCAAGCTGCCCACGCGAGATTTTGATATTTTCTACTGTCTCCTTGGCAGAAGTGCAGAAAAACACAAGGAGCTGATGTTGATTACCAGGCTGTATGGGCACATGTAAGCAATCAGGAGCACCAAGTCAGTCCCAGGGGCGCATCTGATTGGTGGAGTGAGTCGGTCCGCAAAACAGTTTCTGTTCACCAGGACAAAATTTGGGGATCAGCAATACTATTAGTCGCGGAACGCACACAGAGCATCCAGACGACTACTGCCAAGCTCGTGCGTCTTCCAATCAGCTTGAATCCCCCCAGAATCCTAACCCCACCTTCCGTACGGACCCGCCAACAACGTCTCCCCCAAGATCTCAAGTCTGAATTGGAATATTCCACGTTTGCATACGTGGAGGGCGGTGAGGGGCCCCCATTTTTCTCATCCAAGACCCTCTGCCATCCTGGAGTTACCGGAAACAAGGGCTACATGATCACAATATGGGGAAAGCAAGATGGGGGATGCGCGCTCAGCACGGCGGGAGAACCTTGGCACACTTGTGTCAGACCCGAGTCTCACGGGACACAACAGAGGTGCTGGCGTCGGTCGAGGTCCCCTCAACGGGTGTGTGATGCGATGCGCTGTCGCGACAAGCCCGAGTCGAGGACCGCGCGGTCCGTCCCGAACCGCCTTTCGGGTGATTCCGGAAGCAACCGTGGCCGACGCGCGCATTCGTTGGACCAGGCGTCGGCAGGCCCTGAATGCTGTCTGGTGCAAAAATCCATTGGGGCAGTGTCGCTGGCCTGACGTCAGAAAACTGGTCCGATCCCGCAGCCAGTCTCACCATTTGTTTTCTTGACATGGGGAAATAATGAAACTTTTGTATGCGTGTGGAGCCTTGTCGTTCGCTCGCGGGTTTGTTTCAGAAAGTATCAGGTGGGAGGCGGATTCGATGCGGCGAGCGGTTGTCCGGCCCGTGATCAGATTGTGTTGCTTCCTGTGTCCTGTGTGCCCCCCTCCCGCCCAACCGGTCATTTGGGGCCACCCCGTGACCACTGCGGATCGGGAGGCGGTGCGACCCTTTTCCGGAACCGGTGGGGCCGTGGAGGGCGCGCGGGACACCGCAGACGGTGTGCGCGCGTCGGTCCACCCCGCTTCGTGTGCTGCGCCGCGCGGTGGATTGCGGCTGGGGAGGCGTCACCCGGGGGTTGTGTCGCACCTCGTGCGCCCTCGAAGACACCTCGTGTGTTTTGGGCCCGCTGCGCTCTGCGCCCTGCCCCGCCCCTTCGTCCAGCGCGCAAGAGGTCGCTGGGACCCCCGGGCACGCTCGAGCACTGGCGCAGCTTGCGGGAGCGCGACGCCCTCCCGCCCTCTCTCCCCAACGACCGCCTGTGCGCCACCGATCACGTGCTTGCCGCCGGCGTGCCTGAGCGTGAGACGCCGGCGGCTCCCCCCCCTCCGCCTGCCCCTCTCGCGCTGATTCTTTCCTTCTTTCCTTCCGCGCGCGCCTCTTCCAACCGGCACGCAGCAGGTATACCGCGAGGTCCGGCGGCGCGCCCGTGTGCTCTGGCCACCACTCCCCCCTTGTCCCCGTATCCACACCCGGCCTTCAAAAGCCGGCCTCCTTCCCCCCCCCCCTTCCCGAGCATGGCCCGTAAGCCGGACCGGGAGCGCGACACGGAACGTCGCCGTGCCCGGCGTCGTCGCCATCAAGAGCGGCTCGCGGTGCTTGCACGGTTCACCTGCTCTTGCCATCTCGCAGGTTTCCCACCGTGCTCAACGTCGGCCCCGCCACGCGGGGGGCCCGCACTTCCTGTGTCTGATAACTGTGCGCCGCCGGCTGGCCAAGGACCGCCTGTAGCCGGCGGCGCCTGGATGCCGCCGCCTAACCCTACACCAAACAAGGGCGGCGGCAATTGGGTCGGGGGGGCGGGACGGTCGTCACAGCCGACGCGCGGCAGCTGGGGGCCGCGACCAAGCACTGATCCCAACCAAGGTGGCGGACATTTGGGCGCGGGAGCGGGACGCGCGTCGCTGCCGCCGCGTGACGAGTGGGTGCCGCAGGCTCCCTGGCAGGACAATCCAGCCGGCGGCCGTTGGGAGCAACCGCCCGACAGCAACGCCGGACACGGCGGTCGGGGGTGGGATGCGGGTGGCCGTCGAGTTTCTCCTCGCCGCTGTGGCTGGGCGTCGCCGGCTGATCGGTCGTCTCAAGCCGGCGGCCAGTGGGACCCGCCGTTCCAACCAGACCACGAGTACGGCGGCCGGGGATGGGACTCGCGGGACAGGGACGGATCTCCGCGCCGCAACGTGTGGGCGCCGCTGGGCTGTCAAGATCAAGAAGCTCAAGAGCCCAGCGGCTACGGCGGCGGTGATTTCCCTCCCTATCGCCAGCCTTCACCGAGGCGGAACTGGGTGCCGCCGGGCGGGCAGCGTCCCGATCAGCCCGGCGGCTTTGGGCCACTTAGCGAGGATTGGTGGCCGCCGGGTGGCTAAGAAAGTAGTCAAGCCGGAGGCCACACAGCACGCCACGACAACTGGTGGCCGCCGGGAGGTAAAGCGAGTCGTCAATCTCGCGGCCACGCGGCACGCCAAGACAACTGGGGGCCGCCGGGAGGTCACGCAAGTCGTCAAGCTGGCGGCCACGCGGGACCCTACAACAACTGGGGGCCGCCGGGTGGAGGACCCGCCAAGGCCGGCGACTTTAAGCCGATCCGCGACAATTGGCAGCCGCCGGTCGGTGCCAGACTTCCGGACGCCGGCGGCTACGGTGCGCGTCGGGGGCACTTAGACGACGGACCAGCGGCGCTGGCTGCTGCGCAATCGCCGCTAGCCGGCGGCGGCGCATCACCGGCCGCCGGTACTGGCGGCGACGCGCGCCGCACAGACGGACATGTGCCGCCGGCAGCTGCTCCATTCCCGCTCGCCGGCGGCGGCGGATCGCCTTGAGCCGGCGGCGGTGCATCACCGGCCGCCGGGACGGGCGGCGACGGGCCCCGCGCTAACGGACAAGTGCCGCCGGCTTCTTCCCGAACACCGCTAGCCGGCGGCGGCGCGTCACCGGCCGCCGGTAACGGCGGCGACGCGCGCCGCACTGACGGACAAGTGCCACCGGCTGGTGATTCGTCCCCGCTCGCCGGCGGCGGCTCATCAGCAGTCGCCGGTACCGGCGGCGACGCGCTTCGCACCGACGGACAAGTGTGGCCGGCTTGTGCTCCATCCCCACTCGCCGGCGGCGGCGGATCGCCTCGGGCCTGCGGCGGCGCATCACCGGCGGCCGAAGCCGGTGGCGACGAGCCCGGCCGTGACGGATCAGCGCCGCCGGCTGCTGCCCAATCGCCGCTAGCCGGCGGCGGCGCATCACCGGCCGCCGGTACTGGCGGCGACGCGCCCCGCCCCGACGGAGAAATGCCGCCGGCTCGTGCTCCATCCCCACTGGCCGGCGGCGGCGGATCGCGTCGAGCTCGCGGCGGCACATCATCGGCCGCCGGTACCGGCGGCAACGCGCGCCGCACCGACGGACAAGTGCCGCCCGCTGCTGCCCGACCACTGCTAGCCGTCGGCGACTCATCAGCGGTCGCCTGTACCAACGGCGGCGCCGTGCATCGACCGACAGGTACCGCCGGCTCGTGCGCCATCCCCACTCGCCGGCGGCGACAGATCGCCTCGGGCCGGCGGCGGCTCATCACCGGCCGCCGGAACCAGCGGCGACGAGCCCGGCCGTGACGGACCGGCGCCGCCGGCTGCTGCCAAGTCGCCGCTAGCCGGCGGCGGCGCATCACCGGCCGCCGGTACCGGCGGCGACGCGCCTCGCCCCGACAGGCAAGTGCCGCCGGCTCGTGCTCCGTCCCCACTCGCCGGCGGCGGCGGATCGCGTCGAGCCGGCGGCGGCGCATCACTGGCCGCAGGTACCGGCGGCGACGCGAGCCGCACCGACGGACAAGTGCCGCCGGCTAATGCTTCATCCCCGCTCGCCGGCGGCGGCGGATCGCTTCTAGCTGGCGGCGGTGCATCACCGGCCGCCGGTAACGGTGGCGACGCGCGCCGCACCGACGGACAGGTGCCGCCGGCTGCTGCCCGACCACCGCTAGCCGGCGGCGGCGCATCGCCGGCCGCCGGTACCGGCGGCGACGCCCGCCGCACTGACTTGCAAGTGCCGCAGGCTGCTGCGCGACCACCGCCAGCCGGCGACGGCGCATCATCTGCCGGCGGCGGTGGCACGTCCGTCTAGGCGGCCGCCGGGGCGGGCGTTACCTGCCTTCTTCGCCACCTGTGGATGGCGGTGAGGGCGCCGACCTGTTTGCCGCCACCTACGCGCCGGCTGCCATGGGGACTGGGCTTGGCTGGACGGACGAGGAGCGGGTGGCCCTCAGCAGGGCCTATCTGTCTACATCATTGGACGCTGTGAAGGGTTCGGACCAGACTGGGACAACTTTTTGGGCGGAGGTGGTCGCAGAATGGAAGCGCTTACTTGCCGGTCGCCCTGGCGCGCGACGGCGCACTGAGCGCGGTGTCGGGGGGGTGCAGAAGCAGTGGAAGGAGATCCAGAGGGAGGTGAGCGAGTTTGGCTCCCACTACCTGGCCGTTAAGCGGCTGTCGCTGACAGGCAACCCGAGCGACGAGGACTTGATCAGCGCCGCTGTGGCGCGCTTTTGCGGGCTTAACATCTACGAGGCGATGCGGAAGGACCGTGCGTCTGACAAGGCGAAGGGAAAGACAACGAAGCGAAAGGCCAAGCAGACTACCTGCCCGTGCGTACCGTGTTGGCGGGTGTTGAGCCACGTTGACAAGTTTAGTGGCGCCGCCGGGGCCGCCGCCGCAGACGGCGGCGCTGGCGGCGCCGGCTCCTCCATCGCGTCTGCCGGCGGCCGTGCCTCCCCAAGCGACTCTGACGAGGAGGAGAACGGGCCGCCGCCGGCGGGTGCCTTCCAGTCACGTCCGCGCGGTTCCAAGGCGGCTAAGCGGGAGATAAGTGAAGACATCCGAGCGTCGCGGACGCTTAAGGACAGCTCGGACGCTCTGCTGGCGCTGGCGCGGGCAACCACGGAGCGGACAACTGTGGCGTTTTTCAACACCGCTGAGATGCGCGACACCCCCGAGGCGATTGCGTTCCGCAAGATGCACGCGCGAAAGCTGGTGGCGGCGGCTGGGACGAACTCGTCCAAGTCCCCGCCGGCGATGTCGTCGGGTCCGGCGGGGACGGCCGCCGCCTTGGGGACGGACGGGGGGTCGTCGACCGCACCGGCGGCCGTGTCGTAGAAGCATCCGCCGCCGCCGGTCGGTAACAAGCAGGCGGAAGTCGAGTTCGAGGTGCACGCGGGGTCGTCGACCGCACCGGCGGCCGTGTCGGGGGTGCATCCACCGCCGCCGGTCGGCAACAAGCCGGCGGCAGTCGAGTCCGAAGTGCAATCTCCGCCGGCGTCTGGGGACAACACGCCGGCGGCGCCTGCGTCGACAGCTCCTGTTCCCAAGACGACACACCGAGGCACGCCGAGCCATGGCGCTCGGTCCCGGGTGACGAAGCAGGCGAAGGCGGCGGCGGCACTTGCTGCCGCGTCGACTACCTTGGAAGACGACGATGAGGTGTACTTGGTGCCCATGCACCACAACAAGGCGGCGGACGACGCCGACTGTGCTGTTGAGGAGTCCGGTGGGGAAGATGACCATTCCGAGTCCCTGTAGTGTTCGACGTGTATGTGCTTTGTTCTGTAGCGTGCCAACTGGTTTTTTTCGCCGTTGGGCAGGGTTTTTTTTCCTACTTCTGTGCACCAGGCATCCTACCACGATTGCGCAACACTCTTCGTGGATCCCCTGCACTTCCGGCCACTGAAGATATCCTCGCACAAACACCGCCGACGGGCGCTACAACCCCCGCTCATGTCGGCCCACGAAAGCCGGCGGCAACACAGCAACACACCCGGTCCCCTCCGCGCTCCAAACACCTGCCGCCGGTCTCGCCAACGGCGGCGACGGGCCACTAGACTCTATTCCCCTCACTTACTCGCCCGCCCCCCTCAACATGCAGAGCCGCCGCCGGCCATACCGACGCCGGCGGCAACCCGCCCCGCCAAATGGCCGCCGCCAGCCGCACAAACGCCGGAGGCAGCACACAAGCGCCCCTCCCCGCCCGACACTCCCGCCGCCGGTCTTGCCAACTCCGGCAGCGGACCAGTCACAGCTAGTTGCCTGCCTTGCTTGTCACCCCCCCCAACACGCAGAGCCGCCGCCGGCCATACCAACGCCGGCGGCAGCCCGCCCCGCACGATGCCCGCCCCGAGCACGCGCCGCCGGTCTTGCCGACGCCGGCGGCGGAGCAGAAACAAGTGGACGCCTCCCTGGATTGCCCACCCCCCTTAACACGCAGAGCCGCCGCCGGCCATTCAGACGCCGGCGGCAACGCGCCCCGCCACATGGCCGCCCCCAGCACGCGCCGCCGGTCTTGTCGACGCAGGCGGCGGACCAGTAACAAGTGGACGCCTCCCTCGCCCGCCCGCCCCCCCCAACACGCAGAGCCACCGCCGGCCATACCGACGCCGGCGGAAACCCGCCCCGCCACATGGCCGCCCCGAGCACGCGCCGCCCGTCTTGCCGACACCGGCGGCGGAACAGTATCAAGTGGACGCCTCCCTTGCCCCCGCCGCCCCCAACACGCAGAGCCGCCGCCGGCCATACCGACGCCGGCGGCAACCCGACCCGCCAAATAGCCGCCGCCGGCCGCACAATCGCCGGCGGCAACACACCAGCGCCCCTCCCGGCCCGGCACGCCCTCCGCCGGTCTCGCCACCTCCGGCGGCGGGCCAGTCGCAGCTAGTTGCATCCCTTGCCCGCCCACGACCCCCCACACGCAGTGCTGCTGCCCGCCATACCAACGCCGGCGGCAATCCTCCCCTTCCCATGCCCGCCCCACACGTGCGCCGCCGGTCTCGCCAACGCCGGCGGCGGGGCAGTCACACTGAGTCGTCGACCCTGTCCAGCATCCCCCCCAACACGCAGCGCCGCCGCCGCTCAGACGAACGCCAGCGCTGACAGCCACCTCCTCGCCAGGCCCCACACGCCCGCTGCCGGTCTCGTCAACGCCGGCGGCGGGTCTGCCACAATCAATGCAGGATCCGCCGCCGGCCCATCTAGTTCCGGCGGCAGGGTACGACAGTCCCGCCACCCGCTCCTGTACTGCCGGCGGGGAGGCCGCCGGCACAAGAGACACCGCCTTCGCCGCTGCCAAGGCCGCCGACGGGAAGGATCAATTTCTAAAAGATCCCCTCCTGACGACAGTATCGAAGGAGAAAAAAACCCTGCGCAGCAGGGAAAAAAAACAACTTTTATACTCCCACGTAGAGCGCAAGAAGCGTACTCCTTTCGACCCACACGTGTTCGGCAATGTCATGCCTCAGGCGCTCGTGCTCCGCCTCGTCCCGTGCCTCACCCCAAGCGTTCATCGCGTGACCAAACCTTCCGGCAGGAAGCGCGCCGTCCGGCGCGATGACAGGGGCGGCGAGACCCGTCGGCGGCCCGTCGCTACCCCCAAGACTTTTCGCATTGCTCTGCGGACTGCCGCCAGCCGCACCGCCGCCGGCGGCGTGGCTGCCTCCATCTGACGTCAGACCGTCCCAGCGACCCCACCGCCAGCAGCCCCGCCGCCGGCTGCACCAACACTGTCGTCGGGACCACCACCACCAGGCATCAACCCCTTCCCACCACCCCCACCACCGCCAGCTCCGCCGCCGGCTGCACCAACTCCGGCGGCGGGACCGCCAGCATCAGGCATCAACCCCGTCCCACCACCCCCACCACCGCCAGCTCCGCCGCCGGCTGCACCAACACCGGCGGCGGGAGCACCACCATTAGGAGTGAAACCCTTCCCACCACCGCCACCCTCACCAACCCCGTCGCCGGCCGCACCACCGGCCGCATCACCGGCCGCGGCCGGGGTCTCAACAGCCCCGTTCCCCACGCCCTCGGCTCCGCCACCAACTGCGTCTCCGCCTCCGCTGCCGCCGGCCGCCAACTGGGCAGCGGCGGCCATTCGAGTGCGTGATACGTACCCATCGCGTCGCTTCTCCGTCACCATATTTTGTAAGATGGCCACTGCCTTCGCGACAGTGACCATTGTCTTGACGGTGACGTGCCGTGCGGGGTGTAAAGCAATGTGGTAGCGTGCAGATAGAACGGCATATAGCCGTTCCACGTCTTTCCTCAAAGCTTCTTGGAGCCGGTTGAATGTAGTCTCAACTTCAGTGGTGGGATCGGGGAACGGAGAAACGAAAAATGCAAAGGGAGGGAAATTTCCATTAACCAGATTATACAAGAGCGTGCGGGTGGTGCCGTTGACTGTGTATGAACACGTACGAGGCGGCCACTCCCCTCCCGTCATAGACAAATACAGAGGGGAAGCATGCATAACATTGAGGTCATTCTGAGAACCAGGGCAACCGACAAATAAATGCCATATCCATAGGTCCTCATCACAATCAGTTTCCATTACCACAGAGCGTTTGCCGTGCCGATTCTGGTAGATTCCGGCAAACGCCTTGGGGCAGTTCGCTCAGTCCAAATGGCTGCAGTCCAGCGATTCCATACACCCAGGCAATCCCCGCTGCGCATTGCGCTCCAGAATACGCTCCAGCTCGGCCGGGGTGGGCGGACGCAAATAAGCCGGTCAAAAGTCATCCACAATAAAACGTAGAAGCTCTCGAACAGATATAGCAATGGTCGATGCGAACAAACGAACGTGTTCATCAGTTCGATCGGGCGCCTCTCCGTAAGCAATCACTCGGAAAGCAGCCACCACCTTTCGCAAGGGGTGTGCCTGCGGTCTGCCCGTCGCGTTTATGCGTTGCGCAAAGAAGGGGCGGCCCTTCACGGTGTGGTAGATACGCAAAAACACTGACAGGGGCACACGGAACCGTCTCTCAAAGTCCGCCTCGTCGTACACGGGGGGGGAGCCGTCCTATCCAAAATAGTCCCTCAAAATAGCTCGCAAACCTGATCGAAAATCATGGTGCTTGGTCGGCCGGTGGCCACGCACCGACCCAATGTACCGCCGCCGGCCAAGCCGCGACCGGCGAATGCGACGACGATAGCGCCACAGCGCCTGCATGTGGGCCACCACCGCGTTGGCAACTTCGCCGTCGACGGGGTCCGCCACCATCGCATCCGCAGACACGTCGAGTGGATCGCCCATTGTGGGAAGAAGACGGTGTCGTCGACGGGGACGTCGACCGTGGACACGGGCGTCGCGACGCGCCTGTCGCCGCCACGCAATCACGCCGTGGGGCGCCGATAGGACCTCGTCCCACTGCCCCCTCCGACAGGCCCACAAATTTATCCCATCTCCCAGCCTCCAACGTCCCCCGCCCCCCGCCGCGAGCACGGACAGAAACGACCTCGCGAGGCTGCGGAAGCCAATGCCTGGGGAACGCCGCCGCCGTGCCCTGATTCACGCTGTGCGCGCCACAGAAGGCGGCAGCGGAGCGACCCACCACACCCTCAACGTGCGTCGAATGGGGGGTCCTGAAACGGTCAGACTCGTTCAGGCTTTTCTGGGTCTCGATAGTCATCGCCGAGATCGTAGACGGCCCCGGAAAGCGCCAGTATCGGGCCGTAAGATTTCGAATCTGATCATGCCACGTGAGCTCGTTTTCCGAAAGGAACTGAATCTGCCACAGCCAATGGCACGCCAGGAAGAAATGGGGAGGAGCAGCGGGTCCCCCCCAATCGGTGAGAAAATGGGGGACGGGGGCCCTTTCTGACGCATGATTGTCGGAGGACTTATCCTATTCAAATTAACTGTATACAAGTTCTATCTGAGCGTGTTGGGATGCCTGACGTTGCTGTGGGACCCTCCCTATCCCCAAGAGCTGAAATCAAGGCACGTGGCACATTTATGAGACACGTTTCTGACACGTTAGCATATTTGAACTTGGGGAAGACGTGGTTGGGTGTGCTCCTAGGAGATGCCGGTTTTCCGCCCGGGTTTTCCCGTGGGGGCTCCGCTTGGGTGCGCACGTACGAACGGGAGAGCAGCAAAAAGGCGTCTGCCGACGTGACCACCGCTTGCTGGCGTAGGGGGCGCTCCGCCCACCACCACCGTGGCGTCCGTCGCGGCCCGCACGAGCGGCAGCCGGCGCCGTCGGAGGGGTACCTGCCCACTGGTGGGTAGCGGTCGCCCGCACGCTCCTCGGCAAGTAGCGCTTCGTCTTCGTCCGCGGGGGGGTAGGTGATGGCGCGCCCGCCGCCAAGGACCGCCGCGCGGAGCCAGTGACCGCCCACCGGCGGGTCGGCAGCGGCCGCCACCGCCGTGGCGGGCGGCGGCTGCTATCGAAGCGCGATGGCCACCAGCCGGGCATCCACCGGCCGACGCTGGCCGGGCGGCCGTCGCTTGCCACGGCGCAGCCCTGAGGTCGAGCTGCACGATGCGCACGTGCGCGGCGGCGACGCGGTTGATGGGGCGGGAGGGAGATGGGGTGGCTATAGGGGGGATGGAGGGGAGAGAAAGCCGTCG
>ENA-ORXT01004189-ORXT01004189.1-marine-metagenome-genome-assembly--contig:-NODE-4189-length-15142-cov-5.896382_pt1 | contig 15142 bp, 12 predicted proteins | sample MGYA00237868_ERZ511482 | MGnify/ENA metagenome assembly ERZ511482 | reverse complement strand
CACCACGCCGACGCCAGTGAATTTAAGCGACGGAAGTTGGAAGCACAACGATTTTCCGGCACCCGTTGGCAGCACGGTGACGCTGTCCTGACGGCCAAGCACGCAATCGATGGCCTCAGCTTGCAGAGGACGGAAGCTGTCGTAACCCCAGAACTTTTTCAGATCTGGCAGGAGATCAGCGGCTGAGATGGAGGGGGACGGCATTGTGCTGGAAGTGTTCATTTGTTCACCCTGGGTTTGTGATGCGGTTTAAGCATACCAAATCTTCTGGCGAATCCAAATTATTTTTTTTCGCTGTTGACCGGGAGAACGGCAAAGTCCAATTAATCGTAGCGTCACGGCGCAAGCCGTACGGTTTTTTCGCGGAAAGGGAGCTGTCGCCCAATGGGACTTACTTTACAGATGCATCAGTAGTTTCTTGGTAGTGGACGAGGTTACGAGTCCCTGCGGGGTGAGCAAACGCGGGGACTCGTAGCCTCGTCCACTACCATTTTCAGCTTGCATTATCGCGGAACAATCGCAAGTAAGTGCCATTCGGCCATCGCCCAGCGGCTGATACGGAGATCCGTTGGATCATCTAACGAAGCCGTTTATTCCTGCGGATCTTGGGCATCGTCGTCGACGCCTTCTTTTACCGAGAATTTCTTTTTTACTTGGCGGTAACGCCATTCAATGCCTATGCACAGCGCCACAATCAAAACGGCTCCGGCAATCTTCAGCCACATATCGTCTTTGCTGATGTACTTATTCAAGTGCGATGAAAGCGCAAACATGATTCCGTTGCCTAAGATGCTTCCGGCAAGTACGCCTCCGACGGTCGCGAACCTACTGAGCCCCAGTAGACGCCCGAAAATTGAGCCGCCGATGCTACCGGTGGTCGACGAGGGGAACATGACAAAAGCCACCAGACCTAGAAATGCAAATCGTTTAATCCACGGTTGGGAGTCCATGACGAACTTGCCATCCCACACTAGCGTCGCAATTTTCGGGCCCAGCCAAGGGACGCGAAATAGGAAGCCCATGTGAAAGGTAACGAACAGCGCCGTCATAAAATCGAGGTAGGTCACTAACCCGAACAATTCCAATGGCGACATCAGAACTCTATAAATGTCCTCAGGAGCGTCGGCGCCTGCAAGAATAATGAAGCGGCCAAAAATGAAAAACGTTAGAAACGCATGGGAAACCAATCGGCCTGCAAATCCCCATCCCGAAGTCACGCCAAAAAACACCAGAAGCACGGCCGACACGACAATTGGAGCCAGCAGTGTTGCAATCCAGATCACTGGAAAACGTTTGCGAAACGAACGCTCAAACTTTGTAAAGGAACCGACCAGTTCCTTTTGAAGCTGATCGGGATCGGTAGAGGTAAGGACTTCTTGGTTCATTTATGTTGGGACAGGTAACGTGGCTTTAGCCGGCATTACGTTTAACGGTCTTTGGCAGTAACTGACGTTTGTTGGACTAAATTACGAGGCGTCTTAAATTGTCTTCGGCTGATTGAGTGACTTGAATTAATTCATCAGCGCGACCCCCACGCTAAACGGCATCTCGTGGTGATTTTGACAGACCGTGACGATTATACGGTCTGTTTCCGGGACGGCATTCTAAGCATTGATTGGGTTTTGTAGTAGAACTCCCCGTTTATTGCGAGAATTACGGCAAATTTAATCGGCTAGTTCACATTTGTTGCAATTTGGGCCCGTTTTCTAGGCGGCGACCAACGCCGTTTTGCATCATCTCGTTGCTGGCAAATCGCGTCGTGAAGCTCGAGATGCGGGTGACAGGATTTGCTTATTTTTCTATGGTCGAAAAGGATTGGATTCATGAAATTCTAATTTTCATTTTTCCGACAGGAAACACGCGGAATTATTAGGACTTATTAGAACATAGAACGCCGAAATGAAGAGTCGCTCATGGATAAAGAAAACAATCACTTGAACCAACTCAATCGACGGCAGTGGATTTCTAAAGCTAGTGCTGTGTCGGCGAGCGTCGTGACAACGTGTGCATGTTTGGGAGGCTGCCGCAGCACGCCGGTCACGGGGCGTCGGCAATTGATTCTGGTGCCCGAAAGCCAAGAAATGGCATTGGGCATGCAGGCGTTTCAAAAAACGGTACAAAACGAAGCACCCTCCCAGAACGCTCGATTGGTCTCGATGGTCAAACGTGTTGGGCAGCGCATTGCCAGTGTCGCGGGGCGCGATGATTTTCAATGGGAGTTTCATCTGATTGGTAGCGATCAGCAGAACGCATTCTGTTTGCCCGGCGGCAAAGTCGCGGTGTACGAAGGCATCCTGCCAATTTGCGTTGATGAAGCCGGATTAGCGGTCGTCATGTCACATGAGATCGCTCATGCATTGGCCAGACATGGCGGAGAACGAATGAGCCAGACAATGGTGGTTGACGGAGCCAAACGCGTCGCCAGCCAGTTGGCAGGAAAATACATTCCCAATAAGCAAGCAATCTTGATGCAGGCCTATGGTGTCGGGACAAAGTATGGTGTGCTGTTGCCCTACAACCGTCGGCAAGAATCCGAAGCGGACGAGATCGGGCTGACGTTGATGGCGCACGCGGGCTACGACCCGACGGTAGCACCTGCCTTTTGGAATCGCTTTGGGGAATTGAAAGGGGCTGCGACAGCCGAGTTTCTTTCAACCCATCCGTCAGACCAACGCCGCAGTGCGGATCTGCTGAAGAAGATGGATGCAGCGACGACCATTTATCGCAGCGCGCCGGATAAGCTGGGACGAGGCGAAGGGATTGCGTAGGGGAATCAGAAATCAGAAATCAGAAATTTAAAATCAGAAATGCATCGATTGATTGATCTTCTGCTAAGGTGACATGGCAGCTTCACCTTATCAGTATTCTCCCCGCGCCCATGATCGAATACCCATTTGACTTCGCCACGAAAATCAAAGTTCACAAATTTGGGCGAATGAACTATACGGTGGCCTATCTGCCAAAACAGCTGATAGTGGAATTGCCGCTGAAGAAGTATCCGCGACTGCGTGTCGAAGGTGAAGTCAATGGCTACCGTTTTGGCGGCGCCCTTCATCCGGCCAAAGGCAAATGGTATGTGTTACTGCCCAAACGAACGCTTAAGAAACTTCGGCTGAGTATTGGCGACGAAGTGTATATTGCTTTCGAAATTGCTGACCAAGACGCCGTCGATGTGCCACAAGCGCTTCAGCACGCATTGGCCGTCAATCAAACCGCCAATTCTATCTGGCAAACGTTGACCCCTGGCAAACAACGATCATTTGCGTTCCGCGTTTCTTCAGCGAAGCGGGCCGAAACACGTGAGCATCGTATCGAAGAGGTGCTGGACGCGATTCTCAACAACCGGAAAACTCGACGGTTTCGGTAGGGGTTGCCCAATTGTCGGCGCAAACTCGAACTGATTGTTGTTTTTTCGCCCACAACGAAGGTAGAAGCTTTGAATGGAGATGGGTTTTATCTACACTCGTGCTTGAGAATAATTTGTAATTCGACGTACCGCATCCCTTTCGCCACCAAAAGATTGTTTCAGTCGGCCGAATACGGTTCAAAATCTTTGCCAATTATTTCGTGAAATGCTTGCCAAGTACGGCGTAGTCTGAATCGCACTGCTACCTTTGGCGTTGCGTGAGGCTGAACACTTGGGAGCATTTTCTTAGAGAATGATTGGCTATTAGAAATGGCTATTAGAAATGGCTATTAGAAATGGCTATTAAAATTGGCTGACTGATACGCATAACTATGGAAACCAAGCTGCTATGGAACACCTGATAATTATCGTCTCGTTTATTGCCTTCACCGGCTTCGCTGGGGGGCTCACCTATCTGTTGAATCGGAAGACTGATTCCTCATCAGCAGAAGGTTTTTTCCTCGGTGGAAGAAGCTTAACGTTTCCGTTGATCGCCGGTTCACTGTTGCTGACCAACCTTTCCACCGAACAAATGGTGGGTCTTAACGGATCGGCGTTCAAGGATGGATTGAGCGTGATGGCGTGGGAAGTGGTGGCAGTGGTCGCGCTTGTGCTGATGGCGATTTTCTTTCTGCCTAAATTTTTACGCACGGGAATCACAACTGTTCCCCAGTTCTTGCGGATGCGTTATGACGCCAAAACCGAAGCCATCACCAATGTCGTGTTCTTGTTGGCTTACGCTTTTCTGTTGCTGCCAATCATCCTTTATTCGGGAGCCCAAGGACTTTCGAACATGATGGATATGGAGGGGCTGACGGGGATCAGTTCTGAAACGCAGTTGTTTGGCATTCCCCTGACGCTGTGGTTGACCGTGATTTTAATCGGCGTGATGGGCATGTTCTACTCGCGATTAGGCGGACTGAAGACGCTTGCCACGCTCGACACGATCAACGGTGTTGGCCTGCTTGTTGGCGGATTTATGATTTTCTGGTTTGCTCTCGATGCTGTCGGCGACAACCAAGGCATCGCAGCCGGCTGGGAAAAATTGAACGAAGCTCAAGCAGACAAGATGACTTCGATCGGTAGATCCGACCAAAGCGTGCCGTTCCACACCCTGTTCACCGGCGTCGCATTATTGAACCTTTTCTATTGGTGTACCAACCAGCAGATTATTCAACGCACATTCGGAGCCAGTAGTCTGGCCGAAGGTCAGAAGGGTGTCTTGCTGACCGGTGCTCTGAAATTGCTTGGCCCGCTGTACCTCGTGATTCCGGGAATCATTGCGTATCACCTATACGCTGCCGACGGAGTTCGACCTGATGAGGCTTATGGAACGCTTGTGTTTAATCTGCTGCCCAAGCCACTGACGGGTTTCTTTGCGGCGGTGATGGTGGGTGCGATTCTCAGCTCCTTCAATGCGGCACTTAATTCAACGTCGGCACTGTTTAGCATGGGGCCGTACAAGCAATTTATTAATCCCAAGGGGACCGAAGAGGACGCCGTCCGGGCTGCGAAGTGGTTCGTGACGGTCATCGCGATCCTTGCCATGATGGGGGCTCCGTTCCTCAACGGTCAGGATACGATCTTTGCGTATCTTCAGACCATGAACGGGATCTACTTCATTCCCATCTTTGCCGTTGTGGTAATGGGAATGCTGCACAAGTTTGTACCAGCATGGTCAGCGAACGTTGCGTTGCTGGTTGGCTTCGGCACTCTGACCGTAGATTCGGTAGTGCTTCCACTTTCGGGCCAGGCAACGATTTCTAAAACCTTGGGAATGAATGGTTTTGACTTCTTGGCCGTCGTGTTCTGGTTGCTGGTGATTTTCATGGCTGTCATTGCCGCCATTGCTCCTCGTAAAGAAGCGTGGACGATCGAGACCAATAATCCGATCGACATGACACCTTGGAAAGGTGCTCCCGTGGTCAGCGTGTTGTTGATTGTGATCGTGTTCGGGATCTATGCTTACTTTATATAAGGGTTACTTCAGAATCAATTATCGCACGCAGCGGACCTAAGATCGAATGCGGAACGATTTGGCTTGTTAACGCTGAAGCTTTGTAAATATAACGCTGAAGCTTTGCAAATAAAAAAATCCGCCAGTAACATATTTTTACTGGCGGATTTTATTTTGTGTTTTGGTGATCGGGAAATCAATCGCTTTATAGATCGACAACCACGTCGCCTGCGAAGACAGCTTCGCGAACGTTTTTGTATTGGATCAAAAAATGGTTTTCAGTACCTTTGTTGATCTCAATTGTGTCACCGCGGAAAAGAGCGTCGTCAACGCTGTAGCCGCGTAGGTCGATATGGTCATGGCCGTGGTTGCCGTCAATGACGACAACATCTCCAGCGTGGATCATTATCGGTAGACGATCGTCACTGCGACGATGTTCATCGGCAGAAGTTCGCGCGGGCTGCGATGAATTCCCAGATGAGTGGACCATCATCGGTTGCAAGGGGACCGCTGCGTTGACTTGGGCGGAATCTGCGTTTTGAGCGCCAGAAAACTTGGAAGAATAATTCATTTGATTAGAAACGTTTAGAAGGAGGGACAAAGGTGGGAATAACGTCGAAATTATGTTGGAACGTTAACGTCTTTTCAATTTCGTTAAAATCTGTTATCGGGATGAGATCGCCGCTACTTGACGATAACGACAGTTAAGTCCGCTTAGAGCAGAAATTCATGGTCACTACCTGCTCTTTATAAGCGTGGAAATAATACCTTCAAGACAAGAGAACGTCAAAGATTTAATTGCCCTTATTGTAATACTTGGGTGATTTATATCTCCTCAGGCAGAATATCTGTACCCTTGAGATTCCCACTTAGGCATCGGTATAATCGGAACTCGAGTCGACCCTAACAAACGATCTAATTAAAGAAGCTGATGAAAATACACGAATATCAAGGCAAACAGCTATTCAGCCGTTTCGGCGTCAACGTGCTTGAAAATCGCGTGGCCACCTCGCCAGACCAAGCGAAAAAAGCTTTCATCGATTTAGGAGGCCCTGTTGCCGTTGTAAAAGCTCAAATTCACGCTGGCGGTCGCGGCAAAGGGACATTTATTGAAAACGAATCTCAACGCGGTGTCCAGTTAGTTAAATCTGCAGAAGAAGCCGAAAAGGCGGCTGCAGCGATGCTCGGAAATCGGCTTGTAACGATCCAAACGGGGCCCGAAGGCAAGAAGGTCAATCAAGTCATTATCGAAGCCGGTTGCGACATTGATCGCGAGCTTTATTTGGGCATCGTTTTGGACCGCGCCGAGCAAAAACCAGTTGTGATGTGCTCTCAAGAAGGCGGCGTCGAAATCGAGAAAGTGGCTCACGAGACACCTGAGAAGATTTTCAAGGAACATTTTGATCCGGCTCAGGGTATCGAGAGCTATCAGATCCGGTCCCTGTGTAAAAAGCTTGGTATCACTGGTAAATCTGTTTTCGCCGCAGATAAGTTCATGAAGGCGCTTTGCCGCTTGTATGTCGATACCGATTGCAGCCTGATGGAGATCAACCCGCTGGTTGTCACCAAGTCAGGTGAATTGGTGGCTTTGGATTCGAAGATCAATTTTGATTCCAATGCTATGTACCGTCAAAAAGACATCGCCAAAATGCGTGACCTCAGTGAAGAAGAAGATTCCGAAGTCCGCGCCGCCGACGCGGGGCTGAGCTACGTGAAGTTGGAAGGCAACATTGGTTGCTTGGTCAACGGAGCAGGTTTGGCGATGAGCACCATGGACATCATCAAACTTCACGGTGGCGAACCGGCGAACTTTTTAGATGTCGGCGGCGGAGCCAAGGCCGAACAGGTCACCGAAGCTTTCCGCATTATTTTGTCGGACAAGAACGTGAAAGCTGTTTTAGTAAACATTTTTGGCGGCATCATGAAGTGTTCGACCATTGCCGAAGCTATCGTGATAGCAGCGAAATCGGTTGGATTCACCGTGCCTTTGGTGGTGCGATTGGAAGGCACCGAAGTTGAACAGGGACGCAAGATTCTTGAAGAGTCCGACGTCGATCTTATCACTGCGATTGACATCGACGATGCGGCCGAAAAAGTGGTCGCGACTTTAACTGCCTAACACTTATCATCGGTTCGAGGGGGTCGGTCGAGCTTGGTCGAGGCCTTGGGGCCTTGGGGCTGCTGAGAACCACTTGCGTAACAACGCAAAACGGAACACACAAATCAATAGAACAAAATATCGGAATTAGTAATGAGCATCCTCATCAACAAGGATACGAAAGTTATCTGCCAGGGAATTACTGGCAGCGTAGGCGAATTTCACACCAAGGGTTGTCTTGAATACGGCACCAAAATGGTCGGAGGCGTGACTCCCGGCAAAGGCGGCCAATCGGTATCGGGTCTGCCTGTATTTGATACGGTCGAAGAAGCCGTCGAACAAACAGGTGCCGACGCCACAATGATCTTCGTCCCACCACCGTTTGCAGCAGATGCAATTCTCGAAGCGATTGCTGCGAAAATACCCGTCATCTGTGCAATCACCGAAGGCATTCCCGTTATGGATATGGTGCGGGTCTACCAGGCTTCCAAAGAAGCGGGTGTGGTGTTGGTGGGGCCTAACTGTCCCGGCGTGATCACAGCTGAAGAGTGTAAGATCGGTATCATGCCTGGCTACATTCACCAAAAAGGCAAGGTCGGCATCATGAGCCGCTCAGGTACGCTGACGTATGAGGCGGTTTGGCAGACTTCCAGTCTTGGATTAGGCCAAACAACCTGCGTCGGACTCGGCGGGGACCCGATCGTCGGGACTTCATTCATCGACGTTTTGCAAATGTTCCAGGATGATGATGAAACTGAAGCCATCATGATGATTGGCGAAATTGGCGGCACCGCAGAAGAGGAAGCGGCCGCTTACGTGAAGGAAAACATCACCAAGCCAGTCGCTGCTTTCATCGCTGGCAAAACGGCCCCTCCGGGAAAACGAATGGGCCATGCTGGTGCGATTATCAGCGGAGGCAAGGGAACGGCGGATGAGAAGATGGCTGCGTTAGAGGCGGCCGGTATCGAAACCGCAAAAAGCCCTGGCGATCTCGGTGGCGCGATGAAGCGGGCGATAGACAATGCGTAGCGTAGCTGTTGCCTTTCACGCTATCAGCCGCCAACGGAAAAGCGTCCGATTCCTCCGAGGCAACGAGATCCGGGAGCTATCGCTCGGCGGCTGATCAGCATTGGGCATGGAATTTCTTCCTACATTGTCGCCGCTGTCTGCCCTTACAAATCGTTAATAAACACCGAGTTACCGTCTCGCCGGTCGGTCAAGTCCCAAAGCGTTTCCAAGCTGACTTCGTAGGGCAGTGAGTGCGTCGACCCGTCGGCGAGCGTAACGTTAATTAACGTCGGGTGAGCCGATCCGATTCCCTGTAGCGGCCGTGTCGTGCCGTCTTCTCTGCGATGGTTCACTTTATCGGAATCCGCGATCGGGGTGCCGACTGCGCGGTAGGTGTTGAAATTGCCTGCTCCCAATTGCCCAAAAGATTCACCGACCAAGTTTGACCAGTCATCAGTTGAGCCCGAGTAGTCGCCGATATATGCCGATTTTTCTGCGTACGCGATGGTGTTGGACGATCCGTCTGGGATCCCTCCGAAACCGACTTTGGGATACTTTCTTCGAAACGCCCCCTCTGAATCGACGGCAAATCCTTTGTTGATCACACCGATCCAGAAAGAAAACTGTTCCCCCTGTTGGTCTTCACCACTCTGGCTTGGCGTGACGGGAACATGATTAGCTTTGCTTGGCGGGAGCGCTCCGACCGATGTGGCTAAGGTTCGAGGTGTCGGGCCGGTCATGCTGGCAAAATCACATGAGTAAACCTGAAGGTCATCTCCGCCATCGCCTGGATTAGGGCCAAGCCACGTCCGCGAGCTACGAGAGGCACAGCTTAACAGTGGGAAATTGTAAGTCATAATCCCTTCGTTAGAGGAATTCCCAAAATAGCCAATCGCGCGTCGGTTTTGGTAGGCCGCATCTTGTTCCATGTATGGCAATAATTGATAGACCCAACTCCCTGCTTGAACTCCAGGGTAGAAAGTGCCGAAGGGATCAAGTTCATTCGTTTGGAAATGTCCGCCGGTATTAGGAAATGCCATTCGCCCGGATTCATAATTTAACGAAGCGAGGCAAAGCTGTCGCAAGTTGTTCAAACATTGCGTCCGGCGAGCGGCCTCACGAACCTGTTGTACCGCTGGCAACAGCATTCCGATGAGAATGCCGATGATTGCGATGACGACCAATAGTTCGACTAAGGTGAATGCCAGTCTTTTGTTTGAACCGCTCATACTTACTTTCCATTCTCCCTTCAGTCCCGATAGACAAATTGTAATGCCCCATTAGTGCGATGTGCGCCTATTTTCCTGCCCAGCCGTAAATAGCTGCCAGAATCGTTGGGAGGTAGTGATGGATCGCAAATACTGGCAGTTCTTCCGCACTCTTGGAGGGACGTCGTGCAGCTAGTCAGATAAATCTGCTTATCAGCACCTTAAGTCGTTCAGTCGACTAAGGAGCCGTTTGGCCAACCTGAAAAATGACACCTCAAGCCATTGAGGGCGAGTTGTTTGCGTAAGCGATGAGGCGGAAAATTCAGTTATGGATCGTTTCGAGGCCGCTCCTTTGGGCTGACCGTTAGTCCTTTAGTGACCACACCGATCAAGAAGATTGCTCACCGCACGTCTTCACCGTTCTGGCTTGGCGCGACGGAAGCAATGTTAGTTTTGTTTACCGAAAAATCTCACTGAACCATTGGTCTAAGGGGTAGATGACGAGGCTGTCAAGCTCACGAAATCGCAAGTAAACTGAAAAATTCGCAACCGCTTTCGTTAGAAAAAGAACACGGCAAATGCCCGCGATCTAAAACTCAACAGAAAAAAAGTTAGTCATAAATCCCTCGGTTGGAGAAGTTTAAAAGATCTAAGTGACTTAGGTTAGGAATACATTTTAGTCATTGGCTTCCGATCCGTAATTTTGTTGATCTGCCTCATCGGGGGCCATTGATTTGGCCGATCCAGGGCCGGCTGGCTTTATCTTCCCTGACCAGTATCCCTCATAATCCGCTTCGTCGACTTCGGTTGGTTCACCAAGAGCAACAAACCTTTTGCCGTCGATACCGGTTGACTCAAAAACAATTGCATGGTCGAGTTGCCCCTTGAGGCCCCAGCGGACCTTGAATTCCTCATTATCTCTCGTGCCAATAAAGTATTCATCAAACTTATTGAAATCCAGCTCCATCCTCTCGAGCATAATTTTTGCCTTTGCATCACTCTCAAGGAACTTCCGTAGCTCTTTCTTGTTTTTGGGACCCATGAAAGAATGCCCGGACATGTATAAAGAATACATATTTCGAACTTTTTCGATGTTAGTATCGTTGTACTGCGAAATATCAGGCTTGCCGCTCCCACAACCGAGAAACATAGCAACGACAAAAATTGTCAACGCGCACAAACATTGTTTTGGGTATAGCAAAAAAATCTCCCTATATTATTAAAGAAGCCTGCGGGCAAAACGACCGCAGGCTATTTTTGTCTGAAACAAGAATCCAATTAGAAATCGTCGTGATTTAACACGAATCCGTCGCTGCGTTTGCACATGTCGAACAGAACTGTGAAGCTTACATCTGAGCTGATTGAGTGCGTTGAGTCGTCACCGAAAACGGCTGAGAAGCTCCCAGGGTGAGGTCCTCCCAAGCCTTGCTCGTCTGTTCCGTAGTCCACTCCGTTTTGGTTTGGTCCGCGGTTTGAAACACTGTTGTTACTATCTTGCACAACTGGCCGCACAAACCGTCCACCAGTGTGCCAACCCGCTTGGAAATAACCACCTGCCTCCCCAAGAACTTTCCAGCCATCGTTCAAAGTGGGAGCGGTCTGATTATACTTTCGTGCATCGGCAGATTTTTCTGCAAATAAAACGGTGTTTGATGTGCCATCAGAAATTGACCCAAATCCTACTTTCGAATACCTGTTCAGCGTGCTGGATGAACCTCCAGAAGGTGCTTCAATAACGCCTGCAGGAGAAATGATACCGGTGTACAATTCGGCCGTATCCCAAGCGCCTCCCAGTGGGCGATCATCAGGAGAAGACATAGGGTAGGAGGCGAGAGGCGCTGCATAATCGCCCGTCGCATACCTTTCACCTGTTCCGAAGGAAATAAACCTCTGGCCGCGTGAAGGACATGAGGCGAAAGGAACCGAAGTTTCAATTGGAATCACTCCATTTGCTGAAGCATTTAATAATCCAACTTCTCTCCATAGGGTTTCAAGATTACCTTGCTCTAATTGTGGCAGCATTTGACCAAGCCAGCCGGCAGTAACTTCACTTATCGCCGAAACGCCAGCGGGGCGAAGAGCAGAACCAGGACGAAAATTAATATGGGATCGCCATGACTGCCCCTCGTTGCCGGTGTTGGCGCATCCTGCGGTCGGGAAGTGCATTTTGGAGGATTCAAAGTTGTGTGCGGCAAGCCCCAATTGTCGCATACTGTTCAAGCACTGCGTCCGACGCGCCGCTTCGCGGACCTGCTGAACGGCCGGTAAAAGCATTCCGATTAAGATCCCGATGATCGCGATGACGACCAGCAGTTCTACCAGCGTGAAGCCGGATTTTCTGTTGAAATTCTTCATAAATGATTCCTTAAAAATAGATTTTGAACGCAAAGTGTCTTTGCGATCGTCAGCCCTTGAAAAACCTGCCAATCGCTCCGGGGAATTTTTTTACAGATATTCCGCGTACCTTGGTTCGAATTACATTAAGGATTGTAAACAATTTGCTCTTGGATATCAATATGAAATTAATAGACGATTCGTCGTGATAATGGCGGTGAAATTGCCTATGTGGCCGATAGTTCCATTATTTCGTCTCAAATCTTAATAAGGGATTTTGAAATCGCTTTAATGCGGCAAGATTTTCAAGTTTTTTTTCGAAATTGGTGGACACCTACCTTAGGTGGGGATGTCCCTTTGATAGTCAAAACTGTCTATGGTCTCACTAATAAGACGTATCGTAGCTTCTTCGTCTAAATGACTCAAACTGCCGGCCCCTGATTTTCTTCAAAAGCACTATCAACTCAAGAGAATCAGGGGCCGGCAAAATCTTGTAGTTGGCCTAACCTGCTCTCTTGGACTCCAATGCTTCGATCAACTTCGGAAGATAGCCGAAGTCTTACACCGATGGATCCTTTATTATACGACGCGCCGCATTCCCCGCGGACGGCCATCGGGCTTGCAGTTCTTTCCGTTTTTGTTCAACGCAAATTAATGGATAGCATGGATTTTCAAACGGTTGGCGAAAAAAACTGACTAGACATGAGTTCTACAGATCGCATCTCAGTAAGTCATAGAGATGGCCGTCGTACTTTGTTACAATTAGCCGCTATGAAAGAAGCTCTCCCAGTTCAATCGCAAACCAATAACGTTCATGTTTCGTTGGCTGAACGTAGCTACGATATAAAAATCGAATGCGGGTTACTGGGTTCTTTGTCTGATTCGCTGGGCGACCTGATCGAAGGCCGTGGTGTTGTCATTATCACCGATTGCAATGTTGGTCAGCTCTACCTGGATCACGTTCGTCAGCAATTGTCAGACGCCACGGCCAAGGTGCAAACGTTGACGGTTGATGCGGGGGAGGCATCCAAATGCGTTGCCGTATGCGATTCGTTGTGGCAGCAGATGGATGATCTGGGCACCGACCGAAACACAATCGTCGTCGCGCTCGGCGGCGGCGTTGTTGGTGACCTAGCAGGGTTCGTTGCCGCTTCGTACGCGCGGGGCTTGGACTTTGTTCAGATTCCCACCAGCCTCTTGGCCCAGGTCGATAGCAGTGTTGGGGGAAAGGTCGGAATCAACCTGCCGAAGTCAAAGAACATGGTGGGCGCATTCTGGCAACCGCAACGCGTTATCATCGATCCTGGAGTATTGCAAACGCTGGACGAAGCGAATTATATTGCGGGAATGGCCGAGGTTGTGAAGTATGGGTTGATCATGGACGGCAAGCTGTTCGAATTCATTCAACAGAACGTTGCAGCGATCAAAAAACGCGACCAACAAATGATGGCAAAACTGATTGCTTGGTGTTGCCGGTGTAAAGCTCAAGTGGTCAAAGAAGACGAACGCGAATCGTCAGGCCGGCGGGCGATATTGAACTACGGACATACCTACGGCCATGCCATTGAATCCGTTTTTGGGTATGGTAAGTATCTCCACGGGCAGGCTATTTCGATTGGAATGGTTTGTGCGGCGCGGTTGTCGCGGCAACTTGGAATGGTCGATCAAGCTTTTTGCGATTCTCAACGTCAGCTGTTTGAGGAATTAGGGCTGCCAGTTCTTTGTCCCGGAAGCCCACATGATGAACTGGTGGGGGCGATGCAGCGTGATAAAAAGGTCGTTAGCGGAGAACTTAAGTTAATCTTGCCCAAGGCGATTGGCGAAGTCGCGTTGGTGCCCGCCCCCGCTGATTCAGAGATTTTTAAAAGCCTGGTCAACGATTGACCTAAGGTGAGTTGCAGATGAGAATTTCTCCGTAGAATAAATTTTCAGGATTGGAAGGAGAAACATAAACGCCAACTGACCACGGATTGGTGTCAATTGTACCACGCATTTCCCAAGTTTCACCGAAGTTAGTTGTTTTCCAAATTTCTTGACTGCTATTATAAGTGTAAAAAATCGTAGCCTTGTACCATTTGGTATGTAAACTCTGTAAAGCTCATTCCATCTGATGCTGATTCGCTAGAGATTCTATTTTTTACAGAATCTTTAGCCATCATATAATTTACAGTAATATGTTTACCAACATCACGAATAAATTCTAAGAACGAAAAATCTTTCATCCAATCGTAGTTATTCACTAAAACTGCTGCATTTTTTTCGTTACTTTCAAAATCTAAAAAATGAGATAATTGCTTTTTTATGGCTTCTTGATTATGTCTTAGGGTTTCTTCATTTAACAAATTACGCTCACTGGATTTACCAGAAGGATCACCTATCATTCCTGTTGCACCACCAACTAATGCTACTGGTTTGTGTCCACAACGTTGGTAATGTGCTAATAACATAATGGGTACTAGGTTTCCAATATGTAGAGAATCTGCAGTAGGATCGAAACCTACATAGGCACTACGCATGGCTTCGTTTAGGTGTTCTTCCGTCCCTGGCATTTCTGTGTGTAACATACCTCTCCAACGTAATTCTTCTACATATTTATTAACCATTTCTTGCTTGATTTTGTGTATTGAGTCGCAAAGATAAAAAAGGCAACATAATTAAGTTGCTATATTGAATATTTATTACCTTCGGTTTATGGTTTTAGTTACAGGAGGAACTGGTTTTGTAGGTGCACATTTACTTTTTAAATTGTTAAATGAAAAACAAAACGTGCGTGCTATTTATAGAAATAAAAAGAAGTTTGACATTGTAAAACGTATTTTCTCTTATTATTCTAAAAATACTGAAACACTTTTTGATACCATAGATTGGATAAAAGCAGATTTAAACGATATTCCTGCTTTAACTGAAGCTTTTAAAGACATCACTCACGTTTACCACTGTGCAGCATTTGTGTCTTTTGAGCCAGATAAATTTAATGTATTACAGAAAACAAATATTGAAGGCACTGCAAATATTGTAAATTTTTGTATTGCTAATAGTATAACAAAATTGTGTTATATAAGTTCTATTGCTGCTATTGGAGAACCAAAACCTGGCGAAATAACTACCGAAAATACCGAGTGGAATCCTGA
>ENA-ORXT01004186-ORXT01004186.1-marine-metagenome-genome-assembly--contig:-NODE-4186-length-15149-cov-9.231688_pt1 | contig 15149 bp, 17 predicted proteins | sample MGYA00237868_ERZ511482 | MGnify/ENA metagenome assembly ERZ511482 | reverse complement strand
CACAACGGTGCCCCCAACCCCCCGATCCCCCCCCCCCCCGCAAACCCCCCCCCCCCCCCAAGCCGCCCACCCCCCCCCCTGCCACGCGGCAGCCAACACGAGCACCCCACCACGTCTGGCTACGCCGCAAGATACTGCTTCTGCTACAATTGAGGCTGCTATTGAGAGGGCTGTACCAGATTTTACGCATGAGTGGCCCCATGCTGTCCGGGAAGAACCTCAAGCGCCGGCGGCGACATGTCAAGGACTACTGGCGGCCGGTGCGCCGACGCGGGGGGCAGCAGAAATGCGAGCTTATGAGGCCGAGGCGGCCAATGGCGCACACCCGGCCACAATGACCGCTGGGCGGCGTCGGCGCAGACCTCGCCAAGACAAATCAATTGGGGTCAAGAAGCAGATCGTCCTTCTGCGCGACGCCGGCATCTCCTTGTCTGTGGTTTTGAGGCAGCTGCCCATTCCCATCACTAAGGACACCGGGCGGCGGATTATGCAGTCTGCCGCCCAGTATCGCGTCATGCCAAACGCTCCACACACGTTGGTACGGATGAACTGCCGGGAGGGCAAGTCGCCGGAGCTCGATGCGTTGCTGTACAAGTTGTACCTTGCCGTGTACTCGCTCGGTCACCGCCGCATCCCGATCACAACTGCCCTCCGTGAGGAAGCGGCGTGCATGAAGGCGGGCCGGCTGTCTATCGTGGGTTTTGCAGCCAGCAACGGCTACGTGCGCGGCTTTGTAAAGCGCTACGGCATTTGCAACGTGGCGATGCATGGGCAGGCCGGCGCCACCAACCTGGCGGCAGCAGCTGCCGCTGTGGAGCACATCCGGCGGCAGCTGGAAGCGTACCCCCCGGATCGTATTTACAACAACAACCCAACGTGCTTCCGTGGGGCGAGCAATGCTGGCCCTTTTCCGTATTTCAACCAAACACGGGCATGGATGGACAAGTACGTGTACGAGCGGTGGTGGAATACTGTCTTCCTCCCGGCTGTGCGCGAGCGGCACAGGGGTTTCAAGTGTGCCCTAATCATGGACAATGCTTCAACCCAGAACGTGAACCTGAGCGCTGAGGATGTGCATATCTTTTTCCTTCCCCACCAACAGGACAGCGGTGTACCAGCCAATGGACGCGGGAGTTATTGCGTCTCTCAAGCGGCGCTACAAGCGGCGCCTTTTGGCCATACTTGTTTGGTCTTTGCCTGTTCCCCTGGTTCCCCCTTTCCCCCCCCCCCCACCAGCCTCCCTGCCTGCTCGACCACCAGAGCCGCCACCGGTGTCCCCTCCGACGCCGCCACACCCCGCGCCCACGACCCCCCCTATGGCCCCGCATCGCTTTCGTGATGGGAACGAAGAGCTTTGGCAGGCGCCAGCGGTCAACGTGCTGCAGGTATGCGGTGCGTCCCGGTCGGCCACGCTGGAGGCGCCGGACGACGCGGCGGATGCGGCAGCCCATCAAGGTCTTCCCGCCGCTCTGATGGACGCGGCAACGTTGGTTGCGAAGGAGTGGGAAAAGGTGACGCCGAACTCTGTCTTGCATTGCTGGTTAAAGTCTAATTTCCTCCCTTTGGCCATGTCTGCTTCTCTTACTGCGTCTGAGGGTGAGTACCGTCAGATGTTTGCCAGTGTTGAGATCGATTTGGACGAGGTGCGTGCTTGGATGCGGGGTACCTCCCTCGAGAGAGAGGTGATTGGGGGTGAGAGTGAAGGGGATCCACGCGAGGGTATGCGTGCGTGGTTTGGCGCTGAGGACGAAGAAAATGCAATTGTGTACACGGAAGACATGATCATCTGATCATCTGACGACCCTTCCAATGCTGAAGAATAAAATTTGTCCACAAGACAGTTCGCACAGACGAGGGGGCGCGATGGGAAAGGGGGGCGCGAAGAGACGGCAGAGATGGAGAGAAGACAGCGAAAGAACAGAAATGGACATCCAGCGAGAGGTAACCAGTACGGCATGGCCAGGGCATCGCTGGAAAGATAGGTGGGTGCTGACGCCGAAGGCGACGTGCACCCGCAAGGTCAGCTGGCCTTCCTTGGTGAGAAGACATAAGGGAGGGGCGCGAGCAAGAGGAGCAGCAGTTCTCCCTATACACTGCACCGACACCAAGTCCAACTCCAGCAACACGCGCACGTATATTAACCCTCTCCGCCTCACTCACACGTCCGCACCTATGGACCGGTGGGTCAGCTGGGTGCTCATGGCCTCTGTTCAGCACTTGCGAGCCGCCCCGTCGTCCACCAACAAAGAAGGAACAGGTGCTATTCCTTGTCAATCCCCCTCGACAGCGGCACCTAACTGGGGCTCCAGCAGTCTGTGGTAATGCGCACAGAAAACAACCATGATGGGTGAAAGTGTCTGCATGGTCGAAGTTGCATGAGACTGCAGAGGCAGTCAGGATACGGACGGGTGGGCAAATGACAGTGCCAGAAAGCAGCGGGGTATACTCGGAGCACCCATTTGAGAAAAGGAATGCATGCCCGCAAGGGAAGTGGGGACCCGCACGATGCGTGGTCACATGGCGGAAGAGGGAGGTCGATGGAAATCCAACGCACCGGGATTCCCTCATTCAAACGACGACTGCGACGCACTGGGTCCCCGTGGGGGAGGGGGCAGCACAGGAGACTCACTTTGGTGCAGCTAGGCGTCGTGGTGTGCTCACACTGGAGGTAGCAAGATTAGAGTGGGCGTCTTGCAGCTGTTCCGGGCTGTGTTGCAGACCGGGCGAAGCCGACCGAAGACCAACCAACGCAGGGGATAGATCAATGGGATGCAATTGGATCAGCCTTAGCAGAGCTGCAGTCACTTAAATTCCACGTCTGGAAGCATTGGGTCGCCATTAAACTCCTAAGGTCATCGCTTCTTCGCCGGAAAACTGCGCTCAACCGCGCCGCACTCCTTCGATCAAACCACGATCACGTGCGGAAAATGACACGATTGGGCAGGATCCATGTCCCAGTGTTCTCAGCACGATCAAAAAAAGGGGTCGAAAGGAGTGGAGAAAGACTGTAATCCGCACCGACACAATGCGCGCCGCACACTCCGCGGCGTCGTCCTCAAAGTAGACCATCGTGTTTTGCGCGTTGCGGCCGCACCCCTCCCCCTGCACGAGCGGGTTTGGGCCCTCCACAAGCACGGCCGAGATGGTGCCGACGCGGCGCTCACTCGCCTTGGGCGCGTCCCTAGTGACCTGCCGGTTGATGCACGTGAGGCGGTCCTCCTTGACCGCCTCGGCCAGTTGGTCCTCCCACACCCCCGCGGGTGTGTTGGGGCGCGCCGAGTAGGCCGCCGTGTGCACCGTGTCCAACGTCAGACGCTGCATCAACGCAAGCGTCTTTTCAAACTGTTCCTCCTTCCCGCCCGGGAAGGCCACAATGGGGACGGCGGTTACGAAGGCGTCTGGCATACCCTGTCGGATGAGCCGCACGATCCGCTCGTACCGTTCGAAGGTGTAATCATGGCTGATGCGGCGGAGGACGGTGTTGTCGCCCGCTGGGAAGGGCAGGTGGAAGTGGTTGGCAAACGTCGGCAGCGCCGCGACGTTGCGGATGAGGCACTCGGTCTTGTAGCGCGGGTGGGAGATGGTGAAGCGGTAGCGGAGTATGCCGGGCACGTCCAAAATGGCCTCAAAGAGCGCCGTTAAGTTGGTCCGGGGAAGTAAGTTGCGCCCGTACGCGTCAACGTTTTGGCAGAGGAGCACCATCTGCACAATACACTGTGCTGAAAGCGCCTAAATCTCCTCGCGGATGGCGGCAATGGGGCGGGACTACTTCAGGCCGCGCACATTGGGAACAACGCCTGCGTAAGAAAGAAGCCAGCAAGCAACAAGGAGAAGCAACAAGCGGACAGTCAGGCAAGCGCGAAAAGCGCAAGAAGTGGTCAATTCAGCTGCTAGGGAAGCGAAACACAAGAGCAGCTACCCTACCTCCATGGGCTGAGTGAATCCAACAAAAATCCCGAGGCTCGCAGAATTGCTCCACCCCGTACGGACGCGAGCATGGTGTCCCACAGGATCACGGCAAAAACATACAATATGTACAACTATGCAAACACAATGAAAGGGCAGGACATGACAAGCAAAGAAAGAAGAACAAGAGCAGCCAGTGTGTCTTGAGACAATGCACGTCAGAAAACGTCCCGCAATTCCGACATTCCTCGCGCACTCACCACAGTACCACCAACAAGCATCGGTGGGTTCATCCAGTAGGTGAGTTATCACACCACCGGGCCTCCCCACGCACCGCTCCAAGCACCCGTAAATGACATTGACCCAGGCGGTCGTGCCGCTCCCCCGACGGGGCTTGGTCAGGTCCTCTCTCACATGCACCGGCTCAGTCGCAACCACCTGCACGCCGTTGGTGCGCACGTCTTCGAGCAGCTCGCCCAGCCGGTTGGCGTACTGCGGCCCGAGGATGAGGTCGAATTTGGGGACGCGGCGGAGGAATTTGCTGCCCTCCTGCTGCGCAACGCAGCCGGCCACGACGAGCGTCCTGTCGCTCATCGCCGCTCACCGGCGCGCGGCGTGGCGGCCAAGCGCCGAGTAGACCTTTTGCTCCGCATGGTCCCGAATGCTACACGTGTTCCACACCACCACCGCCGCCTTCTGTACGTCGTCGACGGGCGCGTAGCCGGCCGACTCCAATTCTGCGGCCATCCGCTCGGAGTTCGCCTCATTCATCGCACAGCCGAGGGTGGTGATGTGGTAGCCCAAGGGCGTCGTAGGGGGGATGCCAGCCCCGGCGCCCGTGCCGTTGCGGACGCCCGCCTTGGCGCCGGCCTTGTGGCGGAACGCATCGGCCGCCCGGGGGGGGTGCTTCAGCGTCGGCCTCAGCGCGTAGCGCGCGTCTTCAACAACAAAAACGTGCCAGCCGGAGAAGTTCTCCAAGAGCTGCAGGGTGTTGGGGCGCACGTGGGTGGCTTCCGCCAGAAGTGCCGCCGGCGGTGACCGGAGGAAGGGGGAGGGTGCCGCCCCCGCCCCCACCAACGCCGCCGCCGCCGCCACGTCCAGCAGCCCGCAGGCAGGGTCCGCCGCCACCCCCTTGTGTGGGTCCCACCAGCCGAGGTCCCCTCCCGCCGCCCGCGAAGTTGCGTCCGAGGACAAGGAGGCGGAGAGCTCCGCGAGCAACTTGTCGCCAGATTCAACGAGGCCAAACACCACCCGCGCGAGCGCCTCAGTCTCGACTTGCGCGTGGCGCAGGTGGACGGCGGCGACGGCGTCCGCCACAAAGTCATAAAAGCGCGGAGGGGCAAACGTGTCGGCCTTGCGGGCCGCCGTCGTCGTCGCTGCGCGGGGCATGGGCGTCACAGGAGATGAAGGACCACGTCGGGGGAGTGACATACGCGGGATAGGGGCGACCGCCCGCGCGGCAGCTACGCCGTGGACCGGAGGCGCCCATGTGCCGGGTGGGGTCGGCGCGAACGCGGCCATGGTGGGCACGTCAACCAGGCAACAAAAGGACTGCAGCAGGAACGAGAAGGAATGAGGAATGTGAAGGTCGGGTACCAGCGGCTGGTACGCGGGCCGAACGGGAGCAGTGGCGGCAAGGAACATGAACGACGTCGGGCAATGCTCGGGCACAAAACCGTCCGAGCTCCAAGCGACGGGGACGATGGTGGCGTTGCCGACGTCGAACCTCGTGCAGTATCGGTCCTTGCACGAGATGTCCCACGAAACCGACACGTAGTCCTCCCTTCTCGGATGGTACAGATTCTTTTCTCGTGGATGGGATCCTTGCCACAAAGACCTTCAGTCAGTATCCGCTTACATGACAACCTTGCGCACTTGGTCAACTGTCCAGGTTACTGGATTGTTGCTGACTGCGTCGCCACATCTCCAAGATCTGACCAATGAGATGCCCTTGGGCGACTGGGATTCTGCGATACAGTGCGTTTTCGTTATAAGAGATTCCAGGCACATGCGAGCAATACGCTGGCCTCTCGGGCGGTGACGCGCTCGGCGACGTATCGACACCGGGCACGCCAGGCACCTGCCGGGCCCTGTGACCCTAGCGGCAGCAAAATCCTTCTCAGCCACGTAACTCTAGTCGCTTTTAGCTTCATCACGACCCTTCCAACGCTGTCACGTCCTCAGATACCTGAGGACACGATTGCAGCCTGCCACCCCTCAAACGGAGAGCAAGTCCCTTGATCTAAGTATATGTGTTCCCTGGCATTTGAGAAATGGTGCTTTTCGGTATCTGAGAGCGTGTCAGCGTTCGAAGGGTCGCGATGACGCTAGAACCGAATGAAGTTAAGTGGCTGACAAGGACCGTCCTACACAGGGGTCACAGAGCCCGGACGGCGCCTGCTCCTCTGCCCCCCCCCACCGCCCCGAGTTGCGCCCGGTGACCGCGTGCAGCGACTTCCGGGTTTCGACCAGGGGTTGGTGAGGTTAAATCCTTCGAGGATATATCCGCACAGGATACTCGTATCCATCTGGGATATGGGCTGAGGCTGGAAGCTCGTAATGTACTCAACTCGGAGGGAAAAGAGTAGAGCCGTCCTTGTCGGAGCCCATGTGCCAGAATAGACAGTACTCAGATCGGACTTGGGACACTCCGCTTTATCCGGTAAGAGTATCGGTGAAAACGAGAGCGGCAGTGGCGCCTAGAGATTCATATGCAAGCGTGCAATCGAATCGTCAAACAAGCCACCTGTCCCATTCGTGCTAGCACAGATAGTGCAGTCTCCTGAACTTTGGCCGATCCCGATGAGAAGAACTGTGCTGAACAGATGTACAGCAGTCATGCATCGGGCCGGAAGCGAGTTCTCGGCAAATCAGCAGTTGTGCGGACTGCAGGTTGCTCTTGCTCCCATGGTCCAGAATTGATAAGATTGCAAAACGTATCTCGACTGCTGATGCGACGCTCTGAAATGGGGCCAGCGAGAACTGGTTCCAGCCTCCAGCACACGCGTTTCTGACAGTCCTGCCAAGGGCTCCAGAGGGCGACAGAATCAGGGCAGTCGCCTCTCCGGCCGATCTTTCTTTGTTTCCCATTCCGCTCGCGATGCCAGGAGAGTTGCGATCTTACGGTGCGTGTCCCAAAAATGAGACATCGCGGATTTTCCTTTTTCTCTCGGCCCACTGGCCTTCTGCAGCGGTCCGATGATGAAATTTGACCCACTCGGACCCTCTGCGTTGCCAGAACGGCCCCTGACACTGTAAGCAGAGGCGGCACATCCTCACGTGTCATGAGGGGAAGTATCATTCATTGCAGCTTCGACAGGTGACGATCACGCCACCCAATCAAATGCACGGATACTAGGGAAGACATGTGCTGACAGTTTGTGCACGAAGAAATGGGCACCGCCTTAACAATAAAAACGAGAAAAAGACCGCCATGTAGCCCCCTGTGAAGAAAACTGGAATTGGGACACCTCTCATCGAAGCTCCAGTTAGCACATGAGCTTAGGCGTTGCAAACCTGTAACCCTAAGAACCTGAAAAAGACTGGCTCCAAGATCAGAGTTAGCTGAGAGGTCCACAGAACAGGGCCCACAGGCAGGTACTAAGAAGTTGTCAGGAAAGAACCGTCTCGGGAGAGGCTCTTTCCATGGTGGCCAGTTGAAAAATTTTTCGTACCCCACCCCGCCTGCCACCGTGCAGTGATGTGTCAGTCTTCCAGAAAACGCGCATGTATCATTTTCGGGACACGCACCATATCGAATGTCGCAATCGGAATTTTTCCTAGATAGATGCAAATGTTCCATCCGATGTGACTCGTGATCTCCTCCAGAAATTCTGATCTATTCCGTACTTGAGTTCTCGCTATTGTCATGAGCCCGGTATGCAATCATTATGTATTTCCATGGATTGTATCGGAGTACTGACGAAATTTTCAGATTCCACCAATCCCTGGTTACGACGCGCCCACGATGACCAGCGGGTGATCGTGCCTGCGCGCGGGCTCTTGTTGCGACTGCTCGATGGCGGCTTCTGACGCCATCGAGTGGCACGGTTAGAGGCGGCCCGTCGGGCGGCGATCGGTCGCACCCGCCTCCCCGTGCGCCGCGTCGACCGCCCCGTCCGCCATGCGCAGTTGCGCTGCGCGGCGAAGTGACGGCCCCTCCCGTGGGCTCTGCGCGAAGCCGGAGGGCCGCCGCTGCTGCAGCGTCGGAAGCGGCACCCGTTTCCCCTCCTCACGCGCCCCCCGCTACGGCAACGTGGCCGTACGTGCCCCCGTGCGCGCTCGTGTCTACGGAGCCGGCCGGCTTACCCGGTGTCGATGCGTCGCCGAGCGCGCTACCGCCCTGAAGGCCAGGGTACTGCATGCATGTTCCTGGATTGCATCACGACACTTTGAGAGCACCCAGTCCTGAAGGTCAGGAAAATCATTTAGAAGAGAATATGGGTCGCGAGTTCTCGAATTCTCGAATGCAGTCAGTCAGGGCCAGATTTGTTCATATTGAACCGAATCAGCTGTGTCTTACAACGAGAACGCTGGGGCTGTTATATCGGACATTAGAGATCTTTGGCATGTCAAACGTGGATATCGACGACGTGGGTCGGGGACAAGTTTCACGCCACGTTAAGCCTTGGACTCACATTATCATCCCATATATCGCTGAGGAGGCCCTTCGACCCACGTCAAAAACCGGTACCGACCGAGGTGACCGCAGCCACGTAGCAGTTCATAAGTAGCTTACGTGGCTGCTTCCACCAATCGCTGGCATCCGTTGACATTCGATGCGCGGTCTTGCGAGTTGCGAAGGAGAGTCGACCGATCGCTCTTCTCGCCGGCAGTGCATCCGCGATCGCAGGCGTACGCACAAGGCGCCGTTACGGGGGCCGTCGGCAGTCCACCCGAACTCGCAGGCGTTGGAACACAGCGCCGTCACCGGCGCCGTCAGCAGTCTCTACCCCGTCACACTGTAAGCGAATCCGCAAGGAGTGTGGCAGACTGCCGACCCACACTTGATACATGCCCAAGCTCCGACGGGTGGAAGTGGCTTCCTTATAGAACCAGTCGGGCGACCCAAAAATTACCCACATCCGATGCCGACGTCGCAGTTGCCTAAGGTCTCTATTACGGTCAGAAAAAGACTGTTGAAAATGTCTCTATGACCTCACGGCTGTCCATTTCCCATTCGGACAATTATGGACTGTCCGTAACGCTGAAACAGTAGACCCCCTGGAGGTGGTAACGTGACCCTGAAAGCCGCGCGAGATACAACTACGATTCGTCCGCGACACGGCCCTTGCGGGTGTGCAGGGGACGGATGCCCAACACTCGACGCACGCGGCAACGCGATGCACCGTACGCTTCCGCTTCGTCCACTGATAACATCACACACGTCCTACACGACGTTGCACGACACGGCACCTTACTACACGACGATTCATTGGCGGTAACGTTTTTCTACCCTCTCCCTGGCGCCAGTTTCCCTTCTTCCCCTATCCGTTCCACGCCTAGGTATCTTGAGCCCCCCCCCCATAGGCCCGGGGGGTCCGGAAAACCAGGTCATCATCCGCCGCCGGCCTGGCCGTCGGCCTGGCGCTGCCTGACAATTCATTGTGCTGTCGGGGGCTCCCGGGCGCCAGGTGATGGTGTGCACGGCGGTGGGCTGTACTTGAGCGAGAGCCTACCATGCAAGCCGCAATGAGGACCACTTGGTCGATTGCGCGCTTGCAAAGGCTGAGTTTTCAACAATGAACCGTGATCTTGGCCGTGCCCCCGACGGCGACCCGCTGGTGCCAGGAGTATCACTCGACTGGCTGCCTTATACCCAGCTTGCGTTTGCGGAGGCCATGTTGCGCTCCGCTATGCCCTTTGGTGCGTTTGATTCCCCTTTGTGGCGCTCGGTCTTCACGCGGGTTAGCCACGGGCTCGTTGAAGGGCCAGACCCTCGCTAAGCTGTTGGTGGGTGGATGCTGGACAGAGTGGCAGCCAAGTACTTTGCTGTGCTGGTGGCCCACATCGTGGGAGCTACGTCCCACACGCTCTCTATCGATGAATAAACAGATTGGAGGAGCAGGGAGCTGTGAAATTTCATGATTTGGGGCCCTTTGTCTGTCTTTGTTTCCACTTTCTCTCTCGGGGCGAAGGTGGCATCAGCTGAGGCGCTGCTCAAGCGGCTCCCAGCCGAGGTTCATTCCCTAGACACCCTCTTCGCAGATGCTCAGGTGGCGAACCGGCCAGCCGCAGTTGGTGGGGCGCCCGACGAGGCGTGGCTGGGCGAGGCAGTGGTTGCGTACCCACGGCTGATGGAGCTGGCCACGCAACCGGCCTGGGGGCTCGTCACTGACTCGCCCAACGTAATGGTGCGTGTGCGCCGATTGGCTCGTGCTGCGGGCGTCGCCACCGTCCCCATCGGGTGTGCCTACCACGCCATTAATTTGCTTAGCAAAGACTGCGCCAACGTGGATCCATTTGCCGAGTCCCTGCGTGACGTAACCCGCGTGGCTGTGTTCTTCAAGCGATGTGGAAGCGGCCGCGCCGCCTTGTCGGGCGCCCTGGAGGATTTTCATGCCCTCGGGCGAGGGGTCGCCGACCTCGCGACCTTCAGCGAGTCGCGGTGGTGCGGCATCTACCTTACCGTTGAGTAGGTGCGTCGCTGCCTGCCCGCTCTGCAGGCTGTGATAAATACCAATCAGATGGCCGCGTCTTCGTTTGCCGTGCCACCCGCGGTGGAGGCATGCATCCTCGACCCGTCATTTGGGAAAGGCCTGACGGCAGCCAGCCCGTTTTTGGCCCACCTGTTCGATTGCACAAGATTCTTGGAGGCCGACGCGGCGCCCCTATTCTCATTTGTATCAGCGTTCGTGTTCCTTTGGCTCCTATTGGACTGTGTGCGGGTGCCCGGCCTCGCCGTTGCGTCGAGCGACTACCTACGCGACCGCTTTTCAGCTCGCTTCAAGCGGACAGTTGACGCCCATGTGGCGCTGGCGTTCCACTTGGACCCATTTTGGTCACCGATGTGGGCCCGCCCGGACTCAGCGGCGCTGGGTCGCAAGACTATGATACAGTGGCGGGACCAGTCACTGAACGGGATGGCTGGGACGGACGGCGCTCTTCGCACGGAGCTGTCAAGGGAGTCGCAGAGCTTCTTGCCGGCGCCCCAAAATTGGGAAGACAGCAATAATACGGTGCAAGATGGGCATCCTAGAACCGAGACCTGATGCGGCCAATTCGTATTCATCAAACAACATATTGCTGATCCCTCAATTCTGTCCTCATCGTCCCGGAACAGTAGTGGACCGGCTATGAATGAAGATCTCTGATTAGTCGAGCAGTCGAACAGCAGTGCATGTCCGGCTCGATCTGTACAGAATGTGCCGGTACGGCCCCCATTCGAACAATCGACGAATGCGTTTTTCTGCACTTGTCTGCGTATATCCCACAAACTCTCGATATCGCAGCGATTGCTGGCCGGTTGCTCGCTTGACGCGGAAGGGATCGGAAGAAAAACGCAAGAAGAAGAAGAAGCATGGTTCTGCACGGAACAGGCGGTCAGAGAGCCAAACGAATGTCTCAGATTCGTGCTTAGCACCTGTGTGCAGCTACTTCTTACCAATAGATGGCCAGTCCTACAAGAACCGCACGGCCAGGAACCGCTCGTGGTCGATGAGGACAGAATTGGGAGATCAGCAATATTGAAGGAGTCAGGCGTGAAACGTTTGCGTCAGTTCGTGCGTCGCGAAGGGTTCTAGCACTCCTGCTGGCCACTTGTCCGCCTCGCTCGCTATCTGCCACCACAGCGCTTGCTTCAGCTCCTGGGGCTTCTGTGTTGACGCCCCGCTCGCTTCAGCACACCGACCAGACCGCACCATTCGCGCCGAGCCCCCCCCCCCACACCCCCAAGACTCGTGCTGCGCCACGCCAGTGGTATCAGTGCTGTGGCCGGCGCCGTCGCTCTTCGCTGGGCGCCTGTGTCGCGCGTCCCGCCCGCCCTCCGTTGACCAGCGAGCTGCCAACCACTGTGCCGCGCAACCGGCGTCGGTGCCGTTGCTCGTCGCTGGGCGCCAGTGCCGTCTGTTCCCCCCCGCCGGCTCCAGCGACTGTCGTAGGCAGCGATAGATGCAAAAGAGATACTACGTTGTTCATGAAGCCTCACCACACACCCTAACACGGCCTAGAACAGGCACCAGCACACTATCGACTACGAATGGGCGCCGCACTAAAAATAAACATCAAGCACACAACGTGCACGGAGACACAAGCTGCAGGTCCAGCGCAAAGCATCAAACACAGATTCAGGCACAGAGCGAAGCATCACACGAAGCTGCGTGTCCATAGCAAAGCTAAGTACAAAGCTACGGGCACGACACGGAGCAAGAGCAGCACATTAAGGAACAAAGAACTGCGCGGCTACGGGACAGGCAACGGGACAAAGTCAGGCAGCGTCTACTCGGACAGCTCCGTGATATCGAGGAACGAGCGCTTAGGCGACGATCCGCCAACGAGGCGCAGATTTTCGTGCGGCGCGCCGCCCTTGGGTAGGTGCTCATCGAGGAACCGCACCTCGTTCACCCACATGGAGAAGGGCCCGTCCCCGCCGACCGTCACCGAAGGGCGCTCGCCCGCCAGACGCCCGATCATGTTACGCACCTTCATGGCCACGAACGCGTTGTGGCCGCGGGTGATCTCAGATACGAGCGGGTCGCCCGCCACCGCCGGCTCCTTGATGCGGCCGCACGCACCGACCGCCGTGCACAGCTTGGACGCGGCCGAGATGCATTTCATTTTACCAAGCGTCGCGAGCACATAGCAGCGGTAAAGGTACAGTTTCTTGGCAATCTCGACCGTCACCTCCTTGCCGACCGGCATCATCGCCGCGACAAAGGCCGCCCAGATCAGCTCGCCACACCATTCTCAGAGGTGCAAATTCACGCGCAGTAACGGCACCAACTGGCGCATGCGCACGTACACTGACGGGTCCTTGCGAGAGGGCTGGTGCACCGTAGACCGCAGGATGACCTCGGCGCCATTAGGGCCCGACTTAATGGCCGCAGACGTGGCCTTGACGGCCTCGTCCCATTTTGCGTTGCTGCTCGGGTAGAATTCGGCCGTCACGTCCGTCAACGCCCAGCCCTCCTCGAAGTCGTCCCGGAGGAGCTTGCGAATCAGGTCGATAGTCTTTTCCGGCGCGTGGTCCGCGGCCGCGGTGCTGTTGCCCAAAACGATAGAGCGCACCTTGTAAAAGTCGTCCTTAAGCTCCTTCCACAGCTTTTCGCCCATGAGGGCGATGTGCATCAGCGTCTGCTGAATAAGGTTGACGGCGGCGTCCATTTTTTCTACGAGAAGAATCGAGCTCTTCGTCATCTCGTCAAGGCCCGTCTCAACGTCGCTGATGTGCGTCAGAAACAACTCCAGCGTAGTGTTGATGTCCTTTCCCAGCGCCTCGGCACCAGCGGCGGCCGCGGCCGGGGACTTCGGCGCGCCGTCGCCCGCCCCCGCAGCCAAATCGGTCTGCGAGCCCTGCGTCGCACTCGCCGTATGCTTTGCTGGCGAGCAGCCATTTTCCGCCGCGGGTGACAGCGAGCGAGTGAGGGTGCGCTTGCAGGTGGCGCGCAACCTTTCCATCAGCAAGTTGGTCGGCTCGAGCAACGCTGTGGTGGTAGAGGCTGAGCTGGGCCGGGGGGTGTCGGGGGCACCTTCGTCGTCCAAATTGAGCCTCGCGCGCGAAAGACGAGCGAGGAGGGGTCACAGGCGGTGGCGGTCGCGTTATCGGCAATGTTCTTGGACAGAAGGAATGGTGTCGGCACATCGTCCCCGACTACCCACACGCTACTCGTCGCCGACGCCGTCAGTTAAGGAAGTCACGGGCGCGACCACCCCGCCCCGCGCCCATTACCGCGGAGGTGCTCGCGCCTCAAGTCCCACCAGGCATGCGGGACTTATGGAACTCCAGCATGGCCAAATGAGTTTCACCCAGGCGCAGGGAGACCGCCGCACAACGGCGGGGCGTCCCTGCACGACGGACGGCAGGTTTCCGCTGGCGACGCGCATTTCGTCCTTAGTCGTGCGCCCGAGCGGCCCGACCGATGGCAGCCCCGCTGCCGGCATCTTGGACGGCGCCGCGGTTGGCTCAACGGTCTGCGCCAAGGTCGTCCACGCGGTTGGCGACGCGGTCGGCGACGCGGTCGGCGCAGCCGACATCTCGGCCGACAGGTCAGCTGCCGTCGCCGCCGTCATTACCATTGGCTACAGTCGGGGCGTCACCGACTCAGACGCAGACAACCCAGACAGCTTGGTGGTGACCAGGCGCGCGACCTTCTCGCTGCGCGCCATGCTGCACAGCAGGCCGCCAGCGAGAGGGTCGTGTTGGGGGCGCACGCGAGCGTGGCCGGGTAAAGGTCAGAGCCGCAGTGAAGAGTGGGGCACACGAGGGGATGCAAAAGTGGAAAGAGCGGACGTGGGTGCAAAACTATGGGGGCGTCGTTAGAAGCTCAGAGAGCACGCCTTTAGTAGTGCTTCTCCCCTCCTTCGGGCCGCCGCCATCCCCTTTTCCGCCTCCTCCTCACCCCCCTCCCGCCCTCCTCACCACCCATTGCCTTCCAAGCGATGCACACTCACGCCACGAAGGCAAAAGTCGCGGCGCACCTCAAATCGAGTGTCAGAAGCCCAGTGGGCGCCGGCTGACGGGATGGTCGCGTGTGTTCCAACATGGTTAGCAAGTTTCAGCAGCATCATGATCAAGGCTTCAGAATAGAGAATTGAACTGTGCACTCCGATATATTCCAAGTAATCTCACATGCATTCCGGATCGAGTTTGTGTCCATGTGAAGTATCACAATTTAGATAACTGTAGGCCGAATGAAATAATTCTGGGATGTTAATCGAAGCTCATGCTCAACAGAATTCGGATGAGTTCGGATTATGATATTCGATGACATCCGAACGTGAGCGATGGCCGCCAAATAAAAGATCGCCATGACAGGGGCGGTTCCAGCTGCGACACCTGACTCATCAACTGGGGCGGCACGGGAGAAGTTTGCGGGGATTGCCCCATGCGCGCTGTGGGCCCATATTCCCGCCCGGTGACGACACCGTTCCGTGGCGCCTGTGGTGCCGCCGGAGGGGCAAACTATCCGAAGCGACACCGTGTGGCTAACCGTCACGAGCCAGTTCGTAACAAATGTGCCAGTTCGTGACAAATTGGGATTGTGTGGAAAATCAACAGTGTTTATTCAGAAGATCGGGTTCGGCAA
>ENA-ORXT01004185-ORXT01004185.1-marine-metagenome-genome-assembly--contig:-NODE-4185-length-15155-cov-4.548680_pt1 | contig 15155 bp, 12 predicted proteins | sample MGYA00237868_ERZ511482 | MGnify/ENA metagenome assembly ERZ511482 | reverse complement strand
GCGGCGAGGTCACCGGCGTCAGCGCCTACCGCGGGCTGTTCACCGTCGCACCTGGCCACGAGCACGACCCCGGCTGACCCAATACGATGAGGTCCATGCACAAGATCGCCGCGTTTGTCGCGATGATGCTCGGGCTCGCACCGGCGCTGCCAGCAGCTGCTGGGCCATCGGGCGGAGCGCTCCCGCCGGTCCTCATCGAGGTGGTCGCCGTCGCTGGTCTCCACGGTGTTCCCTTCGACGCGAAGATGGTCGCCACGAACATCACCGTCGTGTCTCCCGTCGCCGCTGGCTTCGCCACCGTTTTCGCATGCGACGAGGACGTACCGAAGACCTCGAACGTCAACTACGGGCGCGATGACACGATCCCCAACCTTGTGCTCACTCGCGTCGCAGCGAACGGCACGATCTGCATCGCGACCCACGCAACAGCTGACCTGGTCGTCGATGTGTCGGGCTACGTGCCGGCTGGGTCTGCGATCATCCCCCTGGCCAGCCCGGTTCGCATCGCAGACACGCGCGATGACAGTCCAGCACCGGTACGCGCCGGAACGACCACCGAGGTCGTGTTCGCAGGTCGAGCTGGCGTGGCTGACGATGCTCAGGTCGTGCTGTTCAACCTCACAGCGGTGGGCGCCGGGGCGTACGGCCACCTGGTCGCGTACCCGTGTGGTGAACCGCTGCCGAAAACATCGTCCGTGAACTACGGCCCATCCCAGATCGTGGCCAACTTCGTGGTCTCGCGAGTGGGCGAGGGCGGAGCGGTCTGTATCGATACCCCGAGCCCGGTCGAGCTGATCGTCGACGTTGCCGCCTACGCCTCCAGCGGGATCGTTCCGCTCGACAACCCGGTACGTCTGATTGACACCCGACAAGGTGCTGGGCCAGTCGCTGCCGAGGATGTTGTCCAGCTCGACATCGCCGGCCGGCGGGATGTTCCGGCGAGCGCTACGACGGCCGTCTACAACCTCACTGCGACGACGGCGAGCGCAAGTGGCTTCGCGACGAGTTACCCCTGCGACATCCGCTTACCCGAAGTGTCGAACCTTAACTACGTCGTCGGTCGGGATACTGCGAACTCGGCAATCACCAAGTTGTCTGACACCGGCGAACTCTGCGTCTATACGCAACAGAGCGCCCACCTCATCGTGGACCTCATTGGCTACACCGAAGGCGGAGATGACTACGTTCCCGTCGTCCCGGCCAGAGTGATGGACACCCGCGAAGGTTGGCAGCGGACGTGCGATTGGTTGGTGATGGGCGAATTGGCCGGACAGCAGGGAACCGCTGTCCGGATCTTCAATGCCGTCACCGGCGAGATCCGATCGTTGACCATTCCTGACGTCTTCCAGGTCCCTCCGCCAGGCGACAAGATCACCATTGCCGACACGTGCGATCGGCTGCTGGTCCTGCTCGGCGCGACGTACGAAGTGTTCTTCACGGGTAAAATCCGACGGACCCCACTTCCAGAGAGTCTCGGCTTCAGTCCGAACCTGAAAGGCGTGCACTCTCTCAACGGCGACGCGGTGGTGCGACACGACAATGGTGTCCTCTATCACGCTGAAACGGGCGACCAGGTGGGGCTGACACCAGACGGCAGCCCACGCCGCTACGCGCTTTCCCCGAACGGGATAGCTGTCACGCAGAACAGGGATCGCAACGAGGACGGTCAGTTCGTGGAGGTCTGGGACGTTGCCAGCGGGACCAGCATCTGGCGATCGACTGCGCTCCCGGAAGGCGATTCTCTGCTCGGAGTCTCACCCGACGGCACGTACTTCTTGATGGTCGCCTATGGTCGCGATTCCAACGGTAGGGCCGCCGCGACCACGCCCCATCTCGAGGTGAGGACACTCTTCGGCGACCTCGTGGACCGGCTTCCAATCCCGCCCAGTTTCGACGCAGAGTTCGCCGGGTCAGGATCCCTACTACTGTGCGCGACGGACAACGGCATGTACCAGTTCGACCTCTATGGCCCGGTCACGAAGATCTTGCCGTGGGACCAATTTTCCGCGGCGCTGCGTTTCCGGTCGTGCTCGTTCTACCGCTGACGAGGTGATCGTTGAGCCGGGTGCGAGGATCGAACTCGCCACCTCATGATTACAAATCAAGTGCTCTACCAACTGAGCTAACCCGGCATGGGACCCGAGATGGTATCGAGCCCGGGGCGCAGGACCGACGAGTCGGCCCACACTGCGGCGAACTCGAGATCAGCCGACGTTCGGACGCAGGTCGGTCCAACCGACCAACACGAACGTCGACACGAGTCGGAAGCGAATACCGCCTCGCGGCTGATCATCGGCGACCGAACTCGAACCGGTACAGGCCACCAACGTGAAGGTACTGCCAGCCGAGTTGGTTCGCGCTGCGTTCAGGATGTTCGTTGCGTCGGCATCGGTGAGCCGTTCGCCGACGAAGCGGTACTCGTACCGGCGCTGGTCCGGCGTGTCGAGGAACAGACGGTCGCCGGACACCAAGAGGTGCTGATCGCGATATGGCCCGCCCTTCGACGTGCGGTGTCCGAAAACGACAATCGATGCGCCGTTGTTCCCCAGCAGACCGGTGTTGGTCCAGTGCCACGTGTTGCCGGAGTCGACCACCGGGTCTCCGCTGAAGAGGTTCGGAGCGACGAAGTTCTGCACACCCATCTTCGGCACGCTGAGGAACCAGTTGAAGGCTGCAGGGGGCGCTGGCGGGTCGAACGGTGCACTCGAGAACGCCGGTGCTTGCGGCCTGCCGGTGTACCAGCCGGCGATGTCGGCAATGACGTCGCCGCCGCTGTGGGCGAACATCTCGACGCCTCGGGTGCTGCAGCGGGAGATGACGTGGTTCGCTGCGACGTGGCCGATGCGACTTGCGTTGAGGTTCGAGACGAACTGACGCTGGGTCCGAGCGGGCAACACGGTCATGTAACCGAGACGCATCGCCGTCACCAGCGTTGCGTTCATCGCGACACCTGCCATCTCGCTGCGGTTACCGAACCCGTTGGTCCCGTTGGGCAGCTCGAACGCCCGGGTCCATTCCGGCCACAAACGCTTCTTGCCGGTCTGCGCGAAGTCGGCGGCACGACGCGTGTCCATCACACGGAACGGCTCGACGGGCACGAACAGGCCCTCGTCTCGCGACGAGTCGTTCTCACCGGTGATGTAGCCGGTGACGTCGACGAACACCTGCGCGTCGCCGTGCGAATATAACTCGATGCTCGGTGAGCTGCCACTCTGGTCGACCTTCACGATCGCTCCGGCAGCACGCGTGTCGCCGAGGTTGTAGTTCAGGTTGGACACCTTCGGCGGTCCCGGCGGCAGTTTCGAACCGGCAGTGATGAAACCGGGGGTCCGGCAGCCCGCGACCGTCAGGTTGACCACGGCTGCCTGGGCCGACTTCGGAACGGGGACGTTCACCTTGCGGCGCGAGCCGCTCGTCATCCGGGTGTCGGACAGCGCTCGCTTCGTCGCCGACAGGAACTGCATACGACCGGCGCGGACCTTCGAGCTCGTCGCGCGATAGACGCCGAGGATGTCGACGACGACGTCGTACGGGAAGTGCCGGTTGATGTCGATCTTGCCCGCGTTGCCGATCTTGACAGTGGCGAGGTTGGCAACGGCGCCGTCGCCGGCCTCCATGTTGATGTTCGACACGAACGAGCTACTGCCAGCAGGGACTGCGGCAACGAAGCCGGGCGAACCGTTGTAGATCGCAGCGATCGACACGACCACTGCAACGGCGTCGTCGGGAACCGTGACGTACGGGCTGTTTTTGATGTTGATCCGAATCGACCGGTCGCTGAGCGTCTGAAAGTTCTTGGCGACGTTGCGGAACTCACCGAAACGGCGAGTGTCGGCCAGCCGCACCGGATCGACCGACTCGTAGTAACTGGCGCCGGACGGCACAGCGGCCTCGACCGACGACGACACGGCGGTGACTGCGGCGGCACCGACGGTTCCGGCGATGAAAGCGCGCCGGCCGAGAGGCGTCGGGGAGCTGGTTCCCATCGTCTCGGGCACACCGTGGGGGCCACTCGTCGAGTGGTCGAGTGGTTGCGAATCGCTTTCAAACATAGTGTGCGATTCTACGAGAGTTTTGACCGTCCTCGCGTCACTTCATACGTCGAAAGTGCCGCTGCAGCCGAAACATTCAGTGAACTGACCCTTCCCAGCATCGGAATTGCCACAATTGAGTCACATCTTTGCCGTACGAGCCGCGACAAGCCGCCGCCCTCGGCTCCGAGCACGAGGCAGATCGGCTCGTTGGCCAAGGACTCCAACTCGAAGAGTGTGCGATCCGAGCCGTCGTCGAGGCCCACGATCCAGATGCCGTGATCTTTGAGCTGTGCGAGCGTTGCGGGGAGGCCCGGAACGAGCGCTATCGGCACGTGCTCGATGGCACCCGCCGACGCCTTCGCGACCGTGGGCGTCACGTGAACGGCTCGGTGCTTGGGCAACAACACGCCAGTCACGCCGGCGCCATCGCAGTTGCGGATGATCGCGCCGAGGTTGCCCGGGTCGGTCACCCCGTCGACGGCGACGAGGAATGGCTTGACGCCGTTGCGAGTCCGCAGCAGTTCGCCGAGGTCAGCTTCTTCCAGCTCGGCGGCAAGGGCGAGCACACCCTGCGGTGCCTCGCTGCGCGCTTCACGGTCGAGCTTGGCGCGCGCGATGTAGGTGAGCGGTACGCGCTGAGCGCGAGCGATCTCGACGATGTCGGCCACACCGGCGTCACCTTCGAGCTCCGCGCTGATGAAGATGTCATACACTTTGCGCTTCTCAGCCATCAACAGTTCGCGGACTGCCTGACGGCCCTCGACCTGCTTGCCACCGAGGCCACGGCCAGGCGCGCGCGGATCCGCTTCACGCCCACCACCCTGGGGGCCGCCGGTCCGTCGACCCTCCGCCGGGCCGCGGCTCGACCGGCCCTGACCGCGCCCCGCCACGCTGCCACGCTGGCCGGGCCGCCCGGCGGAACGCTTGCCGCCGCCGCTGCCACTGCCGCCACGTTTCGGGCCAGACGAACCCCGACCTTGCTTGCTCATGACGCCTCGCTCGCTGCGTAGTGGTTGTTCCTGATGCTTTGAGGGCTCTCAATGCTCTGGGGGTTCACAATGCTCTTGGGAATTTCAATGCTCTTGGGACTCTCAATGCTCTTGGGACTCACGGTGTGCTCGATTCTCTGGTGCCCGACTCGCGCTGGATCAGCGCTGTCGCAAAACACACGATGCCTTCGGTTCGACCGATTGCACCGAGCCGTTCGGCACGGTTGCCCTTCACGGTCACCGGCGCGCCGACCACACCAGTCAGAATCCGCTGGATGTTGTCGCGCTGCGGTGCCAGCTTGGGTGACTCACAGATCACCGCCGTGTCGATGTTGTTGACCACCCAACCATCGGCGGCGAGCAGCGACATGACGTGGCGGAGCAACGTCAGCGAGTCGGCACCTTTCCATTTCGGATCGGTGTCGGGAAAGTGCATGCCGATGTCGCCGAGACCAGCTGCACCGAGCAAAGCGTCGGCGCAGGCGTGACTGATCACATCAGCGTCGCTGTGGCCGACGAGGCCAGGCTCTCCGGTGAACACCACACCACCCAGCACCAGCACCCGCTCGGGGTCGTCACTGAACCGGTGGACATCGAATCCCTGTCCGACACGGATCTCGCTGCGCTGCACGCCATCGGCCCCAGCTTGACTGGCGGCGCCGCCATCGAGTCCGAGGAATCCCAGCGCCCTCGACCAGCGGCTGCTCATGTCATCGCACCACTCTCGACGAGACCACGGGCCCAGTCGAGGTCGTCGGGCACCGTGATCTTGCGGTTCGTGATTTCTCCGGCCACCACGACGACGCGGCCGCCGACGCGTTCGATCATCGCAGCATCGTCGGTTGCCTCACCTCCGGCGCCATGGGCTGCCCGCAACGCCGACGCCCGAAACGCCTGCGGAGTCTGCACTGCAACGAGCGTTGCGCGATCGGGAGTGTCGACGACCACGGCTGACCCGTCGCCCGCCGAGGCCACGACTTTGATGGTGTCGGTCACCTCGACGCCCGGAATCGCTGCATCGGCACCACTCGCCACTGCGCTGACGACTCGGGCGTAGATCTCCTGTGTGGCGAAGGGTCGTGCCGCATCGTGCACGCACACGATCGTGGCCTCGGGTGGCACCGCATCGAGGCCCGCACGGACCGAGGCTGAACGGCTGGAGCCGCCCGGCACCGCCTGCTCGCGATCGGAGTCCTCGGCCGGCACGACGACGACGACGCCATCGCTCGACGCTGCCGCCACGCGACGTGACCAGTCGATCACGCGCTGGTCACCAAGCGCTTCGTACTGCTTACGCAACCCGAACCGCTGACCGCTTCCGCCACCGACCACCACGGTCCAGATGATCTCGACATGCGTCACAGGCCCGGAGGGTAGTACCGTGACGTCCGTCATGGCTCACGAAGACATCCTCTCCCGTACCGACTTTTTCGCTGATGCTCCCCCGGAGGCACTGGCCACCGTCGCTGCGGCAGGACAGGAACGCCACCTCATCCGAGGCGACGTGCTGTTCAACGAGGGTGATCCGCCAGATGCACTCTTCCTTGTTCTGCGCGGCCGCATGGCGATCGCCATCGCCAATCCGATCGATCGCCGCGAGAGCGTCGTGGCGCTGATGGAACCCGACGACCTGTTCGGCGAAATGAGCATGCTCGACAACGGCCCGCGCTCCGCCATGGCCCGCGCACTCGAACCGACCACTGTGCTGGCCATCCCGTTCGAGCCGATTCTGGCGATGTTCGACGAGCACCCGAAGCTGCTGTGGAACGTCACCCGCCTCCTGGCACAGCGCATCCGCGTGACGGACGAAGCACTCGCGGACTCCGTGTTCCTCGACGTCACGGGCCGTACGGCGAAGCGACTCCTCGAACTGGCTGACGGCCAGGATCAGTTCACGCTCCCTGTCACCCAGGAAGAGCTCGCTGGCATCGTCGGTGCATCGCGGGAGCGGGTCAACAAGGCGATCGCGAGCTTCATCCGCCTCGGCTGGCTCGAGCAGCAGGAGCGCACGTACAAGATCACCCAGCGCGACCGCCTCGAACTCCGCGCCCGCTGACCGAGCTGACGTGCCACAGAGCGCAGCCCCGCCCCTGCCCTGCATGCTGACGTCTGGACATCATTTTCGGAGTGATGGATCGTTGTATTGAAGTTCGTCGATGTACCGCTAACATATCGACCATCGTCAATATGAAAGGGATACGCCCATGCGCCTCCAACTCGCCCTCAACGTCACCGACCTCGACACCGCGATCGACTTCTATTCCAAGATGTTCAGTGCCACGCCGGCCAAGATCAAGCCCGGCTACGCGAACTTTGCGATCGAGAACCCGCCGCTCAAACTCGTTCTCTTCGAAGTCGGCGGCGAGCACCCCGAAGCGGTCGCACCCGGCGAGTTCCACCATCTCAACCACCTCGGCGTCGAGGTCGAGTCGGCCGAACAGGTCACCGCAGCCGAAGCCCGCATCACCGCGACCGGCATCGAGACCACCGGTGTCGACGATGCCGTGTGCTGCTTCGCCCACAAGACCGAGACCTGGATGGCGTCACCTGACGACGCTCGCTGGGAGTGGTACGTGAAGAATGGCGACACCGAGCAGATGGAGCACGCCACGATCACCACGCCAAGTGCGTCAGGTGTCTGCTGTAGCTGAACCAAGTCCGGCGCCGTACCCGCGTGGCAGCATGCCGCCATGGCGATCTACGGAAATGAACAGCAAGCACTCCAAGCACGATTCGACACGACGAACCTCGCCGCCGCTTTCGAAGCGACGATCTTCAATGACTCGATCGACGACGACGCACGGGCATTCATCGAGTCGCGCGACTACTTCTTCCTCTCCTCGGTCGCTGCTGATGGTTGGCCGACTGTTTCGTACAAGGGCGGCCCGGTCGGCATGGTTCGAGTCGTCGACGAGCACACGGTCGAGTTCCCGAGCTACGACGGCAACGGCATGTTCCTGTCGATGGGCAACGTCGAGGCGAGTGCCAAAATCGGCATGCTGTTCATCGACATGGAGACACCGCGCCGCCTGCGGCTCCAGGCGACTGCCGTCCTCGTCGACGACGACTCGACGCTCGCCCACTGGCCTGGCGCACAACTCGTCGTGCGCGCATCGGTCGCCCACACGTTCCCGAACTGCGCCCGCTACATCCACCGCCACGATCGCGTCGCCACGTCGGACTATGTGCCCGACGCCGACGGCAATCAGCCGACCCCGGCATGGAAGACGATCGACATGATCCAGCCCTTCCTGCCCACCGCGCAGCAGGGTGACGCCGAAGCGGCCGGTGGCACGATCACCGGCGAGCAGTACGCCGAACGCGTCGCCAACGGCACCAGCTGACAGCGTTTCAGTTGGGGTCTGACCCCAACTGAAACTCAACTGAAACTTGGCTACGGTCTGGCGATGACTGACTTCGGAGGCACGATCGGAACGACGGTGGCGGACTCTTCGCCGCACTGGCCGGCGCCGCCGACGCCACCGGCGGGCCGCACGAACGTGTTGATGGTGTTGCTCGACGACGTCGGGTTCGCCGACTTCGGTTGCTACGGCTCGGAGATCGCCACGCCGAACATCGACCGGCTCGCGAACGCTGGTCTCCGCTACACCGGGTTCCACACCACCGCGATGTGCTCGACCACCCGCGCCGCATTGCACACCGGGCGCAACCACCACGCCGTCGGCATGGGTTGCCTCGCCAACTTCGACAGCGGCTACCCCGGCTACCGGGGCAAGATCGCCGCCGACGCACCGCTGCTGTCAGAGATGCTGCGGCCGCTCGGCTACCGCAACTACATGGTCGGTAAATGGCACTGCACTCCCCTCACCGAAACCGGACCGACCGGGCCGTTCGACGGCTGGCCACTCGGACGGGGCTTCGACCGCTTCTACGGATTCCTCGACGCCGAGACCGACCAGTACTCCCCCGAACTCGTGCGCGACAACAGCCACATCGCAGCGGCCGGCAACCACGCGTCCGGCTATCACCTCACCGAGGATCTCGTCGACCAGGCCATTGGCTACGTCACGAGCCACGAAGCGGCCACACCGACCATCCCGTGGTTCATGCTCCTTGCACCCGGCGCCTGCCATGCGCCCCACCAGGCTCCAGTCGAGCTGATCGACCACTACGCACGGACCTTCGCCAAGGGTTGGGACGCAGCACGCTCCGACCGCCTCACGGAGCAACGCCGAATCGGCATCGTGCCCGACGGGACCGAGTTGCCCGAGCGCAACCTCGGTGTCCAGGCATGGGATGACCACTCCCCCGACGAGCAACGACTGTTCGCCCGCCTCGCCGGCGCCTACGCCGCAATGCTCGATCAATTCGACCAACACCTCGGCCGGCTGCTCGACGCCCTCCAGCAGACCGGCCTCCTCGACGACACGATCATCATGGTCATGTCTGACAACGGTGCCAGCCAGGAAGGCGGCCCACTCGGCTTCGTCAACGCGATGGCACCGTTCAACATGGTCCAGGAGTCGATGGACGACAAGCTCGCCCGCATCGACGACATCGGCGGCCCCGACACACACTCGAACTTCCCACACGGTTGGGCGATGGCAGCCAACACTCCGCTGAAGCGCTACAAGCAGAACACGCACAGCGGGGGCGTTCGCGACCCACTGGTCATCACCGCTCCCCGACGACTGCTCGACGGCACGCATGCGGGCGGCCTGCGCCACCAGTTCTGCCACGTGAACGACGTCGTACCGACCGTGCTCGACCTGCTCGGCATCGACCTGGCCGATCGACCAACGGTCGACGGCATCAGCTTCGCCGCCACGCTGGATGCGCCTGACGCCGAGACCGACAAGACCGCGCAGTACTTCGAGATGTTCGGCCATCGCGGTATCTGGCAGGACGGCTGGAAAGCCGTCGCATATCACCAGCCTGGCACATCTTTCGACGACGACACCTGGGAGCTGTACGACCTCGCCAACGACTTCAACGAGAACAACGACCTCGCCACAGCCGAACCGCGCCGCCTGGCTGTATTGCAAGAAGCATGGTGGGAGCAGGCTCGCGCCAACCAAGTACTGCCGCTCGATGACCGATTCGGTGAACGCTTTGCCGAGAACGCCGAGCGCCACGCCGCCGGGCGGACCAACTTCACGTTCTGGTCGGGCATGGGCCACGTGCCGTCAGACGTCGCACCGGACCTGCGCAGTCGGAGCTATGAGATCAACGCGCACATCAATCCGTCGGGCGGCGTCGGCAACTGCGACGGCGTGCTCCTCGCCCACGGTGACGCGACCTGCGGCTACTCGCTCTTCGTGCGCAACGGGTTGCTCGTCCACGACCTGAACATCGGCGGCACCCATCAGTTGGTCACGTCTGATCGACCGATCCCGACCGATGCCACGACACTCGGCTTCCGGATGGAACGCATCGGCGACGGTCCGTTCCCGCACGGTGTCGGCACGCTGTTGATCGATGGCGAGCCTGCCGGGCAGATGGAGACCGACCAGATCTTCTGGTTGATGATCTCGTGGTCCGGGCTCGACATCGGTCTCGATCGCGGCACCACCGTGGCTGACTACGACGGCACCGGGCGCTTCTTCGGGCCGAACACGTACCAGGGCGCGCTGGTCCGGGTGACCGTCGACCTCGTCGACAACCAGATCGTCGATCACGACGCAGCGGGCAGCACCGAACTGGGCAGGGAATGACCACCGCGTAAGATGCCGCCGGTGGCCGACGATCCCGATGCGATGTGGCGGCCGGGATTCGACGCCGCCGACGAACTTCTCGACACTGCCCGCGACGGTGCGTACGACAGCACAGGCCCCGGCGCGGACAACGTTCGCGACGCCGCAGATCTGAGCACGGGCAGCTTCGCGAGTACCGCCCGAATCGGTGTCGACGCACCAGCCGACGTCGTCCCGGTTGCCGATCCCGGCGGTCGCGTCGAGGTGGAGATCACGCTGGATGACCCTGACGCCGCGGCGTCGTCGGCCACCGTCTCACCGCAGTCCGGCTGGCAGCGGTGGCGTCTTCCCGCTGCGGCACTGGTGGCCGTGCTCGCAGCCGTTGCAGTCGTTGCAGCCGTGGCGGTGGTCGGACGCAGCGACGATTCCGAGCGAGCGAGTTTCGAACCGGCTGCCGGCGCCGACCCGCGCCGACTTGCCGAGACGGCCGAGCGGCTGTGGTCGACGACCATCCGCGTCAGCCCGGACACCGGCGCCACGGGCACGGGCACCGACACCGGCTCGACGGACACCGACATCGGCGAGCGTGTGCGCCTCCAGCAGTTCCTGATCGACGGTCGGTCGTCGGCGGTCGCTGTCCTGCCCGCACCCGACGGGGCCTCCGTGGCGGTCGGTCTCGATCCGCTGACCGGCAGCGAGCAGTGGCGCCGAAGCCTCGACTTCGAGGCGAGCGCCGTGAGCCTGTTGGGCGTGTTGACGAACCGTGCGATCATCGAACAGAACGACGTCAACGGCCGGCGACTCATTGGCCTCGACACCACAACCGGTGAAATCGCCTGGGAACGTCCGACCCGCGACAACGGGGTCCACGTCATCCTGTCCGGCACCAGCGTCGTGACTCGCGTGTCGTTCACGGGCAACCCCCGCCTCACCTTCGTCGACCCCGAGACCGGCGAGGAGCCGGCGCGAGTCAGCGGCCGGCTGATCGGCACCGATCTGTCCGGCACCTGGTTCGTCGAAGACGGTCGTCGCGTCTCGGGCATCGACCTGACGGATGGAGTCGCCGACGCAATCGACGTGCTCGAACAACCCGATGGCCGAGGTGGGCCGACCGCCGTGATCGATGGTCGGGTCATCGTTCTCGACGACGACGGCACCATCGCCGAGGCGCTCCCCGGACGTGCCGAGCTCCTGCCACTGATCGCGACCGGTGGCGACCTCCCCGACATCGTGTCGTTCGTCGCGAGCGGCGGCCCGACGTTGATGGTCATCGGCGACGGCCGCGTTCTCGGGATCACGATCGTCGACGATCGCGCCGAGATCCAGTGGAACGAGGAAGCGTCGGTACGGGGCGTGAACGTGACCGATCGCGGCATGTTGGTCTCGCTCAGCGACGCCACCCTCGGCTTCGCGGACGGTGCTGACCTCGCAGTGATCGACCCGATCACCGGCGAGCGACTTGCCAACTCGGGGCCGGCGCCGGGCACCGACGATCTCCCACGCATCCTCGGTGACGGCTTCGTCCTGACCAACGATGCCCAGCTCGGTCTGGAACGCATCGGTCATGACCTCGAGGGCACCGAGCTCTGGCGATTGCCGAGCAATGATCCAATCCAGTTCGGCGACCGAGTGATGGTGACCGTGAACTCGGGCGTCGACGGCTACACGTTCACCGGCTTCGGCGACTTCGACTGAGGCCGAGAAGCGTGACCCGCAAAGCGTGACCCGAAAAGCAGGAACGGAGCGGTACTGCATCGGTTCTGCGACCCGGTGACAATGCGTCTCTATGCTCGTTCACAACGAGTTGACCCGACCGACGAAAGATCGGTTGGGTCGACGATGAGTGAGCGAACAGCAAACACCCCGAGCAGCGAGGCAACACATGACAGCAGCAATCGAAGCACACGCACTCCGGCGGGTGTTCGGCGAGAACGAGGCCGTTGCGGGGGTCGACCTCGCCGTGCGAGCTGGCGAGATCTACGGCTTTCTCGGACCCAATGGCGCTGGCAAGTCGACGATGGTCAAGATGCTCTGCACACTCCTCGCACCCTCCTCCGGCACGGCAACGGTCGCAGGCTTCGACGTGGCCTCCCAGGCAGGCGACATCAGGCTCCGGATCGGCGTTGCACTCCAAGACTCATCGATCGACGGCAAGCAGACCGGCCGCGAGATGCTCAACCTGCAAGGTGAGCTCTACGGCTTGAACAAAGCCGACATCAAGCGCCGGATGGGCGACGTGATCGGTCTGGTCGACATCGGCTCGGCGATCGACGATCGCGTCGAGACGTACTCGGGCGGCATGAAACGACGGCTCGACCTCGCGATGTCGCTGATCCACAAGCCGCAGATCCTGTTCCTCGACGAGCCGACCACCGGCCTCGACCCGGCCAGCCGCACCGCCGTGTGGAACGAGGTCCGCAAGCTCAACACGGAGGAGGGTATGACGATCTTCCTCACGACCCAGTACCTCGAAGAGGCCGACGAGCTCGCCGATCGGGTCGGCATCATCGCCGCCGGCAAGCTCGAAGTCGAAGGCACACCGACTGCGCTCAAGTCCTCGATCGGCAACGACCTCATCGTCGCCGAGGTCGACGGCGACACCGGTGCAATCGAGTCCGAGCTGCGGGGGCTCACCGGCGTGGCCAGTGTCGAGGTGCATGGCGCACAACTGACGGTGTCGGCAGCAAACGGTGCAGCAGTGATCGCCGACGTCGCTGTCGCGATCAAGAGCTCCGGCCTCGACGTACAGTCCCTCACGCTGCGCACCCCGACGCTCGACGACGTGTTCCTCCAGGTGACCGGCTCCAGCCTCGCCGAGAGTCACGAAAGTACGAATGACGACCAGGACGGAGCATCGACATGACCGCAACCACCACCACCGCGGCGGCCCAACCATCGGGCACCCAGCAGCCGCTGGCGCGCAAATCGACGATCCTCCATGACCTCAAGACCGTCGCCAAACGCGCCTGTCGGGGGGTGTTCCGGGAGCCCGAGTTCTTCATCCCGGCGCTGATCGTTCCGGTCTTCTTCTTCGTCGTCAACATCGGCGCACTGCAGGACTTCGCCGAACAGTCCGGTGTCGTCGTCGACTTCAAGGCATTCCAGCTCCCGGTGTCGATCATCTTCGCCGTGACCGGCGTGTCTCGAGCCAGTGCATTGGTGACCGACATCCAAGGCGGCTACTTCGACCGCCTTCTTCTCACTCCGATCCGGCGCCCGGCATTGCTTCTCGGGCTGATGGCTGCTGACCTCATGGCGGTGATGATGCTCGCCGTGCCGGTGCTGATCCTCGGGCTGGTGCTCGGCGTGAGCTTCACAACCGGCATCTTGGGAATGATCGTGTTCCTCTTCTACGGCGCACTCTGGGGCCTGGCCTTCGCCGGTTTCCCGTATGCGATTGCACTCAAGACCGGCAACCCGGCAGCGGTCAACTCGAGCTTCATCCTGTTCTTCCCGTTTGCGTTCCTGACAACGAGTTTCCTTCCGAAAGAAGCGCTCACGGGATGGCTGGCGACGATCGCCACCTACAACCCGGTCACCTACGTGCTGGGTGGGTTGCGCTCACTGATCACCGAAGGATGGGCATGGGGTGAGCTCGGCAAGGGCCTCCTCGCGATCCTCGCGGTGACCATCGTCAGCTTCGGGTTGGCCTCGGCCGCCATGCGCGGTCGCATCTCCCAGAACTGACCCGACTCGATCATCGGGTGTCGACGACTCCCGACGATCGAGCGCTGACCGTTCAGGTGAGTTCGTAGCGCAGGAAGGTGCCGTCGAACTTCGCGATGAGCACGATGTCACCGTTGACGGCGACGTCTCCGATGTCGGATTCGAAATACCCTGCTTCGTCGGACGCACTCGATGCTTCCGAGAGCTGCTCAATGATCCAGGAGGTGCCATTCGTTGCGACCATCCACCGGCTCGGGAGCGGTGGCGAAGACTCCGAGAAGTCCTGCTCCGGGATCGGCTCACCGTCTGCGTCGAGCAAGACGGTCACCAGCGACTCGTACGGAACCCTGACGAGCAGTTCACCGGTCGCCGGGTCGAGGAACGTGATTCCCTCGTCTCCAGCGACCTCATACGACTCTTCGGAGAACTCGAACGGCGAGTCATCGCTCGTCAGGTCGGCACTGGTTTCGCTCGACACGACCTCGCCGGACGCAATGTCCGTGACGGTGTAGCTGCCTTCGGCAGTGCGGAGTCCGAAGGTCGTCGTCAGCTCGACGAGGTACCCATCGACCTCGGCCGTGCCGACCGAGGTCCCTCCGCCGAATCCCGGGTCGTCGTTCTCGTACAAGGTCGCCGCGCCGTCGACACTGCGATCGACGCTGAAGCCTTCGGGCAGTCCGTCGAGAACAACCGTCGTCCAGGTCCCCGTCGAGATGTCGAGGCGGTGCTGGGAGGCCAGGCCATCGTTGCCATTCACGAAGGCAACGACGTCGTTGCCGACCGGCATCAGGTTGTCGATGTAGCCCTCGACG